>Ga0315277_10012177_pt1 | contig 10793 bp, 11 predicted proteins | sample YL17G05_15_MG_FD_203695 | JGI IMG/M metagenome (GOLD analysis project Ga0315277, IMG submission 203695) | Sediment microbial communities from Yellowstone Lake, YNP, Wyoming, USA - YL17G05_15 | ecosystem: Environmental > Aquatic > Freshwater > Lake > Sediment | place: USA: Wyoming | collected... | reverse complement strand
GCGGCGCTCCTGCTATTTGCATCCGGTTTACGCGCCCGACGGAACCATCATCACCGACGACTTCAATCGCGATCATCCCCACCACCGCGGCATTTCCTGGATGTGGCAGGACGTCACCGTGGACGGCAAGAAAGGCGACATCTGGACGCTGAAAGGTTTTCAGCAGCGGTTCGTTCGCTGGAAAGCGCGCGAGACTTCCGGCCCGGTGGCCCGCCTGGCGGTCGAGAACGGGTGGTTTGATGGAGAGCGCACATTCGTGAAGGAGGACATCGAAATCCTCACGCATCCTGTCTCGGACGGAAAGCGGATTCTGGATTTCGCGCTGAGTTTCGAAGCCACGGACCGGCCAGTCCAGGTCGTCGGAACGCCCGATCAGAAAAAGGGTTTCGGGGGCTTTTGCTTCCGTTTCGCCCCGCGCGACGGCGGCGCCGCCAAGACGATCATTCGCACCGACAAGGGGATCGCCAGAGAGGACGGCGTCATGTCGCGCCACCCATGGGCGGAGATCGCCGGGACCTTCAAGGGCAAAGCCGAAGCAGGCCGGATTGAAGACGGCCCGTCCAATCCCGGATTCCCGAACAACGGCTGGCTGATGCGGCACGGCTTCGGCTTCCTGAACGTTTCGTATCCCGGACTCGAGCCCATCACGCTCCAACCCGGCAAGCCCCTTGTGTTGAAATACCGCGTCATCCTGTATTCGGGCGTGGCGGCGGAGCGGCCCGCGTGAAGCATAGGGTTTTTCCGTCCAGACCCCTGTTCACTTTGCGGAGATATTTCTCGTGCTCCTGCTTGTGCTCCGCTTTTCGATTTCGGCTTGCGGATTTCGGAGAACCCGTGAACGCAAGCGGACCCGTGAACGCAAGCGGACCCGTGAACGTCAACGACATCTGGTCGGGGCGGTAAGCCCCCTTGCCAGGAACGCGCCGATGACGGCGAGGACATCGTCAGCGTTGCCGATGGCGTGGCGGATACCGCCGATCCCAAGAAACCCGAGTGGGTGAAAATCAAGGATCCTCAAGGCTTCTGGTGGGGTTACGGTCACATGGGCTCTGTGGCGCCGGAGGTCTTCGTCGGCGCGCGTATCGCCAAAGGCCAAAAGATTGGCACGCTCGGCGCAACCGGGCTGTCTGGCGGCTTCAATTATCTGCACTTTGGGAACATGGGCAGAAAAATAAACACTTATCCGTGGCGGATGACGGGATTCACGTCCCCTTATTCGGAAACGCAAATTGTTCTGGAAGTAGCCGACGGTTGCCGTCAAGATCGCTTCATCGGCGTGGAAAGGAGGGCAGAAGGATGCCCGTGACATTGCCGCCCGAACTGGAAGAAGTGGTGCGTGAACGCGTCTCGTCGGGCGCCTATAGTTCATCGTGCGAGGTTCTGCGCGAGGCGTTGCGCCTGATCGAAGCGCGCGATCAGTGGCTGGCCGTGCAGCGCGAAGCGTTTCGACGCGATGTCGAGGCGGGACTGGCGCAACTGGACCGCGGCGAACGGCTGTCGTTGACCGCGGAAGACATCATGCAGCGAATTGATCGCCGCCTGGCGCGTGGCCAATGAGCGCGCACGTCTGGTTTTCGCCTTTCGCCGCTGAGGACGTGGAGGAGATCGGCTATTACGTGGCGTGCGAGAATTATACGGCGGCGCAAAAACTGACCGATCGCCTTTTCGCCGTGTTTGCCATGCTGGCTGAGAACCCGCAGATGGGACCCCGCCGCAAAGAGTTGCGCGACGCTCGCTCCTTCGCCGTTCGGCCGTATGTGGTTCTCTATCGTGAAGTGCAGGACGGCATAGAAGTCATTCGCGTATTGCACGGCGCGCGCGATATTGATGCCGTGTCGCGAACGGAAGACGGCGAATAAATCCGCCCTAACATCTCGACGCAACTCAATGACAAGGGGGAACGGATTGGGATTGAAATCCTGAAGGCGGGCACGGCCCTCCGATTCCATTCTGGAGTCCGTTCAGGGCAAGATGCTCGATTTGAGCCGTACCAAGAGGACCCGTTTCCGGTAATCTAGGGACACAGATGCACGCAAACGCGAAGCGTATGTAAACAACCTGTCGCCGAATTCCTCATTGACTTTCGACCGGGTTTTCATATCCTGTTTGCGAATTGCGGCAGACGGGAAAAGAATGTCCTGACGGCGGTTGCCGCGGTGAGTGACATGATCTGGAATTCCGGCAACGACGACGCGCGCCAGTCGGGCCATGATCGCTTTGTCTTGCACCAAGCGCGATCCCGACAAAGGAAACGTGTATCCTTATCGCGAAAATTCGTTCGGAGTGCCGCCTTTAGGCGGAAAAATGCCGACTGAAGTCGGGACTCCAAACTTTTCATCCGCTTCTGGGTGGCACAACGGGCCATGAGCGACTGTCCGGTAATTCTCGCGCCGGAGACGAAGGCTGAGGGCAGAAAGCAGATTGTAGATTTGGGACCAGGCTTCGACTGAGCTCAGTCGAACGTCGCATTTCAATTCCCGGGGCCTGACTCCATGGCCAGGAAATGAGGTGGCTGTCCCTTAATTCTATGGTGTTGGAGAACAATACGGACACGATTTCAGCGCCCTGTCGCTTGAGGGGACTCGTGAACTGCCAGAAAGCCGGCACGTGACTCAGCTTTGTCCGTTGGCTTTGCAGGATAAACGAACATAAATCGGGAGAAAGAGCCATGATGAATTTCACCCCACGCACACTACGCGTACGAGATTTGTTGTTGCACCCAAATAATTACCGCTTCCTCGACAACCCTGACTACAAGAAGAAGCTTGCCACCAAGTACCATCACGATATAGTACAGGAAACGACACTCCGCATGCTTGAGCTTGGACATCAGTATCAGATTCCTGCTCTTCGTGATTCCATCCTTGCTAATGGCTATGTTCCAATTGAGCGCGTCATCGTGATTGGCTATGAGCACGCGCCAACAAGAAAATACCTGGTGGTCGAGGGAAACCGACGTGTTGCAGTGCTGAAGGGCATTCTCAGAGATGCGAGGGAGGGGAGCCTTTCAATAACGCGACAACAGGAGAAACAGTTTTCAAGTATTCCTTGTGCGGAGTTGGAAGCTGACGGCATGGATCTTAAGGAGGCTGAGAGGGTCATTATGGGGATCCGTCACATCGCCGGTCCTCGGGAATGGGGTGCGTACCAGCAAGCTCAGCTCATCTTGGAATTGGTTGAAGAACAGAACCGTGACTATACCGATATCGCGAAGCACATTGGATTGTCTCGAGTCGAAGTGGGGCGAAGATACCGCGCGCTTAAGGCTCTCAAGGCTATGGAGGACGACGACGAGTACGCCCGTGAAGCCAAGACGGAGTTCTACCGTCTTTTTCATGAGCTTGTGGCGCTTCCCGACGTCCGCGACCGTTTTGGCTGGAATCAAGACCAATCTCGCTTTGACAACATAGACAAGGCAAGGGAGTTCTTTGAGTTGATCGCCCCACAGGATCCAGACGCAGAGCCGAAGCTCAAGACTTACTCCGACGTGCGGAAGCTGAAGTTGATAATCGGCAATCCCCAGGCTGAAGCCGCACTACTTGATCCCGACCGAAACTTTCGCGATGCGCTCGCATTTGTTGAGCCAAAGGATGCCCGATCCTCAACGACCCAATTCTCATTGGAATTGGCCAAGTTTCAAAAACTTCTTGCCGAACTGAGCATAGACACACTAAGAGGACTATCCCCGGAAGATGTAGCGAACATGAAGGAGATCGCCTCCCTGATCGAGGACAGGATTGACGATCACAGGAAACTACAGAAATGAGTCGGGCCGAAGAGCTGCGAGCGGAAGTCATTTCGTATCTGTTGACCCGGTACCCCGTCAACAGCAAGGGTCAGTATCTCCATGAAGTCGCAAGCGACTATCTATTGAGGGACTTCAATCCTGACTTCGTAAACGAATTCTGGACGGAACAGGGCGAGAAGCTCTGTAGGGAGGTAATAGAGGAGACTAATCAACGGATCGAAGCAGGTTCGAGTCTCCGGTATGAGATTCTTGACGACATTGGTGAGCGCATCCGTGGAGCAGGAACAGCGGGGAGCCAAGACCCAAGAACAGCGTTTCAGGATGCTCTCCAAAAGCTCGACCCTCTTGAGTTTGAAAGGCTCGCCGGTGTACTGCTGCAATGGTTTGGCTGTCATTCAACATGGTTGACTCCTGCATCGCACGACCAAGGCCTTGATGCTTTTGGTTATTGGTGGTTTCTCTCGGGCGCAGGTGACTGGCCTTCCGGCAGACCAGAGGTGATTTTTCTCGCTCAGGCAAAGCACTATCTCAAGAACCGTGTTTCTTCATGCTATCTACGTGAGTTCATCGGTGCGGCGGAGTGCGCGAAGCACAAGGTATATGCCGTTCAGGGTGATAGATATCCTGACTTAGAAGTGCGGCCCTTTGCCCCTGTTGCCTTGATCTTTCTCACGTCGGGGGAACTAAAAGTCACGGCCAAAACCCTTGCTCGTCGGAGCGGGATGATCGTTATCGCCAGTGACGAGCTGTTCGAACTCTGCAAGCACTACTGGGAAAAATCAGGTCTTGCATTGCCCCGAAACAAGTACGCTTACTTGTCTCGGTTGCGCAAGGAAGGCCATACCTTGCCTGTAGCACGATGACGGCAATGGTGGCGGAAGTATCTCAATTCCAGAGAGCGTTGACCGCATGGGGTGGCTCTCCGCCGATTTGACGAATCGTAACCGACATGTGCTGGACGTCTGCCATCCTCAGTGGTCGTTGACGGTGTGATATGGCAAAGAATCTGAAAACACCGCCTTCTGACACCGAGTCCTTTTGCCGAAGCGAAATCGACCGGATGCTGAAGAATTCGCAAACGAAGGCCATCGTGCCCGTCGTGACGCTTGGGCTCCTGCGAATGTTCCTCCAAACCGGCAAGCGCGTGCTCACCGACCCTGAGATTAGAAAGGCGTACGAAGCCGCAGTGAAATCGCTGAAAGAGTTCTTGGGGCATGACGTCCACATCGGCGCGAAATACTACGACTCGTACGGCACACGAATGTCGCGTTACACGGTCCTCAAATCGGTCGGCCACCTGAAATACGAACTGCTCGCTCCATACACAACGTTCGCCGCTGGCCTCTGCGAATGGATTCCGGCCCGGATCAAGCGACATATCGAGGAGCGGTTGGGCGTCGTGCCGCTTCTGAGTACTCCCGCCGCACGGGTAACCTACGCCGAAGACCAAGGGCAGTTTCTGAACCTGATTCGGCAGCAAATCGACAAAACGCCAGCAAACTTCGAGATTTTCAGTTTCGCCGTCATCAAGGTTCACTTGGAGAAGTTTGCATGCAAAGTCTACCGGGACACCCGAACTGCGGCGCACGACAAGGGCGTGGATCTCTCGACGAACTTCGGTGTAGTCTATCAGGTGAAGAAGCTGAGGGTTTACACAGAGTCAGACGCCGACAGGATTTACGCCGAACTGAAGCTCAACTTCGACAGCGAGCGGCTGCAGGACGGAAACGTCATCCTCGTCATTGATGACATCTCGAAAGACGTGAAGAAATATCTGATCGACATGAAGGTTCAGTCAATCAGTAAGAAAGACCTCCTGAAGATGGCAGCGAGCTTCGAGGAACCAGAAGATCGTCAGAAGGTGCTGCGTATCGTTTACGAGGAATTCCGGCGCGAGTATTCCAGTACGATCAAATAGCGGATCTACGATGGCGGGCCTAAGGCCTGACGTGGCGAAATCCCGTTGAACGCCACGGCCTCGGCTGCTGCCTCGGCCTCTTGTTCGCGCGGAAAAGACTTCTCGAACTTGGTAACGCAATCCAATGGATAGTGTCCTTCCACGACGCTCGTTGTGGCTCTTCCGAATCCGTCAGCCTCCACCACCACCAGATCATCGTCCGTTGCGTCCCGGCGGGCAAGAAAGGTGATCGCGCCCGGAGGTCTGATTCCAAGTTGCTCGCGAATTGCGTCAGCGTTTGCTTGCAGACTTCTCAGTTCAGTGAGTTTCGCATTCCTGTTCATGGATTCAATGGTCCTTCCTTTCAGGATTTCATCCAATTGGAGAGGTTCTTTCCAATGAGCAACTTGTTCAACTTTGCCTCCTTTCCGGCTCTTGGCGTCACCGCTGTTATGTCGAAGCCGAGCTCTCGAGCCAATGCGGTGATCTCTCTCGTATTGTCGTAGGTAAGCAGAACATCGCCTTTCACCTCTCTTAGCAATCCGAACAATGCGCGATGGTCAACCTGCCAGTGTGGGTAAAGCCGACGAGCAGCCACTGTGTAAGGAGGATCAACGAAGAACGCAGCGGTTTCATCGTCCGCGTAACGTCGAATGACTTCGATGCCGTCACCTTCGATAAACGTAAAGCGGCCGCCCACAGCGGCAATTTCCCTGATGCGCCGTGACAAGGTTTCGGGGTACCAACGAGACTGGATGCCTCGTCCATTTTCCCCCGTCTTCACCAAGCCCGCCCCGGGCGCCATGATGCCGCCCCGCTGAACTCGATTCCTAAGGATGACGGCAAAAGCACGCTCACGCTGGGTAAGGGCCTCATTGCCCAAGACCGCTTCCACACTCTGGCGGTCCATGTGGAAGTCTAGAATACGCTCAGCCAGCCATTTTGACTGGCCACCGAGAATAGTCTGCCACACAGCGGCCACGTTCGCGTCATGCTCCACGAGGACAACGTGTCCAGCGAGCCTTTCAAAGCCTGCGGTAAGTCCGACAATGCCACCCCCCGCAAATGGCTCTACTAGAATGCCGAGGGGTGGTTTCTTGCTTGTCAGCCACGAGCGAATGTAGGGAACCAACCAAGTCTTACCACCCGGATAACGAAACGGGGACCGCTGCGGAACTGAAGCAACGTTGACCGGCTTCGTCATTTCAACGTCCTCGGCGGTCCAGTAGTGCTCCGCCGGCTCGTTCACCTCGCCGCCTTGCGACATTTTGTCAAGCTTGTGCGCGTATTGCAGAATCTCCGCAGCCAATTTCTCAGGGACTCTGATCACCGTGGTGGCTCCAGATTTCCATTTTGGGCCGTAACTTGTTGAAGATCGCGCCATGTTGAAAATTCTGTTACATGGGCTTGTTTCCAAGTGCAAGAGAATTGTTACATGGGCATTGACGGCCGCATCTTCCCGGTTTCGGCCACGCCCAAGCGACGCGGCGCGACAACCGGCGAATTCGATTTCATGGACGAATGGTATCCCATCCAGGTCAAACAGAAAGATAAGGTCGGCCGCCCCGACGTTGACGCCTTCGAAGCGGTGATGATGCGCGAAGACCGCAAGAAGGGCTTCTTCGTTGCATTCGACTACAGTTCCGATGCGCTGACCGAGATCGGTGCGTTTTTCCGCAAGACCGGCAAGGTGGTCATCGCCTTGACGGTGAAAGAGATTCTGGACGAAGAAATCGCCAAGAAACTCGCGTAACCGCGGACTGGTAGTCCGTCAACTCGTATTTGATGAAATTTCCCTCGCCGTCATTGCGAGCCATCCGCCTTGCGGCGGACATGCTACCTGATTCCGCACAAGAACCAGGAAAGGGCCCGTCTATGAATACTCTTTTCAGAACAATCGTTTGTGTTGCCATTCTGCACGGGTGGATGGCCTGTCTCGCCGCCGCAGAGGAAACAAAACTGACGCCTGAAATGCTCGCCGGAAAGCAGTTCAACTTCAGATGGAAGGCGGGCGGAGCCGGCGGCAATAACGGCACGGCCACTCTTCAGAAAGACGGCACGATCTCCGGCATTGGAAGTCCGAACGAAACGTTCTGGCTGATTGATAACGACGGGCGGCTCGTGTTCAAGCATCGCGATGGACGCGTTTCTACGATTTTCAGCCGGGCGGAACAACGCGACGGCAAGTGGATTTTGTCGGGACCGTTCCAGTTCAGGAAAGGGGTGGACCATGTTCTGGAAGAGATACCATCCGGAGTGGCGGCCACGTCCGCTCCCCGTCGCACCGAACCCGAACCTGACATCGCCGATGAGATCAAAGGATATTCGTCGCAAAAGGTTATTTACCTCGATAGCGGCGAGACCTACGCCTTCAAGCTCAAGAACGGCGCCGAGCGTGTTATCAAGCTGGTGTCCGTTCAGGAACACCGCGACAGCGTCATCAAACTCATTCGCCGCGCGGACGTTCGCGTCGAAATTGATGGCAAGCCGCTGGACCTGGTCTGCGCCGCCTACGTAATGCCAACGGAGACCGCCGGATTGCGCATTCAGGCGGATACTACATCGGGCTGGTTGCCCAAGAATCCGAAGAGAGTACAGTTTTCGATATGGGACGCCACCGACCCGATCGTGGACACGAAACGCTTCGGCTTCCCGATCCGCAACTACCGGCTGTTCTCGCACGGGACGCAGGCGTACAACGAACCGGTGCATCTTGGCGCCGGCGACGACGACCCTACGGGCCAGAAGTTTCACCACAACTACGGCTTCGACTTAGCCGGCTACGACGGCGGCGAGGAGATCGTCAGCGCTACGGATGGCAAGGTTGACGTTTGCAACAATGGATACAAGTGGGTGGGAATCGCGGATGGTCAGGGTTACGGGTGGGCTTATGCGCACCTGGCTTCCATCGAACCGGGAATTGCTGTGGGAACACGTGTCACTCGGGGCCAGAAGATCGGAATGCTGGGCAGGACGGGTGGGTCGGGCAACTTCTCTCACTTGCACTTTGGCCGAACGGGAGCGGGAACCAGGATGCTGAATTGGTACCCCTGGATAGTGACGGCTTACCAGGCAGAACACCCCAAAGGCCTGTTTGCCGTTGCTCGCCCACATCAGATTGTTCTAACCGGCGAGAAGGTGGTTTTGGACGGCTCGAACTCACTGGTATTCGGCGGCCGCAGGATCGTCGCGTGGCGCTGGGAGTTTCACGATGGCCGGGTAGTCACACAGGCCAAGTCCGAGAAGGTTTATGACAAGCCGGGCGCATATATTGCCACGTTGTGGGTGAAGGACGACAGTGGCACCGAGGACGTGGACTTCTGCCAGGTCAAAGTGTTCTCAAGCAGCAACATAGAAAGCGGCATGCCGCACATCTTCATGACCTACACGCCCACAGAAGACGTCCGAACCGACCAGCAGGTCCGGTTCAAGTTCTGGTTTCAGGGCAAGAAGGACGGCAACGGGCCGATCAAGGTCGTTTTTGATGATGGCACGCAGATGGCCGACTATAAGTCCTACAAGGAGTTTACCCACAGTTTCAAGACGCCGGGTTTCCATATTGTCACGGCACAATGCGAGGCCGACGGCATGCCGATCACAAACAAGCTGAAGGTGGTTGTGCAATCCGCACCGGGAACCAGAAAGTAACGAGGGCGCTCCGGGATCAGCCTTGACTTGAATCAAACGGAATGACATAGTTAGCCAATGCGACCGGCCTTCTGCGAGGTCGGCGCGATAGGGCGACAAGCCTTTGAACCACGAAAGGAGAATCCGCTATGGAACGAAGGAAGCTGTTGGAAATCGCGGGAGCAGGAGTTGCAGCGGCCCTGCTCAACCAGGGCGAGCAAGCACAGGCAGCTGTTCCCTCTGGCGCCGAGGCGTTAAAGCTACTGGCGGCGCCTTGCGGCCTCTACTGCGGGGCTTGCGGTGAATACGTCAATGGCAAGTGCCATGGGTGTCCCTGTCCGTGCGGTCAATGCGCGGGCGCGAAATACGCAGCCGGTTGCGAGGTCGTGAAATGCGTGCGCGGCAGAAAGATTGAGAGTTGTGCGGACTGCCCGGAGCTGCCTTGCACGCGGATTATCCAAATGGCCAACGACCCGGTGTGGGGGACGGGCTCTCTGAACGTCGAGAATCTGCGCCGGCGCAAGCGGCTGGGAACCGACGCCTGGCTGGCCGAGCAAAAGCAGTACTGGAGCGACACAAAGAAGCGCGACCGATGGATCGCTCGCGCCCGCGAGTGTATGGACAGGGCGCAGAAATACTATAAGTAGAGCCTGTCAAGGTACCAGCAAAATCATTGGCAATGACAAGGCGGCCCGCAACGACTTCAATCTCAGGCCTTCCCGCTATGTCGCCTCGAACCACGAGGAAGATGCGCTGCCGCTTGAAGATGCCGTGGTCGCTCTTCGCGAAGCCGAAGAGGAGTGCGCTGAAGCCGACAAAAAGTTGAAGAAGGTCCTTCGCGGCCTCGGCTTCGACCTGGGTTCGTAGTTCCGGCTTCAGCCGGCGTTTCTTTCTTCGTTCGGAGTCCCGGCTTTAGCCGGTCTCTTTCTTCCGCCTGAAGGCGGGACTCCAAACGTGGCCCGAAAGTCCGACATTCGGGCTTGATTCGCGCGAGCGGGGCAGAGTATCGTTCAAATGAAGTAAAGGCACTACAGGAGGCTTCCCATGCCCCACCTGACCATGAGCCGCGAAGAGTTCGTGCAGCGTGGAGAAGATTACTACGACCAGTTCCTGCGCGACAAACTCGAACCCGAACACAAAGGCGAGCTCCTGATGCTCAACATCGAAACCGGGGAGTATGAAATGGACAAGAACGAGCGCGTCGCTTTCGAGCGTGCGACAACCCGCTAGCCTTCAGGCGTGTTTTACATCCTCCGCGTCGGCTACCGCGCCGCCCATCATTTTGGCACGCGGCTTTTGGCATTTAACATGGACCAGTGCCGTAATTCTTATCAATGGAGCGACTAAGATGGCCATTGCCAGTATTGAAATGCCACGGGAGCAAATAGCCGATCTCTGCCGCCGTTATGCAGTCCAGCGACTGGCGGTGTTTGGATCGGTGCTGCGCGACGACTTCGGCCCACAAAGCGACGTGGATGTCCTGGTGGAATTCAAGCCCGACGCCCACGTCGGCTTTCTCAA
>Ga0315277_10012175_pt1 | contig 10796 bp, 10 predicted proteins | sample YL17G05_15_MG_FD_203695 | JGI IMG/M metagenome (GOLD analysis project Ga0315277, IMG submission 203695) | Sediment microbial communities from Yellowstone Lake, YNP, Wyoming, USA - YL17G05_15 | ecosystem: Environmental > Aquatic > Freshwater > Lake > Sediment | place: USA: Wyoming | collected... | reverse complement strand
ACCAGATCTAGAACTTCCTGACCATCCCGGGCTTCAGCGACTACGAGAAATTCGGATTCATTTTTTAGTGATTCCCTCAATCCCTCGCGAATCAGCGGATGGTCATCCGCAATCATGATTCTTATCATATAACGCCTCCCCCTGTTTAGGGTATTATATTGTGTGAATAACGATCGTGACCTGCATACAGTCCTCTGTATGATGTACAAAACTAAAAGTACCTCCTATCGACGTGATTCGTTCCTCACTCTCCATGAGAATTAGGGCAATCTCCTCCGCCGCCGCCGTATCACGCGGACCGGTTCCGTTGTCTTGCACGTGCACCGTTAAAATGTTGCCGGTTTCCTGAACGGTAACGATTAAACTGCCCACCTCAGCGCGTCGAACTGCAACCGACAAAATTCCCTCAAAAGCCCGAAAAACTGCTACTGCACGATTATGATCAAGCTTTATTTTTCTGAGGTTAGACCGGAGTGAACAAACAATGCCGATCTGATCTTGAAACGATTGCACAACCCATTCGATAGCTTCTATCAATCCCAGATGATCGAGGACCTCCGGCCGCAATTCGGCTACAATCTTTCTGATTGAATTAATTGTTGTACCGATTTTATCATTCATGGAAGCAAGAACGGCAAGAGGTTCAGTTCCACTCTGGTCATTACTCTTCAATTTTTTATTGAGTTTTGATATATCCATTTTTACTACGGTAAGAATTTGGCCGACATCATCATGAATTTCACGCGCAACGCGAATACGCTCCTCCTCCCTCACAGTCTGTAGGTACGTATAGAGCTTATGGAATTGTTCATGTGTGCTCTGTATCCGTTCCGCTTGTTCCCCCATCACTGCGAGGGTACTCTGCTGAGAACGAATCAGATGTCGTTGAAGGAGATAAGTTTTAATGAAGTAACTACCGGCAAGCAAGCCGGCAATTCCAACTACCAGAATGAGTGCGCCTTCCATTGTATGCCTCCACCCCCAATATAATAATTTAAAATTCTAATGCAACTTTTGAAAAATCCCCCCATTTACCCGTATTATAAAAGAATCTACCCCTCCGTCAGACGCAACCGCGCCAGGGATGGACACCACTCTCGTCTACCATGGAATGTATCAGAGGCGCTGAAACTGATGGTTCGGTTGCAATTCGGAAAGCTCCCCCGATTCTGTGACCGGCTATCTCAAGAACGTCACGTCTTTCGGAATAAAGTATTGCGAGAGGTTCTCCTACCTCAACGCTGTCGCCTATCTTTTTCCTGATGATGATCCCGGCCCTTGGATCAACATGATCATTAACATTGATTCGACCGCTCCCGAGCATGACACCGACTAAGCCAATTTCACGCGTATCGATACCATCAATGTCTCCGGCCGTGGTACTCAGTACTTCTCTCGAATACGCCGCCGTTCCGTAACGCTCCGGATGATGCAGATACTCAACATTCCCTCCCTGCTGTTTCACGACGCCTATAAACTTTTCCCATGCTTTCCCCGAGTGGAGCGCGTGTCGGCACTGGGATATTCCTTCCTCGATGCTCCCTGCCTTTCCGCCAAGAAATACCATTGTACCACCGAGGACGTACGTTACTTCCATGAGATCAGGTACATTTTTACCCTGTAAGCACTCAATGCATTCTCTGACCTCAATCCAATTTCCAACCGCATAACCAAGAGGCTGGTTCATGTCTGTCAGGAACGCAATTGACTTCAGACCAAATTTTTTACCGACAGCCACCAATGTTTCCGCAAGTTCTTGAGCGCCAGATTCAGATGGTAAAAAAGCCCCATTCCCCGTTTTTACATCCAGCACAAGTGAATCGATCCCCTCTGCGAGTTTTTTGCTCATGATGCTCGCTGCAATAAGCGGTATACTCTCGACCGTGCAAGTGACATCCCTCAGCGCATATATTTTTCGATCAGCAGGAGCAATTTCCGCCGTCTGGCCAATCATGACGATCCCCGTTTCGGAAATCACCTTCGTATATTCATCAATAGTAAGATATACCCGGAATCCCGGAATGGACTCGAGTTTATCTAACGTCCCCCCTGTGTGCCCGAGCGCCCGACCCGATACCATCGGGACACAGACACCGCAGGCAGCTACCATGGGTGCCAGTATGAGCGACACCTTATCCCCAACACCACCCGTTGAGTGCTTACCTACTTTGACTGATGAGATGGAAGAAAGATCTGCCGACCGACCGGAGCGAAGCATCACTTCTGTCAGTGCAGTCGTTTCCTCAAAATCCATTTTTTGAAAATAGACAGCCATGAGGAATGCCGACATATGGTAGTCTGTGACGTTTCCAGTTAGATATCCATGCACGAAATACTCAATCTCATCACGCCGCAACTTTATTCCATCGCGCTTCTTCCGTATGATGTCAACTGGATTCATATGCCCTCACCCAATATGATGTCCTCAGACTTTATTGTGATGAATATCTACTTTCCTTAAAATTCGATCCCCAAGAAGAATCCCGCATATTGATTTACTATCGAGAATCTCCCGTCTCTCGATCATCGTCAGAGCCTTTTTCATGGGAACAATTTTCATAGTCATTGTCTCCTCACCCTCCTCCAGTCGCCTGCCGCCCGGAATTTCGGATAATCCTCTCGCAAGATAAATGTGAAGTACCTCTGTACAAAATCCGGGTGTCGTGTATATGGATGTCAGCACTTCCCACTTCTGCGCAGAAAAGCCCGTTTCTTCTTCAAGTTCCCTCTGCGCGCACATCATCGGATCCTCCCCGTCATTGAGCTTGCCGGCAGGAAGCTCCCAAATAAATTTATCCAGAGGGTAACGATGCTGATTAATGAGAATAATTCGCGCGTCTTCAAAGACTGCAAGGATGACCGCACCTCCAGGATGTTCAGCAATCTCCCGTATAGTTTTCACTCCGGATGGATATTCAACATCATCGACAATCGTTGTGAATACTCTCCCCTCGTACACCCGATTTCGTTTGATCAGCTTCAGCTTCATTATATAACCTTTTCATGATTTACACATCGAGAAAGCAAATAACCCTCCCCATCACGTACCTCTATTCATCAGGTAGTCGAACGGCTCCCCGGTTTTACGATCGGCTTCCCTTGTTTGCACAGCGGGCATTCTTCGGGTTTGTATGCAACAACATCCATGACCATCGTGGCGTAGAAATTCTCGAACGGGACCTTCCCGCCGCTCCGATCGACCACAGCGCCCACTCCCACAACGACACCCCCCATCGTACGAACAATATCGCATACTTCACGCGCAGAGCCCCCGGTTGTCGTTACATCCTCGCATACCAGGATCCGTTCGCCCTTCACAATTTCAAAACCGCGGCGGAGCTGCATGATCCCGTCTTTCCTTTCCGTAAACATCGTCCGTACTTTCATCTGCCGCCCTACTTCCTGGCCGACAACTATCCCGCCGAGAGCCGGCGACATTACGCAATCGGGCTTCGACTCCCGAAAATGATTCGCTATCAATCCGCAGAGCATTTCCATGTACTCAGGATATTGGAGCACTTTCGCACACTGGAAATACTGCGGACTGTGCAGACCCGATGTGAGCTGAAAATGCCCTTCCAGCAGTGCATTGGTTTTTTTAAAGATAGACAGTATCTCGTTACGTTCCATAGAATCCTCAGTTATAGTATGTTTTCCAGCCCTGCCGGACGCTTCCCCTTTATCCATTCGCTCCTCAGAATGATGTGCTTAGTGTCGATCGCGCGATCGATAGCAAGCACACCATTAAGATGGTCGATTTCATGCTGGACCAACTCCGATTGATCCCCTATGAAATCACAGGTTTGTTCCTTCATGGACTCATCGAAATATTTCACTTTGATTTTCTTATATCGCTTCAACTTCACCATGATATCAGGAAATGAAAAGCAGTCGTCCCAGAGCCGCATGGTCTCCCTCGATCGTCCGACGATTTTTGGATTGATGAGGACGAGGGATGTACCGATGTTTATGTAAATGATTCTTACCGAACAACCAATTTGAGGCGCAGAAATTCCGCGACCAAATCCGTTTGTTTTCCTGAAGCGCTCAAGCGTATCGCTCAGATCTGTGATAATCTCTCGCACTGTTTCATTAATTTTTTCCACCCTTTGCGATTTCATCCGGAGAACAGGATTTCCGAGAAAAAGAATTTCCCTTACCGCCATCCCGTCATCCTTTTACAGAATAAATCCATTCTTAGAAAAATCCTTCCGCTCTCCGCACTCTTCCCAGTTTCCGCCCGAGGAACCGCTCGCCGATCTCTGCAAACTTATACGGTATGTCGCTGACAAAAAATTGTATGTTTGCCTTAAGAGTGCTCAGATTGCGTAAGCCGCGTTCATCCAATAATCGCACCACCTCCTCCGCTGTCGCTTCCGCCGAATCGACAAGCTTGACGTTCTCACCGAGGGTTTTTTCAATAACGCGTCTGAGAATTGGATAATGCGTACACCCTAGAACGAGTGTATCTATTTTCTGAAGTTTCAGCGGGAACAGATATTCACTCGCGATCAGATCTGTTGCTTTGTGATCCGTCCAACCTTCCTCTGCGAGCGGAACAAAGAGCGGGCAAGCTTGTCCGATGACGATTGCCGACGGATCAGCCTGGCGTATCGAGTTTGTATAGGCGTTACTTCTGATCGTGCCGACGGTTCCAATAACTCCGATTCTTTTTTTTACAGAAACGGCGACTGCCGCACGGGCTCCGGGATCGATGACGCCGATGACGGGTACCTGCGAATGCTTTTGAACGATTTCCAAAGCGACCGAAGATACCGTATTACAGGCAACGACGATCATTTTAACATTATGTCCGGCAAGGAACTGCGTATCCTGAGCAGCATACTGACGGACAACTTCAGGCGACTTGGGACCATAGGGCACGCGCGCCGTATCGCCGAAGTACACGATATTTTCATGCGGCAGGCGCATCATGATCGAGTGTACGACAGTCAAACCCCCGATCCCCGAATCAAAAACGCCAATTGGCTTTGCCTGTAAATTTTTAGTTGTCATACAGGTAAAAATATAGGAAAAGAGGTCGGTAATACCAAACGCCCTGCCTGATAAAGTGCAGACAATATTTGAGTCTATCCTAAACTTTTTGTATCTTTGCTTTCACATTTTCCCCGTTTTCGTGGAGACACCGAAAACTCTCAAGGAAGTCGGTAATACCGTTAATTATCCATTTTTTCACACGGAGTCAGCATTATGAAACAACTTACGATCATCGTCATCGCTATCAGCATTCTGCTCATCGGCTGCGAGAAAAAACTCGAGCCTGTCAAAGTCGGCGAGCTCAGCGAATATAAAGACCCTGCGTTCGGATTCAAGGTAAAATATCTGGCAGCATGGAAGAGTCTCGGTGAAGCAGGCAGGGCAAAATTTTCAAAATCACAGGAAGTGATCAATAAGTTCCTCGATCCCCGGACAGGTGAGGAAGGCGCAGAGGTATCCATAGAAGTGCTGCAGTATAAAGGAGGAACGATTGATGACATTACCCTGGAGGGTAAAGAAGAACTTAAACAGACCTGGAAGAACATTCAGGTTCTACCCGATGAGAAAGTTACCATCGCCGGCAAAGAAGCAACAAAGATCGGCTACGGAATACCCGTCACCTCCAAGAAGCAGATCACTGGATACGATATCTATTTCCCCGGCGATACGGCTGTCTATAAAATTACATGCCTCGGATACGGCGATCATTACGCCGCTCATGCGGATGTGTTCAATGCGGTGGTGAATTCATTCGAACCACCCGTGATAGTTTCGCAGACGCCGGATCAATGGACGCCCTCCCCGACAAAGCAGACATACACATCGAATTTCTTTACTATGCTCTATCCTGAAAATCTCGAATTTGTTCCGGTGAGGAAGGATGCGAATGACGACCTCACGATGGAAATGCGCGCCGACAGACTCGACTGCAGTATACACATCGATGTGTTCGGTGCAAAAAAACTGACGGCCGATAAGGTGTGGGCGCAGAATAAAGGGCGGTACACCATCCGGACATCAGGACAAACTCAGATCGACGGACAGGATGCATACTGGGCTGATTACTCTCCGCGAAGAGATATCGGCAGCCGCGTATACTTCACCGTAAAGAACGACAAGGTAATCCGCATTACAGTCAATTACTTTGCAGCTCAGAAAAACAACTACTTCCCGACGTTCGAGAATATGGTAAAATCCATAAAACTTAAATAGGAATATCATGATAGATCATACACTCATCACGACAACGTTTAACCTCGACGGTTATCGGATCAAAAAAAATCTGGGACTCGTCCGCGGAATCACGGTCAGATCAAGGTCTCTCGTCGGTAACATCGGCGCGGGAATTCAGATTCTCTTCGGCGGTAACATTTCCCTCTATCAGGAGTTATGCGAAAAAGCACGACAGGAAGCCTACGAGATCATGATTCGGCACGCGGAAGAGATGGGTGCCAATGCTATCATCGGAATGCGGTACGATGCGAATGATGTCGCGTCCGGTGTCACAGAAGTCCTCGCGTATGGAACCGCCGTCGTCGTCGAAAAAATATAACTGTTAATTCAGAAGAAGAGAGAAGTACTGTATGGATATAAAAAATCGGACAATCCTCGTGTTTGGCGGTGCGGGATTGGTAGGGATGGCAATCTGCCGCAGATTGGTGGAGGAAAAACCAAAGAAGATCATCGTTGCCGCACTTCCCCGCTCCGAGGCGGAACAAGGAGTTGCAGTTCTGAAAAAGGAATTTCCAAAAATGGGGAAAAACTTCTTTGTCCCGTGGTGGGGTAATATTTTCCTGCGCAACGAATTCAAGGATACACCGCGTGAACAGATTGTCAACGATCCGGAGAAACGCCTACACCTGATCGACGACATTCTGGGCGATCTGGATGATGCTGCCATACGCCGTTCGTCCCTTTACCACCTTATCAGTAAGCATAAACCAGAGGTCATCTTCGACTGCATCAATTCCGCGACAGCGATTGCATACCAGAACATATTCAGCAGTGCGCGCACTGTTATACAAAAATCGAAAAATGCGGAACACACTACGGCGCCGTTCGTTGAAGCCACCGAAAAACTCCTCTGTTCTCTGTATATCCCTCAACTCATCCGCCACATTCAGATCCTCTACCGCTCTATGCACTTGTTTGGTACAAAAATATACCTCAAAATCGGAACGAGCGGTACGGGCGGCATGGGTTTAAATATCCCCTATACCCACAGCGAAGAACGACCTTCGAGCGTCCTCCTCGGCAAATCATCCGTCGCAGGCGCGCACACAATGCTCCTTTTCCTCATGGGACGTACACCCGACGCACCGATTACCAAGGAAATAAAACCGACTGCAGCCATCGCCTGGAAACGTATCGCGTACGGAGAGATAAAAAAACACGGAAACCCGATTCAATTATTTGATTGTCCCCCGCAGGCAGGATTCAGGCTTAACCGAACTCTTCCTCTTGCAATTAAAAATTTTGCAAAACCTCTCAATAAAACATTGAAGGCGGCATTTATTGATACAGGCGAGAACGGTCTTTTCTCCCGCGGAGAATTTGAGACAATAACTACTCCGGGACAGATGGAGTTTGTGACTCCGGAGGAGATTGCGGAGGATGCCATCTATGAAATTAAAGGGGGAAATACCGGACACGATATCATTAATGCTCTGGATAACGCGACACTCGGTCCGACGTATCGGGCGGGATACCTCTTTCAAAATGCAAAAAATCAGATAATGGAACTGGAAAAGAAGTACCACCACGACAGCGTAGCATTCGAGATGCTCGGTCCGCCGCGACTCTCTAAACTCCTCTACGAAGGGTACCTCCTCAAGCTCTGCTGCAAAGACATGCACGAAATCGTTAAGACAAGTCCGGCAGTCCTTTCAAAGAAATTAGGAAGGATGATCGAGACCAATGGCACACTCCGCTCCCAGATAATCTCGATTGGAATTCCGATCCTGATGCCTGACGGCAAGACTCTCCTACGCGCCGATACAATGAAAATTCCGGTAAATAAAGGTGAAAAAGAACTTCCGGTATCGCTGAAGAACATCGATGTCTGGACACACGACGGCTGGGTCGACCTGCGCGTTTCAAATATGAAACTCTGGAAGAACCGTATCAATGAAATATTCCGGATGGAGAGGAACATCCCGAAAAACGATACGAGTTCACGCTTTCTCAATACGGAGAAATATTGGAGCAATTTCAAGGAAATCGATCCCGGAAAACTTGCAGGATGGATCTTCAGTTATGAAGAAAAAGGAATGCGGATGAAGGCGTAGATGGTTGTCCACTTTCACATGTGACTCCCTTAACGACGAAAATACCATCACTGCCTTGTCGATTATGTAAACGGGTAGACTGTTCCCACCTGAAAAAATGCACACGGGTCACCTCCTCGCGCCAATGCAGATAAGAAAGTCTCTATCGATACACGGATTCAACTCCGTTGATATTCAAATTAAGAAACTTGCATCCATCAGTTTCATTTTTTATTTTTTCCGTAGTCTGATCACCAATCAGGAAGGAGTCTGCTGTGATTCTCGTTTCTGAAATTAAGGAGGGAGCAACCATCAAGCTCGATGGGAAACTCTACAAAGTACTCAGCGTCATTCATCATGCCGGGAGCGGACAGATGCATGGGTTCATTGAACTTAAGCTCAAAGACCTGAGATACGGTCACTTCGCAGATCGCCGCTTTAAATTCACCGACAAGCTAGAGCATGTGGAATTGACCAAGCGGCAGATGGATTACATATATGCTGATACGGATTCGTATTACTTCATGGACCCGGATACCTTCAACCAGATCAGCGTTCCAAAATCGACCGTCGGAGTACATGAAATATTCCTCAAAGAAGGGGTAAAAGCTACTATCGAACTCATGGGCGAGGAAGCTATATCGGTCAATTTCCCGAAAGTATTGGAACTTAGGGTGGCCTCGACCGGTCAGGGCATTCATGATGGACAAGACAATACGATGAAACCCGCCATGCTTGAGAACGGAATCGAAATTCAGGTACCACAATTCGTGATCACGGGTGATCTTGTCCGTGTTGATACGGAAAAAATCAAATACATCGACCGCGTGACAATTAAAAAACTTTAAACAAGCAGAATCGCACCATCTCCTGCGACGGCACCAATCACACAACGTTGTACTCATTATGAGGTATTTCAATGCGACACATTCGAACAATTGAATTATTGATAAAAATATCGGCTTTAACGTTTCTCCTCATTTGGATGGCAGTCATATTGCCTGCATCTGCCTACCCCGACGAGGGTATGTACCCGCTGAGCGAAATAAAGAAATTGGACCTGAAATCGAAAGGATTGAAGGTAACTGCCGAAGAAATCTATAATCCGAACGGAGTCAGCCTGGTTGATGCCATTGTGAATATCGGGGGATGTACGGGTTCTTTCGTCTCCGCCGACGGACTCATCATCACTAATCACCACTGTGCCTTTGGCGGCGTACAAGCGGCAAGCACACCGGAACAGGACTACGTGACGAATGGATTTCTGGCACGATCGCTCTCCGAAGAAATTCCCGCCAAAGGTTTCACCGTACGTATTGTCGATTCGTACCGCAACATATCGGACGAGGTTCTCAGCGCCCTGCATGACAGCATGGATTTTGCGGCACGTTCAAAAGCTATCGATAAGAGAATAAAGGATATTATTACAGAAGCCGAAAAGATAAATCCAGATAAACGCGCAGAAGTAGCCGAGATGTTTACCGGGAAATCGTACATTCTCTTCATCTATACCTATCTGAAAGATGTCCGCCTGGTGTACGTCCCTCCGCGATCAATCGGTGAATTCGGCGGCGAAGACGATAACTGGATCTGGCCCCGGCACACAGGGGATTTTTCATTCATAAGGGCATATGTCGCACCGGATGGTAAGTCCGCCGATTATTCAAAAGATAACGTTCCCTTTCATCCAAAAATATTCCTCAAAATCGGAGTTGCAGGTGTCGATGACGGCGATCCGGTTTTTATTTTAGGTTATCCCGGAAGGACGTATCGACATCGCACTTCTTCGTACCTCGCCTACGAGGAAGAAGTACGCATGCCCTACGTTGCAGATCTCTACGCCTGGCAAATATCCACTATGGAAAGCATGGGCAAGGATGACCGGTCAGTATCGTTAAAACTTGACGCGCGGATAAAAGGTTTGGCAAATACAATGAAGAATTATCGTGGAAAGCTTCAGGGATTAAAGCGATTGCAGCTCGTCGGAAAAAAAGAAGAGGAAGAAAAATCATTTCAGTCATTCATTGAGTCGGATAAAACACGGAAAAAACTTTACGGTTCCGTGCTGAAGGATATTAATTCGATTTATGAAGAAATCCGATCGCGTTCGCAGTATGAGCTGACGCTCGATTACTTGCTTCAGAGTTCCTCTCTTCTCAGTCTCGGTAAATCAGTCCTCGATGCTTCCCGCGAGCTCAGGAAACCGGATACTGAACGCGCATCGGCCTACATGGACCGCAACTTTGCCCGTACGAAGCAGTCGCTCCTGATGTCCCTGCGCAACTACTATGAATCTGTAGACAAAATCTTTTTTAAACAGATGCTGATGCGGGCGGTACAATTACCTCATGACCAGCGGATTCCGGTAATCGATAGTGTACTCGGGGACAAGGAATATGAAAGTACGATCGAAAAGTTTATAGAAACGCTCTACGGAACCTCCAAACTTACGGATGAAAATTTTCTCACGGAAGCTCTTGCAAAATTGCCGGACGGAATAGATCAGCTGAATGATCCGGCGATCGTATTTGT
>Ga0315277_10012174_pt1 | contig 10796 bp, 13 predicted proteins | sample YL17G05_15_MG_FD_203695 | JGI IMG/M metagenome (GOLD analysis project Ga0315277, IMG submission 203695) | Sediment microbial communities from Yellowstone Lake, YNP, Wyoming, USA - YL17G05_15 | ecosystem: Environmental > Aquatic > Freshwater > Lake > Sediment | place: USA: Wyoming | collected... | reverse complement strand
ATATCCATGTGCCTCCTACGGCCCATGCCCCGGCCTTGATGTACTCGGCTAGGTTGCCTGCGTTGACTCCTCCGAGAGGCAGAAACCTTACGTCGGGGAAAACGGCTTTCATTGCTGTTATGTGACCTGGGCCTCCGGTTGAAGCGGGGAAGATCTTGATCACTAAAGGCAGATCCTTGATGCTCTTTTGTCGCGTGCCTATCGTGGCCGCTTTGATTGCCCCTTGAATTTCCGATGGCGTGAATACCCCTGGAACAGAGACTATGTCTTTCCTAGCACAGTATGTAACGATCTCTGTGTCCAGATGTGGCGAAACTATGAAACGCGCTCCTGCGGACAAAACCTCCTTCGCTACCGGTACAGAGAAAACTGTGCCCGCGCCAACTAGCAGTTCTGGCAACTCCTTGCACAGTAATCTTATGGCTTCCATCGCTCTCTCAGTGCGCATGGTTATCTCAATCAGGTCCAAACCGGCGTCCAAGATTGCTCTGCCCAGTTGCGCTGCCTTGCTGGGATCCTGAATCACGACGACCGGAATTATCCCTGCCTTCTCCATTCTAGCTAGGACGTCTTGCGACTTCTTTGTTCCATTTCCAGCTTTCATCTCTGAACCCTTCCTGCTCCACCTTCCCTAACGAGGCTCTCGACCTCTTCCACGCTGACCAAGTTCAGGTCGAACGGTACACTGTGTTTGAGCGCGCTCGCCGCGGTGGCGAAATCCAAAGCCTCTTGATCGTCTTTTCCTGCCAGCAGGGAATAGATTAATGCTCCGGTGAACGCATCGCCGCTGCCAAGGCGATCTACAACATTCGTGATGTCATATTTCCTCGTCGTGTAGAGCGTTCTTACATTGTAGAGCACGGCGCTCCAAGTATTGTGGGTAGCGCTGATGCTGCCTCTGAGAGTTATGCATACTTTCTTCAAGTTCGGAAAGCGGTTCATCATCTTGCTGGTCACCTCAAGATACCTTTCTGGAGAGACCTCTTCAGCGACCCTAACATCTGCGCCTTTGATGCCGAACATCTTTTCACAGTCCTCCTCGTTGCCGGCGGCGATGTCAACGCAGGACATGAGTCCGCTCATTATCTCCGTGGCCGTTTTCCCGTATTTCCATAATTTCGCTCTATAGTTGAGATCGCAGCTCACCGTGACACCTCTATCTCTGGCACATTTCGCTGCCTCAAGACAAACCTCAGCTGCGCTCTGTGATATCGCGGGCGTAATTCCGCTGAAGTGGAACCATTTCGCTCCTGAGAATACGTCGTTCCAAGGTATTGTTCCCGGTTTGACTTCGGATACTGCTGAATGAGCGCGGTCGTAGATCACCTTCGATGGACGCTGATTTGCACCGGTTTCTACGAAGAATACGCCTATCCTGTCACCTTTTCTAAGGATCTGTGACGTGTCGACTCCAAAACGCCTTAGGTAGTCCACCGCAGCCTGTCCTATTTCGTTGGGGGGCAGACAGGTCACGAAGGCCGATGATACTCCGTACTTGGCTAGACTTACTGCAACTGAGGCCTCAGCGCCCGCGTAGCTCACTTCAAACCTATCGGCTTGCAGGAAGCGCTGGAAGCCGGGCGGATTAAGCCTCAACATTATTTCCCCGAAAGTGACGACTTGAGCCATCCCTCCGATCCCCGGTGCTTGTCTCGAAATCCGAGCAATATATGCCTATTCGGCTCACGGATACTCAATTCGCCAAACGCACTCGAATAGACTCTTCTCCCTACATACTTGGGCCTGTCCGACTCGCAACTCTCCTAACTCCGATACTGGCCCCCCAGGAGTCCTTGTTGAACTCCCGAGACCATTTCGCAGTAGACGCACGGAGTCAGGATCTTGAGAACCTACTGGGGTCTGATGCTCCTTCATCAGAAGAACTGCTGCCATTCATGGAAGGTGGCGGGTCCGGAGGGTTTCGCCAGACTTGTTGGGCAGGTCCGGTTTACGGTTCATCGATGAACGCCGCCACCAACTAATACGGCCAGGGAAGTACTTGAGACTTCCAGCTTGACAGCCAATTGCGTTTTGCCGTGCTGGTTAGAAGGCATGTGCATTTCGGGCCGGAGATCGTGAGTTCAAATCCTCGTGGGCCCGCCATCTTTTTTTCAATGGCGACCCAAGAATCGGCCTGAGCACATTCGTCAGTGCCCAAGATGCAACAGCAGGAAGCGGAAATGCAATGATGCGGCCTGATGAGAGTACCGGTGTCGTGGTCTACATGTAGGGAATAAGTATCTTGCGGATATTGTCTGCGACCTGCCTCCAGCCGACCCTCAGGGTCCTTGGAATATACGGATTCGACGAAGCGTGCACACTCGCTATAATGTCCTCGTTCTCCAGTGCCCTGCTCACGCCCGAAACAAAGTCGCTATACTTGATCCCCTCGGCTTTCAGGACTCTTCGCAGCACCCTGACGATTCTTCTCATCTCAGTGTCCGACTTTCCTTCCAGACTTCTGTAGATGTCATACAGGTCTTTCCCAGTCTCCCTCTCGTAGAATGTCTTGAGCTTCTTTGCCACGAGCGCCTCGAAGGAGTACACTGGAACCCTTACGGCCGTTCCCCAGAGCTGGCTGTGCGCTTCCTTCACAACTATCCTTCCCACCTTAGGCGTCCGCAGATTGAACTCCACGAATATGCTGTCCTTTTTCCCCATCTCGTTGACAAATGAGCAGGTGAACCTTACAATCTCCCGCATCATCCTTGGCCTGTCAACCATGTAGTCCTTCGCGAGAGCTGTCATCAGCTCGTTTTGCAGGAACTCGATCTTGCGGCTCCTTGTCGTGCTTCCTTTGAAGAAGGCGTCAAAGTCCAAGTCTTCGGAGAACCTTTGCACTCCTGGCAGGTATATCTTGTTGAGCGCAGTTCCGCCTTTGGACACAATGATTGCCTTTGACCTGACCTTTTCCGACATGATAAGAGGGCTCAGTCTTCCCCAGATGTCAAACACTCTCGCCTCTTTCAGGACATACTGAAGCCCCAGCCCCGAGGATGACGCTATCTTCCTTGCCTCTCTCAGCTCAACCATGCAACCACCATGACAGAAGCTTCTGCTCGCCTATGTTGTCGTAGAGCTGCCATTCCTGAACGAGCTTTCCTCCCGCCCTTTTGGCGTCAAGCCGCGTCTTCACGTTCACTCTTGATTTCAGGCAGCTCACGACAGCCTTGGGAACCTTGTAGTCGGTCTTTGTCAGCAACGAAAACAGGTAGCCGACCTTCTGGCAGAGATTGTCGGACGCGAATTCTTTCACGTACTTCAAGAATTCCTGCCAGTCTATGGTCTCACATGAGTGCAAAGCCTTGAGCACTTCCGGATAGCCGCCCGCATAATGCGGATGGAAGAAGCAGTCGAAGAATGTCTTTGCGACTGTGGAGACTGCGTAGCCGTCCTTTGTCTCATATCCCGTGTAGCGGCTGCGGAAGGTGATGGCCTTGATCTCGTACTGTTTCAGCAAAGCGATTGTCTCTGACTTGTTCCTAGTCGCGACGTAGACTGTGAACGGCTCATACTCGCTGAGCCCGTGTATCTTCAGCGCGCTCTGGAAAGCGAGATAGCCTCGAAATAGCTTCAGCGCCACTTTGAACGGGTCCTCTAGGTAGACCTTTCCGCCGACCGCTGCACTCGCCGGCAGCCTGAGATAGACCCCCTTGCCCAGCGAGGTGAGCCATCCCTTGGTTTCCAGCCGCTGGACCAGAACACGGAGATGCTCGTATGAAAGAGACAGACCCAGCTGCTTCAGGTCCCTGATCTTGAAAACGCTCTGACCTTCCGATTCCAGGGCAAGGTACAGCTGCTGCTCACGATGGCTCAATGGCTGAGTGGTGAACTTTTTCTTCATAATGTTACTATCGTTGTCACAATTTAAATACTTTTTTCTCAGACAAAAGTATGCAGAATGTTACGGTGGCAGTCACAAATCGCAGAGAAAAATCTCGGTTGGTTTTCTGCCAATCCTACAACGGTCTCGTAGAGGGCGTTTTCTGGATTATCGACTATTGTAGCGGTTCTGTAGGCAGGAGCTTGCTTGTAGCGGTCCGCTTGGCCCATAGCACGGTACGAGGCCTTGTCTCCCTCCATGGCATTGTAGATGAACAAGAACCCTGTGTCGATGTCTCCCTGGAAGATTAGGTTCATTCCCAGAAAGAAGAATGGGGTGCCCTTGTGAATCTGCGTGGAGTGGCTCTTCTCCCAGGCGAGTGTCCATTGAATAAGTTGTCCCCATGTCTGCGAGGCTGCCAGTTGAAATCCGAAACTCGAAAGATATCGAGGGAGCAGTCCGAAAGACTCGAAAAAGCGGTCCGCAGTAGTCACCGCGACAAATGTGTTTAGACCTTCACGAACGAGATCCTCTATGGCGTCGAAAACTTGGTTAGCTAATTGGTGGAGTTCGTCGGGAAGAACCGGGGCTCTGCCAATTGAAGGCACCGAGGTAAGTTCGAAAACTATGGTTCGTATGTCCGTCCCGTTTGCCAGAATCCGCTCTGTCTTGCCGTCATTATCGTTGAATGCGATCGTAATGTTCCCAGACGAGAATGTCCCCATAACACTCGAAATACATTTGATTGTTTGAGCTTAAATCACTGTCCAGCTACTTCCTGTTCTTCTTCACTGCCTCCCATCCTTTCCTGGCAATCTCCTCGTAGACGTTGGACTGCTTCGGTATCGGCTTGCCTGATCTGGCTGCGTTGGTGACCAGCCTCCTGAGGTAGCCGTCAATCTCCTTAGCCAGCCCCTCGTTCAGCGTGAACGAGACCCTGACCTTCGCCATGCCTCATCTGGTGGAAAGTAGATAGTGGATAGTAAGGTGGTGGTACTGAACCAGGAAGATGGCGGGTCCGGAGGGAATTGAACCCTCGACCTTCGGGTGTCCCTCAGCGGTTAAGAGCTTCAGCCTTGCTCCTGCGAGACCGCTGCTCTACCTTTCGAGGGCAGATCAACTTGCCTGACTGAGCTACGGACCCTGAGATTTCGGACATGACCGGGAGTCTACTTAAGTTTTCGTGAACCAATAGAGACGCAGAGAAAGGGTTCTTGCTGCTGCTCGCTGAATGAGCCACCGAGACCTTGTCTCAGTATTTTCGCTCGAATTGTGCGCTCTTCCGCGTGGGTATGCGATAGAAGAGTGATGATTCTTCAAGTCTTATCAGGCACTTCGCCCTATTAGTGGAGGTGGATATACAATGTCGGTTAGAGTTGCACATGCCATCGTGAGCGATTGCCTCAGAGTCAGACCAGACGATGTTGTGACCGTGAACACTTGGGCGCACACCCTCGAATTGTCGGATGCGATACTGGAGGAGTGTTACAGGATAGGCGCTGACGCCATGGCGATCCTTGACACCGATAGATCATACTACTCACAGATGGAAACCCTGTCCGAAGATAACCTGAAAGTGACGTCAAAGCACTGTCTCGGCCTGGCCGAATATACGACAGTGAACATCTTCATCGGCGGTCCAGCGAATCCGTTACGCATGCGAAAGATACCCCCTGAGAAGTTCGCGGCGCTATTCGAGGGCGAAAAGGGGCATGAGGACAAGAGTCGCGAGAAGAAGATCAGAAGCGCATACTTGGCACAGGGAATGGTGACCCCTGAGAGAGCTCGTGCTTACGGCATAAACTTCCAGCGCTGGAAACGAATGACGGACTCCGCGACGGCTATTCGGTATGATGACATGAGCATTCTGGGAAGACGTGTGACCTCTAATCTAGAGCGAGCGAGAGAAGTGCGGGTTCGATCGAGGATAGGAACAGACCTGAAGTTCTCCATACTTGGACGACAAGCTCAGATCAACGACGGCATCATTGACGATGATGACATCAGGCGCGGGGCGCTGTTCACGACTCTCCCAACCGGATCCGTGACCGTTTCCGTAGTTGAAGACAGCGCTTCAGGCAAAGTCAGCTTCGATCTACCAATACCACAGGTCGGCAAGGTGATCCACGGGCTTCAGTGGGTGTTCGAGAACGGACGAGTCACGGCGTTCAACGCAGAGAAGAATCTAGACGCATTCAAGCCGATATTTGAGAGAGGACACGGAGACAAGGACAAGATTTCCAGCCTTACGATCGGACTTAACCCACGTGTAAGAACTGGATTCCTGAACGATAACTTGGCGAAAGGCACCGTTACGATTGGGATAGGATCGAATCTCGACATCGGGGGCAAGAACGACAGCGACTATGGCTTCCAAGGGACTCTGAGTCAAGCAACCGTAGAACTCGACGGAAGGACAATTGTCGAGAACGGTAAGATCGTAGTCTAGTCGCTGCGATCCGGCGGTCACGAATAATACCATCCCGCGCCTATTTCTCCCTGAGAACGATATGGGAGAACTGTCACTCATCGGGATGGGCTTGCACGACGAGAACGGCCTAACAATTCGTGGCCTGAACGCCGCCAAGAACTCGGATGTCATCTATGCGGAGCTCTACACGAGCATCATGCCGGGGCTTTCAGTGGATCGACTGCAACGCCTTCTCGGGAAAGAAGTCAACGTTCTTGCTAGGAAAGACCTAGAAGAAGACGCTGAGCGTACGATACTGTCGCAGGCCAAGCAAGCACGTGTAGCTCTCCTTACGCCTGGAGACCCAATGTCGGCAACGACGCACGTTGGACTCTTGCTCTCAGCAAAGAAACTTGGGATTCCAACGGTGGTCATTCATTCAGCTTCAATACTCACCGCGGTGGCCGGGGTCACGGGACTAGAAGCCTACAAGTTCGGCAGGACCGTCACAATCCCTTCGCCCAGAACTAATCCTCTTCCGGAATCAGTGTACGAGTTCATCAGCGACAACAAGAGAATAGGTCTACACACGCTCGCCCTCTTGGACCTTGAGCAAGGAGCGCTGACAATTCCCGAGGCAATTCGAATTCTCCTCAAGTTGGAATCTGTGAGAAAAACAGGCTTGGTGACGGAAGACACTCTCATGGTCGCCCTTGCGCGTGTGGAGGCGCCTGATTGTGTGGTAAAGGCTGATAGAGCGGGAGATCTTGTTAAGGCAGATTTTGGTGAGCCTCCTTGGTCGATCATTCTCCCAAGCAAACTGCATTTTGTGGAAGCGGAAGCACTTCAGCTACTAGCCGGAGCCCCACGAAAACTTCTGGAGGTTCACGAATGAGCGAAGACCCCGGTGAGCGGACACGAGCCTATCTAACCGCCATAGAGAAATCCATCAAACTGGCCGAGACCATCGGCAATGCTGACGCACTCCGCGTAGTTGATTACGCCAAGAGATACGTGGCCGACAGCAAGTACTTCCTTGAAACAGGGAAACCAACAACCGCCCTAGCATCAGTTGCGTACGCCGAAGGTCTTCTAGATTCGTTGAGCATCATTGGTATGGTAGATACGAAGACTCCAACCCATCGAAGTTAATCACATCTTTACGACTTGACAAATGATATCACGTTGACAATGCCATTAGAGGCGTAAGGAGACAAGGGGGAGATGGACCTGAACAAGCAAGACGAGAAGAATCTCCTGAAATCCATCTACCTCCTGCTACTTCGAAAACCATTCTTCACCAAGGCTGAACTGATGGAGAAGACGGGATTAGACGCCGGTAAATCCGACGATGTCCTGAGGCAGTTCACCACTTCTGGAATGTTGGAACGCAGAAACGATGACAAATACTCGTTGCTGCCTAAAGGAAGATCGAAGCTAAGAGTAGTTCTCGCAGGGGGAGTCTATGACATACTCCACCTTGGCCATCTCGCCGTCCTTGCTGAAGCGAAAACGTACGGAGACGTTCTGGTCGTTGTCATAGCAACCGACACGACAGTTGAGATCCTGAAAGGCCGTAGACCTGTATTCCCCGAAGAAGATAGACGTGCGCTGGTCGAGTCGCTCAAACCAGTAGATGCAGCCATCCTCGGTTACGAGGATGTGGGCATGGGCTATGAGCAGGTAATTGATGAAGTCAAGCCCGACATTATCGCTCTTGGATATGATCAGGACTCGGTTGCTCGCGTAGTCATCGAGCTTGTCGAGAAGAAGAAACTCGATGTCCGGATAGTTCGGCTTTCTAAGTTTGATAGAGAGAAGTACCTGAGTTCTTCAGCGATCAGGCAGAGGTTTTTCCAAGAGACGAACTGACAATACGCACCCTCACCATGTCACCGTCCTTGAGTCCCAGCCTCACTCTCATATTGCTCGGTGCGATCAGCTCGATCACATCACTCGCGTAGTGTGTTCTGACGGCGGAGATCAATGCGCCATCCTCTGCATCATTGATCTTGGCTTTGTAACATGTGACTGGTCCGAACGTTCTCTCGCCGTCACGAAATCCATCAATCTGAAAGTGCGGAATCGTTTCGAGCAATCTTCTCTCATCCTCGTAGTCACGTTTTAGGCGCAGGTTCAGTGTTCCAAGAAAAGGATCGAATCCTAGCTTTTCCGCGAACTGTCTGCGGTACCCCGGTTGGCTAACGTACCAAGCGCCTTCGCCTATTCCGGAGAACAATGTCCCTTCGAGCACGACTTCTCTTGGTTTAAATTCGAATATCGCCTTGAGCCGGAGATGCATTCTGCTGAGTTCTTCTGACCCTTTTGTGGTCACTCTGATCGCCTCCCCGCGAGTACCTCGAGTTCTTCGGATCAAGCCAAGGGTCTGAAGTTCTATCAGATGTCGCGAGGCGGTCTGCTGTGAGACGTTCAGGCCTCTCGCCAGATCCGCGGTAGTGATCGACAGTTCGCCGGAGTAAGCTCCAAGCTCTGCGAGCTTGCACAACGTCAGCAGTAGTGCGGGACTCACGTCTTGGGTGACCATCTCAGCTTTCTCGCCTCCTGATGCGCCAATACGATCGGTTCAAGACCGTGTTTGATTACACAGCGCTTCACGATTCTCGTCGCATCTTCGAGCGATATCTTGTGACCGACACTCACATAGAGACTTTTCTTATTGAATCGGAGAACCCTCGCAATTATGCCCCCCTCTGAATCGACGAGCGCTTCTCCAACCTCCGTACCGAAGAGCCGGCTCTTCGCCACACCAATCGTAGGAAAATTCGTGACGAGCCCCACGTAGCAAGCCAGGCCGAATCTTCTGGGATGTGCAAGGCCATGGCCATCCACTATACACACGTCAGGCTTGTGCCTTAGCTTGCGAAGCACACGAACAACCACCGGCCCCTCTCTGAACGACAGCAACCCAGGAATGTAGGGGGATGTCACCCGAACCCTAGCAGTCGCCGTTTCGATCGGCTTCAACGTGGCGTAGTCGATGAGCACTGCTGCGCCTGAGGCTCTCTCGTTGTTATACGCACTGTCAGCTCCTGCAACGTACCGTATCTGTTCAGGGAGACTGCTCTGTTGAGATACCAGCGAGGCCAGCTTGTTCTGTAGAGTAGCCGCTTCTCGAGGCGTAGGATTTCGAGGTATCGTGATTCTCTTCGAGGGCAAAGAGGTTCAGCGCATACGCTTCTCTAAATTCTTCATTGTCCTCTCCAGAGAGGATCTTCGAATGTCAGCGATCACATCCGCACGGGTGGCCTCAACCAGCTTCTTCGCGACATCTAACTTTCTTCGAAACGTCGGGACTATCGACGTGCGGTCAAGCGAGAGAAGGTCTTCGAAGAGGGCTTCCATCGATTCGAAAGTATCTTGCGCCTCTTTCAATTTGCCGGCCTTCAACTGATCCATCGTCCTCCTACGAAGCTCGCCTAAGAAATCCAAGAGACCGAGCAGGTACGGCATCCAATCCACACCTACCTCACGCTGCGCTAGCAGCTTCTTTCGGTTCGCGTAGCCCAGCAGTATCTTAGCTTCAGAGAACTCTTGGAAGGCAACGATCACGTAGCCGGCCTGTTTGAACTCGGAGCGTTCATTCAAGAGATTCCGCATCTGAGCGATGCATGCTTCAGCTTCCCTCAGGGTCGCTTTGGCCTTTGGGATCTGCCCTCTATGGACCTGGATGATCGCCCAGCTTGCAAGTCTAGTGGTCTTCCTCGTCAGCTCTAGCAGCTTCTCTCTGGTCTTGTCGTAATCCGTGAGTCGTTGCTGCAGTCCGGCAAGTTCGCTTCTTGAAAGCAACTATGTTCGCTGCCTACTCGTCTATTATGAATAAATGGGTTGGCCCAAGAGCCAAGTGCTGAGCGTAAGGTGACTCGGAGTTGAACTGTTAGCTGAGAGGTTCGCCTTCCTCTTTGATGCCGCTCTTGGTGATCGTCATGATGTCGAGTCCGTTCCCGCTTCCTATGTCGCGCGCCAACGCGGCCTTGGCTGCCTTCTTGACAAGTTCCTTGCCTTCCTCGACAGCCATACCTTCTTTGAACTCTGCCTCTAAGACACCGACAGCGATCTCGGATCCGGAGCCTACGGATGCGAACTTGTCATCTATGACCGATCCTAGCGGGTCGAGCACGTAGAGGCCTGGGCCATCGTCATCAATTCCGCCGACTATGGTCTGGGCGAGGTACGGGAACATGCGCCTCTCAAACAGAAGATTAGCCATCACCTTCGCGGCCGACCTTACTGATGCAGATCTGTCCCGCTCGAAAGCGTACACACTGAGTTGAGCTGCAACTTCCTTTGTTAAGAACTGCATGTCTGCGACGAGTCCTGCACACGCAGCGCCAATTCTGTCGGTTATCTGGAAGACCTTCTTCCCACTTTTGCTCTGTACAAAGTACCCGTACGATACACGTCTCTCGGAAGCGAGCACTACTCCGTCCTTGCAGACAACACCGATCGTGGTGGCGCCCGGCATGAAGGGTTCACTCATTCAAGTCACCAGAAACCAGTCGCAGATTCCGCATGAAATGGCGACTCTATTAAGGTTGATGTTAA
>Ga0315277_10012172_pt1 | contig 10797 bp, 19 predicted proteins | sample YL17G05_15_MG_FD_203695 | JGI IMG/M metagenome (GOLD analysis project Ga0315277, IMG submission 203695) | Sediment microbial communities from Yellowstone Lake, YNP, Wyoming, USA - YL17G05_15 | ecosystem: Environmental > Aquatic > Freshwater > Lake > Sediment | place: USA: Wyoming | collected... | reverse complement strand
CTTCGGTGTAGCCGCCTATCCATCCTCTGGGGCCGTAGGGTGTCGCACAGCCGGCAAGAATCACCAGCACGCAGGCGCACAGCAATAGAATCCACGGTCTCATTCTCTCTGTCCTCCCTTTCTGTTCTTTTGCGGCACGCGCCCCGCTTCGAGTTCCGATAGCGTCTCTCCTCTGTCCTTGTGGAACCAACGCTTTTTCTTCTTCCGTCGCTCCCATCGCTCAAGGCTGTCCAATAAGGCACGGTTGTCCTTTTCACTCTCGCGAAGGTCATCCTCCGGCGTCCGTGGTGCGTTCTCCAGCAGCCAGCACAGACCGGCAAGAGTCAGGATGACGCCCAAGAACAGCCAGCCATAGCCGTCGCCATAGGTCTCCGGGTTTCGGTCGGTGCGCCAGCAGAGAAGATGGACGCCTGTCGCTATCCAGTACGTGCCGGCCATCATTACGGCCAGTGGCACCCCGATACGTCGCAGGAATCGCCTTTGCGGTCCCATGTCAACAACCTACTCCCTGGACCGTCGAGCCGGTGGCTTCGAGTCGAATCCCGGACCGCCCGGCCTTTTTGCCATCTCGAAGTGCAGGTTGTACGGGATCAGCGTCCGCCGGCGGAAGAATTTCGTTTGTACTGGTTCGTTGGGGTCCGCCAGAAAAGCCTTGATCGTCGAGTGTACCCGGAAGAACCGTTCGCGCAGGCCGCAGATCGTGACCGTGCAAGGCGTCGTGCCGACGACATCCTCGTTGATTTCGACGCGGGCTCCGGGCGGTTCGCTGGTGATGTTGGCCTGATAGTCGATGCACGGGACGCGGCAACCGGCGGCGGTCAGCAAGACAGAGCCGCACACGAAGAACATCCACCGTTTCATGTCTCTACCCTCCAAGTCGAAAACGTGAATCTCATCCCTGGGTGAATCGCTTGGCTTCCGATGCGCAGGTCAGGGTAGCCGCTTGCACAAAAAAAGTCAACAAAAATGTCCCGGATTGCCGAGAATTCGCTTGACAGGCTGCGGGACATCATACAAAATGGGCAGCATGGAAACCAGAAGGTCATTTCACAAAGAAACTCTCAACCATCACATGGCCGGGGTGAGTCTATCCGTAAGGACGGCTGCGCTCCTTCTGGGCGCCCATAACCCCGGCCGCTTTTTACAAGGAGTGCCAGTATGGAAACCGGAAGAAACACCATCACCCCGCAGGTCTTAGGACCTGCACCGTCCGCCGTCGCAATCATCGACCGACCCGGCGACCACATCGAAGAGGAGGAGACCCCGGAAGCCCGGAAGGAGCGCATCCTGGACAACATCCGCGAACTGCTGAGGAAGCAGCACCCGGACTTTCTCGTGGGCATGGTCGTCGCTCTGCGTCCGGAGGATGCGGCACGGCCCGACGAGTCGGCCAGCCCGTCAGACAACATTACCGAGATCATCCAGTGGCTCGACTGCCGGCCGGTGACGTTCTGTCGGGGCGTCCTGTTGGAGCTGGAGGAGGACCTGAATCCGGACGCCCACCGGGTCGATGAGTTCATGGCGAAGGTCTACGCGGGCGGACGCAAGGCACAGGCCCCGGACGAAGAAGCCCAGCCGGAAGCCGGCGAGTCTGCGCCGGCGTGGAGTTGCACGGCGGAACGCATCCTCAAGCTCTTTCGGGAATTGCCCGTAGAGGTCCGAGCGTGGATTCTGATTTGGACCCGCTTGCGGCAAAACTTGATCGACGGCGAAAGCGAGGAAGGCGAGAAACTTGCCGACAAACTCTACGACCAACTCATGCGCGATGACAGCGAGGCGGAAGGGTACGTGCCTGACCACCTGGACATGAAATGGCTGGAAAGCCTTCGGACGACTGTGGACCTGTTTCACCCCTACCGTGAGTAGGTAGTAGCAGACTTCGGGGCCGGCTGGCGGCGGGTCGGCCGGCGCCGACTGAGGAACGTGCAACTGTTTCGCACGGAGGCTTTGGTTTGTACTTCAAAAATCATCTGGGAGAAAAGACATGAAAGCACAAAGAAAACCGAACGCCCGTCAGCATCGCGTGACACCGGCCATGCGCCGGGAGCTGCACGCTTGGGTGCAGGCGATTGACACCGTGATTCGCCGCCGGATTGCCGCCCGAGAGGCCGCAGGAGTGAAGGCGTAACAGATCGCGAACCGGCCCGGCCCGCCCGTCTGTGGGGCCGGGCCTTCGCCTGGATGAAATAACAGGCATGAGGGGATTACCCATGAACAAGACACAGATTATCAAGTTGCTCGAAAGCCTGAACCGCGACGCCTTGATGGCCTTGCTCTTGCGGGCGACGTGGACCAAAAACCCGAACCACATTCGGACACTGTTGGCACCGCGCGACAGAGGGTCGTAGGTGACGGGATTGGGGGCCGGTTCAAGGCCGGCCCCTTTTTCGACCGAACACAGAGAACTTGGAGGCTACGCAGATGAGGACGAGAACCACAAGACCGCGTGCGGCTGTCCTGGACGCGGACGAGCAAACGGTGCAGGCGTTCAACGAGCGCATCGACCGGCAATTCCGGGCGATGACGAGGACCTTGACCGTTGAGCGGAAACTCGCGTTGCTGGTCATTGCCGGTGAACTGGACAGTACGGGATTCATCGGCGATCTTCTGCTGAACGCAGTGCCGGTGTCGGGACAGGGGCAAGCGTCCTGGGGCACGGTCGGCCTGGTGAGTTGAAATGGTGACAAATTCGGTGCGGGCCGGCCCATCTGACCGGCCCTTTCTCATGCGCTCATCCACCAGCAGAAAGGACCTTGACTTCAGCACGTGACGTGCGATAATGGCAATCGCTATGGACCGACCATCCACACAACGCAGTCATCAAATCGTGCCGGGGAGAATCAGACTTCTTCGGTCGGTTCATAGCGCCCCGGCACTTTTCTTTCTCTTCACAGAGGGCAACATGCGCGAGCAAAACCCTATGGACGGACGGGTAGCCAACGAACTGGGCGTAGACTTCTACAACGGGCTCAGTGAGGAAATCGCCGCTTCCGGCTGCGACCATACGCAACGCCAGACAAGAACTCTCTTGTTGGCACGCGGTATCGAGCCGGCGGATGTCGAGGAATTCTTGACGTACCTCAAGCAGCACGGCGGCTGCTGTAGTTGCGAGATTCTGATGAATTGCGACTACCTGTTCACAGAGGAACTTTGACGCGAGAGCACAGCCATGAAAAGCCCTGAGCAACAAACCGCAGTCGAGAAGGCACAGCGGATACATCGCTTGCTCCAGAGGAACGGCGTGCGAGAGCGATTCAGAGCACAGTGCCAGACCTTCCACGACAAGTACAAAGCCTGGGAACGAGCCAACGCGACCAACGAAGCAGCGCTCCGGCCCTTTGATGAAAAAGTCTACGTGATCCGCCACAAGGAAGACGAGTGCGGCAGGCAGATGGACAAACTCGTGAGGAAGGGGCAGCCGAAGACCTCCCAAGAGTACAAGCGGCTGGAAGCGGAAAAGAAGCGGCTTACCAAGCAGAGACGCAATGCACAGGGCGAACTTAAGAAAGCGGAAGCGAGCCTCCAGGACCCTGGGCCGTGCCCGACCGACTGGCTGGGGGTGCCACGCGGATACCTGCCCAATCCCGACCGCACGATGCTGAACTGCTTTTTCCCACACGATGCAGGGGCGACGCAAGAGACTGAACGGTTGCGGGCCTATGTTCTGGCGACCATCCTCCATGACAAGGCATTGGAGGGTCCTGAATACCAGCCCATCGCCGAGGGTGTCTGGTCACAGGACGAAGAATTCGTAGAGGGACTCGTAGGGGTCTGGTGGAGCAAAATGACGGACACCTCCGGCTCCGACCCTGAGTGCGGCTGGGCGGTGTGGTGCGACCAGATCGAGACCGCGATTCAGACCATCGAGCACGACCTGGAGACCGTAGGCTGCTTGGCAGCAAAGAAGGTGAAAGGGCAGGCGGCAGGGAAGTCATCCGCTGAGGCGAAAACGAAGAAGCAGGGACTGACGCCAGCCGAAGTAAGGGCTTGGCAGAGCTATTGCTGGGTGATGGAGACCAGACCGGACCTGCGACCCGAGAACGGCGAACGCGACTACACAAAAGATATGTACAAGGCTGCGATGGAGTCGCCTCACTACATCGACGAAGGAACCGGCAAACGAATCAGCAAGCCGGAATTCAGGAGTTGGAAGCGATACCTGCGAGGCTACGTGCAGAAGGCCCCGAAGACAAAAGATACCCGTCTTAGCCTACGTGACGAAGAGATTGCCAACGAAGAAAACATCGACGATCTATCAGGCATCAAGGGCTCTCTTCCTACCGATCAGTAAACCTGCAGACCATCCGCGCGGATGAGCGCGGATTCTCGGCATTTTTTCTGAAAATTCCCGTAAGTTCTTCTGAGTGTTCACCTTGCGCGCGGATTATGAGAAACCATCCGCGCACCATCCGCGCAGAATCCGCGCGAAAAATGGCAATCCGCGCTCCACTCCGTAGAGGGGCACACGAATCGCCCCAGATCAGAAAGGGTTTCGTATGGGTGAACTACTGACGGTCGAAGAACTCGCACAACGGCTACGATTGCGGCCGAGCACGATCCGGCGGTGGGCACAGGAGAATATCATCCCCGCGCTACGGTTGTCCGGCAAGGTGATTCGCTTCGACCTTGACGAGGTGCTGACTGCCCTGCGAAGCAAAAGTAGCAACAAGGAGCCGCAGCCGGCGGCGAACTGAAAGGAGAATCGCCATGCTTATGAGTACGCAGACCTCTGCTGGCGGGCAGAGGCAAGGTGGATTAGCGAAGACAGCATCAACCTACCGAAGATATCGGCAACTGTCAACACAAAAATTTCCGGGCCGGCGAGATCGCAGGACGCCGCAACTCCCTCAGTCGCCAGCACCGGCACCCCGGTCGGTCGCATCCGCCGACGGCAGCCTCGTCGGACTGCTCGTGCTGTGCCTATCAGCCAAGGCGAAGGAGTTGCCTGCTCGCCAAGCGCGTCGAGGATGGGCCTTGGCAGAAACCTGGCTGCGGGAATACGTGACGATTCGCCACGCACAGGGGGCGGCGGCATGACTGAACCCCGCAACAATACACCAGCTTGGGTTCAGGCGTTGCTCGACAAGAGCCTCTCCGCGACTGAGTACCGGGTACTAATGGACATCGCCTGGCGGCAGGGCGACAACGCGGACGCTTGGCCCTCACAAGAGAAGATCGCGGAGGAGATGGGACTCTCGCGGCGTGGTGTGCAGCAGACCCTCGAACGGCTCGAAGGTAAAGGTTGGCTCCGCATCACATGGCCCAATGGTCCGGGCCGGGGGCGAGAACACACCAAGCGGTACGCTCTAACCATCCCCGAAAAGGCGCACGCGGTTCCCCTTTTACAGTCGGAAAAGGCGCACGCGGTGCGCGTTTTAGACCCAGAAAAGGCGCACGGCACAGCACATAAAAGGCGCACGGGGGTGCGCATGAACACTATACATAGAACACTATCCATTAAGAAGAGTGCGCGAACGCACAAGCCTCGGCAGAGAAAAGCAGCACGGGCCGTTGTGTATACCCCGGAGTTTGAGCGGGTTTGGGATAGTTACCCGCGAAAGGTCAATAAGCGTCAAGCGTTTGAGGTCTGGACAGCCCTTGCCCCCAGCCCTGAACTTACCGAGAGAATCATCGCATCCATCCAGGAACATATTCAGTCCGAGCAATGGAGCCGATCCCTGGCGGAGGATGGCGGCCAGTACGTCCCGCACCTGACGACCTTCCTAAATCAACGTCGCTGGGAGGATGTCTTGCCCGAACCCCAGCCCAGTGAACTGAATCTCGAAGGTTCCACAGAAGAAGAAATTCACGCAGCCCTACGAGAGTGATTATGCCATACACGCAGACACAGGAATCCATGAGGCGCAGTCTACCGGAGATGCAGCGAGCGTTGAAGGGCGCGAAGGAGTGGTCGAAGGTCCGGGGTTCGTCCGCCACTTGCCCACATCCCAAGCATGATGACCACGAACCCAGTGGCTCGATTAAGGTCGGCGATGATGGTATTGTTCGATTCTCGTGTCACGGCTGCGATTTTCACGGCGACATCTTCGCGGTGTTGGCCGTCATTCAGAACAAAGCCCCGGGTGACGTACTGGCCGAGGTTCGCGAGCGCGACAGTGGGACTGGGACGACACACCGTCCGGCACCCACGCCTTCCGCACCAGCCAAGAAGCCAGCCCGAACCTTCAAGACTTATGAGCAACTGCGGGCCACGGTGGATGCGGAGAAGCGGACGCGCTTCCGGGCCACATTCGAGGCGGCCCACCCCTACGAGAACCCGGACACCGGCAGGGCGGACCTGTTGATTCTCCGCTACCGCAAGCCGCCGGCGCCGGGGCAGACCAAAGGCAAGAAGGACATGCCGCAGTTCCATCAGCGGCCGGATGGCGTGTGGGTTGAGGGTAAACCGCCGGGGAAACAGCCGATGTACCGGCGCAAGGAGAATCGCGGGGCCAAGACCATTCTTCTGCTCGAAGGTGAGGTCAAGGTCGATACCTTGCTGGCGATGGGATTCAACGCCACCTGCTGGCCCGGTGGCAGCGGCGCCGTCGAAGAGGCCGACTTTGACTGGCTCGATAGTGTGGAGCGCGTCACTGTCTGGCCGGACAATGATGATGCCGGGCGCGTCGCCATGAAGAAGGCCGCAGCACGGATCAGCCATCTACCCAATCCGCCGGAGATCGCCTGGATTGAACCCACCGACTTCGAGCTGGAGCAGGGCGAAGATGTTGTTGACCTGATCGCCAAGTGCAAGCGCGAGGGGACTGACCCGAAAGAGGTCATCTCGGGTGCCGTCGCGAACGCGAGAACGTCGAACCTGTCGGAAGGTTTGCGGGACCGCTTCGAGGAGATCATCGGTGGCCGGTGGTACGCCTTGTCGCTCCTCTTCCCGCTTCTCAGTCGGCTATCCAAGGCCCTTCTGCCTCAGAACGTCTGCATCGTCGCCGGCAGGCCGGGGGCCGTCAAGAGCTTCTTCGTGCTCCGCATCCTGCTGTACTGGTTCCAACAGGCCGTTCGGTTCGCCTACCTCAGTTTGGAGGAAGACAGAACCTTCGTCAATTGGCGGCTCGTCGCCATGCTCGAACGCAATGGCAACCTGCTCGACGACGAGTGGGTAAAAACTCACCCTGACGAGTCGAGGGCGGCCTACGAACGCCACAGTCGCGAGTTGAACCGATTCAACTGTTGCGTCTGGGAGAGACCGGGAGAACAAGTCACCCTCGAATGGGTGACGGAGTGGATTCGTAACCGGGCACACGAAGGCTACCGGGTGATTGTCGTGGACCCCATTACTGTTTGCCGGCCCGCCGCGCAGCCCTGGATTGTGGATCACCAGTTCGTATCTGCGGCCGAGCATATCCTCTCCACCTGCAACACTTCCCTGTTGCTCGTGAGCCACTGTGCGAAGGGTGCACAACTACTGGACCTGGACTCAATAGCCGGCGGAGCGGCCTATCAGCGGCTTTGCCAGTCCCTCCTGCTCCTGGAGCGGCACAAGCCAGCGAAGCAGGTGGCCATGATGAATCCGGATATCAACATGGGCCGATTCCAGTGCCGGATCGACGAGACGGTACATATCTGCAAGGCCCGCAAGGGCAAAGGTCAGGGCATGAGTATCGGCTACGTGATCGACTGGGGCACGATGGAATTCAGCGAGCAGGGCGTTGTCGTCAAGAAGGAGTCGCGACGTGTTGAATCTTGATGAGATTTACTTGGCGGAATACTCGCCCGAGCAGGGTTGCTTTCACATCGAGACTGCGCGAGAAGCGATGGAGAGCAACTTGAAGCAGATCATTGGCGGCTGGACAAATTCCTATCTGCCGTTCGCGTTCTGTGGGAGTTACGAAGAGGCGAGCCAAGCGTGTGAGGCCCTGCGTGACGCGCAAGAGAAGCGGGCGGCGCGACAGAAAGACATTCCGGCCGATGCAGACCAGCGAGAGGCGGTGACACCATGAAGACCCGACGATTCCAGCGACGCGGCATCATCCGGGCCTTCGGCCAGTGGCTTGTGACATCGCGCGGCCTCGTGAACGCATACGGTCCCTGCCGCTACGACATCGACCGTGCCACGCTCGGGGCGCCGTGGTGGAGTGACCACATGGCCGACAAGCGTTGGGTCAACGCGGCCGACTTTAACGCGGCCCTGGCCTTCGCGCGGCAGTGTTTCAAAATCCCTGTTGGCGGAGACATTTTATGGTAGCGGACAATCGCAAACAGCACAGGCAGGACGAGGCCCGTGAGCGACGGCAGCAGCGCGTCATTGAAGCCGTGGCCGACTTCCTGCACAGTCAGAAGGCGAAGCGCCCGGGACGAGCCGGGGCTGGCGGACCCCTGTTTGAAAAGAGCGAAACACGATTCGAGGAACTGACATGATAACCGCACTGGCGAACGAGCAGAACATCCAGGAGACCGCGCCGGTGATACGCTTCGTGGTCTACGGGAATCCCAAGCACCAGAAGCGGCACCGGACCTTCCGCGTCGGCAAGACCAAACAGGTGGATGTGAATTGGGACCCTTCGGACACCGACAAGGCCGACTTCCTCTCGCTCGCCCATCAGTATCGTCCAGAGAAACCCATCAACGGCCCGGTATCACTCAAGGTCGTCTGCTACTTCAGCAGACCGAAGAGCCACTACCGCACGGGGCGGCACACCGGCGAGCTGCGGCCGGACGCGCCGATCTGGTGCGCCACCAAGCCGGACGGCGACAACCTGCTCAAGTTCGTGTTGGATGCCCTGAACGGCGTCTACTGGACCGATGATAGCCGGGTCGTCAAGGCTTGTGTCGCCAAACTCTATGACGAGCGACCGAGAACGGAAATCGAGGTGTCCGAGATCGTTGACGACCGCGCCGAATCCGTCGAACGACAAGCCGGAAGCACTGAGCAACTGCCGGGGCTTTTCAAGGAACACAGCCATGAATGAGACATCAACAATTCCCGTTCTACTGTTGACACCCCGCGAGACCGCGAGGGCCTTGGGAATCAGCCAAAGAACTTTGGCCTCCAGGACAGCGGAAGGTGTTTTCTCCATCGTGAAGATCGGGCGCTGCACGCGCTACGATGCTGAGATGCTGCGCCAGTGGATTCAGGAACACACCGAAAGAAAATCTGTAAAATCTCCAGAATAGGTATTGACAGCCTGTCTATGGTTGATATAGTGGGCGTTATGCTACTCGAAACAGTGAAACGAGCGATTGAAAGCAACGGCAAGAGCCGGAATCAGATCAGCAGAGACACGGGCATCGACCCTACCATCCTCTGGCGAGTCACGCATGGGCAGGGGTGCAGCGTCGAAACACTCGATAGGCTCTGTGTGTACCTGGGGCTCAAACTGCGGCAGCAGAAAAGGAAGGGGTGAGATAATGGCCTGTCTCGGCAGAGAACCTGGTGGACGAAAACGAATCCTCTTTGTGGCCCAGGACGGCTCCCGTCGAACGATCCGGCTCGGCAAGACATCAACGGGCCAAGCCGAAAGCTTTAAGGTCAAAGTCGAATCCCTGATGACAAGCCAGTTCACCGGCCGCCTGGATGATGAAGTCGCGCGGTGGCTCGGGGGACTCGGGGACAAGATGCACGCCAAGTTGGCAGCCGTGGGACTCGTCGAGCCGCGCGTGGTCGAGCCGGCGGCACCCAAGCCAAGTCCCGCGCCTGAGCCGCGCCTGAGTGAGTTCATCGACCAGTACATCGAATCGCGCATCGACGCGAAACCGACCACGTTGAAGGTTTACCGGCTGACGCATACCCGGCTACTGGCATTCTTTCCGGCGGACAAGCTCCTCAGCGCGGTCACGCCGGGCGACGCCGATTCCTGGCGGCTATACCTCATCAAGCGGGGCCTCGCCGACAACACTGTGCGCAAGTCGTGTAAGGTCGTTCGCCAGTTTTTCCGGTCCGCTCTGCGGCACAAGTTGATTGCGGAGAATCCGTTCTCGGAGTTGAAGCTGAGCGCCAAGAGCAACCGGACCCGGGATTTCTTCGTCAGCCGGCAGGACACCGAGAAAATCCTTGGGGCCTGCCCGGACATCAACTGGAAAATCATATTCGCCTTGGCCCGATATGGTGCGCTGCGGACGCCGAGCGAAACGCTGCTGCTACGCTGGCAGGATATCAATTGGGATCTTGGCAAGATGCTGGTGCGGTCGCCGAAGACGGAGCATCACGCCGACCACGAATCCCGGTTTGTGCCGATCTTCCCCGAGCTGCGGGGGTATCTGCTGGAAGCATTCGAGCAGGCCGAGCCGGGCGCGGAGTTTGTCATTACGAGCCATCGACTGAAGTGTGGGAATCTGCGGGCGCACATGGGGCGGATTATCGAGCGGGCCGGTGTAAAGCCCTGGCCGAAGATGTTTCAAAACCTCCGAAGCACACGCGAGACGGAATTATGCGAGCGCTGGCCTGAGCACGTCGTATGCGATTGGCTCGGTCACTCTCAGCTTGTGGCCCGCAAACATTACCTCCAGACGACAGACGAACACTTTTGCCAAGCCGCCGAGATCGAAAAACCGGCACACCAAACGGCACAGCAACCCAGCGCGGCAGACTGCGACGAACTGCAAGGCACAGGACAAGCAAGGTCGATAAATGCCGATTTGCAGCTTGTCGCAGCGGGTGGCACGCCGCCGCAGAATGTACAGAACGCCCCTTGGGGTCCCGGCCGTTGTTGATGAATGCGGCGCAGCGGCGCATGAATTCATCGTCGCTGCCAAGGATCGCGCCGCCTTCGCCGCAGACGAGTGATTTCCATTCCTGAAAACTGATGCAGCCGGTCCTGCCGAACGTGCCGACCTTCTTGCCGT
>Ga0315277_10012168_pt1 | contig 10798 bp, 7 predicted proteins | sample YL17G05_15_MG_FD_203695 | JGI IMG/M metagenome (GOLD analysis project Ga0315277, IMG submission 203695) | Sediment microbial communities from Yellowstone Lake, YNP, Wyoming, USA - YL17G05_15 | ecosystem: Environmental > Aquatic > Freshwater > Lake > Sediment | place: USA: Wyoming | collected... | reverse complement strand
GGTTCTCGGCCTTTTCGAAGTAGTTCAGGGTATTGAACGCGTCGTGGCGGTCGAAGAAGTACAGCGCGCCATGGAAGCTATTCGTGCCGCTTTTCGTGATGAGGTTCACCGCGGCGCCTTCGCTGCGGCCGTTAGCCGCCGAAAAGCGTTGGCTGCTGATGTTGAACTCCTGGATGGCTTCCAGGGGCAACTGCATTACCGGGCCGCCCACCGTGTTGTCCTTGTTGTCGATGCCGTTCACCGTGATGTTGACATTGCGGCCACTCGAGCCGTTGGTGGCGAACACGCCGATGCGCATCTTGGTCGGATCGTAGGAGTTCACTGCCCGCGCGCCCGGAGCGAGCCACGCCAGGTTCACGAAGTCACGCCCGTTCAGCGGAAGCGCTACAAGTTCGGTGAGCGTGACCGGGCGGCTGACGTCGGTCTTCTGGGTGTCGATCAGCGGCGCCCCCGAAGATTCGACGGTCACAATTTCCGCTTGCGCGCTGGGCGTCAGGGTGGCGTCGAGGGCGGTGGTCTGAGCGACGGCCAGGCCTACGTTCTCGAAGACCGCCACGGCAAAGCCGCGCATGGTGACCCGGACTTCGTAGGTGCCCGGCGGCAACAGGTCGAACCGGTATCCGCCGGTCTCATTCGTCTGCGTCGTCCGAACCGCCCCGGTGTCCTTATTGGTGATCTTCACTTCCGCGTTCGGGACCACGGCCTGAGACGAGTCCAGGACCGTGCCCTGCAATATCGCGCTGGCCGTCGCCTGCGCGTACAGATTTGGCGTCGCGATAGCCAAGATCGCGACTATCAAGACTAACAACAGACCATGCTTGCGCATACCCTTATCCTTTCGATGATTAAACTCGGACCCCTTGGTGGAATAAACCATTTGCTGGCCCCTACGTGCGGGCCTGGTAGACCCCCAAAACTCAACCTAACAGCGTTGACAGCCTATAGAAGGCCGTTGAAAAAGCGTTCCCGAAGGCCGAAGACCACAAGTTGAAGCAGGCCTCACAAGCGCAGATCAAGGAGTTGCAAGCCCACGCCCGGCATGCTCTGACCTGCCGACAGACTTTTTCAACTGCCTCGTAGGGTAGAACAGAAGCTCTGCAAAGTCAAGTCCCGGCCGGAATCGCTCGAGTTTTGTATCCGAATATGCCAGACTTGTCCGCAAGCGCCGTCGCACAACAGCCCCCGCTTCCCGTGGGGCCGACAGGTCCGGGCTGGCTGATCGAGCCGATCATTCGAAACCTGCCGAGGGAGTCGCTGGCCAACACGCTTGGGGGCAATCCGAGGGGTACTGGGGAGTCAGGGGCGGCAGCGCGTCTCGGATACGGATAATTTGCTAAGCTACACGTATGCCTCAAATCAGGAAGAAGACGTGGCTGATTGATCAGACCCTGGTTGACCGGGTGCGGAGGATTTACGGGGCCAGGACGGAAACCGAGGCGGTGAGCAGGGCGCTGGAAGATGCGGTTGTTCGGAACAGGATAAAGAGAGCGTTTCGGGTTTCAGCGGGGAAGATTCCCCACATTGAGAAGGTGTTTTGAAACTGGTCTTCGACAGCGATATTCTGATCGACCACTTTCGAAGTGGGGATCTGCACGGCTCGTTCGCGGCAGCCATCGACCGGTCGGAAATCTACATGAGTTCGGTGGTCGCCATGGAACTGCGGGCAGGGTGCAAGAGGCCAGGGGAGATTGGAGTTCTGGAGCGGTTCCTGCGCCCGTTCGAGGTCAGCCGGAGAATCGTTGCACCGGATCACCGGGCCTGCGTGCAGGCCGGGGCCGTGCTTGGCGCGTTGGGGGCCAAGCTCGGCCTGACGATTGAGAAGCGACGCGAGATGGGCAATGATGTACTGATCGCGACCAGCGCGTTGAGCATCGGAGCGGCGGTGATCACCAGGAACCGCTCGGACTTCTCCCTGATTTCCCGGTGCCTGCCGGTGGTTTGGTACGGGTCGGTAGAAAAGTTTCTCGCGGCTGCGGGATATGGCTGATGACAGGCCATGGGCCTGTCCTACTGGGGTCGGGGCGCGAGTTCACGCGGATCTTGGCAGGACTTCCTGGTTGAGGGAGTCGCCCAAGTCGTCCTGGGCCACTTCAAGCTCGTAGGAAGCCTGAAGGTTGAGCCAGAACTTAGGCGTGGTGCCGAAGTAGCGGGACAAGCGCAGGGCCGTGTCGGCTGTGATGCCTCGCTTTTCATTGACGATATCGGTGATGCGCGTGGCGGGGACGCGAAGCCGGAGGGCCAACTCGTGAGCCGACATGCCGAGTGGTTTCAAGAACTCCTCCCGCAGGATCTCCCCAGGGTGAATAGGGGGCAACCGTGGGCTCCTTCGCTTGTCCATACCGACCTCCTCAGTGATAATCGACGATCTCCACATTTTCCGCCGCGTTGTCTCGCTCACCGTATAGCTATGGTGACGTCGGGGCGGCTGGCGACGGTTCCGACGGTGAGGAGCAGGGGGACGGCGGCGCCGGGAGTGACCGTGTCGGGGATGCGCGCGTTGACCTGGAGGACGCCGGCCACGAGGCCTGGGGCGGCGCCGGCGTAGAGGACCTGGGCGTCGATTCCTCCGATGCGGACCCAGACCGGGAGCTTGGGCTTGGGAAAGACGGCGGGAGCGGGCTGGCCGTCCACGCCCGGGGGATCGGTTTCTCCTTCGCCGGTTGCGTAGAAGACCACCACTGAGCCTTTCTCTGCCGGGAGGTTCGGGGAGTTAACGCTGCCGTCCTGATTGAGGATGGCGGCGTTGCCTTTGCCGGAGGAATCGGCGGTGAAGATGGCGGGCGCTGCGGCAGCGAGCTGCAAGGAGACCGGGGTCGAACGCTCGCCTTTATACTCGATCTGGACCTGGGTGGTAGTCTTGCCGGTGACCGAATAGGGGACGACACAGCTCAACTGGCCGGAGGAGACGTAGATGAGCGGGGCGGCGACTCCATCGAAGAGCACCCGGGTATCCGCGAGGATGTTGTCCACCAAGCCCGAGGGATTCAAGCGCAAGCCGATCAAGGCGTCCGGCCCGATTCGGACTCCGAAGATGGTGACGGTCTCGCCGGGGGCGACGGGGCCGGGGAGAAAGCTGGCGGCATTGACGACGCCAGCGGCCGAGAAGAGCGGCGCGGAGGACACAGTAAAGCGGACGGAGACGGTTTGGGGGCTGTTGACGGCGGCGGGGGAAGCGATGCGGATGGTGGCGTTGTAGACGCCGGCAGGCAGACCTGGGGGGTTCACCGAGACGGCCAGCTTAGCGGGCGTGGTTCCGGTGGCGAGAGTGGCGGAGAGCCAGTTTCCGCCCGAGACCTCGATGGTGAAGCTGACCGGGGTGGCGCCGCTGGATATCTGGAGTTCCTGAGCGGGCGGGGCGGCGCCGCCCAGCACAAAGAGGAAAAAGAGCGGGGTGGGCGCGGCCTGAAGCGCAGCTTCGACGAAGTCAATGCGGGTAATGAAGGCATCGCCGGCCGTAGTCGCCGGTGATGCGGGCTCCGCGTAATGGGCCTCGAATGGGCGCGCGGCAGGGAAATCGGTGGAGGCGGTGGCGCCCGTGAGGCACGCATTGCCAGCGGCGTCCAGGGCGATGCCCCGACCCTCATCCTTGCCGGCTCCGCCCAAGTAGGAGCTATAGGCCCAATTCGAGCCGCTGGCGGCCAACTTGGTGAGGAAGGCATCGTTGTTACCGCGGTTGACAGATTGCAGGGCCGAGGGCGTGGTGGGGAAGTTGGTGGAGGCCGTGGTACCTACGACGTAGGCGTTTCCCTGTGCATCCACGGCGATGCCGTAGGCACTGTCCGAGCCGCTGCCGCCGAGATAGGTGGAGTAAAGCAGAGTGCCACTGGGACTCAGCTTGCTGACATAGGCGTCCGAGTCGCCGCCGCCGGAAAGGGACTGCGGCCCGTTGAAGCTGGGAAAATTCGTCGAGCTGGTGGCCCCGGTGACGTAGGCATTCCCCGCCGGGTCCACGGCGATGCCTCTGCCGGAGTCGCTTTGGCTGCCCCCCAAATACGTGGAATAGACCAGAGCGGCGCCGGTTGAATTCAGCTTGGCGACAAAAGCATCGTTGGCTCCTCCTCGGAAGTTGGGCAGGAAGGGGCTGGCGGTTGGGAAGTCGCTGGATTCGGTGACGCCGGAGACATAGGCGCTGCCCGAGGAATCTACGGCAATGGCGAGACCGCGATCGTCCTCGTTGCCGCCGAAATAGGTCGAGTACGCCAGCGCTCTGCCGGAGGCGTTCAGCTTGGTGATGAAGGCGTCGCCACAGAAGGTGACTGTTACCGCAGACTGGGCCCTACTGATAACGCACATCCCGGGCGCGAAGCTGCCGCGAAGTGTACCCTGAAGAGGCTTTTCCAAGGGGAAATCCGTGGACTGGGTGTAGCCGGTGACGTAGGTGTTACCCGCCGTGTCCACGGCGATGGCGTTGCCCAGCTCACCCATGGTGCCTCCCAGGAAGGTGGAGTAGACCAGCGCGGCGCCAGTGGGATTGAGCTTTGCCACGAAGGCGTCGCCGGCGGGTCCGCCGCTGATGAACATTCCTCCGTGGTGGTGCTCCTGGAAGGGGTTCACGGTGGGGAAATCGCTTGAGGAAGTGGTTCCCACGACGTAGGCATTGCCGGAGCCGTCCACCGCAATGCCGTTAGCGATATCGTAGACGCTGCCGCCGAGGTAGGTGGCGTAAAGAAGAGCGGAGCCCGAGGGATTGATTTTCGCTACGAAGGCATCCATGCTGTTGTTGCCGCCCCACTTGGCCTGGACGGGGCTGACGGTAGGGAAATTGGCGGAGAGGGTAGAACCGGCCACATAGGCATTGCCGGCCGAGTCCACGGCGATGGAGAGGCCGTTGTCCGCGCTCCTCCCGCCGAGGTACCTGGAGTAGGAGAGGACCGGATCGATGATCAAGGGTCGGCGGGGGTCGTGGGGGGCGAGGCGGAAGGCGACGCGGCGTTTGGCCGTGAGGACGTAGGATCCCCGGATGAAACGGCGAACGCCGTCCACCTCCTGATAGACCAGAGGCTTGTGCTGGCGGAGCTGGCCGCCGGCGAAGTGGAGGACGAGGTCGCCGCGGGGGTCGATGCGGAGCTCGCATGCTCCCGCGAAATCGAACTGGATGATTTTCGGGTCGGCGCCAGGAGAAACGACGAGGTCGTACTCGAGGCGGCGCTGGTTGCCGTAGAAAACGATATCTACGCCGGGCTAGGCATTCCGATACCTCACCCGTGCGAAATGAGGGACACCGGTGCGCCAGCGGGCGGGGTTGTTGCCGAGGAGATAGTCGCTGGTGCCGGGCAACGGGTCGAGGGCGTCAAGGCGCGGGCTGGAATTGGCTCCGAGGAGATTCATGGCGAGCGCGACATCCCCTTTCAGGCGCAGCACGGCTTGGATGGGGCTCAGAAGCAAGGTGTAGCCGGGGCCGCGTGCCAGGTAGTGGACCTGCGGATCGGCTTGTCCGGTGTTGCGCTCGAAAGCCAGCGGCAGATTGGCGTAGTCAGCGAGGGTGGCGGCTGTGGCGAGACCGGGCAGCCAAGCGAGAGCGAGAACCAGGGTGAGCTTAGTACGCGAACTCATATGGGTTGTTGTTCATTATGGGCAGACGTGAGGGGAAGTCAACCGGGAGCGTTGGTAGAAGTCAAAAGGCAAAGGGCAAAAGGCAAAAATGCTTATTCTGCGGTGAAGTAGGCGCAGTCGGGGTGGTGGAAGACCAGGGCGGAGACCGAGGCTTCGGGGTCCATCATCATGGTGTCAGTGAGTTGGACTGCGATGTCTTCGGGGTGTAGGAGGGACCAGAGGGCTTGCTGGTCATCGAGGTTGGGGCAGGCGCCGTAGCCGAAGCTGTAGCGCTTGCCGTGGTAGCGGGCGGTGAAGCGGTCGTGCATGGAGAGGGTGGGGGGATCGGGGAAGCCCCAGTCTTCGCGGAGGCGGCGGTGGAGCCATTCGGCGCAGGCTTCGGCGGTCTCCAGGCCCAGGGCGTGGAGGGCGTGGGAGAGAAAGAACTGGCCGGCCTGCTTGGCCTCGTCGGCGTGCTCGCGGATGCCGTGGCCGGCGGTCACCACGAAGAGGGCGATGTGGTCGCGGCGGCCGTCGATGGGATCGAGGACGTAATCGGAGAGGCAGAGGCCATCGGGACGCGGCTGACGGGAGAAGTGGAAAGTGTGAAGGGGGCTGGCGGCGCCAGGGGCGAACAGGTGAATGGAGTTGCCGTCGCGCTCGGCCTCGAAGAACTGCCAGAGGGCGCGGGGGCGCATGAAGCGGGCGGCTTCCTGTTTGACCTCTTCCACCTTGTGATGTAGCTCGAGGGCCTTGGGGTCGCGTTCGGCCAGGAGCTTTTCGAAGTGGCCCTTGAAGCCCAGGTGCTTGCCGTAGAGCATGAAGGGGTTGATGTAACTCCAGATCTCGGCAAGGTCGGCGAGGTCGCGGATCTTGCGGTCGAGGTAGGGCGCAGGCGGGATCGAAATATCGGTGCGGACTTTGGAGCTGCGGGCGCCAGGAGCCGGGACGAGTCCCGGCTCGGCAGACAGGAGTGTCTGCGCCACGCTAGCGCTTGTGGGGGAGTGGGCGGACAGGGTGGCGTCGCGGGTTTCGGGGTCCATGATGCGGTTGAGGAGTCGGAGGCCGGTCATGGCGTCCTTCGAGTAGCAGACGGCGGCGGCGTAGGCGGGGGCGATCCTGGTGCGGGTGAATTTGTCGGAGAGCGCGGCGCCGCCGACCAGCAGGGGCAGGTGGATGCCGGCGTCATGGAGATCCCCGGCGGTGATGGCCATCTGCTGGGCACTCTTGACCAGCAGGCCGGAGAGGCCGATGGCGTCCGGTTGGTGCTGGTGGAAGGCGCGGATCAGTTCCTCGGGGGGCACCTTGATACCCAGGTTGATGACTTGGTAGCCGTTGTTGGCGAGGATGATTTCGACGAGGTTCTTGCCGATGTCGTGGACGTCGCCCTTGACGGTGGCTAAAAGGATCTTGCCGCGCGCGGCGGCGTCGCCCCGCTCCATGAATTGTTCGAGGTGACTGACGGCGGCCTTCATGGCTTCGGCGGACTGGAGGACCTCGGCGACAATGAGCTCGTTGTTGGCGAAAAGGCGGCCTACTTCGTTCATGCCCGTCATGAGGGGGCCGTTGATGATGTCGAGCGGCGAGGCGCCCTGGCGGAGCTTGAGGTCGAGGTCGGGGATGAGGCCGTCGCGGGAGCCTTCGACGATGTAGCGAGCCAGGCGCTGGTCGAGGGGCAGATCGGCGGGCTTGTGGGCGGGCCTGGCAGCGGCTTTTCGGAAGTGCTCGGCGATGGCGGCGATGTGGAACTGGTGGGTGACGGTTGTCGAGGCGGAGGCGTCATCGAGCGGGGTGTTGAAGAGCAGGTTTTCGGCCAGGCGGCGTTCCTGGACGGGGATGGAGGGGAAGCGCTCGAGCCTTTCGGCGTTGACGATGGCCAGGTCGAGGCCGGCCTTGGTGCAGTGATACAGGAAGACCGAGTTGACTACCTCGCGGGCGGCTGGGGGAAGCCCGAAGGAGACATTGGAGATGCCGAGGAGGGTTTTGACCAGGGAGAGTTCGGCCTTGATGAGACGCAGCGCTTCGATGGTTTCCAGGGCGCTGCCGATGTAGTTTTCGTCGCCGGTGGCGCAAGGGAAGACCAGGGGGTCGATGATGATGTCTTCGGGCGGGATGCCATATTTTTCGGTGAGCAGAAGGTAGGCGCGGCGCGCGATGGCGAGCTTGCGCTGGCGGGTGAGGGCCTGGGCCTGCTGCTTGTCCTCATCGATTGTGCCGATGACGAGGGCGGCGCCGTAAGCGCGGGCGAGGGGGCAGACGCGGGCGAATTTCTCCTCGCCGTCTTCGAGGTTGATGGAGTTGATGACGCTCTTGCCCTGGCAGTAGGAGAGCGCCAGCTCGAGGGCGCGGGGGTCGGTAGAGTCGATCATGAGGGGGGCTTTGATCTTGCGGATGAGGCGGTCGTAGAAAGGCGGGATGTCGGCCAGTTCGTCACGCTCACTGGACTGGAGGGAAACATCGATGATGTGGGCGCCATTGCGGACCTGGCGGCGGGCGATCTCGGCGGCCTCTTCCCATTTCTGCTCGGCGATGAGGTTTTTGAAGAGGCGCGAACCGATGAGGTTGGTGCGCTCGCCGACCAGCAGGGGGCGGTTGGAGTCTTCGGCCTCGACCAGCTCGACGCCGGAGTAGAAGGCGCGGCGGGCAGGGGGTTTGACGGGGCGTGGTTTCTTGCCTGCGAGCATCTGGGCCAGGGCGCGGATGTGGGCGGGAGTTGTGCCGCAGCAGCCGCCCACGATGTTGAGCCAGCCGCGATCGACGAACTGCTCGAGCTGGAGGGCGAACGACTGCGGGGTTTCGAGGTATTGGCCTTCTTCATTAGGCAGCCCGGCGTTGGGGTAGCAGGAGATGCGGGTGCAGGCGAGCTCGCTGAGGGTGCGGATGTGGTCCCGCATGAATTCGGGGCCGGTGGCGCAGTTGAGGCCGATCGAGAGCGGATCCGCGTGGGCAATGGAGATGTAGAAGGCGTCCGCGGTTTGGCCGGCGAGCATGGTTCCGGTGGGCTCGATGGTGCAGGAGATCATCAGCGGGATTTGGCGGCCGAGTTCGCGCGTCAGGCGCTGGATAGCGAGGAGGGCGGCCTTGACGTTGCGGGTGTCTTGGCAGGTTTCCAGGGCCAGGATATGGACGCCGCCCTCGACCAGCGCGCGAGCTTGCTCGTAGTAGGCGTGCTCGAGTTGCTGGAAGGTGACGCCGCCGGTGACGGTGATGGATTTGGTGGTGGGGCCCATGGAGCCGGCGACAAAGCGCGGTTTGGCGGGGTTCGAGAACTCGGCGGCGGCCTGGCAGGCCAGGCGGGCGGCGGCGAAGTTGAGGTCGTGGGCGGAGTCCTGGAGCTGGTATTCAGCCAGGACGATGCGGGCGCCGCCGAAGGTATTGGTCTGGATGATGTCGGCGCCGGCGGCGAGGAAGGCGCGGTGGATGTCGAGGACGACGTCGGGGCGCGTGCGCACGAGGTTTTCGTTGCAGCCTTCCAGGGCGGGACCACCAAAGTCCGCCGCGGTCAGGCGGGCCTGCTGGAGCATGGTTCCCATGGCGCCATCCATGCATAGAATGCGGGTTTCGAGGGCGTCGAAGAGGGCGTGGTGGCGTATGGCGCCGTCATCCATGGGGATACTTTAGAGTTTGTCATAAACTGCGTGCGGTTTTATGCTGGTGCCATGGAAAAGAATCGGAGAAGTCTACTGAAGGCGGCGGTTGGCGTGGCCGTGGTGTCAGGGACGTTGAAGGCGCAGGCGGGTCCGGTGAAGAAGGTGCATGGGCCGAAGCCGAAGACTACGCCGCTGTTCTCAAGCGCGGTGTCGTATGGGAACCTGCTGTTCATTGCCGGGAAGGGTGCGCATTTCGAGGGCGACATCAAGGCGCACACCAAGCACGTGTTGGATCAAGTCGAGAAGGAACTGACCAACGCCGGGTCGTCGATGGAGAAGGTACTCAAGTGCAATGTGTACCTGAACGACCTGAAGGATTACCAGGGCATGAACGAGCTATTCCGAGGGCGATTTGGGCCGGAGCCGCCGGTGCGGACGACGATCGCAGCGACAGGCGGGATACCGGGCGGATCGCTGGTGGAGATCGATGTGATTGCGTATATCTGAGGGCAGCTAACGGGTCAGGCGCAGTTAATAGTCGCGGCGTGGGCCGCGGCCACCACCACGACCGCCGCCCCCGCGGCCGCGGCCGCCACCGCCGCCGCGGCCGCCGCCTTCGCGAGGCGGGCGCGCCTCATTGACGACCAGGGTGCGGCCCAGGAAATCCTTGCCATTGCAGGCCCGGATGGCACGCTGGGCCTCCTCGTCGTTTTCGATCTCGACGAAGGCGAAACCGCGCGGATCGCCGGAGAAGCGGTCGCGGATGATATTGACGGTGTCCACAGTGATGCCGGCCTGGGTGAACAGCTCTTGCAGGTCTGCGTCGGTGGCCTGATAGGGAACGTTGCCCACGTAAAGCTTCATGGTTAGACTCCTTCTGCCCGATACGAGTGGCCTCCACCGGGCCAGGCTGAAGAGACAGGCCGAAATGGCGGGCAGTCGGAGAGAGACTTCGCTACACGCTGTGAGTCTGAAACTTCAGCTACCAAGCACATGATGGCGGAATTCGAATCCCCAAGTCAATGGAAAAATGCAAGTTGTTCGACAGGATTTCTCGCCAAGACGCAAAGGTTCCGCCAAGAACGCAAAGAAAACTACCCTGTTGACTTTGCGTGACCTTTGCGTCTTTGCGCGAAACTTCCTTAACGGTAAAGGCCGTGTTGACGGATGTAGGCCAGGACGGGGGAGGGGATCTCGGGCGGGGCCTGGCCGGCGGCCAGGCGGGCACGGATCTCGGAGGAAGAGATGGGGAGGGCGACGGTCTCCAGGGTGTGCACCCTAGCCCCGGGGGGCGTGGCGTAATGGTGGCCGGGGCGGGTCACGACGATGAAAGCAACTTCATGAATGACCTCCTGCCAGCGGTACCAGGTCTCGATTTCGGCGAAGGCGTCGGCGCCGATCAGGAAGAACAGTTTGTCGGAAGGGGTCAGGGTGGCCTTGACTTTTCGGATGGTGAAAATGGAGTAGCTCTGGCGGCGGCCGGCTTCGAGGCGGGAGGCCTCGAACAGCGGCTCGCCAGCGCAGGCGAGCTCAACCATGCGGAAGCGGTCTTCGTAAGGGGCAGAGGTGAAGCCGCCCTTGTGCGGGGGGCGGGAGGCGGGGACAAACAGGACGCGGGAGAGCTCGAACTGCCGGGCCGCCTCCTGAGCCACGGTGAGGTGGGCGTTATGGATCGG
>Ga0315277_10012166_pt1 | contig 10799 bp, 12 predicted proteins | sample YL17G05_15_MG_FD_203695 | JGI IMG/M metagenome (GOLD analysis project Ga0315277, IMG submission 203695) | Sediment microbial communities from Yellowstone Lake, YNP, Wyoming, USA - YL17G05_15 | ecosystem: Environmental > Aquatic > Freshwater > Lake > Sediment | place: USA: Wyoming | collected... | reverse complement strand
GACGATTCGGCTTTGATTGCCAAAGCGGATGACTGACTAAAGAAGTCTTGAATACCTTGCATTGCCTTGAATGCAACACTTGACAGAAGGGTTCCCCAAAAGACACTAACAATACGAGATAAACTAAAGACACGATCCTGCCACGTCCGTGCCTTCTTCTCTGAATCATCCAAAGCAGAGGCGTTAGTCTTCAACGCCGAATTCATGTTCGATAGTTGACTGGAAGCACTTCGACTAGCTTGAACTTCAAACTGCATCGCATTAGCGTTGTCTTTCGCCGAAGCCGCACTCAGCCTTGCTGACGACGCAGACTTGTCAAGAGCCTCAGCACGGTTCTTCAAATCAATAACGGCTCCAGGATCCCTCTTTTGAACCGCCTCCATATACACAGCCTGCGCGGCCTTCGCTGCCTGCGTCTCTTCATCGGCAGCAGCCTTCTTCGCTGCCGCAATCTGTTGAATGCGAGCAAGTTCCTGCTCCCGCTGAAGAATCACACCCTTACGCTGTGCGATCATGACTTCGATCTGTTTCGATTCCGACTTCAGATCCTCGATAGCTTCTTTGCGAGCAGCCGATTTCGGTGTGGTTTGCTGTGCCTGAGCAACTAACGCATTTATCTTCTCTTGATACGCCGAAAGGTCTTCTTGTACAGTTGCAGGACGCTGTGCCTGTAAGAGCTTAACGTGTTCCCTGTCTGCAACAACTTGTGCCTTCGAATTTTCCAGTGACTTCTTCCCTGCTTGTACCTCAAAGTTTTTCTGGTCAACTAAGCGTTGTTGTGTCGCAACGCGCCCTGCTAATTGCTCAGCACTTACATCACCAGAATCCTTTTCCTTACGAATTGAATCAAGAGTTCCCTTTGCAAGATCAAGCTCTCGTCTTCTAGCTGCCAGTATCCTTTCCCTCGCCGCAACAACTTGAACCGATTGTTCGTATTCTTGCCGAGCTATGTCTATGGCATTACTTGAAAGCTGTGGAGTCTCTTGTTGGAGCTCGGTTGGCACACCCCGCACCGAAGGTGCGACCGCAGGTGATACCGCCGTAGCCTGTTTCGTTAGCTCGTCGGTAACCTTCGTAACGGCTGCAAGTTCGCTTTCTGCAAGTTTGACACGTTGCTGTGCAGCTTCGTTAACTCTTACGGCTTCCGCATACAGCTTCTTTTCATTCTCGAGTCTTTCAATTGCAACCTTAGATTCCGAAAGTTTTTCGTATTCCCCCTGGAACTCACCCTTAGTCTTCTCAGACAATCCGGAGATGTCTATTGCGCTCTTAAGGGCCTTTTCGTACGGGACATTCCTGAGCCCAGCTTGTTTCATTGTATTGAGCAACGTATTAACAAGAGCCTGTCGTGCTCCGAGCAACTTGACGTTCTTCTCCGCTTCGGCAGCTTCTTGCTTTGCAATAGTAAGAGCACCTTCTGCGAGAGTTACCTTGCCCTTTGAAAGAAGTAAGGAATCTGCTTGATCCTGTTTTTCCTGGCTGTAGGCGGCTACTACCTGATTAGCAGCAGAAGCCTCCTTAGCTACTTCTGCACTAATTGCAGCTTGCGTGCCGAGGCGTTCTTTTGCTATATTATTGGCTTCGATGTATTTGACAAGGGGAATTTGATATTCAGGAGAACTCATAATCTTGAGTTCTTGTTCCTTCGCTGCGACGATTGCCTTTTGATATTCAACGTCTTGCATACGAGGAACATAGAAAGGGGGTTCCATGTTTTCGGGTTTGGTGACTGTTGCGGCGGTTACGTTTGCACCAAACTTATTAATCGCACTTGAGAGGGGAGTAATAGGCTGAAATCCCGCTTTGTAAGTTCCTGCAGCAAGTCCTAGTTTTTGGTCGAGTAGTCTAGCATATGTCTCGATCTGAAGGATATACCTTTTTGCTCTGTCGCCAATCTCAGCAAACGTCTTCGTTCCGTTTGCATACTCTTTCAAATCTGCAATGACGCGTTCGCTTGAAGCCTTGACATCAACAACAGTCTTCTTTTGGAAATCGACAATGTCAGCAGTTCCACCGACGTCTGCTCCGAACAGTGTCCCCTTAAGTTGAACTTGGAACTGATCTCGCGCAGCAGTTCCCCTTGCAATCATGTCTTCCTGGAGAACGCGCTCAACATCTTTTCCCCATTTACTTGCAGCGGTTTCAAAGCCTGCAGCAGATGGTTCATACTTGGCGAGGCTAACTCCAAACCGATCCAATGATCTGTTGAGAAGATCTCTCATTACAGTTTCGTCTGGAGCACCAAGCGCTGACGCACGTAACGGGATTGGCTCGGCACCAAGAGCGCCAAGACTTTCTTTGCCTATGGCAGAGGTTTTGATCAACTGCTGCTCAAGCCTTACAAGGTCTTTGGTAAGATTGTCGATGTTTGTTTGTGCAATCTTAGCAGCACCCATCTGGCCCTTTTGCTCATAGTTGCCAAGGTTCTTTGCAGTTGCTTCAATCGCATCATTGAGTTCGTTGATCTTTGCCTTGAGGTCGAGTACACCACCTTTCTGCTCAACATCCTTAACTGTAAGATTGGCAACGGCGTTAGCAGCGTCCTTCTCTACTAAGGCAAGACGTCTCATTGCGTCGATGCGCTCTTCAATGGCGGTACGAGTCCTCTGCAGATTTTCTTCTGTAATGTCGGTCGAACCAAGCTGGGGCATGTTCATTTCGGAACGTGCTTCTTGAACCGAAACTCCATGCTCACCATAAATCGTCGAACTTCCTGCCCCCTGAGCCATTCGTGATTCGGCGATCGCAATCTCACGAAGCAGGTTGTTCAATTTCTGGAGAGTCGCTTCCTGCTTTGTTAGTTCAACCGTTACGGCTTGTGCACCAGTTTTGACTTGAGCTTCACCTTGTGCCATCTTCGAAAGATTACCGGCCATTAGGGCGAGTTCGTCGCCTTGCTGTTGCGTATACTGCTCAAGACTAACTAGTAAATCAACGACATCCCGAACTCCCCTTTTGGATTTTACACTAAAGGCAGCAATAGTCTTCGCAATATTTTCGAATGCTTTGATGTAGGATGCTTCCATCTTATCAGCCGTCATGTTGCTGGTAAGAATGGCCGCAGCCTTTTTGGACATTGTATCGACTTGGGACAGAAATTCCTGAATCCCAGTCAACTGAAGCATAGATTGAATGTTTGATTCGTCGTCAGGCATTATAGTTCCCCGAGCGCCATACCCACCTGAATAATACGAGTAATGTCTTGCTCACGAAACCCAATAGCAATTTGTGTAACTGCATCTAGAGGTGTGCTACCCTGTTTTCCAAGCAATTGAGCAACCCTGTACACTTCGTTAGGATCCTTCAAAGCCATTGCACCGATAAGATTGGCTACTAACATTGTACTAGAATCAGAAGCAACCAGAAGCTCGGTATAAGGCTTTAAGAGGGCAATGAGTTCGAGGCATCCGTCAAGACCAATCCTTGTGGGTACATCGACTTTAGTATCCTCTTGCCCATCTTCTTGGGAATGTCTTTCATCCATATTGGTCTCTCAAGTGGCTTGAACTTCCCTTCCGGATATGCGATACTGGTAAGTCCATATTCCCACTCTTTGTTGAACTGTCTATCAATCAATATCTCTTGTATGTAGTGGAAAAATTCGTCTACATCAAGATCGAGTATTTCGGCTCGAGACCAGTGATACGACGATGCAACTAGATGAATCCATGAAACTGCCCACCGTTCTTCGTAGTCCCAAAACTCTGGTTTCTTTACGTCCGGTCCCTGATGTGCTTTCATGAATGGAAGAATGACCGTTGGTTTGTTAAAAGACGTTAGAATTACATATGCTTCTAGCAGTTCGATGCCAGCCCCATCCGTTGATACCCCACATTCATTTAGGTATCCGCGAATATCTTTAGCTCTCTCTAATTGTTCTAGCGCCAAGTATTTGCCGAGACGGGCACGCAATATTTCGATCACGTGCCCGTCTACGGTTACTTTGACGCTCTTGTCCTGAGCGTCGAGGAACATACTATGGCACCAAACTAGGATCTAGCCGGATGACTGTCGCGAACCTCTGATCAGCGGGATACGATTCGTTGGCGTAGGCGCGCAACTTGATCCCCGTGAGCTTCCAGGCGTTGCCGTAGGTAAAACCGAGAGTCCACGCGTCAACAAAGCGGGCTCTGTGGAGTTGGAACCCCACGTAGTCGGCCGTGTCTTCGTCATAGACCTTCGGCAGCCAGGCATGGAAGAAGATGTTGTTGTTGATAACGCCCAACCCCATCTTTTCGACGCCGCCGCTTGACGTGACGACACCACCACGTAGAATGTGACGGATCGTCGTCAGCGGGAACAGTGTCGCGATGTTGAGTGTGAGATCAATGGAATTGCGCCGCATGATGGTTTGCTTGACGCCTGTCGTATCACAGGTGATGTCGTTCATCGTCAAGTTGTCAGCCAAAGCGACGGTGTCGACACAGCCTAGTGCAATCACCGGATATATGACGGTCCCGGACAACTGCCAGTAGAACCCGTCAACATCGGGATTGTACAGTGGATTTGCTCTGTCATCCTGAAAGAAAACGTTCGGTGCTCCATCGATGTACAGATCATCCTGAGTCGTGATCTGCCCCAAAGGAGTGCCGGTGAGAAGGCTCATTGCCTTACCTCCATGAAGAGTTGACTACCGCCAGGATCGGAATAGCCACAACACCCACCGCCGCGTGAGAGCTTGGCTAAGAGTTCCGGTACGTCCCTGCGGTCTACTAGTAGCGTACCAGCCGGAGGAAATTCGTATCTTTTTGTCTCCCCTTGATAAACGTATCGAACGTCTCGCATATTACGAATTACAACCGGTCCGACGGGTTTGACGGGTACCTGGAGTGTTTGTACAGCATCCGCCCCGTTAAGGCCCGACTTCGTAGGCTTCTGTCGCAAAATAGACATCCCCCCTCCAAATTCGTGGATTAGATCTGAACGGTGGCATAACCGTATCTATCCACAAGTCTAAAGTTCTAAATGTTGCATCGTGAAGTTGGATTCCTTCGACCGCTTCAGTAACAAGATCGATGAGCTGTAGCGTTTGCAGACTGGACGCTTCCTCTGAGAAACACTGGACGTCGATCGAAATGCGCGATCTGCATCCATCGTTGCTAGACTTGACAACCCCCAATGCAATTCGAATTGCAGGATACGCAAACTCGGTTCCTTGCCAGCTACTCTCCCGAATTTCTAGTCCTACCGCGGTAACTAGAGGGACATCAAGTTTTAGCTTGTCAATTACAGCTTGCTGAACATGTTCAAGTGAAACCATTCAAGCCCCTTTTTGATTCCCCTGCTAAGGAAGTGCTTCCCTTTTTGGCCGTCAATAGTTACTGAAGAAAAGACTCCGACACCGGTTACTAGAGCTGCACGATGCCCCTCTCTTTTAGCTTTTGCCTTATGCCTCTCTGTAGGTTCGATATGAATAGGTTGTCCACTGTCCCCATAAACTCCTGATCCATACTCGACTGAGGCATACTTTGCAGGCATGCTCAAACCACCTTCAAAGTTTCCTCCACCAAGATCTCTCGTCGGTACAACAGTAATTCTCGAAGGAATTGATCCTGGGGCTTCAGCTCTCGCTTGAGGTAGAGCAACTTCGTTCATTGCTCGAGTAAGCTGTGCAATGATCTTTCTTCGTAAAGTATACGTAAGTTGATCGGAGTTGACGATAGTAACCATTGTCACGTTCATGGATACTTTCTCGTCCTAACAATCTTCGTTAGACGCATTTCGATGTGACCCCTACTTCGATATGGTAAGGAATCACGTTGCACTGAAAGCACTTTCAACCTTTGACCGAGAAGCATATGCATATACGGATGCGTAACCACTACTTCATCGTTTTCATGAATATCTAATGTAGTGGGGCGAACCATACAATTGTATATGTGAGTTGTTTCAAGACCTTGTGCTTGTAGAATTAGGGGGGCAGCCTCATCTTCAAGCCGAGCTTGCACACCAGAATACAAAAGTGTGCCAGTCAGCATTGCTCCCCCAACGTAGTCGTCAGGATCCTGATCTATACGCCATACATCAATACGAAGGTTAAAACCGACCAACTCTTCTCACCTTAAACCCTTCGACTAAATCGGTGATGTAGTTTGCTCTTGCACTAGACCCGAATGGGGTACTGCGAAGATTAACTCGCCTCTCACTGTATCGTAAACTTGACCAGGCTATTATCCCCACTTGAGCCTCGTTGCCGCCAGGATCAAGCATTTCGTTTAGCACGAGGTCGGCTGCTGCTGCGAGTCCCATAAACAATTCGTCGCTCGTCATTGACGTTCCGGTATCAAGACCCGACGTAGTCGTAACCTCGACGTTGTAAGGACCTACTCGGCTACATCCATAATGTGGATGTCCACACCGGAATCCCCCTGACGGCCATAGATCAGCAAATCCCGCATACGCATCACGAAGCTGATTTATTCCACCGACCTCATGAACCTCTCCCGAGTTACAGACGTATCGGAACATTACCCTATCGATTGATCTTATATTTCCAAGCTGAAGAACGAATGGGTTTACGTCTTGATCGACAAAGTATGTGCCTGTATAAGTCGTCGGAAGCATGTACTGACCGAGATATCTTGTCATTTGCTTCTCGGCAATGTAGTAAGCAGACTGGCGTTGGGCAGGAGTCGATACGCCAGTCTGTCCACCATAGTACACAAACCGATCGTCAGTTAGGAATTGGGGAGTTGTATAAGGATATGGAATCATACATCACCAAAAAAGAAAGTCATCGTGCTTTACGATGCCTTCAGTCCTCTGCTTGAATAATCTGGCGTTACCTTGTACATCAAATCCTTTACCAGATTCTTTTGCTGACTGGCCCACATAGTGAGTTCCCCGAAGCTCCGGACACACAAGAATTTTCTTGCCAAGAGAGGTTACTCCAATACAAAACTCAGCATCTTCGAAGGTCCCTCTTCCATATACAAGGTTAAACCCACCTATACTTCTCCATATGCTTCTGCGCGTTACAAAACATGCCCCCGTAACACATGGCCAGTATCTCCTTATGTTTGGCTTCGGGTTATCTAAACACCATCCTAAAAAGATGTGCTGAGGCAGCCCGTGTACGTCAAAAGCCATGCCGGCATGTTGTATTTTCGCAGACTTACCGTTTTCGGATTCTTCCTTCGGAAACAGTAACATAGGTGCAGCAATTCCAACGTCTAAATTAGACATCTCTGCAACGAGACTATCAACAACCCCCGCATCGAGGATGACGTCGGTGTTCAAAATCATAATAAGAGGAGCACCACTCTTTGTTACACCTCTGTTGACTGTTGCAGGAAATCCCTGATTCGTTTTACTATTGAAAACCCTGCAGCCGTACTTCTTTGCAATCGAATCAGGAATCTCTGGTCCTCCGTCATTAACAAGCACGATGTTGCCAGTTTCATCGGTATAAGACAAAGCCTCTAGACATTGGCTAAGTAATGCGATCTGTCCGTAGACAGGAATTACTATATCAAGTTTGTACATATGATATCTCCCACCGTTTTCCATGATCTAGCTTCAACATACTGTCTTGCTTTAGTAGTTACTGTCTGCCTGTAATCAACAGCATCTGAATCGTCCTGCAATGAATTGAACAACGCTCTCGCACCATGATTAGCATCGGCGAAATACCTCCATTCATTGCCGAAGACGTCACGATATTGGTATGCGTTATCGTAAAGGTATCCTCTTCCATCCGAAAGATGTTCGTGAAACGACGTATGATCAGGAGCAACTACAGGAACACCACACGACATTGCTTCTAATACAGGTATTGCTAAGCCTTCAGCTTTTGATGACATTAGGAACGCATCAGCTGCTGCGTACAGAGTCCATATCTGCTTGAACGGAAGACCTCGCTCAAACTTCATTACTCTGCCCACCAACCCGTATTCAGCTTCCAGATCCTGTAGATCCCATCCATACGGAGCATTCACGTGGGTAACAAGAACATATATGACATTACTGGGCATCTTACGAACAATGTCATAGCACACTCCAAGATTCTTTCTTTCCTGATTCTCGGCAATCGTAAGAACAACTTTCTGCCCTTCTGTTATTCCCATGCTCTTACGGATTAAGGCTTTCTCTTCAGGCGTCGGCCTTTTCCAAGCTTCAGTGTTTATCGGAATCGGAATGTGATGTGCAGATACACCACATCTAATCAATTCATCCGTCGCAAACTGGGATATAGGAAACCTACTAGTCATCTGCATTAAGCTTCCTGCCCAAGCAAGAGTTAATGGTGGTGATTCAAGTGGGAAGATGCCCATGTATGGAATGGTTAGCCTTCCCGCTAACTCAACTAACTTCATCTGCATCGGAACATCGAGTGCAACAATTAGGTGGTCTGCGTATCCCTTCTGGAATTTTAGGTTGTTCACCATAACTGCAATGGTTTCCAAAAAGTTCCGCCTATCGACAGGAACAATAGAAAAGGGGAATGAATGCTCTTCACCATTGTATCCAATTCCAAGAGCAGTTACATGGTGACCACGACTTGCAAGCTCGATGCAGACGTTAGTCGCAATGTGGGTATACCCAGATCCCTTTGAGTCGAACTCCGAAATCATTGTGATGTTCATTTTAGAATGCTTTCCCACATAAGAGCAATGACGTTCCAATCGAACTGACCATGTGCCGTCTGCCTGCAGAGGTCCATCCTACCTTTCGTAGTTTCAGAAGACAAAAAGAACCGAATCGAATCGACAAACGAACGTTGCCAAGATCCTGCATGTGGATCGCCGGCTAACTTGACTCCGTAAATATTGGTTGTTTTAACAGCTCCTGACGTTGACGTAATCGGTACACATCCAGCAACTTGGCACTCGGCAACGCTAATGCAAAACAACTCTTCGTAAATACATGGATACGGAAAGAGTACTGCCTGTAACTGAAGTTTTACTAGTTCAGACCTCGGAACCTTTCCGACGAACTCCACATTCTTCGCATCAGACCAAGCAAGTCGGTGTTGATGATTTCCGGGACCAAATGAAGGATCCCACAACCGATAGTCTGATGTAATGACTAACGATGCTTCTGGATTGTGATCGAGGATCTCATCCCAACATTGCCTAAGAATATGTAATCCCCGATCAGGAATCGAACAGAAGATCATTCTTCCAGGAATTTTCGGAATTGACGCATCGTATTCCCAAGTTCGGACACCAAGTCCGATGTCAACTAGTTTCTTCTCGTCTGCACCGTATATATGTCTAAAGTAGTCTGAATGATGCGGTGATATGGTTACGATTTTGTCAACAAACGGGAAGATTGCAGTTTTGAAATCGCCGGTCGTAAACTGGTCACAAGACCAGAAAATCTTTACTCCTGCATTAGAGGATTGAAGGTGTGCAAAAGGGGTTCTGAATACAATCAGCGCATCTCTTTGTGCACCTGCATTGTAAGCAGATAGAGGAAGATAGTTAACATCGTCGTACACCCCAGGCCGTTTAGGATTGTTAAAAACTTGGACAATGTGCTTTCGTTTAGCCATAACCTCGGCAAACGTCATAAGAGCGAGTTCAGCTCCCCCCACCCCTCTTCCTTCAATATCAGTCGGAACAATCCCTATCGGACTTCCCTGACTGCATACAATATCAATCCGTGCCATTCCCCACCTCCATAAGATAACTTATCCATGCAGCATCGCATGGTGGATTTATGTGTGTGTGTGCTCCCCTGAATACCTCAATGGTCGTTGCTCCTGCGAAGTCTTCCTCCTTCCATACACTAAGATGCTTTTGGTAGACATTTCCATCATACGCCTCTTGAGGGCAGTTTCCGAATGGCATCCAAATAAGGACTTGTTTTGATGCAATTCGTAATGCCTGTGATAGGACATAATCACCCAGATCCCAATCAAAATGCTCCAACACGTCAATCAACAAAACGACATCAAAGGACTTGTCATGCTGTGTCTTGATCCAACTAATAATGTCTTGTTCTACGTTACGGGCTGTTTTTGCAGTCCATCTAATTCGATCAAGCATTACTACGTACGGCTTGAAAATTTCAACGTTAACAAGTACATAACAATCAATATCAGGAACCTGGTTACTAATTGGTGATGCGCAGGTTCCTGCACCCAAGTTTGCAACCGAGCCGTGTCTAACATCGCATATCCTTTTGAGTAAATTATGCATACGCCCACCCCGGCAAAGAGCTGAGAGGTCCGTACTTCTCGGTAGGATGACGGGGGTCCGGATCTATATTCCAGGCTTTGTACCTACGTATCCTATCCTGAACTATCTCTTCGTTGCGACAAAAATAATGAAGTAGCGCATAGGGATATGTTAAATCTCGTCTAGTAAGTCCTACAAGATGAGGATTGGTTGTCTGAGGATCCCAGTCACCTGATTTATCATCTCTCCATCGCATATTTGCTTTAGGTCTCCACGCCCAGAGCCCATTCCACCCTGATTCGGGTTCCATTGTGTTTCCAGTTAAACCCATAAACCACTTGTCGGTTCCGTAAATATACATGTGTGGAACCATTAGTATGTCTTCGGATACGTGGCTTAGATTGTTAATACACCATGTCTGAAGAGCACACGTGGGAACGCTATCAACGTCGTCAAATGTAATCCAGTCAGGATTCAATGATAACGCCCAATCAACAAGAAAGTTGATGTGCTTGCATTCTGGATTTCTTCCAAACCCGTTTTTCTCAATCCACTGAGTAAAGGGTCTAACCTCGACGTTAGAATACCCAGACGCGATCTCAATCGTCTTGTCTTTGCTCCCACCGTCGGCAACAAGAATTTTGTCAACCCACCAATACGACTGACAAAATCATT
>Ga0315277_10012165_pt1 | contig 10799 bp, 5 predicted proteins | sample YL17G05_15_MG_FD_203695 | JGI IMG/M metagenome (GOLD analysis project Ga0315277, IMG submission 203695) | Sediment microbial communities from Yellowstone Lake, YNP, Wyoming, USA - YL17G05_15 | ecosystem: Environmental > Aquatic > Freshwater > Lake > Sediment | place: USA: Wyoming | collected... | reverse complement strand
AACGATCGCGCCTGCGAATGCTCCAACAACGACATCCCTGTCTCTTCGATGGTATCCATACCTCATCCATCGGCATTCCACGCTCCGCAACCACAGAAAATCGGTGACAGTAGAACTACTACCAACCCAAACAAGATACAGGAGGCCCTTTTGTCAACCCCTTGCCCTACAACGACTTATCGCTTATCTTCATGCCATTCGTGGCTGTCCCTATTTCCCCCCGGAATTCCCCGGATTCCCCCGAGTTCTCTTCTCATGCACCCGCCCATGCAGCAATGCCCATTGCGTCTTCTACCTGCTCCACAACCTTCTGCCACACCGCGTTCTTCTGCGCCACGCGCATCCCCTCTAGTGGTTTCTTGGGGTCGTTCACGAATTGGAACTTGGCCAATTCCGGCAGGACATTGCACCGGCTGACGGCCACAGGCAGTATTCGTGTCTGGTTTCTCCGGGCAGCTTCGAGGAGGATGGGCAACTCTACTTCCTCGATGAATCGAGAAGCCTGGAAATCAGCACTCACTAGGAGTATCGCGGCTCCGGCACGAGCCAAAGCGCCGCGTATGTCATCATACCATTTACCTCCGGGGGCCAGTCCGGTATCCACCCACACATCGATACCTTTCGACTTCAATGGGGCCAAATGAGTGCAAAGCCGCACTCTGTGGGCTTCATCCTTATGGCTGTAGCAAACGAATATTTGCTTGGGCTTGGTGCTGTGAGATATCGCCTTCTTGAAGAAGTCGCTTTCGACTTCCGCCCGTTTCCATCGCGTGATGTCCTCAGCGACTACAAGGACCTCGAATCCTTTGACAGAGAAGAATGGGCGTGCCACAACGTCTACATAGACCAGTGTGCCGTCCAAGCGGAGCCATTTCTCTTCTGCTTGGCGTTGGACATTTCCCCGGTTTTGCATGTCGTGAATCCGGCGCTTGACCAAAGCGCGGTCGCTTTGGTGCACAATGCTCAACACGTCTTTGCCAACAAGTTCGTCTGGACTCTTGGCACGCAGAAGTCGAACGCATGTGGGGTTGACAAACGTAATCTTTGCACCATCGTGCACAAGGATGGCGTTCATAGACAAGTCCACCAGTTCTTCAAATCGCCGCTCGAGCGTATGATGCTCGGTAATGTCCCAAAAGATGACCTGCACACCCACAATCTTGAGCGTCGCATCCCGAACGGGGGTCTTACTGACCATCACCATCGCTTCCCTCTGACCCACAGGAAATACGTGCCTCTCCAATCGAGCAGCAATGGTTTCGCCTGTCTTCACCACCTTTTCGTCGTCTCGCCGATACTTGGCCGCAAGAGGCTGCGGATAGAAATGCGCGTCTGTCTTTCCGAGAATCTCATTAAGAGATCGGGCACCAAGAGAATCGCAGAAGGCATCATTTGCGAATGTGAAGCGCCCATCTAAATCCTTGCGCAATAGAAAGACGTTCTTCGGAAGCGATTTGATGAGTGACTGACACAGGCCCTCTGTTTGGCTGAGTCGCCGTTGGGACTCCCATACAGCGAGTTTCCATGCCGCCAGTTTGGCCAAAGGTCCCAATCGCGCAATCAGTTCCGGCGTTGGGGGTGGAGTTTTGGCACCCCAGGCAAGCAGAACGCCGACTACCTTATTCTGGAAAACCAGAGGGACGCCCACAAGTGGTGTATTGCGTCTGAAGAGCGGATGGCCCCGCCGGTGTACACGCCACTCGCGGTCAGGGTTAGTGGAGAACAAGCCTTGTTCCGTACGGAGGACCATAGTTGCTGGGGACTTCTGTCCAAACTCAAGCTCGCACTTCGTCGGATCCAGATCGAGCGAATCACATCCTACGGCAGCCTGACAGCGGAGGATTTGGTTATCGTAGTCAGCCGTGAAGATCAGTCCCGCTTCAAAGCCATAGACTTCGCGGACCGTATCGAGAATACTCTTGAGAGCCGCCTGAGATGGCTTGGCGTCATCCAGAATTCCCTGAATAATGTTGCTTAGGTGTGATTCCTCCTCTGCAATTTCTACGGCAATGGCTGCGTAACGGGCTAACAGCATCAGGTTCTCACGATCCTGCTCATCAAATCCATTGCGATGGAAAGACTCTGCATTAAGCACGCCTTGCGGCCGGCCCTTGAAGACAAACCGGATAGCGATTTCGCTCCTGGTACGCGTATCGGATTCGTGGTAATGAGGCTTGATGCTGTCGATCTTCGGGCAATTGACGAGGCCCTTCTTGTCCGCCCACACCATGCGCATGAAGCTTGGTTCGGGAACTCTGCTGCCCACGGGCATAGTTTTCCGTCGAATTGGACCAGCGACGGCGCGGATGAATAGGTCCTTCTTGGAGAAGTCCCATAGTGCAAAATCTCCGCGATCCGCACGCAGAAGGGCGACCGCTCGTTTCAGCAGACTATGTAAAAGCCATTCCAAATCCGTGCCTTGTTGCTGGATGTCTTCCATCATGCCACGGAATACCTCAAAACGGCGCAGATTCTCCAGAAAGAAGACGATTTTGTCGGCCAGCATAGCCGCCAAGGCTTTGTCCGTTCCATCAAAGGAGGTCGCGCTATCAGGGGCATCCGCCATGTTCTTCTTGTTATCGAGCGTCAACACCCCCAAAAGGCGATGCTTGCGATCTCTCAACGGAATACCCAGATGGGAAAGCACCATGCCGCAGTTCAGGTGATCTTGACGCGTATGCTTTACGAACACATTCGACTGTAATTCGCGATATGACAATGAGACAACAGATGTCTTACCGGCGACATGGCCGGCCAAACCGCCTTGAGGAGCACCGTGAATCTTCGCGGGGAGCCCCTTGTTGAAGTTCAGCTTGTGAAGGTCTCCATAGGAGGCTTGCAGGACGAGCTCATCGCGTGCGTCTTCGGATACAAGAAAAAGACCACACGCCTCGGCATTAAAGAACTCTCGCGCCTCCTGGACCAGCGTATTGAGCGGGACCTGCGGATCACTGCTGAAGATACTTTGCTGGAGACTATTGGTGACCTCCAACAACTTGAGCAATCGCTCCTGATGTATCCCGCTCTTGTTGGTTTTGGGGGATATTCTGCCGTTCATGTCAAGTTCTCCATATTAGGAATTGGCAATCAGAAATCCCTCGCAAAGGCGACCTCGGCGTGCCTGCACCGCCGGGCCAATTACTCGGGGGAAACGGGGGACAGTCACGAATGGCGGTTCCTTAGGCGGCATATCGGCTTCTCCATTCGGCACGCGTCTCGGTGAGAGCGGGGTAATGTTTGTGTTCCCGGCGGACTGCTCGTGGCTCCATTCGCCCCGGGCGTTCAGGAACACGGTGATGCGCTATTTCGAGTACCAGTGCCCGGTAAATCTGCGGCAGCCGGCACACCGGCTCGCAGGCCAAGGCCGGCGAGAAGATCAGGATCGCGCGGACCGCATGCGCGAAGCTGATTCGCATCGGGTCCACATGGTGGAGACTTGCCGCTTCCAGGAGGATCGAGTGCACGAGGTTCAACGCGATGCATCGGGCCGCGAACTCCTTGTGGATGCCCTCGGGGCTGTGACTCCGCAGCACATCCGCCGACAGACGAACCTTCAGTTGCTCGAATGCCGTTTCGATTCTCCAGCGTCGGCCGTAGAGCTGGACAATCTCGGTCGCCGGATATTCCTTGGCATCCAGCAAGGACGTGGCGAGCCAGATCACCTGACGCGTGCCCCGGATGCGAACGGTCGCCTGCACGAATCGCACCAGCAGATGCTCCGGAAGCGTGCGGTCTTTCTTGCGGTAGTTCTTGTTGATCGTCAGCCACCCGAGAAAGTCGTTTCGGCTATAGGACTGCACTCGTTTGACCCGGGGGAAACGAGGGGGAAAACGAGGGGGACAGTCACCTATTTTCTCCTTGTCCTGTCCTTCCTTTCAGAATCCCACAACCACCGATTTCTCAATATCCCCGGCCCGAAACCAATCCGTCACAGCGTCGTCACAGATGCTCAGTCTCGGTGTCGCAGTTCTCAACACACACTAGCTTGGAGTTCCGTCGCTGCTATTATGCCGGGACTCGTGTGGCAGTACAAGAGACAAGCCAAAGAAAAAGTGAGAAAAACACCAGAGTCGGCAGGGCGGGACGCCCTTGAATTGATGATTGATGATTTTCGATTGATGATTGTCACGGTTCAGAGACGGCATTCGGTTGTCGGTTTCTCAGGACTGGCTACAGACTACGGACAACTGGCTACCAGCCCGACGGGGCTGCGCATGCGCATACACCCTACGCTCCCCACCGTGTTCACGTATAAAAGGCGATTGTCACCCGGCGAATGTGGATGGAAAAGCGAAGAAAGTTGTCAGCGGGACAGGGGTCGGGGATCAGGGGGCAGCCGGGTGGAGGATTGTCGTAAGTCTTTGAAGTACAAAGGATTAGGTTGTCCACAGATTGCGCAGATTTTCGCAGATTCAAAAGTCGAAATCTGTCTAAATCGGTGTGAATCCGTGTCGAAAAACTCCGTGATCTTCGTGTCCTTCGTGGTTGAAAACAGCGGTTGGCGGTAGTCAGTAGGCGGTAACCGGTTCAGAATCTGCGCAAATCGGCGAAATCTGCGGATGAAAAGGCAGTTGTCGGTGGTCAGTTGTCGGTTCTCCGTCGGATTTCTTGGCGTTCTCCGCGTCTTGGCGAGAGGAGACATCTTCGCGTGGTTCGCGTCTTTCGCGGTTGAGAATGGCGGTTCACGGTTCCCGGTTGACAGTTGTCAGTTCTCAGACAGAAGCAGTGGGCGGAGCCCACCCTGCGGCTGGCGGAGCGGGTCAGGCTTGGTCGTCGGGATCGATCTTGTGCCACATGTGCAACTTGGTGACGTAGTGGGAGCCGACGGCGACGGCCAGGGCTCGACGCCGGAGCGGACGAAGCCGCAGATCTCGTAGAGCGCTACGGCGGGGACGTTTGACTGCGTTGCCGTCAGTATGAAAGGGGCCCATGCCGGGTTGGCATGGGCCCCGAAATATGCTGCATCAAGGGTAATACGTTGAGGACTACTCTTGGGTTACGGGACGGCCCAGGGCGATGTCGTCGATGTAGATAGTACCGGTCCCACCGGCAGTTGGTGCGATGGGATTGCCGACGCCGATGTACAGCGTCTTGACCCGGCCCAGGTTCACCCCGGCCAGACCGGTGAATGGGATCGACAACTGCTGCCACGAGGGACGTATCGTGATGACCTCGTCGTCGTTCACGACCGTGGCGCTGGCGCTGGTACTGTCCTCGATCCTCACGTACATCGGCTCGACCGAGTTGCCCACAGGTTGAGTTGCGCCGATCTCGGCTGTTTGCCACGCGCCGGTCACGCTGGCGGTCGCCGAGAGGTCGGAGAACTCGGCGGCGGTCAGGGTCGAGGCATTGTGGCTGGTCAGGGCCAGACCGACGAGGACGCTCTTGGCCATCGAGACGTTCACCGGCGCCGTGAACGCGACATTGACCCAGGTGACGCCATCAGCGGATTGCTGGGCGGTGAAGGCGTTGCCCGTCCGGGTCAACTTCACCCAGCGCGGGGCCACCGTCCCATCCACGGAGACCTGGCTCATCACGTTGCCGGTCTCCGGACGCTGCTGGAACGAGACGCCGTAGTCCGGCGTGACACAGATGAACGCGTGCTTCGAGCCGGGATGGAGGCTCTCGCGGATCATCACGCCCGCCTTGGCCCAGCCGTCGCTGCGGCCCAGGCTTCCGACGCGGACCGTCATCGAGCCGTCCCCGTCGAGGTTCTTGTAGGCATAGCGGAACTGGTCGGCGGTGTCCCAGATATCGACGCCGATGGCGCTCATGATCATCTCACCGTCGGCGGTCTGCGTGAAGTCCCCCGCGTTGCCTCGGACGTACAGCATCAGGGTGTTGGCCCCATTGTCCCTCCAATTCTGAGCGGTCGCAAACTCGCGCTGGGCCTCGGAGTAGAGCGGCGAGGCCGTGTTGTCGTACTGCAGCGGCATCGACTGGCTGCCGCCGTGGACGATCGTGTGTTCCATGATGTCGCCCGTGCCGGGGTCGTAGCCGATCATGGCTCCCGAGCCGTTACCCGCACCGCCCTGGGGGAAGAATGCGTCCGGGGAGAAGCCGAAGCCGTCAATCCACGTCTGGAAGACCCGGTTGGGCGAATCGTTCGTGTAGCTCTCGAAGTCCTCCGTGATCGCATACTCCTCGGTCGTGAAGCTCCAGAGGTTGCCCTCATAGGTCGCGGTTTCGCCGACCTCATTCACTTTCCAGTAGTAGGTGGTCCCGAACTCCAGGGACGCAGGCGTGTAGCTTCGCTCGGTCTGCGTGGCGGGCGTGACCGTTCCCGCGGCCACGGCGTTGGCGTCGGCGCCGAAGTACACTTCATGCGATTGGGCCTCGCGGCCGGGCCGCCAGGTCAGGTCGGCGGCCACGCTGACGCCCGTCGCACCGTCGGTCGGCTGGGGCTCACGGGCCTGCACGGGCACGTAGAAGAACCGTACCTCGCTCAGACTCGCCTGTGTCGCCATGATGCCCCAAGTGCTCTCGATCGTCAGCCTGACGTACTTGGCCGTGACGCCGCCGAATGAAACGGTCGTGTTGTGAGTGTAGGCAGGTGTGCCCGGGGCCCGGGCGAACTCCGGAACCCCCTCCAGCTCGGTCCAGACGCTGCCGTCCGACGAATACTCGATCTTGACGGTCCTGGCGCCAAAGCCCATGCCTGTGAACGACTCGAGCAGCGAGTTGGAGTTCCACACCCACAGTTCGTGCAGTTTGTAGGGCTTGTCGAACTCATACTGAATCCAGTTCGGCTGGACCCCGGTGCTCACCCACATTTGCGTCAATTCGACGGAGTGTTCGTCGTTCGGGTTGAGTCCGGATCGGTCAATAGTCCTTTCGGGCCCCATGCCGGCCTGCCCGCTGGAAGCGCGAGCGGTGACCTTCGTGATCGGATAAGCGTACGGCTCCGCCGTGAAACTCCAGACCTTGCCCTTGAAGACCGTGCCGTCGGGTAGTGCATTGACCTCGTCGACCCGCCAGTAATACGTCCGGCCGTATTCGAGACCGGCCGGAGCGAAGGTCGTGGCCGTCTGGCCCGGACCGGCCAGGACATTCCCCGGATTGGCCCGGTTGGCGTCGTTGACATCGTCGTAGACCGGCCCGAAGTACACGTCGCGTGTCGTGGTAGTCGCCAGAGGATCCCAGCTCAAAACCACGTCCCGCGGCACATCGGTGGCCTTATCCTTCGGACTGGGATTGGCGGCCATGTCACCGCGGTAACCGGCCATGACGAGCGAAACCTCCTCCTCGGACAGCGCCCGGTTGTAGATCGCGACTTCGTCGATGTCGCCTGAGAAGACTTCGCCGTTGCCGCTGTGACCTGCACCACCACCAGTCACACAGCTTATGCCCATATCCGCCGCTTGGCCCGCCATATTGAAGGCAAAAGCGCCGGACGCCACCTGTTTGCCATTGAGATAAAGCCTGGCTGTGGTTCCGTCAAAGGTGGCGGCCAGGTGCACCCACGTCTGGACCAACGGACTCAGAGTGTTGTTGGGTGAGACGATCGCATAGGTTCCGGTCTCCAGGCGAAACGTACCCCCGTTTTCCGGTCTGACCTGGAACTGAAACATCGTCGTGTCGGGCCACAAATCTCTCTTGCCGATCAGGCCTTGATACATGGCGGTTGAACCGGTCCACCTGATCCATAATGCCAGAGAAAGCTGTCCCGTTCCCTCAGCCGGATTCCAGGTTCCCAGTTCAATCCTGGTGTCCGTCATGCCGTCACAGTGGACTCCGGCGCCCTGGTATGCCTGCGAAATCCATGTTATGCCATTATAAAGGGTCCCGTCGTGTCGATTGCCCGATATATCGCGAGCGATATTGCCCGTCCCTTCATCCAGAGGGTAGTATCCCACCAGGCCGCTCGCAATATCGGCTTTCGCCACGCCCGCAGCCAGTCCCAGCACCAGAACAAGGGAGGCCATGGTAATGAATTCCTGAGAACAATACATTCTTCTCCACATGATACGTCCTCCTTCACACAATGCTGCTTTACACGGATTTGGTGAGTATGTCCACTTGGTCTGCCACACTCGCTGCTCATTCTGTCAATTGGTCTCGGGAACTGGCGTGTATCCCAGCTTGCCCCAGACGGCCTTCTGCACACGGTGCAGGTCCGGATTGCCCGGCTGGACGGAATCCGTGCCCGGCACCAGCTTGCCGTAGTCGATCGTCCGCTGGTCGCCCCATTTCCAATACTCGCTGTGCCCGTCGGCGAACGAAAAGGTCGTGCCCTCGCCGTGCCGCACGGGGGGCGGGTCGAAATTACGGTTCGTCGTCGACGTAATCCCTCCCGGGACGGGCGTGGAGCCCCACCACGACTCGCGGTCGTACGGGACACTCCAACTGGCGAACGTGACCCAGCCTTCGTCGAGAAAGACCACGCGCTCGCCGGACCGGGTGATCTGCGTCCGGATCTTGATGTGGGGACCCGCGCTGGGCCAGCCGTTCATCGAATCCACAATCGAGTACGTCCGCATTTCGCCGCGCAGTCCGATGGGACACTGGTACAGCTTGTCGGTCTGGCAATACCGATACAGGGCGCCCTCCCTGATGGCCTGGATCTGGAGCTGGTCGGTGGTCGAGTCCGAGTAGCCCGCCCAATGGACCCAGCCGTCCTCATTCGCCGGTATCGGGTTTTCACCCGGCTTGCCCGTGCAGGCATGAACGATCTTGCCATCGTTCTCATCCGCGTACATGATCCATGCGACGGTCAATTGCTTGAGATTGCTCAGGCAGGCGGCGCGCTGCCCCTGCTCCCGGGCCCGATGCAACGTGGGGATCAGGATAGCCATCAGAATGGCGATGATCGCGATGACAACCAACAACTCGATCAAAGTGAATCCTTTATCCTCGTGCATGGCTTCACCTCCCGTTCCTTACCACGTACGATACGAGCCGCCGGCGACGGCAACTACACTCCTTCACGATCAATATACTACCCAAAACGGGCAAGGCGCCATTGCACAAGTCCACCCTCTTTGTGTATAATTTCACCATCGGCAGCAGGGTCTCGCGATTGAATTGCCGTGCGTAGCGACGCCGTAAGGCGTTTCTTTCGATGCCTTTGAGGGCATATTCCAATGTCCGATCCGAGCTTCAAGACTCAACTGTTGCAGCGGCTGAAAGCCAACTCCGACCTGTTCCGGCTGTTTGACTCTCTGACGGATGTCTGCTTCTTCGCCAAGGATTGCCGGGGCCGATTCATCATGGGCAATCGGGCCTTTCTGGAGAAGCTCGGCCTGGACCGGGAGGATGACCTCATCGGCAAGGACGATTTCGACTTCTTTCCTGCACGGCTGGTCGAGATCTTTCTTCGCGACGATCAGTGGGTCATCCGGACGGGCAAGCCCCTGATCGACCGCGTCGAGCTGGTCTCCAACAGCGACGGCAGCATCGACTGGCACCTCACCACCAAGGTCCCGCTGGTGTCCCGGAACAACCGCACGCTCGGCGTTGCCGGCATCACACGGGACTTCCGCAGGTCGGGCGAGCATTGGCATTGGCATCCGCATCAGCCGTTCGCCGCCGTCATCGAGCACATCAATCAGAACTACAGCCGGACGATCCAGGTCGAGGAGCTTGCCTCGCTGATGTACCTTTCGGTCAATCAGTTCGAGAGGAAATTCAAGCAGGTGTTCCAGATCTCCCCGATGAAGTTCCTCACGGGCTACCGGGTGCACCGCGCCTGCTACGATCTGCTCCACACGGGCCATACGATCACGCAGATCGCCTTGCGAAACGGCTTTTACGACCACAGCCATTTCATCCGGCATTTCCGAAACGCGATCGGGGTGACGCCGAACCAATACAGACAAGGCTGATCTCAACCAACAACGAACAACCGGCAACCGACAACTGACTGCCGACTACCGCTTACCATCCGCAGATTTCGCCGATTCACGCAGACTCCGACGATGTCATTCCCGCGAAAGCGGGAATCCAGTTTCTAACGGCAGAGGATGCGAAGGAACGCAGAGCGGGCCTTCGGCCGCACCCAAAATCAACTCACGCAGAGACACTGAGACGCAGAGAACAACAAGCCCTGAACGCACTTCACACTCCGCGTCCCTGCGTCTCTGCGTGCAACACAATTCCTTGTGGTCACAGGGTTTGTACCGCCGTCGTTAATGAGGGTAGCCCCTTGTGATTGCCAAAGTAGGCTTCTTTCTCTGCGTACCTCCGCACTGCAAAGGGACGCGGACGTGATGTAGCCGCCGATGGACGTGGATGAACACCGATTTCAACCAGCAACCGACAACTGACTACTGCCTTCTGATCCGCAGATTTCGCCGATTTCCGCACATTTCTGACTGAGAACCGGGAACTGGCAATGACAATCGCCCTTAATCCGCAATCAGAAGAGCGCCCGCCGTCCCCACATCCCCTACGCTCCCCGGAACGAGCAGATAATTCCTAATTCAAGACCTGACCCCGGTCCCTGCCCTTCTTCTCGATCCTCCGCCCGCCGGGGTCATAGACGTAGCTGATCGAGTTCCAGTCGCTGGGCATCGGCGACTGCACATAATCCACCCACCCGCAGTCCCTGCACGAATCCGATCCCAACTCTGTCACGCATCGCACCATGCCCTGAGTCTACCCGCCAGGTGGTGACACGTCAACGCCGAGCGAGCAAAAACTGGCGTCCTGGTCCGCCCGCCGAAAAGTGAATTGTGGATTCCGCTGAAAAACCCCTGGCTTTATTTATAGATTTTACTTGTCTTCTATGGCGATGTCCAGTATCATTCAGGTGCATGAGAATGGATAGTCATGGAGGACCGCATGAGCCTTCCCGATCG
>Ga0315277_10012164_pt1 | contig 10799 bp, 8 predicted proteins | sample YL17G05_15_MG_FD_203695 | JGI IMG/M metagenome (GOLD analysis project Ga0315277, IMG submission 203695) | Sediment microbial communities from Yellowstone Lake, YNP, Wyoming, USA - YL17G05_15 | ecosystem: Environmental > Aquatic > Freshwater > Lake > Sediment | place: USA: Wyoming | collected... | reverse complement strand
GAACTTCAAACACATCGTCAACTATCGCCGCATCCAGCTCTTCAACAGTGTGAACCTCGCGGTGGGCTATCCGCTCATTGACATCCGCAGCCCCCTCGAACTGGAGGTGGACGATGAAAACTGATACTGTTAAGACGTTCGACTGCGTTGCTTTCAAGCGCCAAGCGCAGCAGGCGCTGTGGCGCGAGTTCGAGGAACGACGGCGCGAATTCCCCTCTTTCGCCGATTTTGTGCACGCAAAGGTTCAGGAAGACCCTTGGGCGCGCGAGTTCTGGGCCTCGGTTCCCGAGCGCCCTCGAGGGGAGTGATCGTCTATCGTCCCATGCGCGGCGGATGTGTGACACCCATGAGAACGGTCCTCCTTGGGCGCATCAGGATTCGCGGGAGGAGGGCGCGCAATCGCCGCCCTCACGCGAAACGGCATCCGGCCCTTGAGCATCGCGGATAACGAACACGCCGCGGGAGGAATCCCCAGCCTCCCGCGGCGCGTTCTTTTCCGGCGCCGCGTGGGTCTTATCTCGCGCTCTTCCGTTTGACGTCGGCCCACACAACGGTCTTCACTCCGTCGCATTTCCACACACAGCCCTGGACCGTCACGTCCTGCCCCTCGAGAGCCGAATCCGTCTTGCTTCCCACCGTATTGGGCATCACCCGGACACGCGCGCCCCCTGCGGAAACGGTGTACGTTTCCGTGGTCAGGGCGGTAACCTTCCCGTCAAAAACCACCAGGGCGCCCTCCGGCTGCGCTTCCACGGCGCCCGCCGCGTATGGCCGATACCCGGTAAACGGCGTGATCCGCACTTTTTCCACGCTGGAGTATGGCGTTTCGTTCTTCTGCGGCGATTTGTCCCGCGTCTTGAAGGCATATTCGTAGGTGCCAAGCGGAAGCTCCGCGGTCTTGAATTCCGGGTCCTCCTGCCAGTTGCTGTCGGGACCGCCGCCGCTCACGCAGTGGAAGAAGTACTCGACGCTGCCTTCCCCTTCGATCTTGGGGCAGCCGTTTTTGCCGGTCAGCGACATCGCCTTCATCGAAATGCGGTTGTCCACCGTCGCATAGGGATAGGTTTGCCATTCCCCGACGGGATAGCGCACCGGCGGCGTGTCGTCGCGCGCGACGGACGATTTGGCGGACGAAGGCTTGCTCAGGTTCCCCGCCGCATCCCGAACCTGAACGGCATAGGAATATGCCGCTCCCGCAGCGAGGTCCTTGTCGGTCCACGTCGGTGAAGACTGCCATGCGCTTTTCTTCCCATCGTTCCGGGTGAATTGGAACTCGACGAAGCCGCGCGATTCCCCGGCAATCTTTGCAGTCATCCTGATCGCGCTGGCGCTGATTCCCGCCGGCGCAACGGCGAACTCCCCGGCCTCCGGCGCGAAGGCCTTTCTTTGGATGGTAATTGCGGCGGATTCCGACTCCGGCGTCATCTCGCCCAATCTGCTCCGCGCCTGGACCGTGTAGGCATACGTCGTCCCAGGCTTCAGATCGCAATCGGTCCAGCGATTGGAGGAAATCCACCCGCTGTCATGCCCGCCGCCTTTCACGCAACGGAAGGAGTATTCCATCCACTCTTTGCTTTGCGGATTCCGGGTGGCGGACATCATGGCCGCGAAATTCCCGATCTGCGCCGGCGGCAACAGGAACCCGGGCGCCGCGCCCGCGCCTTGTTTCGCCGCCGCAACGATTCCGGCCCCCCTGTTCTTGATCCCATCCGCCAGCGTGGCAATCGCGCTTGCCTCCTGAGGCTCGATGTAGATTCGGAAATCCGTGACCAGCCCCTGGAGATGATTTCCCCCCGGCCCTCTGCCCAGATAGGTCGCGTCGTTCCCCGCCAAAGTGTTCGCCGCCAGAACCATGTCCGGGTCAAGCGTCATCTTCTCGTTCGCCGCAACCCGTTTCCCATCCAAGTACAGGGTCCCGGCGTTCCCCTTCAGCGTAATGGCGACATGAGTCCAGGTATCGGCAGGCAACGCCGACGGCCCTGTCAGCGTTTGTTCGCCCTCCTTGCCGTTCACGCTGATCACGAATTCCACCTTGCCCGAGCCGGCCCCCTTGGGAGTCAGATAAGCATATTTCCTTCCCGCGTCGCCGAAGTGGAATACCCGCTGATCCGCCTTGCCGCCGGGCCACTTGATCCACGTCGCAATGGTGGTATCGTTGAAATCCGCCACGTCTCGCTTCAATTCGACATATTGGCTCTTGCCATCGAGCTGCAGCGCGCCCGCGGGGCCGCCCTCCTCTATCCGCACGCTTTGCGGGTTGCCCATCAGATAGCCGTGCACCACGCCGTGTTTGTCCAGGGCGTATATCGGGCTTTCGCGGACAAACTGGTAGGCGCAGTAGAGCGCCTCGTTATCGGAGACTCCGTCGGCGTATTTCTGATCCGCTCCCCACACCCAGCACATGAGTGTTTGATGGTCTATGGGAACGCCGTTGGCGCAATCTCCTTCCTTGATCGCATGCCCCTTGACGTTCGCGTTCCCATAATCCGGAACGTTCCCCTTGATGGTGGCGTTGCCGTGCAATTCGCCCCTGTCCAGGAGGTAGGCGCGCTCCAGAGCGCGGCCATTCTCATATACCTTCCATCCACCCAGAACGGTTGCCCAATCGCGCACCTTCCCGTTGCCCGAGACCTCCGCCCTGTCTTTCACGAGGCCATGGCCGGAAACGCGGGCGTTGTCCTTGACCACCGCTTCATTCATGACGATGGCATAATCCTCGATTCGGGCGTTTCCGAGAACCTGCGCCCTGTCGAGCACCATCGCGTTCGGCCCCACGTATGCCGACGCGTCCACCTTCGCCGAATCGGCGACAAAGCCGGCCCCGTTCGGGTGCGGCTTGCCGCTCGCATTGGCGGGCCTCGTGGGTTTGGATTCATAAACTCCCCCCTGGGCGCCGACGAAGGCGACTTCATAGGCCTGCGGCTGCAAGGGAAGATCGGAAATCAGAGGATGCGTAAACCCTTCGTATCCCATGAAATCGGGCGTGGCGGCCACCGCCAGATAGAGTTGGTTTTCATCCCCCGAGAGCGTGATGGAATTCACCCCGCCGTTCCACATCGTGCCGTAGCGGCTTTCTCCGTTGTCGTTGACAGCCACCAGGGTCGCCCGCCAGTCCGCCCGCCGGATGGGATCCCAGAGCGGCTTGAAATCCACGGTAACCCTGTAATCGCCCCCCTTCTTTCCATCGAGGGCAATGGGGACTACGTTGTATCCTCCCTGCATGGGCGCGTGCGCGAACGGGACGCGAAACCACTTCGTGTCGCCTTGGCGGCGAACCAGTTCGGTATACGCGCGGCGGTACATTTCCGTGAAGGGGTCCATCGTGCGCAGAGACTGCATGCGGAAAAAGACGCCGCGCTCGTAGTCCCACATCACGTTCCGAGCGGCCATGTTGCCGATCGCGTCCTTGATCGCGTTATACGAGTCGGGAGCGCCGGCAGTGTGCAGGCGCGCCATGGCGTCGAAGATATACTCGCCCCCCTTGGCCTTGTTTCCGTTCGCCTGCGTCCAGACCTTGTTGATGAAGGCGTAGCCAAACTTCGGATCCTCGCGGAAGTACTCCCAAAGCAACCAGGCGTCATAGTAGTTTCGGCCATGCGGCATGGAAAGATAGGGCTGAATCCCTCCGCCGGGGCCCGGGTAGGAGTTGTTGAACTGGAGCATCAGCCAGTTTGACGTCGCCTCGTGCCACATCCCATCATAAGGCGTTTCGTTGAACCCGCCCGCGTTGATGATCACGGTATGGCCGTATTCATGGGGTGTGGCGCCGGACGGAGGATCGAACCGGAGATAAGCGGGTGGCAAGGCGAAGAGCGGGAAACCCCATTCATCGCATGACCCCCACGCCCCTCCGGTCCAGATGCCCGTGTTGTTCATCACCAGGTTCACCCGGTAAAGCTTGTCATCCAAATACTTGGGATTGACCGATTTGCCCGTTGCGTGGAAGCCGATTCCCTGGGGCTCCGGATCGTGAAAGCGCTGCCAGATGCGCTCGAGCATCTGCAGGTTCCCCTGGGCCAGTTGCTCCGTGACCTTGTCGAAGTCGGCGTTTTCGTCGCGATTCTTCCCGACTCCCTTTCCCCAGAGAATGCGGAAATGCTCGGAGCGGCGGAACAGTTTGGAAGGGTCGTCGCTCTTCATTTGGCGCTCATTGTCCACCCAGTCTCCCGACGGCGCCTGGGCATGGGCAATGGGAGCGAGGGCAAAGACAACGGCAAGGGCCGTCAGCGCGGCCAAGCCGGCGCGGTGAGCGATTCCACGCGCGCGTTGTTGAGGGGTCCGGAATCTTCCTGTGGCGTTCTTCATGAGAATCCTCCTTGGAGTGATGTGGCGCTGAATCAAGCGTGCTTCTTGAATTATCATAACGGTATATTCCCACGGCAAAGGGCGTTCCACACCGCCCTTTTCCCCTTTCACGCGGAGCATCGTACCTCAGGGCGGAGACGATTTCCTCAATTATCCGCACTCGCAACGGATATTTAGCATTGCGGAACAGTCCATCGGCGAATAGTGGCTTGAATATGTGGATATTTTGATTGACATCTCTTTCCGGCTCGTGTACAAAATGCAAGGTTTCTGGCGGAAATGCCACCCTCGAATCTCTTGGAAAGCGTGAGTCCATGTTCAGTATGCCCACCCAACGAATCCCGATATCCGCACACCCGTTTCCCCTTCACCGCGTCCGCCTCGGCCCCGGATACCTGACCGCCGAGCGCGAAAAAAACCTCCAGTACCTGCTCTCCCTCGATCTCGATCGCCTGTTGCATACCTTCCGCCTCAACGCCGCCCTTCCCACCAACGCCCAGCCGTTGGGCGGCTGGGAGTCGCCCCACTGCGAGCTGCGCGGACACTTCGCCGGACACGTCCTATCCGCCTGCGCGCTGCTCCATGCCGCAACGGGCAATCCAGACGTCCGGCGCAAGGGCGACGACCTCGTGGCCGGATTGGCCGAATGCCAGGCCGCAATGAAAACCGGATATCTCAGCGCCTTTCCGGAGGAGTTTTTCGACCGCGTCGAAGCAAGCCGACCCGTCTGGGCGCCGTGGTACACGCTGCACAAACTCTTCGCAGGCATGGTGGACGTGCACCAGTATTGCGGAAACGCCCTCGCGCTGGACGTGGTGATGAAAATGAGCGCCTGGGCGGACCAACGAACGGGCAAACTCAGCAAGGCCGACGTGCAGCGCATGCTCCAATGCGAATTCGGCGGAATGCCCGAGGTCTTAGCCAATCTCTACGCCATCACCGGCGACCCCGCGCATCTTGCCCTCGCCCGCCGTTTCCATCATCATGCGGTCATGGATCCACTGGCCCAGCACCGCGACCATTTGCACCGCCTTCACGCCAACACCCAAATCCCCAAGGTGCTGGGGGCCGCTCGCTTGCATGAACTGACGGACGACCCCGACGCCTACGAAGCGTCGGTGTATTTCTGGAAGCAGGTGACCGGCGTGCGCAGCTATGCGCCCGGCGGAACCAGCAACTACGAATGCTGGCGCGAATACCCCGGCAAACTCTCCCGCAAGTTCCTCGGCTCCAACGACCACGAATGCTGCTGCACCCACAACATGCTGAAACTCACCCGCTCTCTCTTTTGCTGGAACCCCGACGTCCGCTACGCCGACTACTACGAGCGCGCGTTCTTCAACGGCATCCTCGGCACGCAGCATCCCCAAACCGGCGGCGCCTTCATGTACTACGTCCCCATGAGACCCGGGCTTTTCCGCCTGTATTGCGAACCGGAAACCTCCTATGTGTGTTGCAGCGGAACCGGTATCGAATCCTTCGCCAAACTGAATGACAGCATCTACTTCCATGACAAGAAGGGGATATTCGTCAACCTTTTCATCTCCTCGGAAGTGCAGTGGGAAGAGAAGGGTATCCACGTTCAACAGGAGACGCGCTTCCCCGATGAGCCGGGCGCCACGCTCACGATTCGAGCGCCGCAGCCCCGCGCCATGGCTTTACGGCTGCGTGTTCCGTCCTGGACCGCCCGCGGCGCGGAGATCCGCGTCAACGGCAAGGTGTGCAAGAAAACTCCTTTGCCGGGAACCTATTATGTGATAGACCGCAAGTGGAAGGATGGGGATTGCGTCGAGGCGCGTTTCCCGATGTGCTTGCGCCTCGAAGCGCTGCCTAACGATCCCTCCATGGCCGCGATTCTGTACGGCCCCATTGTGTTGGCGGGGGCGCTGGGACGGCGGAATAGCAGCGCCGACATGGAAAACGGAATGGGCGAACTCGTGTATCGCGAAAACCTGGAAGCCGCCGCGGTCGTTCCCCCCATTCTGGTGACCGACGAGACCGATCTCGATGCCTGGATCAAACCCGTGGAGGGAGAGCCGCTCACCTTCCGGACCGTCGGAGCGGGCGTGCCGGCTGATGTGACGCTCCGGCCGTTCTTCCGGTTGTTCAGAGAACGCTACGCCGTCTACTGGATGATTCTGCACAAGGAGGAGTGGGCGAACTGGCAGGAAGCGCGGCCAGCCGTCCCCGAAGGCATCTTCGATCAGGTGGCCATCGGCAACGACATATCGGACTACGAGCACAACTTCCAGGCCTATATCTCCGAAGAGGGTTGCTTGGACGGGCGCAAGTGGGTGCGTACACCGAGAATGCTCCGCTACGATATGGCCATACCGGCGCACGGCGGCGCGCGGCTGCGCGTCACCTATCATGGCGATGATTCCGGCCAGGAACTCGAACTGGCTATTAACGGGACGAAACTCGACGTTACGCCCTTCGCCAATTGCCGAAAGGGCGAGTTCTTCACCGAAGAGTATCCGTTGCCGGCGGACTGGCTTCGCGGCCGGGACCGCGTGGCCGTCATGTTTCGGGTCCCACCGCCGAAGAAGGAGATTTCGACGGTGGGCGCAACCACCACCGCGAAGAAACCCGATGACAGGAAAACACCCCGCATTTTCGGGTGCGCGATCCTGGCCGGGTAAACAGGAACAGCCATGATGGAAAAGGAACCGAACAGACTTGCGGACGCCGCCGAGGCCCTCTCGATCGTGGATCCGCTGGTGAAGTGGATCAAGGCGAAGCGGCTGGAAACTCCCGCCACACTGTTTCTGGAAATGCATCGCCCGCTGATGCCTTTGGCCTGGCCGGCGGCGGTGATGTGCGGGACCTTCATCGCGCCGTTTTTCGGCCCGGATTATTATGACAAGATAGAGGCGCTTCGCGATCCCGCCGCGCTGGACAGGCTCCTGGAGCGTCTTGCCGCGCACGATGGCGAAGGCGGAAGCGGAATCCAGCCGAAGGAAAAGTAAAATGGGGTCTTCCAAAGAATCTGTGGGTAAAACAAGGATGAGTTTTTCGCTTTTCAACCAAGACACGGATTTGAAAAACGGCCCCTCACCCTTCCCTCTCCCCCTGGAGAGGGGATTCTTTTCCCCATTGCTTTCTGGCCATACGCCGCCCTTACCTGAGAGATCGGCCTTCTTTTCCCTCTCCTGGGGGTAAGGGAAGGGTGAGGGGCCTTTTCCTCGGCAGGGGGGAGGGACAGAACAACGAAGTGAAACCGGCCCCAGGAAAACGCATGGATTTCAGACGCTCAAAATGCTGCAAGTGGCGTTGTATCATGCGCCCGGCAATCTACCCGAGTCCAGATTCACCCACGAATTCTGTTGAGGAGGCGTAAAATGAACCATGCCGATGAATTCGTAGCGGCCCTGATGCTGGTGATGATGGCATCCTCGATGTACTGCTTCTGGCGCGCCCGAAGAGGCAAGATCTCCTACGTCCGCCAGATAGCCGGCGTCAGCGCCATGGAAGAAGCCGTTGGCCGCGCCACCGAAATGGGACGCCCCGTCGGTTTTATCCCCGGAAACAGCGGCATTCAGGACATCAATACCTACAACTCCATGGCTGTGCTGTCTCACGTTGCGCGCATCGCCGCCCGCATGCACACCCAACTCATTGTCATGACCCCCATCGGGGAAGTGTATCCCCTCATTGAGGCCACCGTGCACCAGGCTTACATGACGGAGGGCGTTCCGGACCTGTTCAACGCCAAGAGGCAGATTCGCTTCCTGGGCAGCGACGCCGTGGTGTTCGCGGCGGCGGTTTCGCGGTTTGTGGAAGAAGAAAAACCGGGATCCATGATCTTCTTCGGCACCTTCGACTTCAGCGCGCTGCTGCTGACGGAACCCGGCGCCCGCCTCGGAGTCCTCCAGATCGCCGGCGACCCCTCCCTCTTCCAGATGCCGTTCTTCGTATGCACCTGCACCAACACGATCATCGGCGAGGAGTTCTACGCCGCGGGCGCCTTTGTCAATCCCGACCCCAAAATGCGCAACAGCGTCCTCAGCCAGGATATCCTCAAACTTATTTTTGTGAGCCTCATTCTTGCCGGCTTGCTGCTGATGCACCTCTTGCCTCAGGCCCACCGGTTTGTGGATTTGATCAAGAGCTATAAATAAATCTCCCGCATCGGGGTGAACGGAGACATGCTCCCGTGTACAAGAACTTAGCCAAGGCCATCACCTTCGGGGCGGGGTTGTACTACCTCCTGGAGTTCCTGCTGCCCGCCAAGATCGGCGGCGTCGCGAACCCCTTCACCGAGTGCTACGGCACCGTCACCATCTTCCTCATGGTCCTAGGCGCGATGGCCTTTTTCCTGGGCCCCATCAACCTCGTCCGAGGCGAGTACAAACAGTTCATCAGTTTCAAGAAAGGCTGGGTGGAAAGCCTCGTTTTTCTGGTTGCCCTGGTGATGGGCATCGTGACCGCCTCGTTCCGTTCCGACGACCCGTCCACCGCCACCAAGTTCGTCAAGGTTATGTCGGTGGCCTACAACGGCCTTTTCTACGGCGCTCAACTTGGGTTCTACGTCACCAGCATGGGTCTTATTTCGTTCTACCTGGTATCGGCGGCTCACCGCGCCTTTCTGCTCAACACCGTGGAATCCGGCTTGATGATGGCCGCTGCCACCATCGTCATGCTCGGCCTTACTCCCGCGGGCGATTACTTGAACCAGGTTATCTTGGCCATTCTGCCGGCCAAGCTCCAATGGCTCCAGGTGGGAACCGTGGCGCAGTGGATTCTCAGCACCCCTAACACCGCGGTGCAAAAAGCGGTTATCTTCGGCGCCTGCGGCGGTGCGTTCGCCGCGGGTATGCGGAACTGGCTTAGCCTTGAGAGGAGCATGGAACAGCAATGAAAACCCTGCGGATCCTGGCCCGGTTCTACCATCTGAATCCCCGTTGGCTCTACCTGGCCTTCACGATCGTCCTTCTGATCCCCCTCCTGGTCGCCATCCCCAAGCCCGAATTCAAGGCCTCCCGCGGGCCGCTCGGCGTGTACAAGGTACTCGACGGATGCCCCCCCGGCGGGGTGATCCTGCTCGATTCATCCTGGGACCTGGGGGCCAAGCCGGAAAGTCTGTCCCAACTCGAGTGTTTCGTTAACGACCTGTGCAGGCGCAAGATCAAGTTCGTCATGTTCTCCACCGTGTTCTTTGGGCCGATCTTCGCCCAGGATGTGATCAGGCCCATTGCGGAGGCGTCCGGCTACAAGTACGGCGAAGACTGGGTGGATCTGGGATTCCTCAAGCCCCCTAACGACAATATGTCTCTCTTGCTGGACGCTTTTCTCCGCGACATCCCCGGTACGCGTCCGGTTGATTTTTTCGGCACTCCTGTAAAGGACATTCCCATTATGCGGAGAGTGAAAACGGCGAAAGACTTCAACATGGCGATGACCATCAGCTATGCGCCGGACCCCGCCGCTTGGCTCGGCATCGGAAAGTCCCAGCACGGAATGACGGTCGCCTTCGGCTCCGCCGCCATCATGGCCCCTTATTACTACGCCTTTCTGGACAGCGGCCAGCTGTCCGGCCTGCTGGCGGGCAACCGCGGCGCATACGAATATGAGTCTCTCACGGGGATGTACGGCTTGGGCAGCAAGGCCATGATGTTCTTCGCGTTCGGACTTTGCTTTCTGATATTCGCCGTTCTGATGGGCAATCTCGGCTTCTGGGCATCGGCCCGATTGAGGAGCAAATCATGAATCATCCCCTCACCCTCTGGTTGGGCGTCATCTTCACACTCGCCGTCCTCAGCTACCTGGTTAAGGACAACGCCCTTTACCGCCTCGCGCAGAAGGCAGCCATGGGCATCGGCGTTGGAATTCTCGCCGTGCAGACCTGGCAGCAGGTTCTGGATCCCTACTGGTGGACCCCGATCAAGACGGCGCTTACCGGAGGACCGGCTTCGGGCCTGTTCTGGCTGCTGGCTCTGATTCCCGGCGGCCTGTGGTATTGCCAGATGTCGAAAAAGTGGTTCTGGGTAAGCCAGCCGGTGCTGGGGCTCTTCATCGGCGTGGCCGCGGGCATTACCTTCAAAACCCAGATTCTCCTGATACTTCCCCAGATAGGGGCCACGCTGAGGCCGCTGAATCCCTGGGCGCTTCCGGGTGGCCTGCCCTGGGATCATTTCTGGGAGAACGGGAACCTCTGGACCGTCCTGGACAATGCGGTATTTCTCCTGGCTTTCTTCACTGCGCTCTTCTACTTCCTTTTCACCATCAAGGCAGACAACCGCGTGACCGCCGGCTCCAGGCGTTTCGGACGCATGATGATCATGGTCGCCCTGGGCGCCATGTTCGGCAACACCGCCATGACGCGTATGTCCTTCCTCATCGAGCGCATGCAATTCCTGTTCGATTTCTTCGCCGGACTCTTTCAGGCAAAATAGTGGATCTTCCAAAGAATCTGTGGGTAGGATTTAAGGATGAGTTTTTCGCTTTTCAACCAAGACACGGATTTGAAGAAAAGCCCCTCACCCTACCCTCTC
>Ga0315277_10012162_pt1 | contig 10801 bp, 6 predicted proteins | sample YL17G05_15_MG_FD_203695 | JGI IMG/M metagenome (GOLD analysis project Ga0315277, IMG submission 203695) | Sediment microbial communities from Yellowstone Lake, YNP, Wyoming, USA - YL17G05_15 | ecosystem: Environmental > Aquatic > Freshwater > Lake > Sediment | place: USA: Wyoming | collected... | reverse complement strand
TCTCGTCCCTGAGACCCGAAATCCACGATTCCTCCCCCGAAAAGGTGCCTTCTACCAGAACCGTCCATTCTGGGGTAGATCATTTTCTGCGGGCTGCCTTATACCCCAGACGATCCGGGCGAACAATGGTGGTCGCCGGTCGGATCCGGCGGGGCCGGCGGCGCCGTGCGGCCGTGCCGGGCCGTCTTACCTCCCCCCATAAGCTATCTTGTTCAGTAGTGGCAGAGACGCTCTTTGCCAGGGCCGAGGTCCGCTCGTTTTCGAGGCCGCAACGAGCATCGAACGGGGAATCGACAGCCTGGAGGTGCCAATTCCATGTCCCACAAAAAAACCGTCCGCAGGCAACTGTTCGTCGACGCCCGGATCCAGGGGGCCCTGGTAGTCCGCGCGATCCTGTACTGGGTGGTTTGCCTGATCACCATCACCCTGATGCTGCTCTGCTGGCGAATTCTCACCGGCCCGCAACGGGTGTTTTACCAGCACTTCGACGAGATGTGGTTCTATTGCGGTCCGGCGCTGATCGCCTCGTTTCTGTTGCTGCCGCTGGTGATGGTCGACCTGGTAAGGTTCAGCAACCGTCTCGTGGGGCCGTTTCTGCGACTCCGCCGCGCGATGCGCGCACTGGCCCGGGGTGAGCACGTCGAGCCGATCGAGTTCCGCCGCGGCGATTTCTGGAAGGAATTCGCCGAGGAGTTCAACGCGGTGGCCGCCCGAGTCCAAGGCGAACTCCCGCCGCCGACACCGGAATGCGACCCGCAGGAAGATCCGGAAGAGCCGGTCTCGGCCGCGGTCGCGTGAACACCGACGGCTTGGACTCGAGCTCTGGTGCAGGCTGAGCATTGCTGCCAGCACCGGTGATCGTATGCGCTCGGGGGTTGGTTCCCCTGGCGTCGAGCGAGGCTTTCCCTTACGATGGCGTCTTCGGCATCGACGACAGAGAACATCCGCACGTTCGTGGCTTATTGACGCTCAGAAAGCTAATGGCACCTCGTTTAGCCGTCGCCGGCACGGCGACGGAGGCGTTTCTCCAGGCCGACGTGCCGTCGGCCGCTAAACCGGATGCTGCATTCTCTTTCTGAGCATCAATAGGAATCGGAGTCCCGTGAGATGAGGGAGAGAGTCCTGCGATGGCTGGGCAGCATCGTCCTGTGTGCCGGGGTCCTGGGGCGTCCCGTGCCGCACGGGGTGGCTGGGGTCGAGCGGAGCGAGCCCCCAGACGAGCCTGCTGGGGGCGGCCTGCGGCCGGCCACCAGCCACCCCCTGGGTGATGGCGAACGAGACTGGCCGATGCTCGCCCACGATCCGGCCCGAACGGGTGCAACCACCGCGGAGATCCGCCCGCCGTTTGCCCGCAAGTGGTACCGCCTCTTTCCCGACGAGGGATTGATGTCCGGCGTCCAGCCGGTCGTGGCGGAAGGGAAGGTGTTCATCGGCACCATGGCGGGAGTGCTGCACGCCATCGATGCTGAGACGGGAGTAGACGCGTGGACATACAAGGCGGGCGGGGCCGTCCTCCACGCCTGCGCGGTGGCCGACGGCAAGGTGTTCTTCGGATGTGCCGACGGGAAGGTTTACGCGCTGCGGGCCTCCGACGGCCAGCCACTCTGGACGTTTCCTACCGGCGCCGCAGTGTGGAACTCACCGCTGCCGCACGACGACGCCGTGCTGATCGGCAGCCGGGACGGAAACCTCTACGCCCTGGTCTCCGCCACGGGCAAGCTCCGCTGGAAGGCGGCCGACCAACGCGACCAAAGCTTCGCTTCGGCGACCACTCCTGCGGAGCGGTGCCCGGTCGGTGCCCGCGGGCCGCTGTTGTCCAGCCCCGCGCTGGACGTGCGCGCCGGCCGCGTCTACGTGGGCAGCGAAGATATGCACGTTTATGCCTACGAGTCCGGCAGCGGCCGCCCGGTTTGGCGCAGCGACAAGCTGCCGGGGGTGAGCTTTCGCGGCTATCATCCCGTGATCGCCCCGGACGGCTCGGTGATGATCACCGTCACCCCGGCCATCTCGCTCGATTCGTTCAATCCGATCCTGGACGACATGGTCAAGGAGATCTTCGGCGATTATGCCAGTTGGCGCCACGGCAAGGAGGAGAATGAGCGACTGCGGGCGGCGAATTTCAGGCTGCTGGAGAAGCCCGAGACGTATCGCGCACAACTGGATTACCTCCGCCGGCGGCTGGCCGAGCAGCCGGCCTACCAGACGTTCTTTGTGCTCGATCCCCAGAGCGGCAAGCAGAGATTCGTCGCTCCGATCGTTTACGCCGAGAGCATGAACGGCACGGGGGCCCCGCCGGTGGTTACGCCCGACGGCAAGGTGATCGTCAAGTATCAAGTGCTCTTGCGGAGTCGATACCAGCATTATTCGCCGTTTCTGAACGTGGGTTATCTCGACACCCGGACGGGCCACGTCACGCCGATCATGGATCAGTCGCGGACCTACGGCTGGCACGACAGCCTGCTGCTGGTTCACGACGAGCAGTGCCAGCTCAGTGTTGCCGGGCGGGTGCTCATCAACACCCACCAGGACAACGTCAACGCCATGGATCTGGATACGCTCCAGGGCTACGGCGAGCCTTTCTGTCGCAACATCCATGAACCCCAGCCCGGCGAGGCCGTGGGCATCTGGGCGCGGCTGCTGCGGGGAGAAACGCTGCCGCCGGGCAAGGAATGGCTCGCCCGTGGCACGGCAGTCTACGGCGGCGGATCGGTGATCGACGTCCCCGTCACGATCGCCGGCGACTCGTTCTACTATCTGCCCACGCACGAGATCAACGCAGGCGCCGCGTTGATCGCCTACAAGATGCAGGCCGGCGGCCAGTCCGCCCAGGCCTCCAAACCGCCCGCCGACAAGCTCACGGACCAGCAGTGGCAGAAGGTGCAGCAGCTACCCTGGGATTGGGACACGTTGGGGATGCCGCGGCTCAGTCACGTGCTCAAGGCCCTGCCGGAGACGATTCCGGGCACGCGCCAGCGGCCGCTTGATGAGCAGGCCCGGGCTGCCGTGGCGGCGATCCCCGATGCCGATCTCGACCGGTTCATCTGGGAGGCTCCCGTCCTCGGTAGCGCACGCGACGCCGACCCGGCAGAACTTCGAGATGCGCTGTCCCGATGCGTCCGTGAGCTGATCTCGTGTAAATGGCGCCCGCTGGTATTCCCGGCAGGCAAGCATCCCGGCGAGGCCTACTGGTTTTTCGTCGAGCCGACCGAGACGCTCTATGCGCTTGCCCGTGCGTACCGCCATCTCGACGCCGATCTCCAACGCGACGTCAGGCAGTACGTGGGCGAGATGACGGCGCCGGACGGCGCCTTGCAGGGTCCGACCGGGCGGCAGACATATACCCCCAACGAGGGCGAGGTTCGCTCGCTGTATGACGTGCCTCCGGGACAACTCCTGCGCGTGCAGGACGACATCACCCGCAACGAGGTTGCGCGTCTCTACCCGCTCTGGCTCTGGGCGTACGCGACCGGCGATTGGAGCCACCTGGAGAGGGATTGGCGTCAGTTGAGCGGGCTGGTGTCGGTTGCGCCGAACAAGCTGGAGGAGGATTGCCGCAACGGGCACGTGGCGGGCCTGATCGCCTATTGCCGGATTGCAGCGCACATGAAGGATGACGCCGCCGTGGAACGTGGTTTGGCGACCGCACGAGGGTCGCTCCGCCAGCGCCTGGAGTACGAGCTGGCCCATCCTCGCGGCGGACTGATCACCACGGTGCCCACGCTGCGGTGCATCTTCGCCCGGTGGCGGCACCTCACGCCCGAGGTCGGCCGCCTGTGCGCCGCATACGCCCGGCAGACGCATCGGCATCTGATGGACGTGTACGTCGATTACCACCGGCCGACCTGGCCGCTGGCCTGGAACGTGGAGACGATGTGGCGGAATGAGACTCCGTTTCAATTCCCCACCGCGGCGGCGGAAATCTTCGCAGCCCGGGCACTGATCCTGGACGAGCCCGCCGAAAAGCTCGCACGGTTCCTCGATCTCCCCTGGTGCAAGGCAGACCTGTTCTACGCTCAGAAGGTTGTGTTCTGCCTCGAAGCAGGGGAGAAAACCACGTGGCGCGATGTCCGCGGCCCTGCGGGCCGTGGATCACAGGGACCGTAAAATGTCTTACGATAATGGGTTATTGCCCCAAGTGTCGGCCAGCCCAGGGGCAAGATTGGGGTGTGTCAGTTTTTTCTGGCGACTTTCTGCCAGGGTGGCTGGGGTCGACGGGCACCGGCACGGAGCGATTAGGGATTGGGGATTGGCGGGGGAGAGCCGCCGCTTCTCTTCCAATCCCTAATCCCCAATCCCTAGTCCCTTGTTGTTCCACTGTGCCCCTGGAGTTGACGTGTCAGGCGCGGTAGACTACTGCCTTGTCGTGGATACGGTTCGGCGCAGGTTCCCCCGCAGGAATAGGAGTGATGCTGTCATGAAGAACGCGAGTCGATTGATCGGCGTGATTGTGGGTTGTGTGGTTCTGATCGGCGCGGGCTACGTCTTTGCGCAGGATTGGCCTCAGTGGCGAGGGGCCAATCGGGACGGGAAGGTGGCCGGTTTCACTGCTCCCGCGACCTGGCCCAAGACATTGACGCAGAAGTGGCGAACGACGGTGGGCACGGGCGATGCCACGCCTGCCCTGGTGGGCGACAAGCTCTACGTGTTTGCGCGGCAGGGCGAGGATGAGATCACGCTGTGTCTGGGCGCGGCCGACGGAAAGGAAGTCTGGCAGAACAAATACACCGCCCAGGCCGTGACCGGGGCGGCCGCCCGGCACCCGGGGCCCCGAAGCTCGCCCGCCGTGGCGGACGGGAAAGTGGTCACGTTGGGCGTGGGCGGGGTCCTCTCCTGCGTCGCCACTGCCGACGGCAAGCTCGTCTGGCGCAAGGACCCCTTCCCCAAGGTCGTGCCCCAGTTCTTCACGGCCACGTCACCGATCATCGTCGACGGTATGGCCATCGCGCATTTTGGCGGGCGGGGCCAGGGAGCGATCATTGCGTACGACCTGGCCACCGGCGACGAGAAGTGGCGGTGGGGGGGCGAAGGTCCGGAATACGCCTCGCCCGCCCTCTTGACGGTGGACGGCACCAAGCAGCTCGTGACCCTCGCGGCGAAGAGCGTGGTGGGGATCGGCCTGGCCGATGGAAAGCTGCTCTGGCAACGCCCGTTCGTGCCCCAGGGGATGACTTACAACGCCGCCACACCGATCGTGGATGGGCAGACGGTGATTTACACGGGTTCGGGCCGGGGCGCCAAGGCCGTGAAGATCGAGAAGCAGGGAGATGGGTTTGAGGCCAAAGAGCTTTGGAGCAACCCCGATCTCGGCCCGCAGTTCAACACGCCCGTGCTCAAGGACGGCCTGCTCTTCGGGCTGTCCAACCGCGGCAATCTCTACTGCATCAACGCCCAGACCGGCCAGACGGCCTGGACCGACACGACGCCGCGCGACAAGAGCGGATTTGGGGCCATTGTCGACGTCGGGTCGTGTCTGCTGGCCCTGCCCAGCAGCGCCGAGCTGCTCGTCTTCAAGCCCAGTGACAAGCAGTACGAGGAGCTGGCCAAGATCAAGGTTGCAGCCACGGCCGTCTATGCGCACCCGGTGGTGGCCGGAAACCGGATCTTCGTGCGAGACCAAGACGCGGTGACGCTGTGGACGATTGAGTAGTAGCACACCGGTCGAAACGGCAGTCACCTCGGGAAAGGCGGGTTTCGGGGCTCGGGATTCCGGTCGACGGAGATGCCTCTTCCCGAGCCCCGAATCCCCAGTCCCGATCCCGCTCTCTCGTAACGCTTCGTGCCAGCTTTACAGCCTGAGTACCAGGAGCAACCTCTATGTCGACCCCGCAGATGTCCTTGGGATGGCTTGTGCTTACCTTGTTGTTGGCCGGGTGCCAGGCAAAGCCACCGGCGGCGGCCGACCCCTCGGCCAATGCCGCGGACAAGGCCTCCTCTTGGCCTCGGTTTCACGGTCCGAACGGGGACAACATCTCCGCCGAGACCGGACTGCTGAAGGAGTGGCCGGAGCAGGGTCCCAAGCTGGGCTTCGTGGCCAAGGGCATCGGCCAGGGGTTTGCCGGAGTCACGATTGCCGACGGATTGATTTACACCTGCGGCAACATCGACGAAAAAACGGTGATTACCGCCTTGGACCTCGACGGCAACGTCAAGTGGCAGGTCGAAAACGGCGGGGCCTGGACCGGTGAGCATCCGGGTGTGCGGGGAACGCCGACCATCGACGGCCCGCGGCTCTATCACGAAAGCCCGCTGGGTGAGGTCGTCTGCTTGAACGCCAAGACGGGCGAGCGGATCTGGGGCCTGAACATCTTCGATGAGTTCGGCGGCAAGAACATCTCCTGGGCCCTGGCCGAGTCGCTGCTGGTGGACGCAGCCCGGGTGATTTGCAGCCCCGGCGGGCCGGAGACCGCCGTGGTGGCACTCAGCAAGATGACCGGCAAGACGGTCTGGAAATCGCCCAGCGCCGAGGGCGACCTGGCCGGCTATGCTACGCCGACCTTGGTCGAATACCAGGGTCTGCGGATGATCTTCACCCTGACCTCCAGGGCGATAATCGGTGTGAACGCCGACACGGGCGACCTGCTCTTCCGCTTCCCCCACAAGACCGACTACGACGTCAACGTGCTGACGCCCATCTTCCGCGACGGACGACTGTTCGTCAGCACCGGATACGGCTCCGGCTCGGTGATGCTGAAGCTCACCGTCGACGGCAAGAAGGCCGCAGTCGAGGAGCTGTGGCGTTCCAAGGCTTTGGACAATCATCACGGTGGCGTGCTCCTCCTGGACGGGTATCTCTACGGTTCTTCCTTCGCGGGCAGATGGGTCTGCCTGGAATGGGAGACCGGCAAGACGATGTACCAGGCCCGCGGCGTGGGTAAGGGCTCGGCCACTTTCGCCGACGGGATGCTCTACATGCTCAGCGAGAAATCGGACCTGGGCCTGGCCAAGGCCACGCCGGAAGGCCTGGAAGTGATCAGCCAGTTCAAGCTTCCCGAGGGCGGCGAAGGCCCCAGTTGGGCCCACCCGGTCGTCTGCGGCGGGCGGCTCTATGTCCGCCACGGCGATTTCCTCTACGCGTACGACGTGCGGGCAGAGTGACGCGCGGCCCAGGCAGAGTGTGAGTCCCAGGCCGGCCGTTGACAGCCTATTGCTGCTGGGAAGAAGAATGCAGCATGCCGTTTAGCGGCCGACGGTACGTCGGCTAGAGCAAGCACCCTCGTCGCCGTGCCGGCGACGGCTAAACCAGGTAACATCGGCTTTCTGAGGATCGATAGCCTCGCACAACATCGGAGAATGCCAAAATGCACGAAAACCATAGCAAGCACGAGAACACGTCCAGGCGTCTTTCTCGGCGCCGGTTTCTGAGAACGGCCGCTGGCCTGGGCCTCGGGGCCACGGCTGCCTCGTACGTCCTGCCCGCCTCGGCGCTGGGCGGCGAGGAAGCGGTCGCGCCGAGCAACCGGATCACGATGGGGATCATCGGCACGGGCAACCAAGGCTTTAACGACACCCGTGCCTTCCTGAGCGACGAGCGGGTGCAGATCGTGGCCGTCTGCGACGTCAACCGCGAGAGCGCCGGCTACTGGGACGGCGCCGTCGGCGGACGCGAGCCCGGCCGCCGGCTCGTCGACCAACATTACGCCGCCCGGCGGCGATCGGGCCAGTACAAGGGCTGCGACGCCTACGTCGATTTCCGCGAGCTGTTGGCCCGCCAGGACGTCGACGCCGTCGAGGTCTGCACGCCCGACCACTGGCACGCCGCTCTGGCGATCGCGGCCTGCAAGTCGGGCAAGGATGTCTACTGCCAGAAGCCGCTGTCGCTCAGCGTCGTTGAGGGCCGCGCGATGGCCAATGCAGTCAAGCGGTACGGGGTGGTCTTCCAGACCGGCAGCCAGCAGCGGAGCGACTCCAACTTCCGCCGCGCGGCCGAGCTGGTCCGCAACGGGCGGATCGGCCAGTTGAAGGTGGTCAAGTGCGGCCTGCCGGGCGGGCGGCCCGACTACGGCAAGACCGGCGACCGCAAGAAGCCCGAGCCGGTGCCCGACGGTTTCGACTACGACCTCTGGCTTGGCCCGGCCCCGCAGGCACCCTACTGCCCGGCCCGCTGCCACGTCAACTTCCGCTGGGTCTACGACTACTCGGGCGGGCAGGTGACCGACTGGGGCGGTCACCATCCGGATTGTGCCCAGTGGGGCATGGGCACGGAGCGGACCGGCCCGGTCGAAATCCGCGCCGCCAAGGGCGTCTTCCCGCCCGACCCCGTCTGGGACACGGCCACCGAGTATTACTTCGAGGCGATTTACCGCGACGGGGTCAAGATGATCATCTCCAACAGCCTCCGTAGCGGGGTGACGTTCGAGGGGACCGAGGGCTGGGTCTGGGCCGACCGCACCGGCCACGACGCCCAGCCGAAGTCGATCCTCGACTCGAAGATCGGACAGAACGAAATCCAGCTTTACCGCAGCGACCACCACTACCGTAATCTCATCGACTGCGTGATCTCGCGGAAGGAACCGATCGCGCCGGCCGAGGTGGCCCACCGCTCGATCACGATTTGCCACCTGGGCAACATCGCCATGCGGCTGGGAATCGACGGGCTGAAGTGGGACCCCGACAAGGAGCAGATCCTCGACAACGCCGAGGCCGCCAAGATGCTCAGCCGGCCGTACCGCGAGCCTTGGAGGCTGGAGGCGTGATGGGGCCTCGCGCAAAGGCGCCAAGGCGCGAAGAAATAATTGCAGTTCATGTGCAATAAGGAAAAAGGGGAAAGGGGAAAAAGGGGAAAGAAGAACTCAGCATTTGACTTCCCATTTTTCCCGTTTCCCTTCTTCCCTTATTGCACAGTCCTTTGCGCCTTGGCGCCTTTGCGTGAGTTTTCTGCACCCGGCTGATGTCATCGAGGCGAAATCCCCTGGCAGACGGCCTTCGCGGCCGCTTGCTGGGCCATGTGGTTTGGGGTATACTGCCGGCGAGTCCGCTGCGGATTTCTCTTCCTGTATCCCGAGCTTGAGGAGGATTGGTCATGCGACGCACCAGATTGGGCATCGTTGCGGCGTCAATTGGTTTCCTAGGCGCGTCTACGTGGCTTGCGTCCGTCGCCGGCGCGGCAGAGTTCCGCCGGCTGCCGGTGGCGAAGTACCGCGACAAGATGGCCGGCGGATGGATCGGTCAGATGGCCGGCGTCGGCTGGGGAGGACCGACCGAGTTTCACGCCAAGGCCCAGATCATGCCGGCCAGCGAGATTCCCCAGTGGAAGCCGGAAATGATCAACCAGTTCGGGCAGGACGACATCTACGTGGAGATGACTTTCCTCAGGACGCTGGAGCTGTACGGCTTCGACGTCCCGATCCGCCAGGCGGGGATCGACTTTGCCAACAGCGGCTATCCGCTCTGGCACGCCAACCGGGCCGGGCGCGACAACCTCCGCAAGGGCATCGCCCCGCCCGACTCGGGACATCCGCAGTTCAATAAACACGCCGACGACATCGACTACCAGATCGAGGCCGACTACTCCGGCCTGATTGCCCCCGGCATGCCAAGGCTGGTGATCGAGCTGGGCGAGAAGTTCGGCCGGCTGATGAACTACGGCGACGGGCTGTACGGCGGCCAGTTCGTGGGCGGGATGTACGCCGAGGCGTTCTTCCAGGACGATCCCGTGGCGATCGTCGAGGCCGGGCTGAAGTGCATTCCCGCAAAGAGCCAATATGCCGAGTGCATCCGCGACCTGCTCAAGTGGCACGCGGAGAACCCCGACGACTGGCAGAAGACCTGGCAGTTGATCGAGGCCAAGTACCAGGACAACCCCGCTTACCGCAAGTTCTCCTGCGACAAGGGCGCCTTCAACATCGACGCCAAGATCAACGGGGCGTACATCGCGATGGGGGTTCTCTACGGCAAGCGCGATCCGGACCAAACCATCGTCATCTCCACGCGCTGCGGGCAGGATTCCGACTGCAACCCCTCGAGCGCCGGCGGCGTGTTGTTTACGACCATTGGGAAATCGAAGGTGCCCGAGCGGTTTACGTCGGCGCTGAATCCCACGGGCGTTTTCAGCCACACGGCCTACAACTTCCCGCAACTGGTTGAAGTCTGCGAGAAGCTGGTCCGGCAGGCGGTGGTCCGCGGCGGTGGGAAGATCGAGAAAGAGGCCGGCGGGAGTGAAGTGTTCCTCATTCCCGTCCAGCCGCCCAAGCCCAGCCCGCTGGAGCAGTGTTGGGAGCCCGGTCTGTCGGCGGGCAGCAAGTTCAGCGAAGCGGAAATGAAAAAGATCACAGCCGGCTCGGAAAAGAAACAGCGGCAATAGCGGATGGACCGGACGGTTTCGGGAGAACAATCCCCCGGGGTGCGCGAGTCAACCTTAACGTTGATCAAGAGCCCACGCAGTGTGGTGCAATCCTCTTCCAAGCCTCGTCAAATGTCGCTGCCAACTCGCAGCCCTGCGCGGCGAGAAGCCTGATTATGTCCGGCGCGTCGAAGTCTTTCGGGTTGCGATTGGCGAAGACTTTTGGCTCAATCGGCGGCCGAGTGGTCGCGTGATGTATCACCGACGCCAGCACTATCGCGTCCGGCAAGGACAGGTCGAAGGCCGACGCGTAGTTCCTTGCGTCCGCGAAGACTACGGGAGTCACAGGGACGACAGTGGCCAACTTCAGCACCCGCTCCATGGTGCTTTGGAGTCTGGACAGTTCATGGCCTTCGAGGCTAGCCAGCTTCGCCGCGACCGCGCGGATTTCGGTAACGAGCCCAGAGTGGGTCGGGGAGCGCTCGAGCTGCTTCACCTGTTCGGTGATGCTGGTGTTGATTT
>Ga0315277_10012160_pt1 | contig 10801 bp, 7 predicted proteins | sample YL17G05_15_MG_FD_203695 | JGI IMG/M metagenome (GOLD analysis project Ga0315277, IMG submission 203695) | Sediment microbial communities from Yellowstone Lake, YNP, Wyoming, USA - YL17G05_15 | ecosystem: Environmental > Aquatic > Freshwater > Lake > Sediment | place: USA: Wyoming | collected... | reverse complement strand
TAGCCCAGGGCGCGACTGGCCGACCCGTCCATGCCCTCCTTGTAGGCCATGTCGGGGCCGATGTCGTCCAACGCGATCGCCCCTCCGACGACCAGCAGCCGGTCCACGCCTATCACGTCAAGCAGCACCGAGATGAATCGGTGGTCGGCGTCCACGAAGGCGAAGTCGTACCGCTTCTCAAGGGCGGCGAGCTGAGCGAGCGCAGCATGAGAGTACTCGCGGTAGAAGGTCACGCAGTCATTGTAGCCGGCTTCCTCGATATGGCGCTCGGCTGCATTGCCCAGGTCCACGGGTTCGCCGTTCCAGATCACTACCTGCTTGGGCCGATCTACAATGTCCAGGTGGCCGCCGATCTCGGCACAGGCCTGGGCCAGGTAGAGCGATGAAAACCCGAACAGACAGCCGATCTCCAGACATCGCTTGAAGCCGTGCTCGCGGACCGTCTCATACAGCCACTCGCCCTTCTCCGGTGTAATGCAATAGGTGACCGGGAGCTCGCGGTCCTTGGCCTGGAAACGCTGCGTCTCCAGCAATCTCTTCAGTACAGGGCCGGGTTTCATCCTGCCCCCTTTCCTGCAGAGACCATTCGCCGTGCGGGGCGCGATCTCCTGCCGAGGTTGTAACCGGTCACGCCGCGGATAGGATGACTTGGCGAAGAGGTCCGGCACCGAGGCCTGCAGAAGACGGAATCGTACCGCTGATGCGGAAGCTGGTGCTTTCTGCCTGCATGTGACATCACTGGTCGGCAGATGCCAGCAAGCCATGGGAACGGTATTGGCCTCGCCTGGGCGAGAGCACTGAACAGCCCGCGCGGGCACTCGAGAGGTGCGCAGATGGAGGCCGGCTCGGATGGTCAGCGAGTGCAGCTGAGTCGCAGCCTGCTAGTGGGCTTCGCGGCCGGCTTGCTGGTGAGCGTGTGGCAGGCCTTCGGTCCGCTCGATTACGTTGGCTGGTCGCGGATGCTCCCTGTCGCCGCCGTCAATCTCGCCATCGGTCTGCTGCTAGCAGCGGTGTCGTGGTTGGCGGTCCGCCGCGCAGGGCGCGCTGCTGGTCTCCTCGCCTCGCTCGCGGTCATAGTCGCGACCGGAGTCTTCGGATACGCAAACGTCCGGCGCGACATTGACGTTCTCCTGTACCTGTCAGATGCACAGAATGTGCAGCATCTGAGTCTGTATGGGTATGAGCGGGAGACAACACCAACCCTCGACCGGCTGGCTCGAGAGGACGGGACCGTGGTGTTCGAGCAGGCGATAGCACAGGGATCTTACACCTGGGGCGGAGCCCCGGCCGTCATGGCGTCTGTCTATCCGTCAATGGTCGGCATGCGGAGCAGCTACACGCAGGGGCTGGCTGACAAAGTGACAACGCTGGCAGAGGCACTCAAGTCAGCAGGTTACACTACCTGCGGGTTGGTCGCGAATCCTCATCTGACCCGCACCAGTAACTTCGACCAGGGCTTCGACCACTATGAGGACTCGCGGCACTGGGTGCATGCGTTCGACGCGGCCGCTGCCACCAAGCTGTTTGCTTACTGGCATCGGAGAGCAGCCGGGAGGAAGCCGCGATTCGGTCTTGTGTTCGTGGTTGACTGCCACGCCGGTCTGTATCCGGCAACCGTGGAGGATGTCCGACGATTCCGGCCTGAGTTCGATCTTGCGATAGAGCGTCGGCACAAGGTGATAGACCACGAAGCCTGGCAGGCCCTCACCACCCGCCCGGAGGACCTGATCGCCTTCTATGATGCCTCCGTGAGGATTGTGGATCACAGCTTCGGCGCGCTCCTCGAATATCTGAAAACGAGCGGGGACCTGGACAATACCCTGCTCGTGTTCACGTCCGACCACGGGGAGGAGTTCTGGCAACACGGCGATCTGGGTCACCCCGGCAAGCTCTACGACGAGGCGATTCGGATCCCGTTGCTGGTTCGCTTTCCTTCTCCTGTTCACTTCCCGCGGCTCAGACCAGTCACCCTGAGGTTCCCAGACCAAGTGGGCCAGATTGACATCATGCCGACCGTGCTTCGCTTCGTCGGTGCCCCGACTGACATACCTGCGATGCGCGGCAGGAATCTTCTTCCCTACATCTATGGACGAGCACGGTACGACCCTGACAGACCTCTCCTCTCCGAGGTGTATCTCGCGAAGAGGCGCATGCGCTCCTGGCGGACCTCGAGGTGGAAGTACATAGCCTACTACGCGATGAGGAATGGCAAAGATCAGGTGGTGAAAGAGCAGCTCTTCGACCTTCTGATTGACCCTGACGAGAAGCTCGATATGGCTCGCACCGAGGGCAAGCTGGTCAGCCGGTATTCCGCGGCCGTGGCCGCCGAGGTCCGCTCCATGCAGCCATACGCGGTGGAACCCGCTGAAGTGCGGTTAACCGAAGAGGAGCTCCGCGGCCTGAGGGCACTGGGCTACCTCAAGTGACCGCGGCGACCTGCTGCCCAAGCCCGTGAAGAGTCTTCCGAGGCCCAGGCCGGTGCTCAGCTGGAGGACTTGCCCTCCTCCTCAGTGCGTTTCTGCGATCGCCCGCTTATCGCACCCTCCTCCCCAGCGCGCTTCCTGTAGCCTGTGGACGATCTGCTCCACGGTGTGTCGCTTCCCATCTATCTCCCCTGATCCTCCCTGACCTGCCCAGCGTTTGCTTTAGCCTATAACTGTTGACAGATGGATAGTTTTTGGGTAAACTACCCTGGGAGAAGTGTGATGGCAGTTGCCGAGCAAGCCGCGATGCAGGCGTGGCGGAGCTTCGTGCGAGCCAAGGCGGCGATACGTCGCAGTGTGCACCGCGAACTGCGGGAGCGCGGTCTGACCGGAACGCAGCTTGACATCCTCCGTGTGCTGGCCGATTCGGGCGGCGACGGGGTGAAGCTGAACGATGTCTCGCAGCGGCTATACGTCACCCCGGGCAACGTGACCGGGCTGATAGATCGCCTGGAGGAGGCCGGCTATCTGAAGCGGGCCCCCCACCCTGAAGACCGGCGGGTCACGCTCGCCATTCTGACGCCGGCCGGGCGAGAGCTCTTCGAGCAGATCTATCCCTCTCACAGTGACCGGGTCAGACACCTGATGTCTGCGCTCACGGTGCAGGAGCAGACCCTGCTCGCCGACCTCCTCACGCGTCTCGCGGATCGAGCCACGGAGATGGGCCAGTAGCACTCGTAGGGCGGGGCGGCTAGGCCCCGGCCGCCCGTGTCCCTAGGCCCGCTTCAGCGGGCCGGGATGGCGGCCGCCCCTGGGCGGCGCAGTCATCGGGTTAGGGGCGCTTGGCAGTGGAAGCGCTTAGGAATGGAGACGGCAGGACACTCGTCTTAGCAATTGGCCCTGAGGGACGCCGCAGGCAAAGTCGCGGCAGGTGCAGGGAACCCGGGAGGTGCACCCCTCGAACCTAGTTGGCATCGGCCTGAGCGCGGCACAGAGGGGCCCTCAGGGTCCCGGAAGAGCGGCGTTGCGAGGCGTGGTGCGGGGCAGAGGTTCGAAGGTCGAGAGTAGAAAGTCGAATCTCGCCTTCTTGGTCTCTGGCCTGTCTGTTACCTCCCTGGTCCTGGTTTGGGAACGCGAACAATCGGATTGGAGAGCTATGAGAACTGGACTTGTCATCGGAGTGCTGATGGTTGTTGCGGCCCCTGCGCTGGCGGCTGATACTGCGGGGCTCTCGCCGCAGATGTGGGAGCGAGTGCGAGCCGTTCAGCCGGCCACCATTGACCTGACGCCAACGCCCTCCCCAGAGGCTCCGGCCAAACTGAGCCTGAAGGACTGCATCGCCCTCGCCTTTCGGAGCAACTCGGGTTTCCGACAGGATCAGGAGCGGCTGCTGAACGCCCGGCAGGCCCTGTGGGTCGCCGACGAGCGCTTGTTCTACACCGCCAGCACCACCGCAGACCGCGAGAAGAGCCCGGGCGGGACGGCGGAGACCAGCGTATCCGCCGACCTGACGACACAGTGGGAGGCGCGGGCCGGCGGCTCACTTCAGGCAGGCGTAGGCTCAGGCACCCAGGAGACGTTCGGCAACATCTTCTCCCAACAGCCATCTCTCACCCTGAGCTACGACCAGCCGCTGCTGCGCGGGTTCGGGCTGGCTTCCTCCACTGCGGAGCGCGTCCGCAGCGCGCGGACCGCCCTGGGGGCGCAGGAGCTGTCCTTCTACGATGGGTACCAGGACCTGGGGGAGCGCATCATCAGCGGGTACTACGACGTGCTGCTGGCGCGCGGAGAGGTGGAGATCGCGCAGCGGTCAGCCGACCGCGCCAAGCAGCTCTATGATATCAACTACGCGAAGTTCAGCGGCGAGGGGATGAAGGAGCCTGGTGAGGAGTGGGTGAGCCAGGTGGCGGAGATAGATGTGGACCAGGCGCGCCTGAGCTGGGAGCGAGCGAAGCAGCAGCTGATCAGCAGACAGCAGGCCTACCGCGATGCGATGGACCAGCTCCTGCTGGATATGGGGTTCCTCCCTGGCGCTACCCCTGAACTGACGACCCCCATTCTCTACTCGCCGCAGGAGTATGATGAAGCGGCGCTGGTGAAGACTGCGCTATCGAACAGCACGGAGCTCGGCCGTCTCGAGCTGAGCAGGCAAGATACCCAGGCGACATGCCGGATCGCCCGCAGCGAGGCGCTTCCGGATGTCACCGCCACAGTCGGCCTCACCGATCTGGGCGAGACGGAGGGCGGAGTGAGAGTGGACACTGGCTGGCTCGGCGGCGTCAGCGTGCAGATGCCCCTATTCGACCGTCGGCGCCGGGAGGACGTTGCTCGCGCGGACCGTGACCTGAATGTGCTGGACCAGCGCATTCTGGCGGCCCGCGATGTAGTGGCCCAGGAGGTTCAGCGCCAGGTCCGGGCCGCGGCAAGCTCGCGCGCCCGCATTGACATCGGCGAGCAGTCGGCAGCGCTGGCGCGGAAGAGCCGTGAGGGCGCCCAGGGAATGTATGATGAGGGGCTCAGCGATTACCTGCGGGTGCTCGACGCGGAGGACCGACTGGTGGAGGCGGAGCGCTCGCTGCTCCAGGAGCAGGTGCAGTACTTCCTGACCAACGTGCGGCTGCGTCGGGCTGTGGGCGAGGACATCACCCAGGGGCTCCCCGAGTAGCCGGGTAGGAGTGACCGTGTCGCGACGCCATACCATAACAGTACTGATCGTGTTGACACTTGCCGCTGGCGCCGGCTGGGCATGGAGGGACCTGGCGCGGCGCCCTGCCGCGCCGCGGGTGCCGGTCACCGCGGCAGCGCGCGGGGAGTTCGTGGTCAGCCTGCTGGCCGAGGGCATCCTGCAGAGCGATAACTCGGTCACGGTGAGCACGGGGAAGGCGCCAGGCCAGCTGACTATGATCGTCCCCGATGGGACGGTTGTGCGTGCCGGCGATGTCTTCTGTCGCATCGAAGCGCGCGAGCTGCTGCGCAAGCAGACGGACGCGGAACTGGCGGTCAAGCAGGCGCGGGAAGAGATCGAGAGATCCCGCGACTTCGCGCAGGAGCGGTACGACAACGACCAGCGTTCGCTCGAGCAGAGCGAGAAGAACCTCCAGGTCTGGGAGGAGTCCGTCGGCGTACGTACCAAGCAGGCGGAGGACCAACTCGAGTTCGACCGGGCGGAAGCGGAACGCCTGCGTCTGGACTATCAGCGCGCCCAGCGCATGGCCGATAAGGGATACCAGGCGGCGGCGGAGGCAGACATCGCCAAGGCCTCCTACGAGGCGCAGCAATTCAAGGTCGAGCAGAGCACCAAGGACCTCGAGCTGAGCCGCCGCCAGATCGAGGCCGAACGCCGGCAGAGGGAGAGTCAGAAGGCCGCCGGGCAGCGGCGCGCCGATATCTCCCGCAGCCGCATCGGCGAGCAGGTGTCTCATGCCGAGCGCCGCGCCGAGGTGGCCGACAAGCAGCTCGAGACGGTGGTCTCGGCCCTCGCCGACACCACTATCACCGCGCCCACCTCTGGCATCGTTTCGCTCTTCTCCACGTTCCAGGGCGGAGAGCGGCGATCGTGGCGGGAAGGGGATCAAGTTTCCTCGGGAACGCCGTTGGGCAGTATCTCCGGCAGCGCGAACATGTCAGTCCGGTGCCGGGTTTCCGAGAGTCGCATCGCCGTGCTCCGCAAGGGGCAAGAGGCGGAGATCGAGTTCGACGCGCTGGTCGGGCGCACGTTCGCCGGCGTAGTGTCCTCGGTGGGGGCGGTGGCGCGGGAAGTCTGGGTGTGGGAGGACCCGACCGCCGAGGCGAACGAGCGCGTCTTCGACGTGCTGGTAAAGGTGAAACAGACATCGGCAAGAGGCCTGAAGCCAGGGCTGAACGGGCGGGCGAGGATCGTGCTGGAGCGGCTGCCCAATGTGGTGTACGTGCCGTTGGAGGCGGTATTCGACCGAGACGGCAGGAGTTACCTGTATGTGAAGCAGGGCGATGGCTTCGTGCGCCGGGAAGTCCAGCCAGGCGAGCGCAACGACGTCGCGGTGGTGGTGCGGAAGGGTCTTTCCGCGGGGGAGGTGGTGGCGCTGTCAGATCCGACACGTGCGCCGGCGCCGGCGGCGAGGAAAGCGCAATGAGCCTGGTGGAGGTGCGAGAGCTGACCAAGGTGTACCACACCGGGGAGGTGGAGGTGGCGGCCCTGCGCGGGCTGGATTTCGACATCGAGGAGGGGGAATTCGTCGCGGTGATGGGGCGCTCAGGGTCCGGGAAGACCACCCTGCTGAACGTGCTCGGCTGCGTGGAGCAACCGACCGCGGGCCGCTACCTGCTGGCCGGGGAAGAGGTGGCGCGGCTTAACGACGCCCAGCGCTCGAACCTGCGGCTGCGGCGCCTCGGCTTCGTCTTCCAGTCCTACAACCTGCTTCCGAGCCTATCGGCGGTAGACAACGTGTTGCTGCCGACGGTATACAGCGGGATCGCGAACGCGCAAGTGCGTGCCCGAGAGATGCTAGCGCGGGTGGGGCTGGACGGGCGAGGGCATCACCGGCCGGCGCAGCTTTCCGGTGGAGAGCAGCAGCGGGTGGCGATCGCGCGCTCTCTCATCAACAGCCCCTCCATCATCCTTGCCGACGAGCCGACGGGGAACCTGGACACGCGCAGCGGTCAGGACGTGCTCTCCCTGTTTCAGGAGCTGCACCGGGATGGGATCACCATCGTGCTGGTGACGCACGAAGAGCAAGTGGCGGAGCATGCACAGCGGATCGTGCGGCTGATGGACGGGAGACTGGAGAGCGATAGGCGGGTGGAGCGGCCGCTGGATGCCCGCGCCGTGCTCGCCCAGATGCTGGTGCAGAGCGAGCGAAGCGAGGGCCCCTCATGAAGAAGACCGCGTATCTGGCGCTGTTGCTTGTGGTGGTGGTTGGTGGGTGGCGACTGCACGCCATCAGCGTTGGCCGCGCCGCCAGCGAAGTCCGAGTGCCGACGGCCGAGGTGACACGTGGATCGCTGGTGGTGACACTGCCGGTGACCGGGACGCTTGAGTCGGCGGAGGAGACGCCGGTGCGGGCGGAAATCGCGGGGGTGCTGATAGAGATCTGCCAGGACAACGTAGAGGTGAAGGCGGGGGATTTCGCGTTCCAGCTGGACACGAAAGACCTGGGGGATCAGAGGGAGGAGCTGGTGAGGGGGCTGGCGGATGCCGAGGAGGGGCTGAGCAGCACCCAGGCGGAGGGAGAGACGGCGATCGCGCAGGCGGAGAGTGATGCCACCGCGGCGCGGGAATCGCTGAAGCTGGCGCAAGAGAAGGCGCAGGCGGAGAACGAGAAGATGGCCGCCCAGGTGAAGTATGCGGAGGGGGAGACGGCGCGGGCGGAGCGGGAGCTGGCGCGGGCCCAGCGGTTGGCAAAGCTGAACTACATTGCGGGCACCAAGCTGCGAGAGGCGGAGAAGAGCTTCCGGCGGCAGCAGTTCGCGCTGGAGCAGCAGCGGGCGGAGCAGGCCGATACCGAGAAGCGCACGGCGGAGGATGTGGAAGACCAGGAGACCGCCCTGGCGCTGGCAGAGCACGCCCTGGAGACGGCCCAGGCCGATGCTCGGTCGGAGACGGAGGATGCGCGAATCCGCGTAGCGGAGGCGACGCGGAAGCTGGCGGAGGTGGACAAGAAGATCGGGCAGTGTACGGTGACGGCGCCGGTTGCGGGTCTGGCGGTGATAGAGACGAACTCGCGGAACTGGCCTGAACGGCGACCGTATCGGCTGGGGGACCGGGTGGAGGCGGGGGCGTCGCCAGTGAGGATCTACAACACCAGCAAGATGCAGGTGCGGTGCCAGATCGGGGAGATGGACATCTCCCGCGTGCACACGGGGCAAGAGGCCTTCGTGAGCACCCCAGGGCAGGATGGAAAGCGCTATCAAGGGAGAGTGGCGCTGGTGGAGGAACTGGCGCAGGAAGCCAACGTCTGGCAAGGGGGAACGCCCGGGAAGAAGGTCTTCGGCCTGCTAGTCACCCTCGCCCAGGCAGATCCCGTCCGACTGCGGCCCGGCATGACGGTGGACCTCGAAATCGTGCTGGACAGTGTGAGAGAGGCCACCTTGATGCCCATCCGCGCCGTGTTCACTGCCAATGGCCAACCCTTCGTCTACCGCGTGCTTGGGGAAGGCTTCGAGCGCGTGCCCGTCACCATCGGCACCCGGAATGATCTTCTGGTTGAAGTGCGCAGCGGGCTGCGCGCGGCCGACAGGGTTGCGCTGGAGAGTCCCCCGTCCGCCGTCCGCGTGGGAGAGACCGCGAGTGGGGCGAGAGGCAAGAGGTGAGGCCATGAGAGTGCGCATCGTCGTTCCCATCCTTGCTCTGGTGGTGGTGGCTGGCACGATGGCGTGGGCGGCCGGGCGAGTGAAGCTTCGCCAGTCGCGCCCAGGGGCGGAGAGCGCGCAGCTGGTAGTGGCGACGACCGCAAAGCGCCAGGATCTCCTCCTCACCGTGACCCAGACCGGCGTCGTCGCCGCCAAGAAGGCGACGCCGGTGATCCCTGAGATCTCCGGCCGCGTTCAGTGGGCCTGCGCGAACGGCATCATCGTCTCGGCGGGGGAGATGGTGCTGCGGCTGGACCCGACCAGCTTCCAGGAACAGGTGACCGATCTGACGGTACAGTACGAGGAGGCGATGCGCAGCCAGACACAGGCGGATGCGCTTGGCCGCGCCCGGATGACGGAGAACCGGCTTCGGCTGCAGCGGGCTGAGGATGACGTGTCCTCCTTCCAGCGCCAGCAGGAGGCGGCGCTGAAGCAGTCGGCCGACTCGATCGCGTTCGACGCCTCCGAGCTGGAGCATCGGCGAGAGGATGCGGAGGTGACGCGGAGGCTGGCGGCCAAGGGCCTGGTGCCGGGGTCTGACGTGGAGCGCGCGGAGGCGGCGCTGAAGGCGGCGGAGTTCTCTCTGCAGCGCGCCCGCAGCGACTACGACCTGAAGAAGTCGCAGGTTGCGTCGGATACTCTCGACCGTCGGCGGAATGTGAACGATAACATGCGGAACATGTCTCGCATGCGCAGTCGGTCGGAGCGGGAAGTGCGGATGAGCGGAAACCAGGTGGACAACCTCAAGCGGCAGCTCGATCGCGCCCGCGAGGACCTGGCGCACACCACGCTGACGGCGCCGACAGGGGGGCTGGTGGTGCTGACGGCGCAGGGCGGTTGGAGGGGGGAGTCGCGCCTGCCGCGCTTGGGCGACTGGGTGTCGCAGGGACGTGAGGTGGCGGAGATAGTCAGCCTGGACCGGATGGAGGTGAAGCTCGAGCTCGACCAAGCGCAGATCACCGGGGTGAGCATGGGGCAGGAGGCGGAGGTTACCATCGAGGCCTTGCCCGACAAGGTGCTGAAGGGGAAGGTGACGGCGATCGGGCAGACGGCGCGTCGGCCGCCAGTCCAGGGGTGGATGGGCATGTCATCCTCCGCCACCTTCCCGGTCACCGTGGATCTGCCGCCAACCGGCAAAGCTCTGATCCGCCCGGGTATGCACGCTGCGATTCGCATCGTATCGCGGCGGATCAAGGATGCGATCGTCGTGCCGACCGGATGCATCTTCCGGCGCGATGGCCATCCGGTGGTCTTCGCCGAGCGGGGCGGCAAGTTCACGCCTCTGGCCGTTACCCTGGGCGAGTCCAACGGCGACTACACGGTGATCACCAAGGGCCTCAAACAGGGAGAGCGAATCGCCTTGAACGACCTCGGGGTGACCAGCGCCAGCGGAACCGGCGCCGATGGTGCGAAGGAGCGCCGCCCATGAGGCTGCACCTCGCGTCGCTCACCGCGCCCGCCAAGACCGGCTTCCGCGAGCTGTGGAGCCACAAGCTGCGCTCCCTGCTGACCATGCTGGGTGTCATCTTCGGTGTGTCGGCGGTGATCGCCATGGTTTCCATCGGCGAGGGCGCCAGAGAGGAGACGCTCCAGTCGATCCAACGGCTGGGGATTGACGTCCTCCACGTGCGCCGGGTGGCGCTGGCAGGCGAGATGCAGGACCAGGCGACGAAGAAGTCCCCGTTCGGCCTCAACTACGGCGACGCGCTGGCACTGAAGGAGCTGTGCGACTTCGCCACGCGGGTGGTGCCCTCGTGCCGCGTCTTCGGGGAGGTATCGGCCGCCGGGAAGGCGGTTGATGCCCGCGTCTTCGGCACCTCCCCGGATTTCATCCAGACCTCTCACCTCGGGGTGGCCGAAGGGCGGTTCCTGGATGACGTGGACGGCGACCGCCGCGCCCATGTCTGCGTGCTGGGAGCGGAGGTGAAGCGTGCCGCCTTCGCCTTCGAGAACCCGGTGGGGAAGTTCATCAAGATCGGCCTCAGCAACTTCCGCGTCATCGGAGTGATGCAGGAGCGCGTGCTGGAGACCACGGAGACGACCTTCGCGCT
>Ga0315277_10012158_pt1 | contig 10803 bp, 5 predicted proteins | sample YL17G05_15_MG_FD_203695 | JGI IMG/M metagenome (GOLD analysis project Ga0315277, IMG submission 203695) | Sediment microbial communities from Yellowstone Lake, YNP, Wyoming, USA - YL17G05_15 | ecosystem: Environmental > Aquatic > Freshwater > Lake > Sediment | place: USA: Wyoming | collected... | reverse complement strand
CATCGACATCCTCGGCGCCAACGGCGGCTTCATCGTCGCCCCCTCCCACCAGGTGCAGGGCGACACCCCGGTGGACAACATCCTCGCCATCTACGACGCGGCGCGGGATTATCGGTGGTAGGAACGAAAACCATCTGTGGTGTTACGCAATGAACACCGTCATGCAGGATCGTAATGCCGGCGACCGACCGCTCGTTCCGCGGACCTGGAACGAGCGAGTCCAGCGGGTGTTGATCATACGCCTCCGCGCGATTGGCGACACGGTACTCTGCACGCCCTGCCTGGAAGTCCTGAAGCGATGGCGCCCGGAGCTGGAGATCGACGTGCTCATCGAACCGCTCAGCGCGCCCATCCTGCACGGCAACCCGCACATCACGAACCTCTACGTGCTTCCCCGCTCCGCGCTGAGCTGGCGGCGCTTCACCGAGCGCGCATCCGTCATCGCCGCGCTGCGCCGGCGCCGCTACGACCTGGCGATCGATCTGCGGGGCTGGCGATCCTCCATGATCGCCATGCGCCTGGCCGGCCCCGTGGAATGTGCCGTGTTCGCCCATCTTCCCCTCTCGCGCGTTGCCTCGATCCGCGTGCCCGATTCGCGCATGATCTGGGGGAAGGCGCACGTCCACAATGTGGAGCATCAACTCGCCATGCTGAAATGGCTCGGCGTGCCGGTCGAGGAGATCCCCTGGCCGCGGATCATTGTCGATCCGCGCGCGGATGAGCGCGTCGCCCGGCGCCTGGCGGAGATGGAGATCGGCGGGAGATACGCGATACTGCACGTCGGCGCCTCCAACCCGTCGAAGATCTGGGCGCCGGCTCGATTTGCGCGGGTGGCCGAGTACCTGTGGGAACGATACCGATTGCCATCCGTGGTGATCGCCGTCCCGTCCGAAGGTCACATCGCCGCCGCCGTATCCGCTGCCGCCCGGTGCCGCCCGCGCGTTTGCACCGACCTCCCGCTGGCGGAAACTATCACGCTGATCGCGCGGGCGACGCTGCTGCTGGGGAACGACAGCGGGCCGGCGCACATCGCCGGGGCGGTCGGTACCCCTGTCGCCGTCATCTTCGGTCCTACCAACCCGCGTTTCTGGGGACCGTGGACCCCCACGCCACACCGGATCGTCACGCCGGAGATCCCCGAAGAAGCACGGTGCCCCCGCTGTCTGTTCAATGCCTGCCGGACGGTGCCGCGCTGCCTGGACCGGATTCCTGTCGCGCAGGTGACGGACGCTCTCGATGGGCTGCTTGCCGACATAATGGAACCCGGCGCGCCGGGATAAAGGCGACCTTGCCTCTACTTTACGCGCATCCCCTTCCGGTGAAGGCAGGAATACCAGGCCCGATCAGGAACATAATCCCTGGCTTTAATTCTGACGTAATGGGGCTGACCGCTCGGTGCCCGAGGAGAACACGATGGCCACAACGTTGACGTATCGCGGGGTGATCGAAGGCTTTTACGGGCCGATGTGGTCGCACGAGGAGCGGCTGCACCTCATCCGCCACCTCCGCGGCTGGAACATGAACCTGTATATCTACGCGCCCAAGGACGATCCGTTCCACCGGTTCCGCTGGGACGCGCCGTATCCGCCGGCGGAGGCGCAGCGCTTTGCCGAGCTCGCCGGGGAAGCACAGCGCCAGGGCGTGCAGTTCGCCTATGCCATCTCGCCGGGCAACTCCTTCGACCCGACGAACAAGGCGCACCGGCAGGCGCTGCTGAACAAGCTGGACGCCTTCATCGAGCTGGGCTGCACCTTCTTCCCGATCCTCTATGACGACCTGGGCGAGCAGTTCCCGGCCGATGGCGAGGAAGGCATCCGCCATGCCGAGAAGCAGGCCACGCTGATGAACGACCTGGCGGAGGCGATCACCGCCCGCTGCCCGCCCGCCCGCTTCCTCTTCTGCCCGACGCATTACGCGACCGCGGAGAAAACCCCCTACCTTTGCCGTCTTCACGAGCTGCTGGACGCGCGCATCGACACCATCGTCACCGGCGTCGATCCCGACTGCGGCGGCATCTGCCCCCGCACCTTCTCCGATGCCGGCGCCCGCCGCTATTTCGAGCACTTCGGCCGGCGCCCGTTTCTCTGGGACAATTTCAACGTGCACGACTGGTCGCTCAACGTCCTCCACTGGACGCCCTACAGCGGTCGCGGCGCCCACCTCGACGAGCTCTGCGCCGGCATCGTGCTGAATCCGCAGAACATTTATCTGTTCAACCTGCCCATCTTCGGCTGCCTGGGGGACTACTTTGCCGATCCGCGCGCCTACGATCCGCAGGCGTCGTTCCGCCGGCACATCAACGCCTTGCTGGGCGAGGAGGGCGCGCCGTTCGGCCTGACGCTGGCGCAATGGTTCCCCGCCGAGTGGGTCGATCACCTGTCGAGCGAGGAGAACCTGCCGCCGCTGGACGAAACGGCGACGGCTACGCCGGCCGCGAGGGATCAGCTCCTCGCCATCCTGCGGGACACCTTCGCCCCCCTCCTCGACTTCGCCGAGCGCTTCAAGATGGTCGCCATGGACCCGCAAACCTCCGCGCGACTGCTCCCCTTCGCCACCATCCTCCAGTGGCACGCCTACAACATGGTGAAATTCTGCCAGGCCACGCTGGGGAAGCCGTCCGCGCCGCCGGAAGCGCTCACCGAGCTGGCAAAGAATCTCGACAGTCTGGAGAAGTATTATTTCCGGCTGCCGGCGTCATTGATCGACTACACAAAGCGGTTGATGCGCGGACTGAACGCCGGGAATCGGCAGCCAAGCAATTAAGGAGTGAGTAATGATCGAGCTCGGGAGATTCCGAATTATGATAAAGATGAAGTATGGTATGCTTGCGCTGGCAACGCTCTTCGTGGGCATGATCTGCTGTCTTCCGCTGCGGGCAGTAGGACAGTCAGCGGTGATGACCGAGTACCGGCATCGCCTGGAGCTCGTCCGCCGGCAGATCCCGCAAATCACGGCCTCCGCCGAAGCGGTGGCCAAGCGGTGGGTGGAGAAGAAACAAGTGCTGCTGCACTATCCGTTCGGCGGGGATACCAGCGACTTCACCATGGAGAATATCGCGCGGGCGGGCGGGATGGATAACGCGCAGCCGAACACCGTGCGTGTCGAGATGCGCTCGGCCAACGACGTGATCGTGGTGGGTCCACGCTCGTGGGAGAAGGGAGCAGCCTTCCTGCAGAAGGAGTTGCCGAAGGCGCGCGAGCAGGGCTGGCTGATCGTGGTATTCGGCTCCAAGCAAGGCCTGCCGGACGGCCTGCCGGTCGATTTCCTCATCGACAACGGCGCCGCCGGAGGGGGCGAGGATGAAGCGGCCGTCAACCAGATCGTCAATATGACGAACGGCTGGATCTGGCAATGCGAGCTGACGGCGGCGCTGACGAGGCTGGGCCGGCGCCCCGGCATCCTGCGCGGCATGCCGCTGCCGGGCGCCCAGACGCATAACCAGGAATATCAGGTGGTGGTGCCAAAGCTGTACCCCTGCGACACGCCCATCCCGGCGGGCAGCCTGGCAAATAGTTACCTGCAGCAGATCGAGCGCGAGCTGGACAACCTGGAAGGCAAATCGACGCAGGATCAACTGGATCGCGCCGCCGACATCGCCGTTGCCCACGTCAAGGCCGGCAAGACGCTGTGGGCGACGAGTTTCACTCATGTCCTCGACGGCGAGGTTTTCTGCGACAATCTCAGCCCGATCAAGGCCTTCCGCGGTATCAGTTGCGGCGAGCACGGCGAGACCTTCACCCAGAACCTTAAGCCGGGCGACCTGCTGCTCTTCTTCGGCGAATGGACGCTCAACATCCCCTGGCGCGATTACCTGAAGCTCATCCGCTCGACCGGCGCCGACTATATTGTCAGCTACCGCGTGGGCACCGAGCCGACGGAACCGTACGAAGGCGTGGCGGACTTTTACGATCAAAAGGTGAACGACGCGCAGATGGTGCTGGAGCAGCAGTGGCCTTTCGACAACGCCGCGGTGCCCATCCCCTTCCCGCCCGGCAACATGGCGCCGGTCAGCGGGGTGTATGTGTGCCTGCAATATCGCATGCTGGACGAGAAGATCGCCGGGAAACTGGCGGCAGTGGCAAAGCAGTAGGTGGGGTGGGTCGTCAGTACGAGGCGCGATGCAATCCGTGATCGCGGTGCTCATGTTCATATATATACTGGCGACTGCCGTCGCAGTGGAATAGTGCAGGAATCTACACGTTCGTAGTGGAATGAGATCACAATCGCTTAGAAAGGAAAATTGACCGGGAAATGAACGGACCACAGCAGTTTGAACTGGCTTTCCCCGCCCATTACAACCAGCAGTTGTTCGCCGATCATTATCTCAATGAAGTGCTGCCGGATCGACCGGCCTGGCAGGCGCTTGCCGCGGAAGCACAGCCGGTGATGGACCAGATCGCGGTCATACTGTCTTCCTATGTTCCCAGCACGAATGAGCGGCAGACGGAAGACGATTTGATCTGCCCTGTCCTTCGGCTTCTCGGTCATGACTTCGAGCTGCAGGCGCCGTTGAGGACACCCGAAAACGTCAAAAGCCCCGACTACGTCTTTTATCGCGACGCCGCCGCGAAAGCCGCCAATCGCGGCCAGGTGCTGACAGATAGCCTGCCTCGCCAGGGTGGGATTGCCGTTGGTGACGCCAAATACTGGAACCGCCCGCTCGATATCGCTATCCGCCAGCATGGCGGTGACGCGCTGTCCAATAAAAACCCCGCCTTTCAAATTCATTATTATCTGCTGCACAGCGGCGTTACCTGGGGAATCCTCACTAATGGCAAGCGCTGGCGACTGGTATATCGCGAATCCGCGCATAAACTCGATGTCTACTACGAAGTCGATCTGGAAGAATTAATAAATAGTCACGATACCGATAGATTCCTATACTTCTATGCCTTCTTCCGCCGCGCCGCATTCGATCCCGGCCCGCTGGGATTGGCGGAAATGCTGCGCGAAAGCGCCGATTACGCACATAAGATCGGCGACAGCCTTAAAGAACAAGTCTACGATGCCCTGTTGCATATTGCACAGGGATTTCTCGATTATCCCCCCAACAGGTTGCGGACAGATGAGGAATCGCTGGCTAACATTTATTATTACTCGTTGATTCTCCTTTACCGGCTGCTCTTCATTCTCTACGCGGAAGCACGGGAGCTCCTCCCGGTGAGAGAAAGCCGTCAATATCGTGAGAGTTATAGCCTTCACGCCGTCAAGCAGACGGTGGCGAATGATCTGAATTTCGGTCGTAAGCTTCTTCCGGACAGTGCCGTCCTTTGGCCTTGCTTAAAACAGCTCTTCGATTTCATTAACCATGGAAAATTGCCGCTTAACATCGCCACTTTTAATGGCGGGCTTTTTGACCCTAAACTTCACAACTTCCTTGAGGACTATGCCGTTGGGGATGCCCATCTGCAGCAGGCAATCGACAAATTGGCCCGCGTGGATGGCGAGTTCGTGGATTACCGCGACCTTTCCGTGCGGCACATGGGGACGATTTACGAGGGATTGCTGGAGTTTCAATTACGTCCAATGGATCAGCAGCAGGCCGGTCCGTGGACTATCGAGCTCCTGAACGATAAAGGCGAGCGCCGGATTAGCGGCAGCTATTATACTCCTGAACCTATCGTGAACTATATCGTGGAGCATTCGGTCGAGCCGCTGTTGTGGCAAGCGGTGGCCGGTAAGACGACCGATGGAGAGATCGCGGAGGCGGTGCTCTCGCTCAATATACTCGACCCGGCGATGGGCAGCGGGCACTTCCTGGTGGAAACCACCGAATTCATCGCCCGTTTCCTGGTGGACTATGGCATTGTGCCGGAAGGAAAGCGACCGGAAGAGGCCGATCTCGCCTATTGGAAACGTCGTGTCGCCCAGTCATGTGTGTATGGCGTGGACTTGAATCCCCTCGCCGTTGAATTGGCCAAGCTTTCACTCTGGCTGATTACCGTGGCAAAAGACCGCCCGCTCTCGTTCCTCGATCATCACCTGCGCCCCGGCAATTCGCTCCTCGGCGCGCGCCTGGATAACGTGCGACAAAACGGCGTGCGCATCAAAAAGACGCGAGCTCAGCAGCGAGCCGAAAACGCGGAAGCCAATGGCCAGATCTCATTATTCGACGATTCCGCCTTCACTCAACGCGTCAAGTTGGCAGTCGATAATATGTGGTTGATCGAGGAGAATGAGGCCGGGACGATCAGCGATGTAAAAGACCAGGAGCGCATGTATGCCGACCTGCGAATCCAATTTATCGAAAAATATTCGCGTCTGCTGAACCTGGTAACCGCCTCGCACTTTGGCCTCACGATCGACGATGCCCATTGGAAAGCGCTGGTCGCCTACGCCACCGGCAACAACCTGGCCGCGTTCCCAGCGTTCGACAAATTGTTGAACGAGGCGGTCGCTATTGCCGGGCGCGAGCATTTCTTCCATTGGGAGCTGGAATTCCCCGAGGTGTTTTTCGATCGCTTTGGCCGCCGGCTTGGTTCGCCGGGGGGGTTTGACGCGGTAATCGGCAATCCGCCGTGGGAGCGCATTAAACTGCAGGAGAACGAATTTTTCGCCGGCCGGGATCGCGCGATTGCCCTGGCGCCGCGCGCCGCCGACCGCAAGCGGATGATTGCCGCCTTACCGGCGACGAATAACGAGCTCTGGAAAGATTACCTGGCCGCCAGGGAGCGCGCCGAACTTATATCCGAATATGTTCATGAGGCTGATACCTATCCGCTGATGGGACGGGGAGATACCAATTATTATGCCATCTTCGCCGAACGGGCGCTGCAATTGCTGCGGGCCGACGGACGGGCAGGCCTGCTGACGCCCAGCGGCATTGCCACCGATGACACCACAAAGGTCTTTTTCCAGCACCTGGTAACCCATCGGATGCTGGCGGAATTATGGGATTTCGAGAATCGGAAGGGCTTTTTCCCCGAGGTAGACCGACGCTTTAAGTTCTCCATCATCGAGTGGACCGGTGAAAAGATTCAGAACGATAAGATCCGCTGCGGTTTTTTCCTGCATAACGTCAGCGACATGCTGGACGAGGAGCGAGTCATCCTGTTGACCCCGGAGGATTTTCGTTTATTCAATCCCAATACGCTCACCTGTCCGGTCTTCCGGCGGCGGCGGGATGCGGAATTGACGAGAACAATCTACCGGCATGCGCCGGTCCTGGTGAATAAGTCGACCGGTGAGGAAATCAACCCGTGGGGTATACACTTCCTTCGTATGTTCGATATGACGAATGATTCCAACTATTTTCGAACCGCGGTTGAGCTGGAACGCGATGGCTTCTGGTTGAGTGCCGGCAATATCTATATTAAAGGGAACATCCGCTATCTTCCGTTATATGAAGGAAAAATGGTACAAATGTATGATCACCGGGCGGCAAGCATCATTGTAAACCCAAAGAATATACACCGACCTGCAAATGAAGTCATAACGACACTTGCTCAACATCAGGATATCAACTATTCTATCAAACCTCAATTTTGGGTTGAGGAACAGGTGGTTAGTCGAGTATTACCAGTTAAGGGCAAATTGGAATGGTTATTAGGCTTTAAAAACGTTACATCTCCAACAAACATTCGTTCTTTTATTTGCACACCTATACCACTCTGCGGAGTTGGTAACAGCATGCCAATTATTTATTTTGATGACAATTCAAAAAGAAAACTTGCTGCATGTCTTATCGCCAATTTATGTTCATTTATTTTGGACTATACAGCTAGACAGAAAATTGGTGGACAAAACCTTAACTATTTTATAGTGGAGCAATTCCCCGTATTACCACCCGAGCATTTTCGCAACACAACATATCATGATTCTTTACTCGAAAATTTTATATGCAATCGTGTAGTTGAACTCTGTTATACCGCACACGACCTTCACGGATTTGCGCTTGACATGGGGTATACCGGGCCGCCTTTCCAGTGGGATGAGGAACGCCGCCTGCATTTGCGCTGCCAATTGGATGCGCTCTTTTTCCTGCTCTACGGTTTGTCGCACGGTGATGCCGGTGATATTCTGGACACCTTCCCGATCGTGCGACGGCTGGATAACACTAAATATGGCCGTTACCGCACGAAGGAACTGATCCTGGCATATCATAACGCGTATTCCGCGGGGAATATGGATGCCTGGGCTACCACTTGCTGACGCCAATGGCTATCGACACTGAATCATCTACCCCCAGCGAGGTATTCCGCGCTCCGGGCTGCGTCAATCCCCCTCCCGGTTTCGTGCCTTTCTCCCTCGTGGAGGTGGAACAGTCCATCGCGAGCCGTTTTGCCGGGGTTGCCCGCCGGCACGCCGACCGGATCGCGGTCCGATTGCGCGCCTGCCTGCGGCGGACGCAGGAGGCAGGTGATAATGGGTAAGCGGACAGGACAGCACCCTCCCCGGCCCCTGCCGCGCGCGGACTGCATCACGGTGTGGCGCGTCGCGCTGGAGGTCGAGCCGGAGCTGTTGTCTCAATACAAGACGGTCCTCAGCGAGGACGAGCGCCGGCGCTCCGCGCAATATCGCTTCCCCCGCGACCGGCGCCGGTTCATCGCCTGCCACGCTGCGTTGCGCGAGATTCTCTCCGCCTACCTCGGCCTGCCCGCCGACCAGATTCGCTTCATTGCCGGCCCATACGGCAAGCCGGCACTGGAGAACGCGGCGCCCGCGCTGCACTTCAATCTGTCGCACGCCCACGAGTTGGCGCTCATCGCCGTCGCCGGGCGCGAGGTTGGCGTCGATGTCGAATACCTCGCTGCCGCCGTTGCCCTCGATGACATCGCCAGATCGTGCTGCACTCCCCGCGAGCTGCAGGCGGCTGTCGGCCTTCCCGCGGGAGCGCTGGCTTACTGGACCTGCAAGGAGGCGTACCTGAAAGGCATCGGAACCGGTCTGTCGGTCTCCCCGACGGAGATCGAGCTGCATCCCCCGCCCACCGGCACGACGCGCACCGGCATCGCCGGCGACTCCGCCTGGTCGATCTACCCCTTCACGCCCGCCCTCGACTATTATGCCGCGGTCGCGGCCTGTGGGGACGACTGGCAGATGGAGTGTTGCGATTGGTCGGTTATGTCGCATCCGGACTGAACCGATATGGCCGCGAAATCCGCTTCTCTGGTGCTTGCGGAGTTGTCCGGTGTGTGGCGATTATGGCGCTGCCTTTGCATCCGGCACCCGCGGGTCGCGCGCGCCATAGGCGTTGTTTTCCACGCGGGTGTTGCCGCCGGTATCGACGGGCTTGCGGGCGGCATCGACCGCTTCCGGCAGGTGGTGCAGGAACCAGTTGTTGTCGATCAGCGCTTCCTGCTCCGGCACGCCGCGAATGCGGATCGGTTTCTCGTAGCTGCGGAAGGTATTGTGGTGCACCTTCATCCAGGCGCCGGCGATATTGGTGCCGTCCTTCCGGTCCGCGCCGCCGTGCATATCGAAGCAATGGCTCAGCGATTGCCCGAGCTCCACGTTGTGGCAGGCTTCATAGGCGTTGCCCGGCGCGCCGGTGCCGGCGATGGAATGCCGGTTGGCATTGAAGACGTTCATCTCGATGAGTGAGACCACGGGATTGTAGCCGTGGGTTACGCCGTAGCCCAGCCCGTTGCGCTGGTTGTGATGGATGTAATTGTGGTGCACGTGGTGCCGGTCGCCCTTGATGAGGTAGATGGCGGCGTGGCTCCAGCCGGCCAGCTCGCAGTTGTCTACTTCCAACCCGGCGAACTCGGTGCGGATGCCTTCCGAGTTGGGGAACTTGTAGTAATACTCGTGGTCGAACCCTTCCGGCGACCCTTGCGCCGCACCCCGCTTCGCGCTGATCTCGTGCAGGTCGAAGCGCGGCTCCGTGTCCGGCCCGCGCAGGCGCAGTCCGGTGATGCGGACGTCCGGTCCCAGGCACTTGATCAACGGATAGGTTTTGAAGGTGTCGCTGAATATCAGCGCGCCCGGGGACCCGTCGTGCCCGCGGTCGCTGGCCAGCGTGACGCCGGCGGGAATCTCCAGCACCAACTCCTCGATATACGTCCGCACCGTGCAGTCGATTTCCGCCTTGCCGTCTACGAAAATGGTCTGCCCGGCTTTCGCCTTCTGCAGGGCATCGAGCAGGCCGTCGAGGGTGCTGACCTGGTAGTCGCCTTTCGTGACGATCGCCGTGTAGCCCGTGCCGCCACCGAGGGGACCGCGCGCGTCCGGTTTGGCGCCGTACGTCTGGCCGTCGATCTCCACCCAGGTCTGCCCGAGTGGTTCCATCTCCGCCATGCATCGTTTCATTGCAACCTCCCGCATGCGCATTGATTTGAGTTCGTCATGCCGCGTCTTGACCGTCCGCTCGATGCCCGCCTTGCTGACGGTTTGACTCCGGGTGAAGGCCAGATGCCCCCACTGACTCAGAGTGTGAAACGGGCCCCAGGTTGGAGAGAAGCAGGTGTAGTCGCCGGCGGGATGATCGGTGCGCGTGACGTTGAATCCCCAGACGTCGCCGGCCTTCGGCATGGCGCCGATGTCGGACCACGGCAGCGACATGCGGGCGCGCCAGCCGGTCGCCGTGCGCTCGACGTGCGCCTTCAGTCCCTTCAAATCGACGGACCGGTCGCCGCCCATCGGATCGCCCGATCCGAAGTAGCCGATCATCGGACCGATCTCATCATAGACATCACCGTTTGCGCTGACGAGCACATGCAACCAGGCGCTTCGCTCGTCATGGGTGTGACCGGGGTCCAGGAACAGCTCGACGCTGTCGTCCTTCCACATCTCCGCCTCGTCGCGGGGGCGGGCTTGCGTCACAATCCCGGCATCAATACAGTCGAACTGCACGGACAAACC
>Ga0315277_10012157_pt1 | contig 10804 bp, 11 predicted proteins | sample YL17G05_15_MG_FD_203695 | JGI IMG/M metagenome (GOLD analysis project Ga0315277, IMG submission 203695) | Sediment microbial communities from Yellowstone Lake, YNP, Wyoming, USA - YL17G05_15 | ecosystem: Environmental > Aquatic > Freshwater > Lake > Sediment | place: USA: Wyoming | collected... | reverse complement strand
CAAGCACCATTGGACAAGCAACCAGAACCAGAAGAAATCGATCCTCTTGATCCCAAGGGTGGTACTGGCGATTCCGCTGAGAATGATGCCTTGATCGCCGCCAACAAGAAACGTGCAGGTCTGGCTGAAGAGACGGCAGACGAGAAGGATGAAGACGAAGATGATGAAGACGAAGATGATGAAGACGATAAGGACGAAGACGATGAAGATGACAAGAAGGGTGCCGAAGACTTCAAGAAAAAGTTAGCAGAAGATGTCCAGGCCATTTTGCAGGATGAATCTGACTTGTCGGCTGAATTCCGTACCAAGATTGCTACCATCTATGAAGCTCGCGTCATTGACAAGATCAATGAAATTGCGTCAAACATGCAAGCAAGTTTCGAGCAGGAATTGGCCGAATCCATTGAGACTCTGGGCACAGAACTCACCGTGAAGACCAATGACTATCTCAGATATGTCGTGGAAGAATGGATGGGCGCCAACGAACTGGCTATCGTCTCGGGTCTCCGTTCCGAACTGGTCGAAGAATTCATCGGCGGACTCCATACCCTCTTTGCCGAACACTTCATCGATGTGCCTGAGAACAAGGTGGACCTGGTCGAAGAATTGGCCGCTAAGGTCGAGACACTGGAATCCACATTGAACGAGGAAATCGCTCGTGGTGTGTCCCTCAAGAAGCAAATTGCAGAATCAAAGAAATCAGAAATATTGGCATCCGTGTGTGAAGGCTTGACTGCTCCGGCCGCCGATAAAATTCGTACCCTCGCAGAGAGTGTCGAATTCACCGCAGAAGGTGACTTCCGTAAGAAGGTGGATGTACTTCGTGAGAATTACTTCCCAACCAAAGTCAAGCTGGCAGAAGTGACGCAGCTCAATGAAGTGGTCGACATGGCGCCTGAAGTGCCTGCGGCAATGAAGGCTTATGCCGATGCTATTGCTCGTCAGACCATCAAGTAAACGTATTTTAATTTAAAGGAGAAGCAACTATGTTTTTATCAGAAGGATTACAATCAAAGTGGAAGTCGATCTTGGATCATCCAAGTCTTCCTCCGATTACTGACCCCTATCGCAAGGCGGTTACCGCCGTGATCTTGGAAAACCAAGAGAAGGCCTCACAGGAAGAACGCGCTCAGATGCACGGTTCCTTCTTGTCAGAAGCCTCGGCAACCAACGCCACAGGTGGTGGTCTTGGTGGTTCCGCAACGGCAACTGGTCCAATGGCTGGTTTCGATCCTATCCTTATCAGCTTGGTCCGTCGTTCCTTGCCTAACCTCATTGCCTATGACATCTGCGGCGTGCAGCCTATGACCGGTCCAACTGGATTGATCTTCGCCATGCGCTCCAATTATGCCAACAGCAACACCCGTCTGGGAGAAACCTTCTATGACGAAGTGGATACAGCATTCTCTGGTGGTACTGGTGTCGCACAGACTGCGATCACCTTGGCCACAGATACCGCACTCGGTTCCGGTAACGTGTTCGCCTCGACCATGACCACTGGTAACGCGATGCCAACCTCCACAGCGGAAGCTTTGGGTACCGCATCAGCAGTCGCCGGCGGAGTCTGGAACGAAATGTCCTTCTCCATCGAAAAGGTGACCGTCACCGCGAAGACTCGCGCCCTCAAGGCCGAATACACGATGGAATTGGCACAGGATTTGAAGGCCGTTCACGGATTGGATGCAGAGACAGAATTGTCGAACATCTTGTCAGCAGAAGTGTTGGCAGAAATCAACCGTGAAATCCTCCGCAACATCTACATCTCAGCCAAAGTGGGTTGCCAAGTGGGTACCACGAAGGTCGGAACGTTTGACCTCGATACCGATTCAAACGGTCGTTGGATGGTGGAAAAAATCAAGGGATTGGCGTTCCAAATCGAACGCGAAGCCAACCAAATCTCCAAGCAGACTCGTCGCGGCAAGGGCAATGTGTTGATCGTGTCTTCGGACGTGGCCTCCGCATTCGCCATGGCAGGGATCTTGGACTACAACAGTGGTCTCAAGGATGCTGTCAATCTGCTCGTCGATGACACAGGCAACACCTATGCAGGTACGTTGTTTGGTCGCGTAAAGGTCTACATTGACCCTTACTTCCCAACCACATCCACAGCAGAATTCGCAGTCATCGGCTACAAGGGCACCAATGCCTATGATGCCGGACTCTTCTACTGTCCATATGTGCCTCTCCAGATGGTCCGTGCGATTGACACAGGCAGCTTCCAGCCAAAGATCGGGTTTAAGACCCGCTATGGTTTGGTGGCCAACCCATTCGCTGAAGGGCTCACCCAAGGCAGTGGCGTGATCAATGCCAAGACCAACACTTATTATAGAGCGTTCAAGATCGCCAACATCGCATAAGCGAATTGGTCTCTTCCGTCTCAGTCAGGGGAGCCTCCGCAAAGGGGCTCCCCTTTCTTTTTCACTCAAGGAGCAGCGCAGATGTTGACATGGTTCTTACTCATGGTGTTTCTGACACCTACCGGAGACTATGAGACGGCCTATCGTCTCAACACGTTTGAGACACCAGAAGCCTGTCAGATAGAACGGGATCGTATTGGGTTTCAGATGGCCGAATCCTATCCGGCCGATCTCAGTTTTCGTATCATCTGCCATGAAAAGAACGTGGGACACGACAAGACGGCCCTGGTCATTCGAGATAAATAGAGGTATCACCCCGATAAAGGAACATGCTTATGCCCCATACCCCGGCCCTACCAACGAATACCAATCTGCTACATTCAAACAAATTCGCACTCTCATTTGTGCGAATTCCGAATGTACAATATTTCACTCAAGGCATTCCTCTTCCTGGTCTTTCTATTGGTGAAGGGATTCGTCAGACCCCGTTTATTGATCTCTTTGTGCCTGGGGATAAATTACAGTATGACGCCTTGGCCATCACCTTTCTGGTCGATGAAGACCTCAAATCCTGGATAGAAATCCATGATTGGATGCGAGCTATGACCTTTCCCACAGAATTTGCTGAATATGCCCGTCTTGGTACCATGACGCCTGCCCATACCAAGAAAATTATGCCACAATATTCTGATGCCGCATTAGTGATCCTAGATTCCAATCAAAATTCCAACTTTCGAGTCAAATTTGTCAATTGTTTTCCTACCTCACTCAGTTCGATTCAATTCTCTACCACTGGCGGGCCTGCTGATGTCATGACGGCCGATGCCACATTCCGTTTCGATTATTATGATATCACATCGACCCACTAACGAATCTACTTGACAACGCCTCTAAAATCGTGTATACTATGTCTTCAGTCCATACTGAATAGGAGAGGTGTCACATATGAGCGATCTGTCTGCCGATACCGTCATCTCATTACATAATCTCTGGAAAGCGGATGCGGTCTTCGATAAGCTCGACCCCTCTGGTGTACTCGCTGGTATCGGGGCCCTTCATGCCAAATATCTCCGAATCCTCACGGAATACCGACTCCAAGCAAAAGCCTGGGAACGAAAGCTCGCCCGTCTCAAGAAAATCAAGTGGGAATATTACAACGGGAAACTCGATCAGGCCACACTCACAAAACACGGCTGGGCACCGTTTCCTTTTGTACTCAAGGCAGATATTCATACGTATATGGAAGCCGATACCGATATTCAAGCGGTCAGATCACAACAGGATATCTGTGAGGAAATGGTCGAAACCGCCACAGCAATTCTCAAGGCCCTGAACAATAGGACCTGGGAAGCGAAAGAATATTGTTCCTGGGAAAAATTCATGAGGGGTGCATGATCACACACCTGATGATTTATCCCTCCAATGAAGTCTTTGTGCGGGTGGATGGAGAAGCGCATATCATCGAAGAACTGTCAGACTATTTTACCTTTGAGGTACCTGGGTGTCAGTTCACACCTCTCTTTCGACAAAAGCTCTGGGATGGCAAAATCCGTCTCTTGAATCGGCGCTGGAATCAACTCTATCGTGGTCTGATTCCTCATATCGTGAAATTTTGCATTGAGCGAGAATATATCTATGAGATTGATCCTTCCTTGATTAGCTATCTTCCTGGTCCCGACGAGGAGACAGGATGGGCAGAATCGTTTATCAAGACCTTGAACATGCCCCATGTGCCGCGGGATTATCAGCTTCAATCCTTTATTCAGGCCATACAACATAGACGGATCTTGGTGATCTCCCCTACGGCCTCAGGGAAAAGTCTGGTGCTGTATATGATCGTGCGCTATCTCCAACACCTCGGACTGCCCCATGTTCTATTGATCGTCCCGACCACAAATTTGGTCGAACAGTTATATACCGATTTTGCCTCCTATGGATGGGATCTGGAACCCTGGGTCCATCGGCAGTATCAAGGTCATGCCAAATCCACCAAGAAATTTCTGACGATCTCCACATGGCAATCCATCTATACGCTTGAGGCTGAGTACTTCGCGCAATTTGAGGCCGTGTTGGGCGATGAATGCCATCAATATAAAGCAAAATCCTTCAAGTATATTATGGAATCTGTAATCCATGCGCGATATCGTATCGGTTGCACTGGGACGCTGGATGGGACCAAGACCCATGCGATGGTCCTGGAAGGTCTGTTTGGTCATGTCTTCAGGGCGACAACCACAAAGAAACTGATTGCCTCACAGCAAGTCTCAGAACTCAACATTAAATGTCTGGTCTTGAAGTATTCAAAGGAAGATGCCAAAGCTGCAATGAAACTAGATTATCCTAATGAGATGAAATTCTTGTTGGATCATGAGGCCCGAATGCGGGTGGTGACGAATCTGGCCCTCTCCCTGAAAGGGAACACGTTGGTCCTCTTTCAGTTTGTGGCGCGACATGGGGAAATTCTCTTCAGGACCTTGAAGTTGGCGGCCGACTCTGGTAGGCATGTATTCTTTGTCTTTGGGGACACGGCGACGATTGAACGGGAATCGATTCGACATATTGTGGAACGCGAAGAGAATGCCATCATTGTGGCCTCCTATGGGACATTCTCAACTGGCATAAATATAAAACGATTACATAATGTCATCTTCTCCTCACCATCAAAATCTGTGATCCGCGTCTTGCAATCCATTGGTCGTGGTCTTCGTCGTACTGATGATAAAGATACCATGACGTTATATGATATCGTCGATGATCTTCGAAGTGGAAAACACACAAACTTCACCCTGAAGCATTTCATGAAGCGGGTGGAGATATACAATGCCGAACAATTTCCTTATAAGTTGTATCCCATTGACCTTCCATAGAAAGGGGGGAATCATGCCAGAAGAACTATCTGATCTGCCTTCGATGCCGCCTGAGATCGATTGTATTAAATTGGTGCGTCTGGTCACAGGGGAAGACATTCTCTGTGTGATGCGTGATGAAATCCGTGAGGATATGAAGCCGACGGATGAAGTGATCTTGTCGACCCCACTGAAGTTAATCATGCACCGGGTCACTCCACTGAGACCTGCGACTGCCATGGCCATCGGCATCATCCAATGGCTGCCTGATGAATTACTGGAAAACCATGCGGCAACAATCAAGGTGGGTCATATCATCACCATCATGGAACCCAAAGAAGAACTCAAGGCCTACTACAAAAAAACTGTGGATCTGATTCACATGAATATGATGCGGGAAGATAAAAGTATCAGAGAAGGTATCACGACCGCGTCTATTGATGCTGGTCGATTGGTCGAAGCGGAACAAGCTCAAACTGAAAAGACTCGACCTTCAATCCAAGAGAGAAAGCGCGCCGTGGTCGATGCGGCCGATGCAGAAATTGATCATCTAGAACATTTGTTGGCGCAACTACATGAGCTTGATGTCTATCTGGCCCAGAAAGATGCCCAGGACGAAGAAGGACCTATTACCTTTCACTAACAGAGGAATGATATTATGACATCCACGCGAACACATTATGTCTCAAACGAAGAACTATTCAAGAACCTCATGGAATATCAGACGGCCTTGCGGAATGCAAAGTCCCGCAAGCAGCCCACCCCTCGACTCCCCGATTCGGTCGGGGAGGCCTTCCTCAAGATTGCAGATCGTCTGGCCCGGAAACCTAACTTTGCGTCCTATACCTTTCGGGAGGATATGATTGCCGATGCGGTCGAGAATTGCTGTCAGTATGTCGGCAACTTCGATGCGGCCGAGTCAAAGAATCCTTTCTCCTACTTCACACAGATCATCTACTTTGCCTTTTTGAGACGTATCAATCGAGAGAAAAAGCATCTCTATGTGAAATACAAAGCAATGGAACTTCAACTCCAAGGCGGGAAGTCATTGATTACCCCACAACACGAAGAAGGCACCTCATCAGGATCAAAAGATAATCTCTATGAGAATATCCAAGAATTCATCCATGCCTTTGAGGTCACCTATGATCAAAAGAAACGGGACGAATCTACCAAAGCCGCCAAACGAAGGAAACTCATCAAAAAAGAAAAGAAGCCGAACTTACACATAAAAAACTACTTGACAATGTTGCTTGAATAGTGTATAGTAAGAGATTATGAATCAGACCCATCACATTATCCCCAAACATGAATGGAAGGAACGGTTCACCTCTCTAGAAGGATATCATGCTTCCGACAATAAGGTGGTATTATCCATTGTTCAACATGCCGAAGCACATCAATGGCTATACGAAACATACCATCGATGGGGGGACCATTTGGCCTCTCAGATGTTACGTGGACAATTAACAAAAGATGAAGGAAGACGAATTGCGGCAAGAGAAGCGAACATAGGTCGAGTATATACCAGTGAGACCAAAGAAAAGATACGGTTATGGCATTCAGGCAGGAAGTTGACCGACACCCACAAATCATCCATTCAACGTAGTTGTGCCGGAATCCACCAAGGAGCAGATAATCCGTTCTTTGGGAGAAAACATTCTTCAGAATCCATAACAAAAATAAAACAAGCGAGAGCCATTTGTCCAGTATGCGGGATCGAAACTGTCGCAGGAAATATAGCCCGCTGGCATGGTATTCGATGCAGAAAGAACACAAAATGTTAATCGCTTTGATCAACGATACCCACTGGGGCGCAAGGGGTGAGAATCCACAAGTCCATGATTATTTTCTTCGATTTTGGGAAACCCAATTTTTCCCATATCTGAAAGAGCATAATATCAAAACGGTTGTGCATCTTGGTGATGTTGTAGACAGAAGGAAGTTCATCAATTTCAAGATCGCCAAAGATTTCAAGGAGCGATTTATGAATCGCTTCTGGAAGGAGGGGATTGACACACACATTCTGATTGGGAATCATGATATATACTATAAAGACACCAACGAAGTGAATGCTATCGAAACCTTATGCACATCATTTGATCGAATTCATGAACCGTTTATCTATCCTGGTCCCAAGACCGTGTATTTTGACGGTATCCCAATTGCGTTTGTCCCGTGGATCAATGACCAGAACGTTCAAGAAACCAAATCTTTCCTCAGGAACACCCCAGCACAGATTGTATTCGGTCATTTGGAACTCGCTGGGTTTGAGATGGATAAAGGGAATATCTGTACCACAGGTCTGGATCGTGCCTTGTTTGATAAATTCGATAAGGTCTTCACCGGTCACTTCCATCACAAAAGTCATCACGGCAATATATACTACCTTGGTGCTCAACTCGAAATGACCTGGGCGGATTATGGTGATTCTCGTGGCTTCCATGTCTTTGATACCAACACACGCGAACTCACCTACATTATTAATCCACTCAAGCTGTTCCAAAAGCTTTCCTATGATGATACCCTTCAAGACTTTCACTTCTGGCAGAATTACGATCTGTCTAACTGTGCGAATAGCTATGTCAAGGTCGTGGTCCTCAAAAAAACGAATCCCTATCTCTTTGATACCATGATCGATGCCCTCTATAAGGTCAACCCCATTGATATCAATATCGTGGAGGACTTTACGGATGTGCCACCAGAAGATGATGCCGAACTAGTGAACCAAGCCGAGGATACCTTTACTATTCTGACCAAGACGGTCCAAGCACTCGAAACACCACTCAACAAATCTCGCTTGATTGATACACTCCGCGAAGTCTACAACGAAGCCCACACTATTGAGAAACATTAACTATGTTATTCTTTGAACGCCTCCGCTATAAGAACCTCCTATCCACAGGTAACTACTGGACAGAGATTGAATTGAATGCCCATCAGACCACGCTGATCGTGGGGACCAATGGCAGCGGAAAGTCTACCATCCTCGATGCCCTCTGCTTCATTATGTTTGGTGTCCCGTTTCGGAAGATCAATAAACCAAATCTGGTCAACTCGATCAATAACAAAGACTGTCTGGTGGAATGTGAATTTGCTATCGATGGTGCTCGCTATAAAGTTCGGAGGGGCATCAAGCCCAACATCTTTGAAATTTTTAAGGATGGCACCCTAGTCAATCAGAATGCCGAAAGTCGGGACTATCAGGAATATCTAGAGAAATATATCCTCAAGTTCAATTACAAATCCTTTACCCAGATTGTGATTTTGGGATCGGCGTCCTTTACTCCATTCATGCAACTCTCTGCACAGGACCGACGCGCCGTGATCGAAGACCTGTTGGACATTCAAATCTTCTCGACCATGAATCAGGTTGTCAAGGAACGTCTTTCTGGTAACAAAGAGGAGATCGGTCGCACCAAGCTGTCCCTCGAAAATGGCAAAGAGAAAGTTCTGATGCAATGGTCCTATCTGACTGCCATGATGACCAATCATGAGGAACAGATTCAGCAATATCAACAGGAGCAAACCAAGAACATAGGGGCTATCGCTAATCTTGAGCTATTGATTACCCAAACCAATACGATCATTGATACCTTGACACCTCAGACCAAAGAGAAGACCAATGTTGAGAAGCGTTTGAAGGAACTCCATCATATCGAATCACAAGTGGAGAACACGGTCGCCAAACACGAAAAACATATTCAATTTCTCCAGAAAAATGATTCCTGTCCTATGTGTAGTCAGCCGCTTGAAGATACCTTTAAGCAGCAGCAACAGACCGAATTGACAGGGAAAATCCAAGCCTGTCATACCGCCATGGACAGTCTGAAAACAAAATTAAGTATTGAAATTGAAAAACTTTCAGCGGTATCGAATGTGGTATCCATGATTCATGAACACAACAACAAAAGCTTTGGTTGGAATACCTCGATCACTGAGATTCTCCGTTTTAATAATGAGTTGAACAAAAAGATCAAGGCCCTTCAAGATACGACCCCATTGACGGGGAAGGAGCAGGATAAGTTACAGGGACTTCAACAAGAGGTCCTCACACTGAAGTCGCAATGGGAAACGTTGGTTGAGGAGAAATCCTATTATGACGCGGCCTCAATTCTCCTAAAGGATACCGGAATCAAGACCAAGATCATTCGACAATATCTCCCGATCATCAATACCTTGGTCAACAAGTATCTGGCCGCCATGGATTTTTTCGTGAATTTTACGATCAATGAATCGTTTGAGGAGACGATCAAATCCCGACATCGGGATACCTTCTCCTATGCGTCATTCTCAGAGGGAGAAAAACAACGAATCGATATGGCATTGCTTCTGACCTGGAGGGCCATTGCCAAACTGAAAAATTCCGCGAATACCAATCTCTTGATCCTGGATGAAATTTTCGATTCCTCCTTGGATGGTGCTGGGGTCGATGAACTGTCCAAGATCATTAATAACCTCGAATCCACCAATGTGTTTATTATTAGCCATAGGGTCGATATTCTCACAGATAAATATAAGCATATCATTCATCTGAAAAAGGTTAGTGGGTTCTCCCACGCCACAGTCTAAACGGAGATTTATTATGGACAACACACCTTCCTTCATGACCATTGACACGGGCACCAACACCATCAAGACCTATGAGCCTTATGTTATCTTCAATAGTAAAAATCCTCTTCTGAATGAACGACTCTTTGAGTTTGATTTTGTGAGCCGGATGGTCAGTCGAGTCCAATTACTAGAGATTGCGAAGCGCATGGAAGCGACCATGTTGAAGCATGGAGGGCTCGGTCTTGCCGCCAATCAAATCGGACTCAAGTTACGAATGTTTGTCATGACGGGCCCAGAAGTCTCGGTCTGCATCAATCCCTCCATTCCTGGAAAGTCTGTTGAGGAGAAGCGCGAGAAGGAAGGCTGTCTGACCTTCCCGTATTTGTTCTTGCCTGTAAACCGTCCTGAGTGGATTGACGCCCAATGGTTTGACATCGACGGCAAGGTCCATACGGCTCGCTATACCGGACTGACGGCTCGTGTGTTCGCACATGAACTGGATCATCTGAACGGCATCGTCTATACCTCCTATGTGGGCAATCTGACCCTCTCTATGGCCAAGAAGAAACGCGATAAGATGCTCAAGAAGATTACACGAATGACGGAACTCAAGCAGGCACAGAAAGTCTAAGATCATGAAAGACTGGCAGCATGGATTTCAGATGGATCTCCTCAAGGAGATTGAGACCTTCTATGCTCCCTATAATGCCCATGCACTGTCGCCCTTTGGGAAGTTCAAAAAGAACAATGTGGCCCAGCAACTTCATCTGGGTGGGTTGTCTGTCATCCGTGGGGGTTCCGATCAGCATATCGACGCCTGCTATGTCTCCAAACGCGCAAAGATGCCCAGCAAGATCGTGATGCACGGCAAGACCGTGATCGGGGAAAAGATGAAAGGGGACTGCACCATTTCCCATCTCTGTGCCACCCCACAGGGGTTGAATGACTTATTCAGGTCTCTACTCTGGGTCTTTGCTGAAGAGAACACCTGGTTGACCTGTTATGCTGGGCAGAAGGATATCTGTGCCCTGGTCGAAGACAATGGCT
>Ga0315277_10012156_pt1 | contig 10805 bp, 10 predicted proteins | sample YL17G05_15_MG_FD_203695 | JGI IMG/M metagenome (GOLD analysis project Ga0315277, IMG submission 203695) | Sediment microbial communities from Yellowstone Lake, YNP, Wyoming, USA - YL17G05_15 | ecosystem: Environmental > Aquatic > Freshwater > Lake > Sediment | place: USA: Wyoming | collected... | reverse complement strand
GCAAATTAACCCTTTTCGTTATAAAACGTGCAGAAGATGAAGCCAGGAAATTTAAGCACAAAGATATCGCTATGTTCTCACGAATAATCAGAAACGAAATTGAGAAAACAGTCGAGAAAATTGGCAAGGAAGCGCTTGTTTCGCCTAAATTTTTGCTTGATGTTGTCCAAGACAAGGTGGGCATAGAGAAACCAAAAACTTTTTTTGAACAGCTATATGCCGCTGGAAACGCGATTAAGAGAAATTTGCTCAGAGAAGGACAGTATCCACGGTCTTTCATTCATAGCATGGGTGAGTTCATGTTGAGATGGCTGGGTACAGCTGAAGACGAAGCCTTTATTCGCGTGTTGAAAAAATACGTGTCCAAAAGAGGCGTCGATACTGCAAGACTTGAAATTGTCGCGCTCGATCCATCCAGAATAACCGAACCCGTTTTTTCTTCAACTCACTCCAACATCATTATGTCTGGGACATTGCAGCCATTGGATGCTTACATGAAAATCACGAAACTTCCGGAAGATACTACTCAGAACGTTGTGCCGTCACCGTTTCCTAAAGAGCACATCCACCCGCTCATCTGCTACGGTGTTACAACAGCAATGGAGCAAAGGACGCCTGAAATGTACAGAAAGATCTCTATGCGGATCAAAGAGGTTGTCGAACATACTCCTTGCAGTACAGGGGTTTTTGCAGCTTCTTTCGAAGTTCTCAGCGCTCTCATAGGCAATGGATTGAAAAAAACCATTAGTAAACCGCTTTTCTGCGAGCACAGAAACATGACTTCTAAAGAAAACGAAAAAATGGTTGCTGAGTATAAGGCTTATTCCAAAGCTGGGGGCGCTGTGCTTCTCGGCGTCCAAGGCGGCCGTTCTTCAGAAGGTGTAGACTTCCCCGGGGACCAGATGAATTCTGTCGTAATTGTGGGCATACCATACGCGCAACCAACACCTAGAGTAAAGGCACAGATCGATTATTTTGAGAAGTGCTTTCCCGGATATGGACGTGAGTATGGTTATGTTCTCTCAGCCATGAAGAAAGCGTCGCAAGCCGCCGGAAGACCTATTCGAACTCTTGAAGACAAAGGAGCAATGGTTTTCCTCGATCACCGTTTTGCTTCTTCTTACTGCCAGAACTTTCTTCCATTATGGATTAGAGAAAACCTCAAAATTCTCCAAGACAGTGATGGAGTTATTGCCCGCGAGCTAGACAATTTCTTCAGAAAAGCTTCCTAAGCGACGTAAAATCTATTTGGTTTTCATCTTCGAACACTGGGACTTCTTTCATGTTTCTGTCGAGTTTAATCTTTCCGATGACAATGCTGACAACCTCTCCTTGGATCGGCGTCAGGATCTTTAACGTTTTTCTAACATAATCAATTTCTTGCAATATTCCTATTCCAAGGAAACTTTTGTTGGCACCGAACAACGCGGTAAGCAAACCTTGTTCTTCTCCAGTTCGAATTATGGAGATGTTTTTCTTTGTGAATTCTTCCGTTTTCCTCAGATTTTCAGAGTCAATCCAGCGCTTTCTGCCGATGATTACGATAACCCGATCAGTCATTTCTGCAAAGTGCAAAGGTTTCATACCTAAGAGCTCATACATTTTCCGTGCGCGTTTCAGATCGCCGCGTGGCTTGCTTAGACCGAACATTTCATTGTCGTCGATTTTTACCCAGCTCAGTGGAAGTGATTGTACTTTAGCGTTTCTCAGATACTTGATGTAGCCCAGTTCTCGTAGGTTACGACGTTTTTCTTTATCTCGTTGCTTTATCGCAGGGGGGTATTCGAGAGTTACTACTGCTTTTTCACAATCTCTGAGGGCGTTCAGCAGGAAGGCCAGTTCGTCCTTTTGCTGTATACAAAAGACAATGTCTGGGTTGAGTTTCTCAACAAGCCTGATCTTGTACTTGACGGCGCACTCACTCTCCGTCCAGCCGTCAGTGTTTATGATTATGAAATCTGGTTCGTCGTTTGTAATTTCACTTCTTAACCAAGCCAAGCCATCGATGGCTTTTTCGCTGGCCAAACTTGGTGATGTAGCACCCACAAAGAAAGCGTTTTTGGCTTTTAGGTTAAACAGATCAGTTAGAGGTTTTGTGACGATGGTGTAGGCGACAGTGCATGGTGGTCCTATGTCAGACTGTCCCAAGTCTCCGTCTAAAATTGCCACTTTTCGTTTTTCCTGTAGCAACTGGTTTATCAGATAGGTACAGAAACTGGATTTTCCTGAGTCAATCGTGCCGAAAACCAGTGCTGTTCTGGGTTTGGCTTGAATTTTCCCGAGTTCCTCGTATGCTTTCGTCCATGAAGATGGGATGGTGTATCCTTCGACTTCTTCAACTCTTGAGTTCTGTCCAGCGGAGATTTCGAACGTTGTGCTCTCTTCAATTGCAAATGGAAGTTGTTTTCCTTCTCGTATAACAACTTTTTTGGGATTGCCTATAGTGAAGCCAAACACTTGAACTTTGCCTGAGATTATTGAAACTGAGGCAGGGCCCTCGACCAGCAAGGTTTTGTTCTTTTCAACTGCCCGATTCATCTGTCTTTCTCCGCGGATAAATGTGTCCATCTCTTCCAGCGATCTTTATAGCCGAAACTATGTCTCTTAAGCCTCTTCTATGTTTGGTTTCATTTAAGTCGTGGTTTGTACCGGCTTCGCTCACGCTCTCCAGCATCACATTGGCAGGTACTGCCTTGTCCAAGACCTGCAAAAGCTTTTCCTTACAGGCAGGGACTCCATCGCCTACTTTCACCGAAATTGAAGCTATCTGGGTTCTTTCAAGGTGTTTCAGCGCGGATTGTATTCTTTCTACGGTTTCTTCGACGCTGAAGCAATTTGCGGTCTGGATGGCTTTTCCATCAGCCAGAACTGCAAGCCCGAATACTTCGCCAGGGTCTATGCCTATGACAACTTTTTCGTAACGTTCCTTTCCTTGAATTATCTGCAGCGTTTCATTTATCAACGCTTCTGGCTCCATTTCGTCATGATAGATCAGCAATCTTTCATGCTTTATGAGATGTCTCTCTCCTTCGGTGGTTATGACCACTTTTATCTCTATCGGTATTGGTTCGGTTGGAAGTAAACTTGCAAATGATAGGTTCCTCTTCTTCAGTTCGTTAACAATCACATAATAGGCCTTTCCTGAAACCGTTGCAACGGCAATCTCGGCTTTCATGCGGTCTTCCTATTTTTCATTAGCGGGCGTTTAGCATAAAACAGATTATTAGTTTCGAGGTTTATATTCGTTGACGTGAGTTCATGGTGTTGCAGAAGATTCCAACAGGTTGCAACTCGATCGATAGGATCTTGGAGGGTGGTCTTCCTTCAGGAAGCATTAATCTGATTTATGGTGAAGCAGAGACTGGGAAAACCACAGTCGCTACGCAATGCGCTGTAAACTGCGCCCTGCAAGGCTACAAAACACTATTTGTTGATTGCGACAGTATGTTTTCTGCTCGTAGACTTTCGCAGATTGGCGGCAAAAATTTCGAGAAAATTAGCGAGCTAATTATTTTGATGAAACCAAACAGTTTTCGAGAACAAGCAACTGTTGTAGATCAACTGGCAGGATATGTGACAAAAAATTTTGGTCTTATCGTTATCGATACCATTACTTCACTTTATCGACTTAGAGTTGCAGAGTTACCATCTAAAACGTTTGAGCTTAACCGTGAGTTGAATAGACAACTTGCGTCTTTGGCGCAGTACGCTAGAACTTCCAAAATCGCAGTAATGCTAACCAGTCAGGTTCGAAGCACTCTCGGAGAGGCCTCTGTTGACGTTGTGCCAGTTGCTACTAGAGTCTTGAAGTTTTGGGCCGACGCAATAATTGAACTGAAACATGCTGGGAATTCGCAGCTAATAATCGCTAATCTGGAGAAGAGTCCAGCAAACGCGTCACAAATAAGTTGCAATCTAAAAATAGTAGAATCAGGAATACATGAGTGCTAGGCTTGCTGAATGAGGTGGCACTAATGAGTTTGGCGCTGTTAGTTGCTGAGGCATTGAAGTTCATTTTTCCAGCTTACTGTGCAAACGCGGTGCCAGTGCTTGCCGGCGGTGGCTTTCCTTTAGATTTCGGGAAGAAATTCGTTGATGGAAGACCGATTTTCGGAAAAAACAAGACGTTTCGAGGGTTCTTTTTTGGTTTGGCAGTTGGTGTTGGCGTAGGCCTCTTGGAAAGCGTGGTTTTTGGTTATTCTGTTTTCTTCGGTTTGTTGTTGTCTCTGGGGGCGCTTCTGGGGGATCTGACAGGTGCTTTCGTGAAAAGAAGGCTCGGGCTTGCTCCTGGAGCCTTGCTGCCTGTTATTGATCAGGTTGATTTCATAATTGGTGCGATTCTATTCTCAATTCCTATTTCCTTACCATTCTTAACGTGGCAGCTCGCTCTGACCGTGTTAGTTGTAACGCCGCCTATCCATTTATTGACCAATGCCGCAGCATACAAGCTGGGTTTGAAAAGTAATCCCTGGTAGGTTAGAGGCGTTTCTTAGCCGCCACCAAGCTTGAGTTGGATTGTAGCTTCCAGAACGGCATACGCTAGGAATAATAGTATCAGGCCTGTTAAGAACATTATCCATGCTTGTCGTGGCTTGTAGGCGTATTTTGTGCTTTGATACATAGTTAGCAATCCTACTATGCCTAGGCTGTAGAGGGTCATTGACACGGCGCTGTCCGCAATGAATTGTTCCGAGAGTTGCGGATAGAGGAACAGGAATCTTCCTCCATAGTAGACGGCTGGAAAAGGTTTCATTATTATATCGTATAGGCCGCCGCCGAAGAGAAAAACTGCAAATCCTATGGCTACTATTGACAGGATCATGGTTGATGGCTTTGCGGTCGAGATTCTTTGGTAGAACTTGTTCATTGAGAACGAGGCAGAAGATGCTGCTTTTTTTACTTTTCGTGACATTCTATTTTTCTCCAGTTTTCATCAGATGTTCTGCTACTTCTTTGGCGCTTTTGCCTGTTAAAGGATTCTCAGCAATCTTACTTAAATACTCTTTCCACGAGACTTCTAGAGCCTTGTTCCATATTTCGTATTTTTTGATTATGTTTTCGTGAGCTTTCGCATGTATCTCGCAGCAATCGTTGTTGCCAGTTTCTCTATTACATATTTTGCATTTCAACCTGTTTCCTCCTGTCTTCTTTCTGAGGGCAAGTAGGGTTGAAACATAGTTTCCACGGGCGTTTTTTGTGCATTCTTACTTGTATGGTAGGCCAGCCACAGTTTCGGCAGTTTGTCCTGAGCGGTTTTATGTTTCCTTTTTGCGGGAGCGGGAATGCAGTTTTGCATAGTCCTTTGAAGTAGTTTGTGCAGCCGATGAAGCGCTTGCCTGTTTTCCTTGAATATATGATTGCGAGGTTTCCGGTTTTGCACGTTGGGCATGGTCCGATGGTTCTTTCTTCGATTTGGGCTTTTCTTATGGCTTCGCTTAGTGTTTCGCCAATTGCTTTCTCGTTTTGTTTCAGTTCGTTTATTATTGGTTTGAGGGTTTCTATCGTGTCTGTCAGAATTGTTTCTCTTTTGTCAGTGTTTTCTCTGATGTTGTTCATTTTTTGTTCGAGTTCTCGCGTGAACTTTATTGAAATGATGGTCGGACAGTATTGTTTTAAGACTTGGAGCATTGTGAAGCCGAGGTCAGTGACTTTTATGCTTTCGTCGGTGACATATTTTCTTTCGCAGAGTGTTTGTATTATATCTGCGCGGGTTGCTTTGGTTCCGATTTCTGTTTTTTCCATTTGTTTGAGCAGACTGCTTGGATTGTATCGTGTCGGTGGTTCAGTGAACTTGTCTTCTAGAATTATCTTTCTTACTATGATAATCTGGTCTTCCTGTAATGGTGGTAGCAGTGTCTCTGCGTGTCTCGCATAGGGTTGATGGAAGTGTGTCCAGCCTTCTTCTACGATTCGTTTTCCTCTGACGTGGAAATGGTGGCCGTTTATGTTTATTGTGGCTTTCATGGTCTGTTTTGTGGCTGGCTCGCCGAAGGTTGCCATGAACCTTCGTGTTATGAGGCCTAGAATGTTTTTCTCTGATGTGTTTAGTGTTTTTTGTGATTGGTTTCCGGTTGGGTAGATGGCTGGGTGGGCGGGGTCGTCTTTTTTGCCTTGATTTGGTCTTAGTTTCGGTTTTGATAGAAGTTCTGCAGTGAGCTTTGCATATTGTGGGTTTTTGTTTAGGCTTTGGAGTATGGCGTTGTAATTTATTGTAGGTGGCAGTTTTTGACTGCCTGTTCGTGGGTATGAGATTAGGGCCTGTAGGTAAAGTTGTTGGGCGACATTTAGTGTGTATTTAGGTGTGTAGCCGAAGAGGCGGTAAGCTTCGGTTTGAAGTGTTCCTAGGTCGAATGGATAAGGTGGCGGCTGTTGGAATTGTTTGGTTTCGATTTTTTCGACTTTTCCGTTCTTACCTTGGCAGTCGGCAAGTATGGTGTTTGCTTCTTTCTTTGTTTCGATTGCTTTCTTTTCGTATTCGGCCTCGTATGTTTGGCTGTTTATTTGCAAGATGGCTTTTATCTGCCAATATGGTGTTGGCACGTGAGTTTGGATGGTTTTTTCCCGTGCAACTAGGAATTTTAAAGTCGGACCTTGGACTCTTCCGGTGCTGAGCGTTGTGTACTTTCCACTATTGCCTTTTGCGGCTGCAGTTAGGGCGCGAGAGAGGTTTATGCCATAAAGCCAGTCAATTTCGTGCCTTGCTTGTCCGGCTTCTATGAGTGCGAAGTCTAGGTGCGGAAGAATTTGTGAATAGGCTTTTTCCAATTCTTGTTTGGTAAGTGTGGAGTATTTCATGCGTTTTGCCATGGCGTCTTTGTTGTTGCAGGCGTGCTTGAGGATTGTGTAGCCGATTAGGCTTCCTTCAACGTCGTAGTCGCAGGCGTCGATGAAAGTGTCGGCATTTTGGGCAAGTTTTGAGATAGTATCGATCCATGCGCGTATCCGAGTTGCGCCTCTTTCAGCGATATATCTTGGCACCCATTTGAAATTGAAAACGGGGTATTGGTTTCGTTTTGTTCCTTCCTGGGCCACCGTGTAGAGGTGCCCTAATGCGGGTACGATTATGATTTGTCGATCTCTGCAAACCGAATAATATGGTACGCCTTTGTCTGAGCGTTTTTGTGGCTTTCCGGTTACATCTAAGGCTTCCGCTATTCTTTGAGCAGCATCTGGCTTTTCAGTGATCATTAGCGTATAGTTTTGCATGTTACGTGCAGACCGTTTTGGGGTTTAGGAATATGGGGAGTGCCTTGGAGATTAAAAGTTTCGTATGCAGAGTTGTTAGCCGGGATGCGTTTTATACGTCAGATTCATATGTTTTCGAAATTGAATCTGATTAGCCGCTATCGCTTTCCGCAACCTCGACATACTATTATTGGAAGAATCATTCAGTACGAGCCCTGTTCTCCTAGGTTTTCGCAGAACCATGATTGATTAAAGGTAGCCCATTCAGAGAGCGCGGTCACATGGATAGCTTGTCCGGCACAAGGAAGCACTGAATAGAAACGCAATATGTTCTGCAAATCCCCCTCTTTTTTTGGTAAGAAGACTTGAGGACAAGGAAGCATTCGTTGGTCTAAACGAAGGAAGACTATTTGTACAACTCGAATTTCCAGTCCTCTTTTTGAGCACATACAGTCTTCAATAGTTTTAGCGCCTTCTTCTCTTCCATTGAAAGGAACAGTTTGCCAAGATGTTTGCAGAACCGTTTTGCTGGTAATCCTTTGATCCAATCTTCACAATTATGACTAGTTTTAGCATCAAAATCTATGCGGATATGGTAGTCTCTTATCTGTGCCTCCACTTTCTGGGCAGTTGCTTGCTTAATGGCCAGTTCATCGTCTCTGATGCTCTCTGCACGCATTAGTCTTCCTCTGTCCATGAACGTTAACAGCAACTCCTTCAAATCTGTGAATCGAGATCCATTGAAGGCCTCCAGTGTTGTGTCTTTGAATGCTGTCAACGCTTTGAAGTGGCTCTCAACTTTGGTTTTGGCTTGAGCCTGCTGTGGCGTCAGTTTTCCGAGCATTTGCAGAATCTGAAGACAGTTTTCAGGAGCGTATCCATGATAATGGTTGTTGAAGTAGCCAAAGATGGTTTTCACTTTGCCTGCTGCCTCTTTCACCTTCGGTACCCAAGGTTCAAGCTCCTCTGCTCGATATCTATAATCAAACCACGGGCCTGTTCCTTTGCCGTGCCATCTGAAATACGCAATGTTCGAGGTAAAATGCACTTCTGGCGGGAGAAGTGGCTCATCAACAATTGTGTAGGCGATTTTGAACTTTTCCAGAAGAAGCCATGTTTCAGGCCGCATCCACGACAGATTCCTGAACCCAACAGCAAATTTGACGTGGCTCGGCAATTCCTTAGGCACTGAACCTTAGAAGTAGTTGAACAAATCCTACGGTTCCGGTCGTCAACTTCTAACCCAAGGCACCTGATTTTCGCACGAACCGCTTCCAGAGGTTTGCCCAGCCTCTAAGCGATTACTGGCAAAGGATTTTTTTCTTCAACGAGAACTGCCGGTTGCTTTTCTTCTTGTCTACTCAAGGCTTCCCTTTCAGTGTATAGCTTCTCCTCCTTTAGCCTTTTTCAGCAATTTCTTCCACATGATAATTTCGAGTTCAGCAGTGAATGCTTTCAGCCTTGCTTAGTAACGCCGAAGCTCGTCAAGTCTTGGCGACAAGATACTTCTCCCTCTGGGTACAAACTGCGTAACTGCCTTTCGGTTGCCTGCCCACGATGCCCAAGCGGAAAAGACGGCAAAGATAGTTACTTTCAACTGGGCGAACGCGACCTGTGTTCGCCGCAACGTCTTCAGCCGTAACAAGGCGATCAAGCCACCTGACAACCAAAATTCTCCGCTGTCTCCATTTCCCAGTATCTTTGTGTAGAAGTGGTCAACAGAACAAAAAAACAAGAAATATGTGTGCCCGTGGTTTTTGCTTGGGTTACATGCTTTGGAGAATTCCGAACTGGTTTCCTTCTGGATCTGAGGCCAACGCCCACCAGCCTACTCCAGGAACCTCCATTTTAGGAACTAGAACCCTGCCGCCTAGGTCCTCTATCTTCTTAGAATATTCGTCTACAGACTCGACTGCAACGTAGTTAACTGGCTTATGCGTCAAATTTTGCCTCTTCATCATTCCGCCATTTACACCGGGTCGCTTGACCTTTCCTTTCTCATCAACAGGCACCGTCTCAATGTTCCAGTATTCCATCGGCCCAGGCATCTTCTCTATTTTCCATCCGAAGACTCCGCTGTAGAACTTCCTCAGCTTCTCTACATCATCAGCAGGAATCTCGAAATGCACAATCGTATGATCAACCAAACCTCGAAACCTCCATTCCAAAAAACACGTCCAAGAACTTAACATTTTCCAAATCCCGCAGCTTCACTGTCATCCATGGCAATCCTGCTGGCAACAGAAGCTGGACTCAAGTTTTATATGCGCTCTCAGTTCATAAGGAAAACCGGTGCCAGTATGGCGATCTTTGTTAAATGGCTTGGCCATGCCAGCTTTCAGATCAGAACCTCGGACAAAATAATCTACATCGACTTGAAAAAGTATGGCAAAATGGTTGAAACCTCCGAGAAAGCAGACATCATATTGGTGACGCACAACCACGGTGACCACTTCAGCCCACCCAGAATCAAGAAGCTCAGCAAAAAAGAAACTGTAGTAATTGCTCCGAAGAATTGCGCGTCAAGAATCGATGTAACCGTAAAATCTCTCAAGCCCGGAGAAGAAATCACTGTCGACAGCGTGAAGATCGAGGCAGTTGAAGCCTACAACATCAAGCGGTTCAATCCTTCTGGAAAACCTTGGCATCCGAAAGGCTATGGGGTAGGCTACATGATCAATGCCGAAGGAAAGACAATCTATCATGCTGGAGACACAGATTTCATCCCAGAAATGCGTCGCCTGAAAGGCATTGATTTGGCTCTGCTTCCGACCGGAGACAAATACACCATGGACAACGCGGAAGCCGCCGAAGCCGCAATAGCAATCAAACCGAAAATCGCAATGGCCATGCACACCTGGGAAAAAGACCGCGAAGAATTCAAAAAGAAAGTAGAAGCAAACTCGAAAACTGAAGTAGTGTTGCTGCAAGAAGGCGAAGAATACCTGCTAAAATAGAACACGCGTTATTCAGAGGAAAGCACGTAACAATCTTGGAACCGAAAAGATGACTTAAACAGACTAGGCATGAGACTGAAATTGACAATCAGCTACTCTGAATTAGAAGCAGCGAGATTACATTTCCAAACCCGCATGCACGACTGACAAACACTATGTCGGTTGCGGCATATCGTCTTGGAGTTGCTTCCAGCTTTCTACGACTCTTGTAGCACCTTGATCGATGTAATCTTGTGGTGAATACCGTTTTGGACGAAGCAAACCTATTCTCTCTGGAACCCCGAACTGCTTGAAGACTGGAAAGTAGCCGGGAAAGTCGTCAACCACTCTGACAACGTTTTGCTTTCTGGATATTACTGAGAAAAGCCTGGACTTCGCATCCACAACTGTCGGCCCGGAAGGATTCACGCCTCTTACTCGTGCATAGTCTTCCAGGATGAGCATTGTTAATTGAATGTTGTCAGTTGGAAAACCAAACTTCTCCAGTTGGCCCAAGGTCAGGTCGCGTGTATTTTCAGTTCTTCCAGTAAGATATATCAGAGTACATTGTTTGCTCCATTTCTGCAGGGCATCGGCTGCAAAAGGAACAGGCTCCTGTAGCTCTACCAGCTTGATGCCTACATTCTCTAAACAGAGCACTAGGTTCCAGAAGCGCTTCTGAAA
>Ga0315277_10012155_pt1 | contig 10805 bp, 10 predicted proteins | sample YL17G05_15_MG_FD_203695 | JGI IMG/M metagenome (GOLD analysis project Ga0315277, IMG submission 203695) | Sediment microbial communities from Yellowstone Lake, YNP, Wyoming, USA - YL17G05_15 | ecosystem: Environmental > Aquatic > Freshwater > Lake > Sediment | place: USA: Wyoming | collected... | reverse complement strand
TGCCCGATCCGTAGTACTCCTCGGATGGAAGCGACATGCATACCGATCTCCTTGCATGATTTTTCCAAAGGCGGACTCGATCTCTTCTCGGAAAGTTTTGTGCAGATTGACACCGTGCGGACGGTGAAGATAGGTGTGGTGACCGGGAAGAAAGGGGAGGTGACTAAAGAGTTTCTGGAAACCGTGAGAACCGTAGTGCAGTAAAAAAATATTTGCTGTCAATGTCGGGTATGCCTCATCAATCTTAAATACCCCCTCACCCTAACCTAATGTAAACAACCATGCATGACGCTGTTGAGGTGGCCCGGCTGCTGGATATCCTCGGGAACCGGAACCGGCGGCGGATCATCGATTTGCTCCGGCAGAAACCCTGTTTTGTCACCGAAATCTCCGAGACCCTGACCCTGTCTCCCAAGGCGGTGATCGAGCATCTGCAGATGATGGAGCGCGAGGCGATCCTCTCCTGTCAGACTGATGACCGGCGACGGAAGTATTACTACCTCGCCAACGACATTTCCGTCGAAGTGAGCCTGAAGCGGCTCGTACAGGAAGCCACAGAGAAGCAGCGGCAGACTCTGGATGAAGAGCAAAACAGGCAGCTGATCGCGAATATCTCGATGCTTGCACGGATGATCCGATCGCACGACCGGCTCCTTGACAACCTCGAGCAGATCAACCACGACATCGAGACCAAGTTGACTGATATTGCACACAACCATAAGGATATATTCAGGAATGAGAGAGAGCTGAGTGTACTCATCGCACTCTCACACGACCGTCTCACTGCAGACGAGCTTGCCGGCGTCACCGGATGCGAAGGTGACGAACTGGCCTCGCTGATACGCCGGATTGAACGGCGCGGGATTATCGGGCGTGAGAAAGGGCGTTATATGATCCGGGGGGTTCATGCAGAATAATTCCAGCAACCCGTACGACGATATCTTCTCCAATATCTCGAAGATCATGGAGGAGATCGTAAAGAACATGCCCGAGCACCAGCATGCACGCATCGTAGGGTACACCATCATCACCCGCGGTTCGAATGAACCTCCTGCGGTATACCGTATCGGCAGGGACGATGATGACGACGATATCCCGTACGAAGTGGTCGAAACCAACGATACGATCTATGTTACGGCACAGATGCCCCAGGACCCCAAAAACGCCCCGTTCGCTGACATCAGGGTTGGTTCGGTCCGGATCTGCGTCGATGACCGTCAGACCACGATCGTTCTGGACCATCCCGTTGATGTGATCCACAGCTGGTACCGGCTCCACCGCGGGGTCCTTGACATCACGCTCAGAAAAGCAACGAACCGGTAAGATTATTTTTTCAATTAAAAAAAGGATATTGGAAATTACGCCAGTTTCCAGACTGCACGGTCTTTGCCATTGAATGCGATCTCTACAAACGATTTATCGGCAGACAGTGATGCGGGCACTTCGTAGATAAGGTAGCCTTCGACCGCATTGCTCTCGCCTGGATACAGGTACGCAAGTTCCTGACCGTTCGAGAACCCGTAATCGGTCACATATTCTGCCCCGATGAGCTGGTGACGGTACTGGATCTCCCCGACTTCAACGGGCGTAGCCTTGATGTCTTCTGTTCGGTCCGGCAGGTAATGCGTGGTATCGACGGTATATATGACGCCGTTGTAATGGACAACGATATCATGCGAAGTCGGGAACCAGACCCTGGCGGTGCCGTGATTGACAAGGGATGCAAAGACGAACAGGTACTTGGTGCCCGGCTTTGGCTTCTGCGTATACCACTTGGCGTCCGCGTCGTTATGCCACTGGTAGGTATCATTGATCCAGTAGTCATACACCGTTCCCTCACTTGCAACATTTCCCCCGCCAAACGGGAACCATGTCTTGAGCGCAAGCGCGCCTGGGAACGGATCGGGAGTGGGCGTCGGTACTGTTGTAGCAGTAGAAACCGCCGTGGTGGGAGGTGGGGATTCAGCAACCTGTTGTGTCTGGATCAACGAATTGGAAGTCCCGCCACCCGTCCCCGCAATGCCTGGTATCTTTGGCATAACAAAAAATAATATGCCGGCAAGGACAACGAGGACTGCAACCGCACCGAAAATCACTATGGTGTTTTTGGATAAGGGCATTTTTTTGGGAAGTGTAACGGGAGATTGATTTTCCGGTGATCCGGGGGACTCGGGAGGCAGTTCATCAGGGATTTGCGGGGGCTGAAAAGCCTGAACAACCTTAGGTGGGGGTGGCGGGGGTGGTACAACTGCAAGTTCAGGGGGCAGTGTAGGGGGTGCTGGAAGTTCTTCGACCGGAGCCCCGCAGTATTTACAAAATTTCTGGTAGGAGGCGACCTCCTTTCCGCATGAGGAACAGAACGGCATATAATCTAGGTGACGCTGAGGAAAATTATAAGGTTTATTTTCCATTTGTCACGATATTTATTAAAATAGAGGGAGATCGTTGTCGGCACCACTGAGGTTGTGGGAACCAAAGTGGACGGCGAGGGCGCACTGATTTCTCGGGGAGTCCGACCCGGAACCACGCCAGCTGCGGATCAATATGAATCCGATACCACACACGAGGTGAAGATTTGTGGATCGTTCCGTGTTTCATCAACCTGAAAAGAGGTGGCAATGGAATGATTCTCTGTGATTGACTCTGATGGTGAAAAAATGACGATCCGTTCTTACGTTCCGACCAGCGTGTTCGATCCCACCCATTGCGGGATCGTCTTTTTTTCGGAACGGTACTCGTGGAACTGGCGGAGCGAGACCGTAAGATCACGCGTGAAGGCAAAATAACCTATCTGGGTGTTTTTGCATAGCTTCATTGCCATATCAAACAGCCCCCGTGGATCCGGGCGCGCTTCGCCCAGCCAGATATGGAAGATATTGCCGCCATCCACGATCGGGAAGAAGACGTGCTCAATATCCATTCGCTTGGTGAGCGGGACATTTGCTCCGGGTGCCACATGAGTGCCGTTTGTATAGTAAATGGGCAGGTCGCGCGATTTGCCAAGCATCTCAAGCGTATAATCAACATCCCCTTTGATCACGTTGACTGCAAGATCGTGATACCGTTTGTCGAGCAGGTCAGCAACTGCGAACCGCTGCCCGGTCGTTTCAGCAGGGGTGCGGGCAAGGGCGATCGTCATGTTATTCTCCTGCGAGAGCTTGCGGGCATAGAGCTCCATCTCTGTCATCGCACGGACGGCGAGCTTGAACGCCTCTTTTGATTCATGGAGCTGTTTGCCCACGTGATGCTGTACCATCTCATTCACCCCGACCACACCGATGGTATAAACGAGACCCTCGAGATTGACGGCAACGGATCCTCTTTCACCATCATTGGGGTCTTTTGGTCGCTGCATTGCAAAAGGCATCCTGCTATGCGCACGGATTAGGTCCATCCAGCGACGCTTGATCTTGAAGATTTCGATGGAGACGTCCATGAGTGCTTTTAGCTCGGCAAAGAGGCGTTTATCATCGCCTTCTGCCTTGTAGGCTGCACGCGGGCAGTTCACCGAGACCACCTGCCACGATCCCATCGAGAAGTGTTTGCCATCCTGGAAATAGAGCTTTTTCTCGAAATCCGAATCCTTGTCTGCTACTGCGGAAAACTGGTACGCACAGCACTGGTAGCATGAGATGCCCTTGCCCGCACCCCGGTATTCAGGGAGCTGGTTGTCATAATAGGGCGTGCCAAACTTGCTTGCCAGTTCAAAGGTGAGCAGGTACAGCTCGCGGTATGTGGGAAGGTCGGGGTGTTTACTGTTAAATTCCTCCCGCTCATTCATGAAATCAGGTTCAATTGAGATCTCGGGTTTTGGGAAGCTGAACGGCTTGCCCCAGTAATCCCCTTCAAGCATCACCTCCATGATCGCCTTGAAGAGGAGACGAACCTCGCGCTCGAATTCCCCGTATGTCCGCCGTGGGGCGGATTTTCCATCCCAGACCTTTCCCTTGTATACGCACGGTTTGTCAAGCCAGAGGGAGGGTACACCCGGTGAGAGTTGGATGGAGGAAAAGACAAGCTGCCCGCCCCGGGCAACCATCATCTGCGTCATTTCATAGACGAACATCTGCATCAGCTGCTTGATCTCTCCGTAGGAAATCCCCTCTAAATAGGGTGCAAGGAACGTAAGGAAGTTGTAGTATCCCTGGCCACCGGCAAAATTTGTCTGGGCAGAACCCAGTGCCTTGACCGCATGGAGGATCGCCACTTCCGCTCTTTTTGCCGGACCCGCTACCGAGGCTTTTGTACCGTTGCCATCCGGCATCAGCCCGTAATAGAAGAAGTACCGGAGATCCCAGTCCTGGCAGAAAGGACGCGTCCCGAAATATTCGAGATCGTGGATATGCATCTCGCCAGACAAGTGGTAGTCAGCAAGGTCCGGCGGGAGCTGGAGAAGATACTGTTCTTTTGAGATCTTGTCCGCCTTTTTTTTGTGCGAGGTCTCCGCATTCTCCTGCAGGTTAGCGTTGTCATGCGCTTCGAACCCCCTGCCGACATCAATCAGGTGGGCATCAAAGACCGGAGTACCGACACGTGTGCAGACATTGCGGTACTGCACGAGCCCTTTTTCAAGAAGAACCATGTTGACAATTTCACGAATCAGGGGGCCTGAGAGATTTTTTAATCCCATCCCATGAATCCGGTGCTCTACCTCACGGGCAATTTCCTGTGCCTGTTCCTCACTTGCACCGACATAACCGTAAAACGTCTCAACGAGCCGGGTCTCCTCGACAATCTGTCGGACAATCCGGTTTCGATCGTAATCGACGATATGCCCGTCAGTTGTCCTGACCTGGGGGAGCAAAGGAACGTAGACACCGTCAAGCGTCTTCTGTTTGGTCTCGTGCAGTCCCATCATGCACCTGCAATGAATTTTGCGATGCACTCAGAATTCAGTTTCCCTCCCGAGAAGAGATCAGCGGTGGTGAGAAAGTCACTGTCTTTCTGGATAACCGGCGCTTCGTTTACAAAGATCCCGTTGACCCTCAGTTCGGTCAGCGATTCCGCTGTGGACAAATCATGTTCGGAAAATGAAATCCGGTTCATTTTCAGATGTTCTTTGAGTTCCTCGCAATGCGGGCAGCATTCCAACGTGTAAACGATAATCTGGCGCGTCGTGCTCATAGCGACCACCCCGGTGAGATAAATACATCTTATCCTTTATTGTAATAAAAAATTGTTATAATACACCGGAGTGAAACCGCAGCAGGAAAATCCTGTCCGGAAAGCAATTACCCTTAAAGGTGAGATGACAATATTCTAACCATGGTCAGGGCGTTTGTTGCACTTGAACTGTCTGATGAGATCAGACAGCGGCTGAGCGAGGCACAGGGACTGCTGAAGGGGTGCAGCGCACGCATGACATGGGTCGAACCAAAAAATATTCATATCACTTTAAAATTTCTCGGAGAGGTGGCGGATACAAAAATGCCTGATGTGAAGACAGCGCTTTCCTCAGTTGCCTTCAAACCTTTTTCCATCAGCACTGGTACAATGACGGTCAATAACCCCCGACGTCCGTTCACGGTCTGGTGCGGGATTGAAGACGGCGGGCGGGGATCAGACCTCCAGCATCAGGTGGAAGAGATGCTCTTCCCTCTCGGATTTCCCCGTGAAAAACGCAATTTTACCCCTCATGCAACCGTCGCACGCGTGAAACGGTTTGACCCTACGCTGATGGAGGCATTGATGTCCCTGCGCGATCGGACCTACGGTGTCTGTATGGTCAGCGGGCTGAAGCTCAAGAAAAGCACTCTTGTACCGCAGGGACCGGTCTACGAGGATCTGCTGGAGGTCGCATGGTAATCAGGCCGACAACCGAAGAGCAAGTGCTCGCAGTAATCCGCCCCACCCGGCAGGAGCGTGACCAGATCTGCAGCGTCGCCCGACACCTGCTCGATGCTATTGCAGCAGACGGCCACGTGAAGGGGATGGTGGTCGGTTCCATCGCACGCAATACATGGATAAGCGGTGAACATGACATTGATATTTTCCTTCTCTTTGACCCGTCCCTCTCCCGCGAAGCTCTGGAAGAACAGGGGATGGCACTCGCGCGCCGGGTCGCTGCGAAGTTCACGGACATGTTCTTCGAGAAGTACGCCGAACATCCCTACATCTATGCCTGTATCGACCATATTGATGTTGACATCGTCCCGTGCTATGCGGTTGAAAGCGCGACAAAGATCCAGAGCGCGGTTGACCGCACACCGTTCCATACACGATACATCAAAGACAGGATCAACGGACTGATCGATGATGTCCTGCTTCTCAAACAGTTTGCAAAGACCGGAGGGATCTACGGGTCAGACCAGATGACCGAAGGATTCTCCGGTTACCTTTGCGAACTTTTGGTCCTGCACTATGGCGGTTTTTACCCTCTTCTTGAAGCAGCTGCAGTATGGCGGCCCGGTACTCTTATTGATCTTGAGAATCATTCCGCAAAGAAATTCGAGGAACCCCTGGTTGTTATTGATCCGGTCGATCCGAAACGGAATGTTGCCGCGTCCGTATCGCTTGACCGGATGGTGGAATTCATCGAGCTCGCTCGGGGTTACTTGGACGCACCGTCAGAGGCGTTCTTCACAATCCGTGAATCGCTCTCGTTAACAAAAGACGATCTTGAAGCAATCCTCGAACGTCGAGGAACCTCTCTCTTTGCGATCACGTTCGCCACACCGCCATACATAGAGGAGATTGTCGTCCCCCAGCTGAAACGCAGTGTTATTGCGATTCGCGAGCATCTCGAACGCAACGGGTTTGTTGTGCACCATGCCCATTACAGGATGGAACCGGAACAGTGCATGCTCCTTTTCGAACTCCTCTTCTCCAGACTCCCCCGTATCCGCCGGCACATGGGTCCGCCTCTCTGGAACAGGATCAATGCAGAGAAGTTCAGGGAGAAACACCGCGTGTCCCCGTATCCGGGACCGTATATAGAGAACGGGCGGTACCAGATGGAAGTCCCCCGTGAATTCATCGACGCAAACAGTCTGCTGAGCTCCCCTTCGCTCCTCACCGTGAGCCTTGGCAAGCACGTCAGGAAGGCGCTGGCTGAAGGCTGGCGGGTAGAGGAAGGTGCAGCGTGCTGGGAGGAATGTTTCGCTCCCTTCATTGCGATGTTCTTTGAACGAGGCTCTCCACTGACTAAAATCCTCCGGAAATAAAAGTTGTTATCTCTTGAGAGGATTTCACCATATCAGATACCGCCATCAATCACGTTCTATCTTTTTTTTATGGATCAGGACGATTGACCCGCGTCCTATCGCTTTATCATCAAAAGGATGGGGAAATTTTTAAAATGTTTTTCGCGGTCGACTGATATCAACATCGTGATGTACAGACAATATTTTAATGATAAAAACAATAGGGGGATTATCGGTGCCCGGAATTTTTTCTGATCTTTGATTCTGCAAGCTTCTCAATCGCAGCAATATCAGCACTACCTGTTATGGCGAGTTTTTTATTCCTGACAGCGTTTTCCACAAAGCTCCTGCCAGTTGGTGTGCGGATGACCAGTGTCGTGGATCCGTCAGGGCTTCCCACGGCACCTGCAGAGATATCGGAAAACACTGAAGTCAGGTCGGTGCAGATCTGGCATCCTTTCCGGACACACTCCCTGAGCTCGTTTTGTGGTAATGAGGCTTTTTCGCCATTCTGCAGCAGGATCTCCAGCTTCCCCTTGACATCCATCTTCTTGATCTGGGCGGGATCAATCTTCTTTTCTGCCTTCAATTTTCCCAAGACAAGTGACGCATAATCAAAGGTTTCTGTGCAGAACAACCCAACAACGAGCCGGATCGAGGATGCATACGTCTTCACCAGGTCATTGTCTGATCCCCGCATGCGGGCAACAGCCTGCACAACACAGGGAACCCCGACCACCGCTATCCTGCGGTGCTTTTTCTCGATTGCGGCATATTTGAGTGCAGCGAGCAACGGCACCCACCAGCTGTACCTGCTGCCGGCCTCGTTGATAAGCACGTCTGTTTTCGTGATGACGACAGAGCCGGGTTTCAGTGTCCAACGGTCCTCGGTTACCGTAACAACGGCGTCAATGAGTCCCTCTTCAAGGGCATTGGAAAGAATCGCGGTCACTGCACCGCCGCTCTGGCGCCGGGGAACGTCAAATGCCGCTTTTGCGGTGACGATTTCAAGGTACTCACCCAGCGTCTCGCAGGGTTGGTCGCTGACCCGGGGGCAGACTTCGTAACATGCCCCGCACTGCACACCGTCGATCACCTCTTTGCAATATCCGTTGCTGTTAGGACTTGCAACCATCTCACCCTCTTCAAAATAGAGGGCATCTGCAGGGCAGACCGCAACGCACGCACCGCAGCCGGAACACTTCCCTGTGTCCCAGACCCGGGCTTTGAGATCAAGGTAACTGTTCTCTGCCAACGTGATCACTCCCATGTATACTTATTCGCAAATGGTCGTACACTTGCCGGCACGATCCGTGTGTAGTCCGACGCGAGCAGCGGGGAAGAATCGAGTGAAAACTTTGATGCGAAATCCTTGACCACAGGTGCGATCCTATGTTTCTCATCATCGCTCGCGGGCTTCTGTTTTGCTCCGACACCCAGAATGTTTTCCGGTACGGTTCCCCGCACGAAAATCTCCCCGCCATGGATACCGCTGCCAACCCCGCGCTCTGATAGGGGAGGTATGCCACGGAGTCCGAGCACAATCAGGAGTCCCCCCGCCATGTACTCTCCCACAAATGCACGGGCTGATCCCCCGACAACCAGCACAGGGCGTTTGTCCATGTATTGCTTCATATGGATCCCGCCCCGGTACCCGATATCATCCCGTACGTACACCCTTCCTCCCCGCATGCTGTGGGCAACGGCGTCCCCGGCGCTGCCATGGATTACAATGCAACCCCGGTCCATGGTGTTGCCCGGTGCGTGGTCTGCATTACCATGAATGATTAACGTGGGGCCGCTCATGAACATGCCGAGGTCGCCTCCGGGGACTCCGTTCACTGTGATCGTAACCCCCTCACCCCGCAGGCCGTCCGCGATGAACCGCTGACCGAGTACGTTGTCGATCACAATCTCGGTCACACCGTCGGCAACTGCCTTTCGGATCATCTGGTTGAGCGGGGTGTAGTGGATTTCTCTCGCATCGATACGCACAGATTTTGGCACGTGGTTATGCCCCCACGGATTTCACGTCGAGCACCTGCATCAGTGCTTCATCCAGCATATATCCCCTGAGACGGTCGCGGTTGCCCCGAAGGCTCTCGATGCTGTTGATACCCGCTGCACCCATCAGTTCCGCAAGCTCAAGCGTCCAGCCATGGATCAGGTTCTCCACCTGAACAGACGCCTCATCAGGATTGAGCCGTGCGACAAGGTCAGGGCGCTGGGTAGCGATCCCCCACGCACAGAGACCCCGGTAGCAGGTACCGCAGACCCGGCACCCCATAGCAACAAGCGCAGACGTGCCGATATACACTGCATCAGCACCGAGCGCTATCACCTTTGCCACGTCTGCGCTCTCACGGATTCCACCGCTCGCGATAATCGAGACCTCATTTCTTATCCTCTGCTGACGGAGCTTTTCGTCAACACTTGCCACTGCCGCTTCAATCGGAATGCCCACATGGTCTCGGAATACACGCGGTGCTGCACCTGTACCACCGCGGAAGCCATCGATGACCACTGCATCAGCAGAAGAACGGGCGATGCCGGCGGCAATTGCCGCGGAGTTGTGTACCGCAGCGATCTTTACAAAGACCGGTTTTTTCCATTCGGTCGCTTCCTTCAGGCTCCGGACAAGCTGCTTGAGATCCTCGATACTATAGATATCGTGGTGAGGTGCCGGGCTGATCGCATCGCTCCCCTCCGGGATCATCCGGGTACATGAGACATCGGCGCAGACCTTTTCGCCCGGCAGGTGACCGCCGATTCCTGGTTTAGCCCCCTGTCCGATTTTAATTTCAATAGCGGCTCCACGCTCAAGGTAATTGATATCCACCCCGAACCTTCCTGATGCCACCTGGACAATCATGTGCTTCTGGTAGGGGTAGAGCGCTTCATGAAGCCCCCCTTCACCGGTTCCCATAAAAGTCCCGATCCGGCTTACTGCTTTTGCAAGCGAAATCTGCGCGTTCAGGCTGATGGCGCCATAGCTCATGTGCCCGACCATAATGGGAGTTTCAATCTGGAGGTTCGGGGTGAGCTGTGTCTGTAGTTCCACATCACCAGAGGATAATTCTTTGAGAGAGAGAGCCGCAGGTTTTTTCCCGAGATGGGTGCGCAGCTCCATCGGTTCGCGGAGCGGGTCGATACTCGGGTTCGTCACCTGGCATGCATCGAGAACAAGCCGGTCGAATATGACAGGATACGGCAGCGCATTACCCATACCGGAGAGGATGATCTTTCCTGTTTTTGCCTGGTTGAAGATCGCCTCCCGGATCTCCCGTGTCCAGAGCGGGTGGCTCCGGTAATCGGTGGGTTTTTCGGCGATGTCGATCGCATCGCGCGGGCAGAACGCAAGACAGCGGTGGCATGCAACACAATTGCGGGAATTTATTTTGATCTTGTCATCATCCTTACGGAACACACCATACGAGCAGTTCTCCACGCACCTGCCGCAGAGCATGCAGCGTTCGGGATCTATTCCGACCCTGAACCGGAGAGGGATGCTGCCGATGGTCACGCGTACACCTTTCCGATGACCGGATCGCCTGCTTTTGGCATTTTGATATCCTGAACATCCGGTTCGAGCCGGCGGATGGCCGCCTCCTCGCTGGAGATATAAAGACGATCGCCAAGTTCGCCGCTGACCAGTGGCCGAAG
>Ga0315277_10012153_pt1 | contig 10806 bp, 11 predicted proteins | sample YL17G05_15_MG_FD_203695 | JGI IMG/M metagenome (GOLD analysis project Ga0315277, IMG submission 203695) | Sediment microbial communities from Yellowstone Lake, YNP, Wyoming, USA - YL17G05_15 | ecosystem: Environmental > Aquatic > Freshwater > Lake > Sediment | place: USA: Wyoming | collected... | reverse complement strand
CACCAAGAATATACCTTCCACTTTCAAGAACCCGCATAATTGCAGCGTCTATCTCCTCTTTATGATGTTGGTAGGAGAGAAGTAGAGCATTTTTATTGAAATTGGGCGTGGTCTCGTGTTCTGTCATGGCATTCACTCTCAATTCCTGATGGGCTTCCACCAGTCTTCATGATCGCAATACCAGGATACGGTCTTTTGCAGTCCCTCTTCAAAGCTAACTTTAGGTTTCCATCCCAATTCTGCGACCTTATCAGTTTGCAGCGAGTACCTCCGGTCATGGCCGGGGCGGTCCCTGACAAAAGTGATGAGGTCTTCCGGTTTATCGAGTATTTTCAGAATTTTTCGGACAATCTCAATGTTTTCGAATTCGTTTTGAGCAGCAAGATTATAGATCTCTCCACAGGTGCCTTTCTGTGCCACAGTATCTATACCCGCACAGTTATCCTCAACATATAACCAGTCCCGGATGTTTTTTCCATCACCGTAGACGGGAAGTGCTTTATGCTCCAGTGAATTCAGAATCATCAGGGGGATCATTTTCTCGGGATACTGATAGGGGCCATAATTGTTTGAACTCCGTGTGACTACTACCGGCAAGCCGTGAGTCGTATGATAGGAAAGGGCAAGGAGATCGGATCCTGCTTTTGTTGCAGAATAGGGCGAGGAAGGCGCAAGGGGGTCTCGTTCCGAGAATGATCGGGCGAGAGTTGACCCATAGACTTCATCGGTTGAGATATGGATAAACCGATCAATGTTCTCTTCTTTTGTGGCTTCCAAGAGAGTGTATGTTCCGGTGATGTTCGTTCTCACGAAATCCCCGGCATTTTCGATAGACCGGTCAACATGGGATTCGGCTGCAAAATGAAACACCCAGTCACATCCCGTCATTGCCTGTGATACAATCTTTCTGTCACAGATATCGCCCTGAATGAATTGTATGCGATCAAGAAGATCCTGCAGGTTTTCACGTCGGCCAGCATAGGTAAGTTTATCTAAGACGGTTATCTCGCTATTCGGGTAGTTCCGGAGCCAGTACCGGATGAAATTCGTCCCGATGAATCCTGCCCCGCCAGTCACGAGAATCTTCATAAATGCACTTCTGAGTTCTCGCCAAGCGTCAGTTTGTATGCATGGGGCAATCGTTTTGTGGCAGAGTAAATATGCGAATGTCTTCCAATCAGGCTGTCCGTAATCCGTTTATCCGGTTCAATATCAACGATAGTGTCCCCAATGAAGATAGATGATTCAATTTGCCCTCCTTGGATAGTGCAGTTATCACCAATTGAGGAATAGGGGCCGATATATGTTGGCCCGATGGTACAGTTCCTGCCAATGATTACGGGTCCTCGGATCACACTCCCCGATTTTATAACAGTCCCTGCATCGACCACTACTGATCCAATGAGGGTAACGCCAGATTCGATGGTCCCCTGCAGATTTTCTGAGATATCGGAAAGCATAAGTTGGTTTGCACGCAGGATTGCATCGCTTGTACCAGTATCATCCCACCAACCCTGGATCCGGGCTGCACCTGTGCGGTAATCCGGGGAGGTGATCATGATCTGGAGGGTATCGCTGATTTCGTATTCGCCGCGTTTTGATGTTTTCAATTGTTCGATCACGGGAAATACGCGGGGGGAAAAATAGTATACCCCGATGACGACGAGGTTGGATGGAGGATTTTTGGGTTTTTCTACGATGCCAACGATCATATCTTTGTCCATTACTGCAACGCCGTAGGGGCGAGGATCCTTTTCTTCTGCTAGGAGCATTCCTGCATCAAGGCCCTGACGGTGAAATTCTTGGATAATGGAAGATATCGGGTCTTTGAGGATATTGTCCCCGAGATATACCACAAAATCGTCATTCCCGATAAAGTCTTTTGCACAGTACACCGCATGGGCAATTCCCCGGGGGGCATCCTGTTCGATGTAGGTGATCTGAATTTCCCACCGTGATCCGTCACCGATGATATCTTTCACCGACAGGATTCGTTCCGGGGTATAACCCACAATGATTGCGATCTCAGTAATTCCCGTCTCCTTGAGGTCTTCAATACAGTATTCGAGTACCGGTTTATTGGCAATCGGGATCAGTTGTTTGGCACCAGTATGGGTGAGGGGGCGGAGCCGGGTCCCCTGACCCCCGCTGAGAATAACACCTTTCACGATAATCCCTTACCTTTCATTTTAAATAAATATCCTATCATCTGTACTGCTGGTGATTTTTTCGGTAATATTCGATGGAGCGTGTCAGTCCTTCGCGCAACGATACTTGGGGGGTCCAGCCAAGTTCTTTTCGAATGCTGCCGAAATCTGAATAATAATCACCAATATCTATGCGTTTGCGTTCATCAGGAAAGTTTTTTATGATGAACTCCCCTCCGCGGTTTATTTCTATCAGCATGTTTCCGAGATCGTGCAAACTTATTGGTTCATCTCCACCAAGGTTGAATATCCGCCCATCTGCCTTTTCACACTCCGCAGCCGTCAGGAATGCATCTACTGCATCATCTACATAGTTAAAATCTCGTAGCTGCTGCCCCTCCCAGATTTCAAAAGGTTTTCCTTCAATGAGTAATTTAATCCAGATGCCTAAAAAAGTCTGGCGGGCATCCTTGATCCGCATACCAGGACCATACGTATTGGTCAGGCGTAATGCACAGGAACGAATACCGTATACATTATTATATAAAATATGGTACCATTCACCTGCCATTTTATTGATGCCATTGACATCGACCGGGCGAACGGGATGTTTTTCATCGACGGGCAGATAGTCTGGTTTGCCATAGACCTGACGAGTGCTGGCAAAAACAATTTTGACTTCGGGATTATATTTCCGGCACGTCTCCAGAACGGAAAGCTGAGCGCGGGAATTGATCTCCAAATCCGTGAACGGATCCTGCATAGAATCGAGATGACTTGTCTGCCCGGCGAGATTAAAGATATAATCCTGTCCCTGAACCAGATACCGCATGCTGTGCTCGTCACGCACATCTGAGATGTTCACACGCACCCGATCTTCAATGCCGGAAATATTGAAAAGATTGCCCCCGTATTCCGGGATGAGGCTGTCAACCAAGGTAACCTCAGCGCCTAAGTCCAGGAGCCGTCGGGATAAGTTGGATCCGATGAAGCCGAGTCCGCCGGTGATGAGGACTTTTTTTCCTTGAAAGGTACCCATGATAATTCCTTTGAAATAATATTACATACTGGCGTTTATGCACTTAATATGATTTTTTTTCTTTCCAATATCATTCCTTTCCAGACCGTATGAACTGGCGCTTTAAGCATATCCAAACTCTGAAATTCTGCGACAATTTCAAAGTTCCTATTCTGGATATATTTTAAAAAATTTTGCTCTGAAAAAATCCAGCAAGGATAACTGGCAGGGTAAATACTTGGAGGTACCTGTTGTACACCCAACCTGTCGGTGGAACCGTCCCAGAAGGGGGTCCTGTCAATAATGACATAATCAGAGGGCAGATCAAGCAGTTTATTCAACATATCATAGGGACTCTCTAAATATTGCAGAACACTACTCAGAAGAATTACATTGGGTTTCGTTTCAGACAAACAAATTTCAATATTGGGGAAAAACTTCAGAACTTCATCTTCAAAATATTCTTTTCCCACCTTCACATGAGCAGGCTGTTCAATAATATTCCATTGAATTTCAGGAAGATTCCCTAAAAAGGAACGGTTCTGGTAATATGTACTGCCCAGTGATCCCCCAAAGTCCAGAACGTTGAGCCGTCCACGGGATTGCGCTGCAACCCACATAAGACCGGCAAGAAGTGGCCAAGCGTATTGCAAATCTTTGAAAAGGACAGAATCGCGTTCATATGTGGCCTCACCCCGTTTTACCTTGAGAAGTGATTCCTTAGTCTTTTCCAGAATTATTTTAGAATCATAGCCCGTGCTTGCCTGTTTCGCTTCTTCCCAGGAACTATAATCACCAGTGAGACCAGCATCTCGACGATTTTTAATAATTCTCGTAAATACCAGCAAAATTGGTATTAAAACAAGTTTTGCCATATCTCGGGGATTCATTTATTTTCCCCTCCCCCATCTTGATGCAGTATTCAAGCATATCGAGCTGAAGCGACGAAAAGGTTTTATCAAACGGGAATACAAAGCAGGCCGTGTTCCACAGACACTCTGATGGAGGGCATAACATTCAGGATGTTCAACAGGTTCTGGCCACAAATCAGGTAACGGGGGGCATGATTTTAATGGAGGATTCTTTATCCATGAATCAGATTGGGCATTCGAGGCCTCTTTGTCAAAACCAATATGTTCTACCATACTCCATGGGGGACGGAGGCACAATCCTTGATTGAATATATGCCAATACAGGAAACGCACCGCCCAGATATTCCGTTTCAATTCTCCTTTGGCCATATGAGGCAAATCGGCACCATATCGATAAATGTCAATCCCTCTCTCCTTGCATCTTTTCATCAATGACGACGCACCTTGGTCCATCATACCCTCCCAGGCACGCGCCCAGGTACCCCAAACCAAGCATTCCGCACGGCCATCAAAATACGGTTGATCGATGACATTCTTTGGCGTTACAAGCGGATGCGTCCAACCGGTCACACTCATCACCCGAGTATCATCGCGATAATGCTTCATCGCAGCACAGAGGTAATTATAGGTTCCGGGCACACAAATCAAATCATCTTCAAAAACTATTGCCGCCGCTTCATTTTGGAGTATTTCAGTAACCCCATTTAATATGGACTGCCCTAAACCCAGATTTATATCCCGTTCGGTAATAATTGTATTACACCAATTAATCTCATGGAGTATTTTGCGAACCTCTTGAACAGCGGATTCTTTATCAGGATTCTTTGGACCATCACTGAAGATGTAGATTGTGGGGATATTATTTTCACGGAGGCATTTCAATGTCCTTCGGAGGTGGTTGGGGCGGTTGTATGCAAAGAGAATAACTGGTATTATATTTTCCATAATTCTCCATAGGTTAATTCATTAATTACAATTAAAATGCTTTACTATTTTCTCAATGTTTTGAGTAAGGTGTCAATATATCCCCCAATTCAACAGTGATTTAAGAGGGGGAAAATGACAAAAACTTCAAGCCCAAAATGTAACGGAAAAAAGTTATACAAAATGCGTACGGGCCGGAGACGATGCGCTCAATGCAAGTATGACTTCACTCCACATCAACTCCCCCTCCAATTAACGAAGGATGAATGGAGGGAGATCCTCCACTTATTTCTGATGGAACAGAGTTCGAACTCTATTGTCGAACAGACTGGGCTCGATAAGAAGCGACTGCTCCGAGCACTCCTCAGGGTACGAGTAGAACTCACGATGGATGTTCCGGCTATCTTCTTCACTACCATCGAGGTTGATGAAACTTACCTTAGGGGAGATTGGAGGAATAAAGGAAGGTCGTCAGGGATACCTGAACCAGAAGAGGTCGGGGAACCTCGAAGCAACCATTATTTGGAATTCTATGTCGGAATGGTCAGGTATGGGTAGAAATTGTCGAGAGTGTTGAGGAGGCCAGTCTTTTTCTGTTAATCATAAAGAAGTTTGAGATAGGATCGATTGTCTGTTCTGGCACCTCCAAAGCTACACCGGGGTTGCAGCAAAAGGATACGTACACCGCTTGGCCAAGCATAGGGAGGTGTATAGCGGTGGAAAGGGAAATTATATCAACGGATTGGAGGGATTCTGGGGATACCTCAAACGAAAATTCGCGTCAAAAAGAGGCATGTCAAGATCAAGGCTCCCATTATAAATCGGAGAGCATGTCTGAAAATACAACCATCGAACAAATCCAGAAAGGATTAAAATACAGAGAATTATTCATCTACCTGAGAAGAGTTAGAGGCAGGAATGGAACCTTACCCAATACAACTAAATATAGATGATTATGGAAAGAATGGATGACTGTGATGTAGTGTGAATAATAGCGTAACGATTCTTTTATTCTTGGCTATTGTAATCGTCCAAATCGCGGGGGTAGATTCAACAATTACATTACCCACCTCAACAACAGTTTCAACTATGCCAATAGTAATGGCGCCGACTACAACAAATACAACACCACTTTTTGTAGCAAACTTCACTGCAACTCCGCCAACTGGTGTGGTACCATTGCCGGTATCATTCACAGCTACTTCAACAGGCATCCCCGTCGGATGGGAATGGTTCTTTGGTGAAAAGAATTATAATCAGGTATGGAATGAGCAGACTGCAAGTGCCAATTGGACGAAAAGAGATGGTTTTTGTAGCGTGGTGATGCCAGACGGAAGTATTGTATTGATGGGGGGTGAAGTAGCCGCTTCTGGTAGTAACGCCTTTAGAAATGACACATGGCGGTCAACGGATGAAGGTGCAACGTGGACACTGGTGAACGTAAGTGCTGGGTGGCAGCCGCGATCTGATTTCAGCTGTGTTGTGATGCCAAACGGCGATATTGTAATTATGGGTGGTTTTGCAAACTTAAACGACATATGGCGGTCAACGGATGAAGGTGCTCACTGGACGCTGTTGAATGCCAGTTCTGGGTGGTCGGGAAGATGGGGCCATAGCAGTTTCGTAATGCCAGACGGAAGTATTGTGCTGATGGGTGGCGGTTATTACCCATATGGTAGGTATTGTAACGACACATGGCGGTCAACGGATGAAGGTGCTCACTGGACGCTGTTGAATGCCAGTTCTGGGTGGTCGGCAAGACGAAATTTTGCCGCTGTATTAATGCCGGATGGAAACATCATCATGATGGGAGGTAGAGATAATTCTAGTATTGGAGATGAGAACGACACATGGCGTTCTACAGATGATGGTGCAACGTGGACGCTGGTGAACACAAGTTCGGGGTGGATAGACCGATACAGCCATTTTAGCGTTTCAATGCCAGACGGAAGTATTGTATTGATGGGTGGTTATTCTAGGAGTAGTGGCAATTATCTGAATGACACGTGGCGTTCTACAGATGATGGTGCAACGTGGACTGAAATAAATAAAAGTTCCGGCTGGTCGGTGAGATACGCTCAGAGCAGCGTTGCGATGCCGGACGGTAGCATCGTACTGATGGGCGGTTATAACTACAATGGCAACACTGACAATTATTTGAACGATACATGGCGATTCCAGCCCGGCGCACACCGTCCGTTCTGGTATCTTTTGCCGGAATGGTCAAGTATGGGCCGAGATCGTGGAGCGCGTTGATGAAGATATTCTCTTCCCTCTGATTACGAAACAGGGTGAACAACAATCCACTGTCTGTTCTGATACCTGGAAAGCATATACTGGCCTTGTAGCAAAGGGGATACGTTCACTGTCTGGTGAATCATGGAGAGGGAAACTACAGCGACAGAAGGTGTAATCATATCAATGGATTGGAGGTGTTCTTGGATACCTCCAGCGGAATCTCGCCTCAAAAGGAGGTATCTCAAGATCAAGGCTCCCATTCAATATCGCAGAGAACGTCTGGAGTTACAACCATCGGACAAATCCAGAACGGGTTAAAATTCAGAGAATTATCCATCTACTTGAGAAGAGTTAGGGCAAGGAATCATACCTTACCCTTGTTTTTTAGATGCATCGATGATTAAAGAAGTATATCTTATTTCTCCTGTTTGATTTCTTTCATCAAATCGAACAGAACGGCGGATCATCCCTTCGTTTGGATTCCATTCATTATAATGAAATCTCATATTTTCATCATAGTATTCAAGGAATGATAGATTGAATCCAAAATCAGTTAAGATTCGTCCAAGAGAATGGTAAGTATATAAAAACTTGTGATCATCAGCTCCAGGTCCGTATCCACCAGGTTTGACCTGATTAATATAATCTGGATCAGGAAAATATCCATCAGGAACTGCAATTCGTATAATTCCATTAGGTTTTAAAAAAAATAAGATGTTTTTTAATGCTTTATTACGATCATCCGTTGATAAATGTTCGAAAAGATGTTCTGCCAAGATTTTGTCAACTGATTCCCTCTTAAAATAATAGGACCATTCTTGATTACTTGTAATATCGAGTAAGGATTTATCTGTACTTATCCAATCGGGATATTTTATTCCACCTGAACCGATAATTAAATTAATTGGCATATTTCTTGAAATTTTGAAATTAACTCTGAATCTTAAAATATATTTTGAAATAATCTGAAAAATCAATAATTTTCTAATATTTTTTTTAATCATTTGAATTATCAATCTCATCCCACCTTCAAATTTTTCAGAAACATTCCAATATTTATTCATTATACACTACAATCTGATGGGTGGCCTCTATAAAACTTTAAATCATCTCTATCCAGAGTGAACATCTCATTCTTCATAGATAATTACCGATTACCTGTAATCCATTCTTCGTTGAAGTCAATGAGGATCGAGACCTCCAGGCTCAATAGCGATTCGTCATTGATGAAATCCGAGAAATTTTTGATCCTCCCTCTCAGTTCGTTAAGGATCCAACTAGGAGGTTAGTAGTCTGCCTGATTTTCCATATTATAGTGGATCTAGTGTTTATCTATTACCTTTTGTTTTTCATAATTTCTTTAAAGGAATGTATACTCAGATTTTTATGGATGCTGACTCTTCCTAAGAGATAAGGGTTATTAAAAAATGAGATATGTCCATTACTTGTTGTAACACCGCAATGATAACCTGCCTTTTTTATCGCAAGTATCTCTCGTTTTGAATATCTCCCCCATGGATAAGAAAATGGAAAAAAATTCTCTCCCCAATCAATTAATTTTTGGCGAGAACACTCCAACTCATTTTTTAAATCACGCTCATTTAATTCAGTTAAATCAACATGTCTCCTCGTGTGACCCCCCACATCAATGCCAATTTCCCTAATTTTTAATATCTCTTTTTCTGTCATTAATCGGACATTTCTACTTTCTTGACTCCACTCAGCAGTTTTTCCAAGCATTTCTGTAACAATAAAAACTGTTGCAGGCAGTTTATATTGCTGTAAAATTGGAACTGCGTTTAAAAAAAAATCCTGATAACCATCATCAAAAGTAAGCACAGCATATTTTTTAAAAAAGAATTTATAAGGTCTGGTTAAAGAATCCACTAACTCCTGAAGCGAGATTATTTTATATCCCTCCCATATAAGAAATAACATCTGCTCTTTAAAATTGGTTATAGAAATTGCATAAGCATCATCTGAATTTTCTTGGACTATTGAATGATACATAAGAATAATTGGTCGCATAAAAAACTTTTCCTACTTATCCTTTTATTTGATTGCCTCAAGATAAAATGACAATTCGGGTCTATCATCTATTTTTTCAATATTCGGAATAATACTCTCGCGATATTTGCATTGCCGTACATGTCTGAATCCTTGTTCATGGAAAAGCTCGGCACATGACCCAAAGTCGAAAAAATATTTTTGATCCCCATAGTAATATGCCTCTGAAATAAATTTATCTCCAATTGTTTTCCCAACAAACCTGTCTTTTCCGGAGGGTAATTTTTGAAAAAGGAAATCGGTATCATTTTCTAAGTATGCTTTTGCAAATATTTTCAAATCCGGCAAAGAGACTCGAATAATCCCACCTGGGATTAATACCCGGTAAATTTCCTTTATAACAAACTTGCATTCTTCATAGGTAAAATAATTTAGGGCTTGAGACATGACAATAATTTCAATTGAATTTGATTCGACAGGAATAGAATTTTTTATATCATAAACAATATCTGCACCATTATTTTTGTCAATATTTGTATATCCCTCAATTTTTACCGGTCCACCACACAAATTGATTTTTTTTATGTCTTTGAATTTGGATATATGCCACTTCAATTGTATTGGATTTATAACTCTTTTGTAAACAGAATCGAGCAAATATCCGATTTTAAAAAAAATATTCATAAACGCCTCGCTATCTACTCCAATTACATCTACGGCATATATTCAATAACCTGTTTCCCTGACTTAAGTGAGAATGGATAGCCTGAAGGTTTCCCTTTTTTAGGATTTCTTCCAGTGTTTCTTCATTAAGATCACCCAAAATGTACCTCCTTTGCCAGTCCCGGCAGCATAATGATATTTGTCCATCTCGCGTGACAATAATTTCTCCTAATGGGGCTTGGCAAGGAGTCTTTTCATTTAAAATTGGTGATTGATATAACTCTGGAATTATATTCAACAAAACCATCTTTTCAAGATCAATAGGGATAGGTAATTTAATTTTTGATAATCGTTCATAATCTTTTGGTGAATACGCAGAAATATGAAGACGAGTCAACCCACATTCAACCAGTTCATCTGCCAAATTCTGATCGAGATAAAAACCATTTGTTGAAAAATATATGCTGCAATCAGGACAACTATTTTTTGCATATTCAATAAATTTGAACAATCTGGGATCTATAAGGGGCTCATTAAATGTATGAAAAGCTATCGTTCCTTTAAAATGATACTTATGTAGAATATCCAAAACACCAGTAACAATTTTTGCAGGGAGTATTCGAGTATTTACTTCAAAACTAAGTGGACATTTTTTATGAAACGTCGAATAGTTACAAAGATTTGATAACTCTATTGATACTCTGTTAGTATGTTGAAAAATGTTTTCTTCATCAACATGTGCAACAAGTGCAATTTTTATTGCTGCCAATTCATCGGAAGCTCTTCTTATATCATCTGAAGTAGCCGATAAAAGTGATCGATTTTTTGGCTGTTCCAAATTTTTTTCATATCGATCTTCAAATGTTGATTTTTTCCGAATTCTTAATAATAAATTCAAAACGATTTCTTTAAATCTATATAAAATATCTGTTTTTTC
>Ga0315277_10012151_pt1 | contig 10808 bp, 9 predicted proteins | sample YL17G05_15_MG_FD_203695 | JGI IMG/M metagenome (GOLD analysis project Ga0315277, IMG submission 203695) | Sediment microbial communities from Yellowstone Lake, YNP, Wyoming, USA - YL17G05_15 | ecosystem: Environmental > Aquatic > Freshwater > Lake > Sediment | place: USA: Wyoming | collected... | reverse complement strand
AGCCAACGAAGGGGGAGCTAGAAAAACTCACATCATGTACAAATGCAACCTCAGCTTCAAACAACTTCACAGTTATTTGCAGTTTCTAGTTGAAATGGGGCTCTTGAGATCAGTTGTAGGAAGTATTGGAGCCGATGAAAACTCGGTTCTGTTTGAAACAACCAAAAAGGGAGAAGCTTTCATTAAAGCTTACGGGAATTTAAACGCGCTCCTCACAAGTGACTTGAGAGAGCATATTAGCTGATTTACATTGAGACATCTAGGTTTTTGACGGACTGCACGAATTTGTCTTCACATAAATGTTAAATATGGAAATTTAACATAGAACACATTTACGACAAAGAATTGAGGAAGAAAAATCATGAAGTCCATTAAAGCAATAGCGCAAACAACATGGATTCTAATAATCATAGTCATAGTGCTAATCGCGGCTTTAGGAGGCGTAGTACTCTATTATTCAGGAGTGCTTACACCAGGACAGCAACTGCAAACACCAGGATTTGTCAACGACAACGTTATCATATTGGAGGGAGGAAACCAACCGCAGTGGCTGGATCCTCACGTGTCCTACTATCAATATGACTATGAGATCTTGCAGCATTCAGCTGAAATGTTGCTCTGGTACAACGGAGAGAGCAGCACTGATATCATTCCTTGGCTTAGTGACACTTGGACACCGAATTTTACGACGACCTCTCTCACCTACACTGTGACGTTGAGGCAAGGGATAGAGTTCCAAGATGGGACACCGTTCAACGCTACGGCAGTATGGTTTAGCCTAAACCGACTTCTAATAATGGATGGCACTGACGGCTCAGGAAACCACGGAAGCCAAGCGGCTTGGATACTTCAGCAACTACTTAACACGGATTATAGCAGTTCCCTTGATGGTGACCAAGCTTATGATGCGGCTTGGGTGAAAAAGGTTCTTGATCAGAATTTTGTTCAAATAATCGACAACTACACTATAAAGATCAATATTCAGTTGAAGACAACTCAGTTTCCATTCCTCCTTTCGCAGCCATGGGCAGCCATAATCTCCCCAACTGAAGTGGTCAAAAGAGAGTACACATATCACACTGATTGGGGAACCTTCGATGGCAACCTCACGAAATACTTCATAAAAGCAGCGGGCGTCGGAGACACGTATTTCAACGTTCCCAGACAAGGATGGACATTTGGAACAGGACCATATTACCTAGACAGTTATGACCCAACAACTTATAAAGTGGTTTTGAAGGTCAATTCTAACTATTGGGGAGGCCCAGACAACTTCCAATACGGCAAGATAGGCGTGCCAAAGATAAAAGAAATAGACTTCAACTACATTGAGAGCTTTAGCACAAGATTATTGGACTTGAGCGCTGGAAAAGCCACTGGTATCGGAGTCAGTTCTGCGGACATATATTCCGTAGTGGATCGTGACACTTGGCTAAACAATGCAGAATTCAAATCATTGATTGCTGGTGTAACAGTTCATGGACCTTTTGTACAATTCGTCACCGACTGGATCACCTTCGTCACAAATGTAACCGACGCTTCTGGAAAGCTAAGAACCTTCCAGCCCACGGCTGATAGAAGAATACGTTTAGCTTTTGCATGCGCAGTGAACCTGACCGAAATAAACATCGATGTTAACAACCGATTGGGTCAAGTCCCGAACCAGTTGATTCCACCTGGTCTGGCACCAGAAGGAGCCTACAACCCGGACATTACACCACCATGGTCCCTAGACCTGCCCAGAGCGGCTGAACTGCTTGTGGATGCAATGGAGCATCCAATGACCTCGTTCACATACTACAATGGGACACCAATACCAGCAGGAAAAATTGACAACAGGTTTGGAGACACAAATGGAGACGGAAGAGCAGACATAACCTATACTATCGAGATTTACGTGGGAGCTGCTGACATCCTCACTCAGAAAATATTGACAACCATTTCGACAAACCTGAACGCAATGGCAGCAGACGTTTCAAGAGGAGGAAATGCCACAGGCCTGCGCTTCGCAGTTGTGCCAGTCCCAGGCGGTCAACAATATACTTTAGCATCTAGGCACCAAATCTATGCATACTGGGGAGGATGGGTTGCTGACTACAACCACGTCATAGACTGGTTGGGTCCCATGTACTTGTCATCGCAAACCTATTTCAAATGGAACCAGATGAACTACACCACACTCGACAACTATGTTGAAAACGCCATGGCAGCTGATGAAGCAGGCAACCTAGAGGATCTGTTGCACTGGAACGACCTTGCAAACGAATATGCAAACTACCAAGTGCTATACTTTTACACAACCTACCCATTGGCTTACTTTGTTCGCTCATCTTACCTGAAGGGTTGGTACTTTAACGTAGCCTTAGCTACAGAATATTTCGCCCCAATGCACTACGAAACTACACCATAATCCTCAATCCCCTTTTTTATTAATTCACTAAAACAACAGAGAAAGCACTGTAGCCTCCAATATTCAACAGAAATCTTTGTTTTTCCAACTCAACATCTGCATTCTGGAAACATAATACATTTATAGAATTGGTTTCCTTACATCAATTAAGGAAGAATTAGAGGATTTCTAGAAATGAAACTCTACCAGTACATAATAAGACGCTTAATTCTCATGATTTTCGTGTTGTTCGGTGTCAGCCTCGTTGTTTTCTATCTGGGCAGAGGCTTTCCCGACGCTTTCAATCCATTGACCCAGTACATCACACCCAAGACTCCCCCCGCTGTGATTGAACAAATAATAAAGGCTCATGGATTTGACCGTCCTCTTTACGAACAGTACTTTTTCTGGCTAAACGATGTTTTCAGAGGCGACTGGGGTAACTCAAACTGGGCGAACGGTTTACCTGTCAACGAAGTTTTTTTTAATCGTTTTCCGTATACTGTTGAATTGTCTGTTGCCTCTGTGATCATAACGGTTGCAGTAGGATTGCCGCTCGGAATTGTGTCAGCTCTCAGAAACAACAAACTTCCAGATCACATAGCACGCATAATAGCCTTAACTGGTTACTCGACCCCAGCCTACTGGTTCGGTTACATTCTTCAGTTAGTCTTCTTCTACTACTTCTACTTGTGGAGGTTGCCCAACCTTCCAAGCTCCCTCGCAATAAGCGGGAACTATTATGTTCCAAGAGTCACGGGCGTTCCCATATTAGATGGTCTTTTTGCGGGAAACATATCTTTTGCTTTAGACGCGTTTGCTCACCTGATTTTGCCAGCTACAAGTCTAGCCTTTATCAGTCTGGGCTATCTTGCCAGAATCGTCAGAGCAAGCATGCTAGAAGTGCTCCGTCAAGACTATATTACAATGGCAAGATCGAAGGGGCTCAAAGAAAGAGTAGTCATTTATCGGCATGCTATGAAGAATGCATTGATCCCTGCCGTGACATTGACGGGTCTGTTTTTCGCCGGCCTTCTTGGAGGAGCAGCCATAACGGAATACGTGTTTCAGTGGCCAGGCGTGGGACGGGCTTCCCTAATCGCCATTTTTCAGGGAGACAGCAACTTTCTATTACTTTACAGTCTAGTCATAGCTACAATAATCGTTGTCGCAAACTTAACGGTTGACATACTATACGTCTTTTTGGACCCGAGGATCAAATATTAGAGGGAGCATGAATGGCAGGTAGTATAGAAAGATTCAGACGAGGCGTAGCGGGTTTTCTTGGAAGATTCCGAAAAGGAGAATCAGCGGCGAGAATTGCCGACTTTAGATACACACTATATCTGCTGAGGAGAAACCCGCTTGTAATCATAGGCTCTGCAATTTCTATTTTCTTCATATTTCTTGCTTTTACAGCTAATCTAATAGTTGATCCAAACTTGGCCTACAACTTCAATTTTGCACGAAGTTACACGTGGAATAGCCCATACTTTTCGTGGGGGACAGGAACAGCTACAGCTGGACCTCCGATTAATTATCTAGGCACAGATGGATATGGTAGAGATCTTCTTCAGATGATAATTCTCGCTATTCCTTTGGACATTTCTCTGGCTTTTTTTATAACGTTCGCCGCTATGGGAATAGGCATCACGATAGGCGCCTTGGCAGGATACATAGGAGGTGCAATAGATGAAGCCATTCTGAGAATTACGGATATCTTCTTCGCTTTTCCAGGTCTTCTTCTTGCGTTGGTTTTTGCTGCTATATTCGGTCGAGGGGACATCACAATCTTGGCATTAGCGGTTCTTGCAGTCTGGTGGCCCACATACGTGAGATTAATGCGTGGCCAAGTGCTCGCTGAAAAAGAGAAGATTTACGTGGAAGCCTTAAGGGCGCTTGGAGTTGGACACCTAACGATATTATTCCGCCATATCTTACCTAACTCAATCTATCCGATTCTGGTCCAAGCTACGTTAGATTTGGGAGGCGTCATCCTCACGTTTTCTGCGTTGATGTTCCTTGGCTTCTCGCCAAGTCCAGCGCTCCCAGAACTGGGCAATTTGGCATCAGACGGTATCTCACATGTGTTTACTGCTCCTTGGCTTATTCTGTTTCCTGGGTTGACTATTCTGTTGATTGCGCTAGCCTTCAATCTTGTTGGAGATGGGCTCAGAGACGCCTTAGACCCGAGGCTGAGAAGATAAGAAAAACGATGTGAGCATGTTGACACAAAAAGAACTTGTTCTTGAAGTCAGTGATGTGCGACTCGATTTCAACACGTATAGAGGCTCAGTGAAAGCACTAAACGGCGTCAACTTCAAACTTTACAAGCATGATGTCCTCAGTCTAGTCGGCGAATCAGGCTGCGGCAAATCCGTTTCAGCCCTGACTATATTGAGCCTTCTCCCAGAAAACGCCCAAGTTATAGGCGGAGAAATCCTGTTCAGAGGAGAAAACCTCCTCAAGAAACCTGGCGAATACCTGCGGGTAATGCGCGCAGAGGAGTTCGCCACAGTTTTCCAAGATCCTATGACGTTCCTCAACCCTGTCTTAACGATAGATGACCAACTTGAAGAAACCTTCAAGCTTGATGAGAAAGCGCTCAAAGCCGCTGTTTTGCAGCAAAAAACCAGGGGAGACAAGAAATTAACCTACGAAGAGTTTCTCTCCATGAAGGGAAAAGAAGACGAGATTCTCTCCAAAAACTTGGAAGTCTCACGCGGAGAAGTCAAGAAGATGGCGAAAAACCTCTGCATTGATGTCCTTCGCCTAGTGAAACTGCCTGACCCTGAACGAATTTTGAAGCAATATCCCTTTGAGTTGTCTGGTGGCATGAGGCAAAGAGTCATGATAGCTATGGCACTAGCCAGACGCCCATCCCTATTCATCGCCGATGAAATAACAACCGCATTAGACGTAACCATTCAAGCCCAAATACTGCATTTAATGGGAGAGCTAAGAGACAAAATTGACGCTTCTACGCTAATGATAACTCATGACCTTGCAGTTGCCGCAGAAATAGCTGACAGAATCGCCGTCATGTACGCAGGAAACGTGGTAGAACTCACCGACAAGCATGAAATTTTCAGGCGCCCTTTACATCCCTACACTAAATTGCTGATGAAAGCAATACCCAACGTTGCAAGACCAGTGGAAAGACTCGATTCAATACCTGGAATTGTTCCAGACCTTATTGATCCGCCTTCGGGCTGCCGTTTCCATCCCCGTTGCCCATACGCAATGGAAATTTGCACTTCTGTGTTTCCTGAAACAACCGAACCGTTTCCAGAACATGAGGTGGCATGTTACTTATACTGAGGGAGCAAGTGAAAAGATGAGCACCATATTAGCTGTGAAAGATTTGAAGATGTGGTTTCCCATAAAAAGCGGAATAATTCAACGCACTGTCGGATACGTGAAAGCGGTAGACGGAGTGAGCTTCACAATTCGAAGAGGCGAAACTTTTGGGCTCGTGGGTGAATCTGGTTCAGGAAAAACTACTACGGGCAGAAGTATTCTCAAGTTGATTCAGCCAACCAGCGGCAACGTGGTTTTTCAGGATAAGGATATGACAAAAGCAAAGGGAAGCGAACTGAGAAAACTGCGGTCCAAAATGCAGATAATTTTCCAGGATCCGTATGCTTCGCTTGATCCAAGGCAGACAGTGAATTCCATGCTAAGAGAAGCCATGAAAACACACGGCAAGATTCCAAGTTATGAAGAGGCTCACGGAAGGGCGAAACAGTTGTTGGGCGTCGTGGGGTTAAGCGAGGAGCATTTGTACAGGTTTCCACACGAGTTCAGCGGTGGGCAAAGACAAAGAATCGCTATCGCTCGAGCGTTGGCGGTTGATCCAGAATTCATTGTGTTGGACGAGCCTACATCCTTCCTCGATGTTTCTGTTCAGGCTCAAATCCTCAACCTGCTCAAGGACCTTCAGGCAAAAATCGGTTTAACCTATCTGTTCATTACACACAATTTGGCAGTTGTGCATCATATGAGTGACCGCGTGGGCGTCATGTACCTTGGCATACTTGTCGAGGTTGCAGACAAAAACGAGGTTTACAAGGGTCCAAGGCACCCTTACACTTTCCATTTGATGGCAGCCATTCCCGTACCTGACCCCGACATTGAAAAACACATAGTACTTCTCCCAGGCGACGTGCCCAGCCCAGTGAATATTCCATCTGGCTGCCGTTTCCATCCACGATGCCCATACATGACTGAAAAATGCAAGCGTGAAGTGCCGCCTCTATTCGAACGAACCAAAGGACACTGGACTGCTTGTCATTATGAGATTGATTTTCATAAGGCTGAAAGACTATATGAAATCGATTACGGGAGTCCTGCAGGCAAGAGTTGACGGCAGAAGAAGAGAAAAAGAAAGAGGAGCAGCATCTGACGTGGAGAGATTACGTTGCCCTCATAATTGCCATGCTTACGACAACTCTTCTTCCAATTCTCATATTTGTACTAATCATCATTGCCGCACTAATAGTGGCATTAGTGCTTTTTGGGTGAAAACTCCAGTTTCTGTGAAGATTATCTCTATATTTTAGAAAGCATGAATTGACAAGCGCCACTTAAGGAAGCGGACCTTGCTAATGTCAGTTCAGAATCAAGTTGTAAAAGCCTTAATGACCTCTGCGGCTTACGATGACGACACAGGGAAGATAGAGCTTATTCAAACTCACATATCATACGTTTTCGTGACTCGGAAATTTGTCTATAAAGTGAAGAAGGCTGTAAACCTCGGATTTCTAGACTTCTCCACGTTGGAAAAGAGGCGTTTCTACTGTGAAAAGGAAGTGGAGCTTAACCGCCGCCTCTGCAGAGACATGTACCTTGAAGTTGTTCACATTAACAAGTCAAACGGAGTTATTAAGGTCAAGGGTGAAGGCGAAACAGTGGAGTACGCCGTAAAAATGAAGCGGATGCCCCAAGACAAAATGATGAACCAGCTTCTAGACAAGAAACGAATAGACGAAAAAACCATAGATAGAATAGCGAAAATCGTCGCTGAATTTCATTCCAAAGCAGAAACGAATGCTCGGACAAGCAAGTTCGGTTCTTTAGCAACAATAAAGGGCAATTGGAATGAGAATTATGAGCAAACCAGAGAGTTTGTGAACAAAACAATTTCCCCAGAGGATTTCAATTTTATTCTTGAGAAAATAGATGCTTTCATTGAGCAGAATGCGGGTTTGTTTGAGAAGAGAATGGCTGATGGTCGAGTTAAAGACTGTCACGGTGATATTCATTCGGGCAACATTTTTGTCACAAACGGCATCTACATTTTCGACGCCATAGAATTTAACGAGAGGTTCAGGTATTCAGATGTTGCCTCTGACGTTGCCTTCCTAGCTATGGACTTGGATTATAAAGAACGAACTGACCTGTCAGACCTCTTTGTGAAGAAATATGTGCAATATTCTGGAGACCAAGAATTACTCAGGCTTCTGCCCTTCTACAAATGCTACCGAGCCTACGTGCGAGGGAAAGTGGTAAGCTTCAAACTGGAAGACCTGAGCATAAGCAGAGAAGATAAAGAGACAGCAACAAAAGAAGCAAAAGAATACTTCAAACTAGCTTGCTCTTATGCAAAGAAACTTTAGAAAAAAGTTCATTCCAAGTTGAATTGCTCTGCAACGTATTTGGGAATTTTGACTGTTCCCATGACTATTGGCTTTTGGTGGCAGTCGCTTCCGCCCGTCATGATTAGTCCGTGTTTTTTTGCGAATTCCAAGTAATGTCTTGTTGTGTGTGTGTCGTTTCTGGAGTGCCAGCATTCTACGCCGTCAATGTGTGGAAGCATTGATTCTTCTATTATTGCTGTTTGTTCCGCCAGCGATTTGGTCAGCGTCACGAGTGAAGTTCCATGAGAATCATTAGGATGCGCCAGCACTATCTTTCCTCCCGCGTTTCTGACCAGCCTTGATGCTTCTTCAAGGTAAAGAGGAAACTTGGGAACATCAAATCTCACCAAGTATCTGTCAAAGGCTTCCTGTCTTGTTCCAACGATTCCTTTTTTCACCAAGTAATCTGCAATGTGAGGTCTGCCAAGCACTCCGTCAACTGAAGCCTGAATCTGCTCAAAATCCTTCCTAGTCAGCTTTTCAATTCCCTCTTTCTCAAACTCAGTATTAAGGTTAGCCAGGATTTTTGCAGCTCTTTCCTCCCGGTACTCAGCAATTATGCAGAGCTTGTCTCTGAATCTCTTACTGTTTATATCATATTCATAACCTAAGAAATCCAGCGATATTGACTTGCCCTCGTGATATTTTGAGTGCGAGAAAGTTACGTTCAATTCAACGCCAGAAACGTAGCTAATTCCGTTTTTCTTAGATAAAGCCATGGCTTCCTCTTGGCAGTCAATGCAGTCGTGATCCGTGATGGACATTAAACCGATATTTCTGCTCTTGGCTTCCGTGATTATTTCTTTAACAGTCATTTTTCCGTCTGAGCAGTCTTTCGAATGAATGTGCAAATCAATAATCATATTATAGCAGTGTCCAACCTATCTTTTTTCCATGCCTGTTATGAACCATTTCTCAGGAGCATCATACTCGGTGTCAACAATCAAGTGTACTACCTGAAGTTTTGGAAACCCCTTTTTCAAGTCATCTAAATCTACAGGCTCAAACTTTTTCTTATTGTTGTAATAGGCTTCAGGGGTTAACGCGTTTGACTCATACTTGTCTTTGGTTCTTCTCTGAATCCTTGTAAGCGATGCTTTTTCAGAGCAGTGAGTTTCAAGAATAACAAAAGTCATATTATGCTTGGCAGCAATTTCAGCCGCACGCCTCCGTAGTTCCTGAGAAACAAAAGTTGCATCCAAAATCAAGCCGTTCTTGCTTTTTTGTGCAAGCTCGTCTGCTCGACGAAACAGCTCATCATAGACGGATAATCGCTTACCCATGTCAGCGGCAACTTTCTCGTCGAAGATGTTTTCATTCTTGAGAACTTCAAGCCTGACTAAATCACTCCGAAGAATAGAATATCCCTTAATTTTTGAGATTTCCTCTGACGTCTCTGTTTTCCATGTGCCTGGAAGCCCACATGTAATTAAAAGCGTGTTCAGCTTCAACTGGGCTTCGACAAATGCGGCGAATGGTTCCCTCACGGTTGACACATCCATCCTTCAAGGAATCTAAAGTCCGAGGAAACAGAATTAAAACTTTGCATCAAAAGCGAACAACACCTGCCCTAATCTTTCTTCAGTGACAGTGGCGAATTCTTTCTTTGCTCAAGCACAAAAGTTGTATAAGTATCAATGACATCCTTGGAATCATAAAGCCGAAGCAAGAAAGCATTGTATTCGGCTAGGTCTTGTACTCTGATGATGGCAAGCAACCCGTATTCTTCGCCTGTGCGGTAAAGATCGGTGATTTCGCTCATAGAAGCCAAGTATTTCTCTGCCACATAGTCATACATCCTCGGATCAGCTTTGATTCGCACAATAGCCCCTGTCTTCCATCCAAGCCTATCCCAATTAACCCTCACAGTGTTTCCAACGATTGCGCCGTTTTTCTCCATTCTAGCTAACCTTTGAAAAACAGTTGGCTGCGAAACCTTGAACCCAAACTTTCTGAGCAGCCCAGTCAGCTGTACAGTTGTCACGGGCAACGGAGTGTTCACGAATTCCATCTGATTCAGCAGGATATCGAGGATTTTAAAGTCAGTTTCATCAAGTTTCAAGTTTTTTCTAACGGTTTTTATAACAGATCCAGATTCCTTGAAAGTGTAGATGGCGTTGACTGCACGGTACTTTTTGAAAACACTCTGCGCCATTGCGTCATCAATTTTCTTCAAAACACTGTTGAAATGCTCGTCGTCAATCAGTCTGAACCTTGCAAAGAGCGAGTAATCACCCGTTATTCCGTCTAACAAATCGCATGAACCCGTCTTTTCAAGCAGTTTTGCAAGCCAAGGTTCATGTGGATTTGTTTTGAATTCAAAGAAAACTGTTCTCCTAAACCCAACCAAGGAAGAGTTAATTATAACGGTGGGTCCGAGCAGGATATCTTCTTTGAAAAGTTTCTCGATTCTTTTTTTCACCGCAAACCTTGACAACCCCACTTTCTCTGCTATTTCCGTCAGTGGTTTTCGACTGTCCATAAGGAGCATGTTTAGAATTTTTGTGTCTTGGAAATTGACAGCCAACCCTTGCTATTCTCCTCTATTGAATAAATAGTGCAATATTGAAGCCAATATTTATCATTTTATAGATAATGCCCTAAAGATATAAATATTACGTGCACTCACGTTCAAGGACAGGATGGAAGATTTATGGACTTTAAAGTAAAAGATGTGTCTCTTGCTGAACAGGGCAAGCTGTTAGTTGATTGGGCTTCAGTGCACATGCCAGTTTTGAATCAAGTGAAGAGCAGATTTGAGAAACAACGGCCTCTTAAAG
>Ga0315277_10012149_pt1 | contig 10808 bp, 6 predicted proteins | sample YL17G05_15_MG_FD_203695 | JGI IMG/M metagenome (GOLD analysis project Ga0315277, IMG submission 203695) | Sediment microbial communities from Yellowstone Lake, YNP, Wyoming, USA - YL17G05_15 | ecosystem: Environmental > Aquatic > Freshwater > Lake > Sediment | place: USA: Wyoming | collected... | reverse complement strand
GCCTCGCTGCCCACGCCCGAGCGGTCTTGTTGCGCGCTTGCATTGTTGGTCATCAACGAATCTCGCACCCGTCCTAGACCTTCTCAGGAACCACCCACGGGTCACGGTAGTTTCGCTTTACCAGCCGGTTCGCTTCCTCGTCGTTCACAAACGTCTCGGTCGTCCCGTCAAATGCCAACCTTCGGTTGCCGACGCGATACGATATATTTCCCAAGTGACAAAGCAGCGTCGAAAGATGCCCTTCCTCGATATCGGCATTCGGCCGTTTGCGCGTGCGGATGCAATCAATGAAGTTGTCCTGGTGCTCCTGGTTCGCCTCGCGGCCATACTCGAACGGTTCGCCTTTCCAATCGGGCCCCCACACCTGCCAGCCGCCGCTATGACGGCCCAGATACAGGATCCCTTTGGTTCCATAGATTTCGATTTTCATCGCATAGAAGGGCCAGTTGGGAAATTGGTCCTTGTTTCGATCTTCGGGCGCGACTTTCTTCATGACCGGGTTCCAAAGCGCCAGCTCAAAAAGAAGCGTCAGGCCCTCATATTCATACGTCGCGATCTGGGTATCGGGCGTTTCGCCCGCGTCCTTGAACTCGTGGAGGCTCCCCGTTGTCGCGACCGACTTGGGATGGGGCCGGCCGATGACCCAGCGCGCCATGTCCATTTGATGAACGCCGTCATTGATGATGTCGCCGCCCGAGTAGTCCCAGAACCAATTCCATCGGCCAATCCGGTCGGCGTTGTAAGGACGCATAGGGGCGGGACCGAGCCACATGTCGTAGTCAAATCCCTGGGGCGGTGTGCTGTCGGGCGTCGGGGGAATCCGCGAACGAGCATTCATGTTCAGAACACGCACCAAGTGAATCGCTCCCAACTTGCCTGATCGCAGGTACTCGATCGCATGTCGAACATAGGCGGCGCTTCGATTCTGCGTGCCCAATTGAACGATGCGCTCATATTTTCGTGCTGCCTCGACCGCTTTGCGCCCTTCCCAAATGCTATGCGACGCCGGCTTTTCGACATACACATCCTTGCCCGCCTGGCAGGCAAAAACCGTCGCCGGGGCGTGCCAATGGTCGGGCGTTGCGATGAGGATGGCATTCACATCGCGGTCGTCCAGCATCTTGCGAAAATCCGTGACCAGTTTCGGTTTCTTGCCCGACGCCCCTGCGATCTGTTGAGCGCGGCCTTCCAAAATGTCGTTTCTCACATCGCAAAGATACGCCACTTCGCAGTCGGAACGGCGAGCAAACTGGCGCGCCAGATAAGACCCGCGACCGCCCAGACCCATCACGCCGATGATCACGCGCTCGTTTGCAGAAACTTTCTTACTCGGCGCAGGTTCCGTTGCCCCCAATGCAGCCGCACCGACTGTCGTTCCAAGCGAATCTCTCAGAAACCGTCTTCGGTCCATTTTCCCCATGCGCGTCATCTCCCTTTGTCGAAACGATGAATGATGAACGATGAACTGAGAATAGAAACGCAAAGGCCCGCGGCCGTCGGGTTTTGCAGATTGTCACTCACTCGTGGCAGTTGGTTTTCGTGCCGCCGCGCTGAACCACTCGGCAATTCCCGCGGCCACCGATTCCATATAACGCTCGCTAAATGCTTTGTCCATGAGAAGCATTTCGTCCTCGGGATTGGAAAGAAAGAGGCACTCGAGCAAAACCGAAGGCATCGCCGTGATCTCGCGCGGAATGTAGAGATCGGCTGTAACAACGCCATAGGGTTCGGGGCGCGGCTCGACCCGCAGCATCTGGCGGTAAATGGCCTGCGCGACATCGCGCGAATGCGGATGATAGTAGTACACGCCAACGCCTCTTGCCTCGAGCGGATCGCCCGTCAAGGCGATCGAGTTGTTGTGAATGCTTACGAAAAGGTCGCCGTCCTGTTCGGCCTGTCGGGCGCGGTCGGCCAATGAGACGTCTGCATCCTCGGGCCGCGTCAGGCGAACCGTCGCGCCTCGCGTTTCGAGAAGACGACGAAGAATGCCGCACAGATCGCGATTGATCGCCTTCTCCTCGATGCCGGTCGAGCCAAGCGTTCCCTTGCTCGGGCCGCCGTGGCCCGGATCGAGAAGAATCGTATGGCCCCGCAAGGGTCGCGTGGAATCAGCCGGCGGCGACAACGGACGGCGCAGCGCAAGGCACAAAACCGCGCCGTCATAATAGGCGCGGTAGCCGAGCAATCCGCCCCCGCGAAGCGAAATCTCCAGTCGGCACGCCCCATCGCTTGCCGGCGCATTGACAATCGCTTCGACCATTCCCCGCGGCGTCCGGTCGGTGATCCAATTCAGACTATTCTCGACGCCGAACATCGTCAGTTCAATCGCCGACGAATGCGGATGCTCGGTGACGATGAAAGGCACGCGCAATCCAAGCGGAATTCGGACGACCGTTGCGCCATTCTTTTCCGTGACCGACAAGTCTCTGATACAGCCGCGTCGAAGCGGCGGTTCGCCGCGCACCATTCGGACAAGATCGCGCGGCACCCACCCATGCAAGGTAGGCGTCAGGGCGACCCGCAACGAATCGCCTACGGCTCCGACGATCTGGAGATGCGTTCCTTCGCGCGCGGCAAGGATCGGCGCGCCGTGGTGCGGTTCGGCGCGCAACCGAACGTAGTCTTCTTTCGCCCGCGCCACATCCGGAAAGGGATTCGTGTTGACGGTGACGCGACCGGGCACCCGCCATTGCGCCGCCGGTTCACTCTTTCCTTTGGCAGACCAAAGATAGCACGTCACGCGCGCCTGGACCAAGCGATCCGACGGCTTCACCTGGTAGGCGCCCTCGTAGAATCCCTCGACGCCGTCTCTCGACGTGGGAAGCAGCGGATAGTGCGTTTCGCCGCTGCCAATGCGAAAAGTGGCCTTCCGCCCGCGGCTGCCCTTGACGCAAATGCGTAGGGTGTCGCCGGCGCGGACTTCGAGATCCTCGGATGGCTCACCCTCACAGTCGGGATCGAAACAAATCGGCGTCGCGGGGAGAGATCGAAACGGCCTCTGTCGCACAACGGTTCGCTCGGCGGTCGCTGTCTGCTCGCCCTTCGTGGCGCGGAAATGGATCGTGTTGTCACCGGGCTCCAGAGGACAGGCGCCGGCGAATGCCCCCGATGGGAAAACCCGCATCTGTTGGCCGTTGACCATGACGCGGGCCGCCGGATCGGTTCGTCCGCCCACGCGAACTCTCGCGCCATCAACCGTCACGCCTTCGGGCGGCCAAACAACGAGAAGCGATATTAAGGAATCTTCGGCCGGCTGACCGATCGCGACGCAACACGCAAACACAACGGTCAACAGAGCGTCGGCGGCGCGACAGGGGCCAAAGGAGAGTCGGAGCATGACTCACGTCAGAACTTCTTTAGGTTTGTCGAGCGATAGATCACGCGGTGTTCGCTTCGGACTTGCCGTTTGCCCTTTCGAGGGCTTTTCTCCAGCCCCCGCCCGTTTGTCTTCGCCTTTGGCGAAAACGTCGGGAAGCGGCTTGCCCTGCATGACCATGTCTATCTCTTCGCCGTCGAGTGTTTCGCGCTCGACCAAAGCACTGGCGATCGCTTCCAATTGATCGCGGTGATCGGTTACGATCGAGAGAGCGCTTTTGAGGGCCTCGTCAATGAGCAACTTCACCTCTTCGTCAATGATCCGGGCGGTGTCATCGCTGTAGTCGCGCTCGTGACCCAACTCGCGACCCAGGAAAACAGCGCCCCGCGGCTCACCGAACACGCGCGGTCCCAATTTGTCGCTCATCCCGAATTCACAGACCATCAAGTGACAAATCATGGTGGCTTTGCGCAGATCGTCGCTGGCGCCGTCGGTGATATCTTGGAAGACGACTTCTTCGGCGGCGCGACCGCCCAATGCCCACGCCAGCAGGTCCTTGAGATACATGCGCGAGCGCGTCCGGCGATCTTTCTCCGGCAAGGAAAACGTGGCTCCCAGCGATCGTCCCCGAGGGATCACCGAGACCTTGTGCACCGGATCGGCATGTTTGAGATGCTTGGCGCAGAGCGTATGCCCGGCCTCGTGGTAGGCCGTCATGCGCTTCTCCTCGTCCGTCAGAACGAGACTGCGGCGCTCGGGACCCATCATGACGCGGTCTTTGGCTTCTTCGAGGTCGGTGCTGTCAATGGTGTCTTTATTGCGGCGAGCGGCGAGAAGCGCGGCCTCGTTGACAAGGTTGGCGAGATCGGCTCCCGAAAATCCGGGTGTGGCGCGGGCAAAAACCTTTGCATCCACCGCCTTGTCCACACGCACCTTGCGCAGATAAATCTGGAGAATCTTTTCGCGCCCAACCACGTCGGGATAGTCCACGGTGATCTCGCGGTCGAAACGGCCCGGCCGGCGCAGCGCCGGATCCAATACGTCGGGCCGGTTCGTGGCCGCGATCAGGATCACGCCTTCATTGGCGCTAAAACCGTCCATCTCGACCAGCAACTGGTTGAGTGTCTGTTCGCGTTCGTCGTGACCGCCACCAATGCCCGCGAATCGCTGGCGACCGACGGCGTCAAGCTCATCAATGAAAATCAGGCACGGCTTGTGTTTCTTGCCCTGCTCGAACAGATCGCGCACGCGCGATGCCCCGACTCCCACAAACATCTCGACGAAGTCCGAGCCGCTGATGCTGAAGAAGGGGACGTTCGCTTCGCCGGCAATCGCCTTGGCCAGGAGCGTCTTGCCGGTTCCCGGCGGCCCGACGAGCAGAACTCCCTTGGGAATCTTGCCGCCCAACCGGGAGAATTTCTGCGGGTCTTTCAGGAATTCGACGATTTCGCACAGTTCCTCTTTCGCTTCGTCAATGCCGGCCACGTCATCGAACGTCATGCGCGGCTGCGAGCCGTCGTTCAGCTTCGCGCGCGACTTTCCGAACGACATCGCCTTGTTGCCGCCGCTCTGAATCTGGCGCATGATCACAATCCACAAACCGATGAACAGCACAATCGGCAGGAGGAACGAGAAGATTAGATTTTGAAAAATGATCGAGGGCGGGTCGTTCTCATACTCAATCCCCCGCCGGTCGAGTTCCTGCGTATAGTGGTCAACCTGTCCTTCCTGAAACGGCATGTAAATATTCGTTTCTTGCCCTTTGGCTTCGCCGACGAGAACGGCCTCAATCCGTTGATCCCGGATGCGAACGTTGCGAACCAGGCTCTTGTCTATATACTCGCTCAGGCGCTTGAAGCTGACTTCCTTGCTGCGCGTGGTCTCGCGCCCAAAATGATAAAAAAGCATAATGAACAAGAGGAAAATGAAGATCCAAACCGTTGCCGACTTCAAACCACCCATTGCAAAAACCTCTCTGTTACATCCCCCTCCCGACGACCCGGGGCGAGACGTTTGAACATGCGGCGTTCGCGCTTCGCGCCCCGTGACGCCCTGTTCAAAACCAAGCAAACACCAATGGGAATAGACATGTCAAGGCTTTTGGGTGACCGGCGCGGTTCTTCTTACGCCGGAAGGTTGGTCTCCGGTTTCCTTAGAAGCGCAATGAAGCTGACGCCGAACGGTAGATTGAATCTTCGCAGCCATCGCGCCTCAATCTTCAGCAACGCGATCAGCAAGCGGTTGAGCGACGGGGGTAAAGCGATCAGGTGAGTTTTCGGCGCCCCTTTGGATCTGATGATTCTCTGGGCCAGCCGAAAAGCCGCGATCGGGGGCAACATCAAGGTGATGGCCGAGGTGAATCGAACAATCTCGAACGGGGTCAAGCCGATCAATCGTCTCAGCGAATGGCGACGATAGCGCCGACGATGATGCAGCGCCTCGTCGTGTTCGCTCCAGAGAAACGGATAGGCCGGCACCGAAATCAGCAAATGGCCGCCCGGTCGGCAAAGCCTCCACATCTCGCGGACCAGCGCTTCGTCATCGTCAATGTGTTCAAACAGGTCGAGTGCCAGAAGAAGATCGAATGCGTCGTTGCCGAACGGGAGCGCCTCGACGCGAGCGCAGACCAACCTTTTGATCCCTCTTTGCGCGCAATAGGTCATCGCCAGACGGGAGAAATCCACACCCACAGGGCGGGCGCAGGCAGACAGGGCTTCGAGCACAAGTCCCGTCCCGCAACCCACGTCGAGAACCGACAGGCGGTCATCGCCCAGCCGTGTGTGACGTCGCAACAATTCGAGAACGATTTCCTTTCGTCCCTGGAACCACCAATAGGTGTTTTCCAGTGCGTACATCCGCTCATATTCTTCGGGTCTCATGATCGCGACGTCATTCCATCTTGCGTGAAAGCGCCAACGGCAACCACGCCGATTCCCCACCGCCTCGGCGATTCAAGGGACTCATCCGGTCGCTGTCAACGGCGGATGCATTCCTCATCTAAATGGAAACATACATCACGAATAGCCCGTGAAGTCCACGCGACCTGCAATTCGCATCGCCTCTGGCGTCTTTCGTCGCTGCTTGACAGAACACCGGCCTATCCTTACCATCTCTTTTTCAATTGGGTTCGTATGGAACTGTTTTAACGGATGTCTTTTGTGAACGCGCAACCAATCTTTTCTCTGATCACCTACGGCTGCCAGATGAACGAGTCCGACTCGGAATCTGTGGCAGGCGAACTGGCCGCGCGCGGCTGGCGGCGCGCCGAGCACGAAGAGCAGGCCGATGTTGTTCTGGTCAACGGCTGCGTGGTGCGCCGTTCCGCCGAGAAGCGCGCCCTCGGACGCCTCTGGCAACTGGCGCCCCTGAAGCGTCGGCGGCCCGACTTGATCATCGGCGTGCTCGGCTGCCTCGCCCAAAAAGACGGGCGCGCGTTCCTGGAAGAGTTCCCTCACGTGGATTTGGTTGTGGGCACCCATGACTTGCCCAAAATCGGCGCTTTGCTCGACGAAGTTCGCCAAACTCGCGAGCGTCTCGTTTGCGTGGACGACATTGACAAGCCTACCTCGTTCACGGCCGAACCGCTGCGCCAAAACCCGCTCAAGGCCTGGGTCGCCATCATGTATGGTTGCGACAACAATTGCAGCTATTGCATCGTGCCGCGTCTGCGCGGACGCGAACGCAGTCGGCCGGCCGAAGAGATCGTCGCCGAGGTTCGCCGCCTCGCCCAAGGCGGCTGGCGCGAACTCACGCTTCTCGGCCAGAACGTCAATTCCTATCATGACGGACGGCATGATTTCGCCGACCTGTTGCGGCTTGTCGCCGGCGTTGAAGGCATCGAGCGCGTCCGCTACGTCACCTCGCATCCCAAGGACCTCTCGGACCGTCTGATCGAGACCGTGGCAACGACGCGCAAGATTTGTGAGAATTTTCATTTGCCCGCCCAGGCGGGAAGCAATCATGTTTTGCAGCGAATGAATCGAGGTTACAGCCGGGAGGATTACTTGCGCCTGGTCGAGCGAATTCGTCGCGCGATTCCCCAGGCAGTAGTCACGACGGATTTGATGGTGGGATTTCCCGGCGAGACAGAACAAGATTTCGCCGACACGCTCGACTTGGCGCGATCGGTCCGGTGGGATTCGGCGTTCACTTTTATCTATTCGCCTCGCGAAGAAACGCCGGCTGCCCACTGGCCCGACGATGTTCCCCTGGCAGTCAAGAAGGAACGCTTGCGGCGATTGAACGAGATTCAAGAAACGATCAGCGCCGAGGTCAACGAAGCAGCGGTCGGCAGTCGCCAGGAAGTCCTCGTCGAGGGGCCGTCGCGCCGTTCCGACCAGATGCTCATGGGGCGAACGCGCGGCGACAAAGTGGTGATTTTTGCCGGACCAGCCGATCTTGTGGGCCAAACGATCGAGTTGAACATCACGCGCGCGGCGGCCCATACGTTGTTCGGCGAAAGGGTGAACAGCAATGGATAGGCAAAACGGGCGAATTCCCGCTCAGCAGCGAAAGCAGACAGCGCTACGGTCACGGGTCTTAATTGTCTTCATTGTATTGCTGATGGGTTGGTCGGCGGGTTGGTGCCAGACAACCGAGACGACCAAGGACCGGCGGCCGCCGCGGTTCCTTGAACTCAAGATTAAGCCGACGCCAACGCCGACACCTGCACCGACGCCGAAACCATCTTCCACGCCCACGACCGCGACGACACCGACCTCTGCGCCGATCCCGACACTGAAGCCCACCCCGACTCCCGTTCCCGTGGACCCGGCAAAACAGGCCGAGCAGGAGCGGTTGCGCCAGGAAAGCGAGGCGCAGAAACTCTTCGATCAGGCCGTCGGCTTTATCAAGCGCGACCGGCGCACGCAGGCCAAGGCGCTCCTCAATCGCATCGCGCGCGAATATCCCAAGACCGACGTGGCTCCTCGCGCGTTGGTGCAAATCGCCGAGATCGAGGACAATTTGGAGCAGGCCGACAACATTCTCACCCATGTCATTCAAGACTACCCCAACACCGAATGGGCCGAGGTCGCTTGGTATAAGCGCGGCGAGGTCAACATGTTGCTCTGGGACTATCGCGCGGCGCTCGAGATGTTCGATCAGTATCTCAAACGCAACCCGCGCAGCAGCCGGGCGGCTGCGATTCGGCGCCAGATGGCGATTTGCCGCCTCAAACTCGGCGAGCCAGAAAAGGCCCTCGCCGATCTCCAACAACTCTGTCGTGAGAAACCCGCGGTTGCCGGCGAGCCCGAAACCCTCGAGACTTTGGCCGAGTGTCAGGTCGAAATTGGCCGTCTCGATCAGGCGCTTGCTGCACTCGACACGCTGATCAAGAAACACCCGGCTTATCCCAACTTTGCTCGCTCCTTCTTTTTGTATGCGCTTTGTCTGGAGGACCAAAACCGTTTCACCGAGGCGATGGATGCCTATGGCCGGCTCGTCCAGCGGTTTCCGCGAAGCCCCGAGGCGGCTTTGGCCAAACTGCGTCTGGCCGATCTTCGCCAACCGCTGACGCTACAATCGGGCGCCGATCGTTCGACCACTGTGACGACGCCCGGCGTTCGCCCGACGACGACGTCGGCCACGAGCGTTCGGCCAACGACGACAATCGCGGAAACAGCCGAACCGACGACGGCAACCCTGGCGAATCCGTCGGCATTGCAGATACCCGCGCCCGACGCGCCCTAGATAGGATGGGTGGAGCCGTGACCGAATCGCTCACCCCAATGGTCCACCAATACAGCCGGATCAAGTCGCAGTATCCCGACATGATCCTGATGTTCCGCTTGGGCGACTTCTACGAAATGTTCAACGAAGATGCCCAGGTCGCCTCACGCGTTCTCGAAATCGCCCTGACCAAGAAACACATCGGCAATGGCCGGACAATGCCTCTGGCCGGCATTCCCTATCACGCGCTCGACAGCTACTTGGCCCAGTTCATCAAGGCCGGTTACAAGGTCGCCATCTGTGAGCAACTCGAAGATCCCCGGAAGGCAATAGGCGTGGTTCGCCGCGATGTCGTTCGCGTCGTCACGCCGGGAACGCTGGTCGAATCCGACATTCTTGACGAGAAGTTGAACAATTATCTGGCGGCGGTCGCAACCGAAAAGGGCACGTGGGGGCTGGCCTATGTGGACCTTTCGACGGGCCGTTTTGTCGTCGGTGAATTCGATTCGAGGCAGGCCGGCGAGGAACTGGCCACCGAGTTGATGACGTTGCAGCCCGCCGAGGTGCTTGTGGCCGATACATCTCGCGAACGCATCACTTCCCTTCTCGATCCGCGCCATCCGCCGCTTCTGACGCCACGTCGCCCGGACGCCTTCGATCCCAACCCCGGTCGCAAACGTCTATTGAGCCAGCTGGGCGTGGCCGGCCTCGACGGATTTGGCGCCGAGGCGATGACGGTGGCCCTCGGCGCGGCCGGGTGCATTCTGGGCTATCTGGAGGAAACTCAAAAGACCGCGCTTCAGCACCTCAAGTCGCTCGAAATCCACTCGCCCAGCGACGTCATGATCCTCGACTACACGACCCAGCGCGGCCTGGAACTTCTCGAAACCCTTCACGGTGTCCGAGGAGCAGGAACGCTTCTCTCGATCCTCGACCACACACTGACGGGCATGGGCGCGCGGATGTTGCGCCGCTGGATCGCTCGCCCGCTTCGCTCGCGCCAGGCGATCGAAAGACGGCTCGACGCGGTCGAAAACCTGGTCGGCGATTTTGCCATTCGCGAGGCCATCGCCAAAGCCTTTCGCGGCCTCCACGACCTCGAACGTATTATGAGCCGCGTCGGCTGCCGCTCGGCCAACGCGCGCGATCTCTACTGCCTGCGGCTTTCGCTCGAACGGCTGCCCGGATTGCGCCAGGGACTGGCCTCCGCCCGTGCGCCGCTTCTGCGCGAGATTGCCGAGCACATGGATCCGTTGCCCCAACTGCGCGACCTGCTCCAACGCGCGCTCGCCGACGACCCGCCGCTCACTTTGCGCGAAGGCGGCTTGATCCGCGACGGCTACAACGCCGAAGTGGACCAGCTGCGCGAACTCACCCGCGACAGCAAGTCGTGGATCCAGCGCATGCAGGAAGAAGAGATTCGCCGCACCGGCATCCAGAAACTTAAGATCGGATACAATCAGGTTTTCGGCTACTATATCGAAGTGACCAAACCCAATCTGCATCTGATCCCAAGCAACTATATCCGAAAGCAAACTCTGGTTGGCGCCGAGCGATTCGTAACCCCTGCACTCAAAGAGAAAGAAGAGGTCATCCTGAACGCCGAAGAGCGGTTGCAGTCGTTGGAACTGGAACTGTTCGAGGCGCTGCGCAATGGGGTGGCAGAGTATATTCAGCCGGTTCTCGAATTGGCGCAGCGGCTCAGCGAACTCGACTGTCTGCGGTCTCTGGCCGAAGCGGCCATCGCGGGCGGCTATGTTCGGCCGGAAATCGCCGAGGACGGCCGCATTGACATTGTCGAGGGCCGCCATCCGGTTCTCGA
>Ga0315277_10012147_pt1 | contig 10809 bp, 10 predicted proteins | sample YL17G05_15_MG_FD_203695 | JGI IMG/M metagenome (GOLD analysis project Ga0315277, IMG submission 203695) | Sediment microbial communities from Yellowstone Lake, YNP, Wyoming, USA - YL17G05_15 | ecosystem: Environmental > Aquatic > Freshwater > Lake > Sediment | place: USA: Wyoming | collected... | reverse complement strand
GCAGCTTCGGATGGGCATCAGCGTCGAGCTGGAGCACACGAAGAACAAGGACCTCGCGAAGGAGATCGCGCTCGACCATCTGGCCGAAGATCCGCGCTACTACTCGAAGCTCAAGAAGATGGAGAAGAGCTTCGCAGAGTCGTCCGACCAGAAGACCGGTGTCATCACAGACGATGCGCCTGAGCCGGACGGCGTAGCGCCGGAAGAAGCGGTGGCGCCTGACCAGAAGGACCCGCGTACCGGTGACACCGAAGTCGGGTGTCTGATCGTGCTCCCGCTGCCGCTCGACCTGGCTAGGCAGTTCCCGCGCATGATCGGGCCGAAGAAGTGTGAGACACCACCGCACGTCACTGTGCTTCACGTAGGCGAGCTGTCACCGTCCGACTACCGAACCATGATCGACGTGGTGCAGAGGGTCGTCGCGAACTACCAGCCGTTCTTCATGGACATGCACGGCGCCGATGTCTTCGACGACAACAAGGACTACGACGTCCTCTACGCGAACACGACTTCGCGGACGTTCCGTGCCTACGATAAGGGCGTCTTTCCGACGCTCAACGTCCTGCACGCAGACCTGCGGAAGGCGCTCGAAGACGCCGGGATCGACGTCAAGCACGACTACGGCAAGAACAAGGGCGTGAAGAACGCCTACGCCGAGCGTTACATGCCGCACGCGACGATCGCGTACATTCCCAAGGGCGAGCAGTGTCTCGTGCGTCCGCCGACTGGGTCGTGGTTCGCGCTCGACATCGAGTGCTGGGGCTGGGAGAAGATTCAGCTTCAGCTCGGCAAGACGGTCATGGACCAGCCAGCCTTCCGTCGCTGAGGTAACACCTCGGCATGATGGTCCCAGGTAACCTGACGCCGGTAGGTCTCAAGCAGTGGATCGTGGATCTAAGCGCTGCCAACGCAGCGGCCAACGCAGCGGCAGCCGACGAGGTTTGGAATCCGCCGCCCAAGTGGGACCTCCGTACTGAAGACCACGGCGAGACTTACGGAGAACTACCGTTCGAGTCTGCGATCCAACTCTCGCGGAACAAGCTCGCGGTCGGATACCTCCCCCATACCGCGGTCGGTGATCTGACCTTCTTCAGCTTTCAAGCGGGCGCGGCCTACGCGGTCGCAGACCACGTCGCTGTGTGGGTCGTGTTCAAGTCGAAGCGGCCTCCGCTGCTCGGTAGGTCGGTATGGGACGACTGCTTTTACGTCTGGGAGACCATGGACCCATGGAACCGCGAGTTCTTCCAGGGTCTGCACTGGTCGCCCATGGACCCCATGAATCCAATGGAGGCGCTCGCCAGTGCTGCTGACTGACGCGTTGAACCAGAGTCGAATCCAGGCGGCGCGTGGCTTCGATAAAGACGGCAAGTGTGTCGTCTCGGTCGCGAACTACGGTGGTCAGCTCGTATGGATGACGGGGTGGGGCGGTAACTGGGTCAACGATTGGAAGCCGATTCCATCCGACGAGATGCCGAAGCTCGAACCCCTTGAGTTCCGGCCCTCCGGTCCGCCGCCTCCGATCGACGACTTCGAGCTGGCGAAGGAGATCTTCGAGGAAGACGAAGACGAGATCTCGCCGGTGGACGTCAACGGCGATACGCTGGACTGGAGCGATACGGGGGCGTCTTGAAGCTCTTCGAGGCGATCAGACTCAGTAAGACTAGACAGGCTATTCTCGATCGAGACGCACCGGAAGCGCTTGCGAAGCCTGCGCTTGCGTTCGCTACTGAGGCTGGGATCGAGTTCCTTTCGATCAATAGCGAACACCAGAAAATGATCTGGTCTGTAGCGCGATTGCATCCAGAGGCGGCGCTCCTTTATCGGAGCGACTCCTGGGAACCGATGGACCCGAAGACAGGGCTCGAAGTTCTCGCCGACGTCCTCTAAAGATTTGCTGCTTGATCGCCGAAGACAGGGCGGAGGCACACATGAACTTTCGCCAGGCGCAGCGGCTCTCAATAGTCGCTACTGCGGTCCGCACAGGTGCCGACGGCAGTGTGCAGCTCTGGACTGCGGGCGACGTACCATCCAAGCTGATGCCGAACGGCGCTCTTCAGCTCGACTACACTGCGCTGCACTATCTTCACTTCGAGGATGACTGGCAGCCGCTCAAGCCCACGCCAGAAGGAGAGCGGCTTCTTCGATCGGGCGAGCAGATCCCGCGTTACGATCTGATCGACTCCATTCGGAAGCAGATCGCGGACGGGACTTACATGACCGATGCCAAGCTCGACGTGGCCTTCCGTCGGATGATCACGGAATCGCAGTGATGCGCACCTTCTACATCGCGTCCAGCGTCCACAACATTCCACAGACCCGACTCTTGGCGGACTATCTGATCGAACGCGGGTTCAACTGGGCCTGCGGTCACGACTGGACGCGCTACACCGAGAAGGACGCGCCGCTCGGTTCGATGCAAGGTGGACTGCTAGTCGCCGCCGACATCATGGCTGCGCTCGCGGCCGATCTGTTCGTGCTCCTTCGCACGGATGTGACGAGCCACGGAGCACACGCAGAGCTTGGTGCGAGGCTCGGAGCGAACCGCGAGGCACACCTCATCCTCCAAGATGCGGCTGATCACCTCTTCTACTATCACCCACTCGTGGTGCGGCACGCGTTGGTCGAGGACTTCCTCTATCGCGTCAAGCTCGGTAAACTGCACGACTACCGTGACTTGATCCCGAGGATGCCGTAACCGGGGGCCATATGAGCCCAGTAGACTTCAAGTTGAAAGACGCGCGGCTCTGGTTCTTCAGAGCGTTCGTAAACCATGTCGTGAATGGGGATACGATTTTCGTGACCGTGGACAAGGGCTTCAACGACTTCACCTACATGCGGCTTCGACTGAACGGAGTCGACGCCCCAGACCCTGATCCGCGCGTTGGCTCCGACGAAGACCGGGATCGCGAACGGCGGCTCGGAATCCTTGCCAGGGACAGACTTGCGGATTTGATCGGCCGGCGAGAGGTTGTCGTCAGGGTCTTTCCGACCTCCAAGATCGATCGCTTCCTGGTCGACGTATTCCTTCCTGGCTCTAACTCTACCGCCAACAAGGTCTTGCTCGACGAGCAGCTCGCGGTCCCCTTTGGCCGCTTTCCACACTGGCGACGCGGGTAATCCATCTTGGGCAAGAAGCCCAGGAGGTGTCGAGTGGACGACCAGCAGCCGATCGAGTCGACTCCGAGGCCGGATCGTAAGGGGTTCCCGTATCCGTGGCTCAAGCACGGTGTGCGGATCGAGGACGCCGAGGCGCGCGTCAGCGTCGCGCTCGCGGCGAAGCTCGCCGGGCTCGACGACGTGGTCGTCAAGGTGCCCCAGGTTGCCGCCCCCGGCAAGGCCGATCCGCAGGTCGGCAACCTGGCCAATCCGGAGAAGTGGATGACCGTCTCCACTCGTCCGACCGACAAGAAGAACGAGGACGGCACTCCGATCCTGGCGTGCTCCTACCACGGCACGGTGGGCAGCCGTTACCAGGTGGTCCAGAACGTCGAGGCGTTCGACTTTTTCAATGTGGCGCTCGGTGAAGGGGCTGCCTGTGTCGAGGGCGCCGGCCGCATGGGACCGTACGGCGCGAGCGTGTTCCTGATCGCGGCCATGCCGCAGATGCTGGAGATCGTCCCCGGCGATCCGGTCGAGCGGCACCTGCTGCTGACGAACTCGCACGACGGGTCCGGCAACATCGAGGTGGTCTTCATCAACTGGCGGGTGCTCTCGAACACCGGCGTGCAGTACACGACCGAGAGCCAGGGTCGGGTGCGTATCCGTCACACGAAGAACGCCAAGGCGCACGTCCACGACGCGCACAAGATCCTCGCGAAGAACGAGGAGTACTGGAAGCGCGCGACCAACATCTACCGCTACATGGCGAAGCGGGACGTCTCCGCGCAGCGCGCCAAGGCGTTCGTCGAGGCGATGTATCCAGACATCGTCGAGCGCGACGACGAGGGCAAGGTGGTGGACACCAGGACGAGCCACCAGGCGCTGCACGCGCGCGAGCAGCTCATGACGATGTTCGAGGACGGCTGCCCAGGTGGCGCCGTCGCGGGTAAGACCGACTGGGGCCTCTACAACTGCGTGGCTTACTTCGTCGAGCACGACCGGACGAACCGTTCCAAGAAGGCGGGCGCCTGGGAGGTCAGCACGTTCGGCGCTGGCGCGCAACTGCGTTCCAGGGCGTACAACTGGCTGTCCAAGGATCAGACGGGGACGTAGGATACATACATGCACCATCCGCTTCTGATCACGGCGCTTGAGACAACAGTGTCTGCGAAGGGGGCCGACAACACGCTTGTGTTGTCGTCTCCGTTCGGCACGACCTATCGAGTTCAGCTCGATCCGGTCTCTGCGAACAACTTCCGTGTCGCGATCGCGAACGAGAGCAAGCTCGTCGCGGCAATGATGGCGTCGCCGCACAAGTGCGATGAGTCGTGCGATCGCAACGACGACGACGACGACGAGCCTCCGATCCGGTATCCGGGCAACCGGATCAGTAAGAACTGACGTGATCGACGAGAACGCGATCGTCGCCGCGTTGAGCGGATCGCTTCCGCTGTTCAAGTTCGCCGGTAGCGAGGTGCTCGTCGTCTCATGGGACGGCGAGCGCGCTACTGTTGGGTCAGTCCGACCGAACACGGTTCAGGGCGGCGCAGCGCAAGAAGTCCTCGACGTCAGACTCGACGACGGCTCGTCGATCGCAGTCTCTCCTGGCCAAGTCTTTCTCCTTCAGAAAGGGCGGAAGCAGGCCAGGGATCTCAAGGCGGGCGATTCGCTCCTCGCGTTCTATACCAAGTGGGTGAGCGGCTACCTCCACTACCTCGATCCTGGCCTGTGGTACAAGGGCAACCTGACGCCGTCAGATCAGAAGCGCTGGCGCCCGATTAGTAGGCTCGTCGCTGAGCACATGCTTCAGCGTCGAATCAAGCCAGGAGAGTCTGTGCGCTTCGTCAATCAGGACCGGTCGGACGTGCGACCGGAGAACATCTCGATTGTGACGACGCCGGTAGTGCAGCAGCGTCGACGTGACCCGCTCGGGCAGGTACTCGCAGCGGCGCAGAAGCTGATCACCGCGAACCCACCGAAGAACCACAAGGTCGTTGCAGTCGAGCAGGGGCACTGCTTTGCCGCCGGCTCGAAGATCTTCGTTGCGAACGGCTCCATGATCACGCCCATGAAGATCGAGGCTTACGCGGCAGAAGGAATCTGGAAGCCGATCCTCGGTTACGACGAGCAGAAGAAGCTCGTCCGGAAGGTCGAGGTCAAGAACGCGTGGCTCACCAAGAAGGCCGCGCCGGTCATGAAGATCGGCTTCAGCAACGGCATTACGCTGCGCGTAACGCCGGAGCACCAAGTGCTTACGGTAGACGGGGGTTACGTTGAAGCCTGGAAGCTGAAAGTCGGTGTTCGCGTGATCAGCGCGATCGCAGGCTTCAACATGAAGGATCAGTCGGTTTTGACGAACCACTCCCCTGGAACCCTATGGGTAACCAGCGCGCCGAAGCCCGATCAGTCGACGCCGTACAAGGTCTACGACGTGACGACCGAGACCGGCAATCTCATCGTCGACGGAGTGGTCTGCCACAACTCGACCGCTTGTCTCTCGATAAGCGCCGTAACATCTGATACCTTCGTGGCGGGCGGGGTCTTCCTCGCTACGAAGGACTGATGGGACTTCGCGATAACGTAGTCAAGTCTCTCCGGACGCTCTTCGACGCGGAGCGCGAAGACCGGATCGCCGCTGAGTCACCCTCAGCGCAGGCGATGCGTCAATCGCCGAACTCGATCTATAACGTCTGGGGACGTGAAGACGTCGGTGGCCTCCTCTCGGTCAGTCAGAACCTCCAGGATCGCTACGCCGACTGCGAGGCGATGCTGGACTATCCGGACATTCGCACCGCGATCGAGTACTTCGCCTCGGACGCTACCCAGCCCAACATGGACAACGGACGGACGATCTGGGTCAAGTCCCGGGACGCCGCGATCGTTGGAAGCGCTGACTCGCTGATCAAGCGCCGTCTTCGACTCGAAGACGACGTCTACAGCATGGCCTTCAGCCTCTGTTCGAGTGGCAACTGTCTCGAAGAGGTGCTGATCACCGACAACGGTGTGGTCGGGCTGAACCACCTGCCTGCGCCGACGATGCGCCGGGTCGAGCGGCTCGAAGGCACGCTGATCGGCTACGTTCAGGACATCACCGGCCGGTTCACTGCGGAGCAGGACGAGCTTCGCAAGATGATCGCCGGGCAGGCAGAGGTGCCGCCGCACGTCGCGCTCTTCGAGGACTGGCAGGTCGTTCACTTCCGGCTACGCACTGCGTCTCGCCGGTCTCCTTACGGGGTGAGCGTCGCCGAGCCTGCGCGCTGGATCTGGAAGCGCCTCGTCATGCTCGAAGACGCGGTGATGATCTATAAGCTCTGCCTGCGCGGGGACTCGCAGATCTGGACACCGACCGGTCGGACAGCGATCAAGGACCTGAACGAAGGCGACGAGGTCTACTCGTACACAACCCAGGGTGCGCTCAAGAAGACGCGCGTCGTGTACAAGAAGCACAACGGTCAGGATCAGATCTTCCGGGTCTTCAGTGACCACCGCGAGTTGTTCGCCAACAAGACGCACCCGGTTCTGGTCGAGACGATCGAGCATAACGGAAGCGGGAATCAGATCACACGGCGCCTCGACTACGTCGAGGTTCAGCACCTCAAGCCCGGCATCCACAGGCTCGTTACTCCTAAGAAGAATGACGACGACTGGGAGGAGATTCAGCTCAAGAAGCCGGCTCTTCACTCAAAGTCGCGGCTCGTAGGCTCGGCAAAGCGGACTGTCGGTCTGCTCAAGCTCCAGAGGTCAGTGGGCGTTCAGGCTCACCGAATCAAGGCGTTCTTCGCCGGTGACTACGAGCTGAAGACTGACACCGCTGTCGCGCTTCTCGAAGCCAATGGCCAGTCGACCGATACGCTCGAAGTCCAGAAGCACTGGGGCGGGTCGCGTGGGCGCGCTGTATCAGGCGTGTCGCTTCCGGACGTCGTGGACGAGGACTTTGCGCGTTGGTGGGGCTTCATGCTCGGTGACGGCTTCATCACCACGAGGACCCACAAGAACGGTTACGAAGCCCAGAACGAGGTCGGCTTCGCGATTGGCGCCGACGCACAGGTCAACGAGACCTACCGCGCGATCTTTGAGCGGTATGCGCCGGTCAAGCTGGCCAACAACAGCGGTGGTCGTCTCGGAAGCTACAGCTTCGTGTCGAGCAAGTTCGTCGAGTTCATGCTCCTCAACGGCTTCATTCCAGGCTGTCATGAGAAGCGGCTTCCGGAGTGGATCTACCGAGCGCACCCGCGCCTCAAGCTCGCCCTGATCCGTGGACTCGCAGATGCCGATGCGCATATCACTCCATCGGCGACAAGCCTCGTTCGCCGTCGTAAGCGGTTCGAGACGGCTAGATTCGAGCTGTGCAATCGGCCGCTTCTCGAAGACGTTCGTGAGCTTGCAATGCAGCTCGGCCTGGTCGTTACGAAGATCCGCAGCCGTCAGCGTCGTGCGCATCCGATCAATGGGCGGACGGTCCCCTCGACGACCTCCTATCTCATGCAGGTAATGTTCAAGCCGCAGGAGTCTTCTGAACCACTGCGCGGCGTCGAGTCTGTCTCGAACGACGACATCTGGGACATCGGTGTCGAGGCTGACGAGCACAACTTCGTTGCGAACGGCGTGACGGTCCACAATACGCGCGCGCCCCAGAGATACGCCTTCTACGTGGATACCACCGACGTTCCGCCGGCAAAGCGCGACGCGTGGCTTCAGAAGCAGAAGCGCGATCTCAAGAAGAAGCCGATGGTCGATCCGCGCACGGGTCGCCTCGACATGCGCTACAACCCGCTCTCGCTCGACGAAGACTACGTGATCGCCGTCGCCGAGGGCCGGAGCCTCGCGCGCGTTGAGGTGCTCGCCGGCGCCGACTATCAGAACATCGACGACGTCGGCTACTTCCAGCGCAAGCTGCACGGCGCACTCAAAGTTCCGCGCGCCTACCTTGGCCAGGATGCTCCTGTTCAAGGTCGAGCCATCCTTAGCAACGAGGATGTACGGGCCGCGCGCGTAACACTCCAGGTGCAAAAGGAGCTGCGTAACGGGATCGAGCGGTTGATCCGCGTTGACCAAGCGGCCAGGCTCTATCCGAACCCATGGCAGACCGAGTTCGAGGTCTGCATGACGGTGCCTTCGGGCATCTACGAACTCGCAGCCATGGAGGTCAAGAACGCGCGCGCGGACTTCGCGTCGCGCGTACAGCCGTTCGTATCGATGCGCTGGATTCGCGAGCACGTCTTCAAGATGTCCGACGAGGAGATCCAGGCGATTGAGGATCAGGCTAAGAAGGAGGCCATGCAATCGGCCGAGCTTCAGCAGAAGCAGCAGGCGCTCATGTCTGCGCCGCCGATCGCTGCTGATCCGATGGGGCAGGTGCCCCCTGATCAACAGACCGGGGCTCCGGCAACACCTCAGCCGCCTGCGCCGGCAGCACCACCGGTTGCACCCCCCAGTCGTACCGAAACGATCAAGCGCTACGACATGCAGCAGCGTCTAGAAGAGCAGCGGGACAAGCTCTCGCGAGCCAACCACCAGATGCTCGTAGACAAGCTCGGCACCCTGGCAGAAAACGATAAGTCCTTGTCAATCAGGCTTGACGAGTCGGTCGGTCTGGTCAATGATCTCCGGAGTATGGCGCTGCGGAATGGCAACGGACGTGTGTCAGCGCTTCCGTCAGCACAGCAGCATAGGTTCTAATCGCACAGGTCATTGACTGTGCGGGGCTTCCGGCTTACATCTATTGGGAAGGAAGTTCATGGCGGTCCAGCTCAAGCAAGCATCGACGGTGATCGAGTCTCTGCGTGCCTCGCGGCGTGCGGACGACGAGATCTCTCGTCTTCGCACAGGATCGCTCGAAGAGTCCCTTGGCGTCGTGCGGAAGCTAGTCGAGTCGACCGGCTGGAAGCACGGCCCCGCGGCGCTCATCGCAACATTCCCACACCATGTCGTTGCGCGTACCGCCGACGGCAACCTGGTACGTGTGGAGTGGTCGTCGGCCAAGTCCGGCATCACGCTCGGTCGTGCTACGATCTTCGAGTCGGCGACGCCGGCACCGGACATCGGTGACGAACTCTTCCACACAGCAGCCGCCGCGGTCGATAGGATCATGTCCGAGGACTATGAGAGCCTCGATCCAATGATCTCGTCGATGACCGAAGCGCTCGATACGAGCGGCGACCTGAACCGCAGGCTCACGACCGAGATTACGCTGCGTGCGATCAAGCGCGACGCGTGGTGGCACAACGTAGTGCGCGAGCACTACGAGGGTGAACTCGTTCAGGCGGCGCCGCCCCGTAACCAGGGTCCGGATGTGATCCGTGAATCCTTCGACGATCTGCTCAAGCAGCTTCGTGAATCGGCCGGCAGCGTCTCCGTATCGCTTCGTGCGATCGATAAGATGCCGGCTGATCCCGGTGTTTCTTCGATCGCTACTGACATCGCGAGCGACGTTACCAACGCCGTGTCGGCGCTGATGAACGTTGAATCCAACAACCCCCAAGAGATGGCGGCGGTCTACGAGTCCGTACTGTCGGTCTCTGACTACCTTCTCACTGGGGCGAAGTTCCTGACCCAGATCGCGGCGTCCAACCAGGACCAGGAGTAAGTCATGCTGTTCAATCAGGCTCCGATCACGTCGCTGGAGGAGGATCTCCGCGAGTTCAAGCTCCTTCAGGAGGACGCTGGTCCCTCGACCAAGCAGCCCCAAGTGAAGGAGCCCGACGCCATGGGCGGCGACTACGCCGGTCCGCCGCAGGGCACCGACGAGCCCAAGGAGACCGGCTACACGGTCAACGTGGGCGACAAGGCCGCCGGCTGGCGCGCCAACGTTCCGGTCCGTCCGGACACGACCAAGCAGGGCGTCGCCAAGGCCGAGGACGAGACCCAGGACGGCGAGTCCGTCCAGGAGAACGCCCCCCGTCTCCCCGCCTTCCTCGCCGCCAAGGCGCAGCAGGTCGAGGCCGACGAGACGCAGGACGCGATCGCCGAGGCCGAGGCCGCTCGTGAGGAGCTGGTGGGTCGGGCGATGGCCGTGATCGAGTCCTACTACTCGAACACCGAGCAGCTCGGTGAGGACGAGTACAAGGCCGTCATCGACGCCTACGCGGTGCTCGCCGACGCCTACGACGCCACGCTGGAGGACGTGACGAGCCAGCTCCAGGCCGTCATGGAGAACGGCGACGACGACGGCGACGACGAGCCCAAGAAGGGCAACCCGTTCGCCAAGTTCATGAAGAAGTCCAAGAAGGACAAGGACGACGACAAGGACGACGACAAGGACAGCGACGAGGACGAGGACGAGTCGAAGGACGAGAGCGTCCGCTACGAGTCGGTGACGCCGTCGATCGGGCGCGCGCGCCGACTCATGTCCGAGTCGTCGAACAAGGGCCTCAGCAGCCTGGTCAGCGACCTCAAGAACCTCGAAGAGGGGCTCACCGGCGAGTCCGCCGAGTCCGCTGCCGTCGATCGTCACGCTGCGCTGATCGAGGGCTTCGAGTCGCTCCGTGACTCGGCCGCCGCGATCTGCGGCAAGATCTTCGACGTCATCAAGACCGAGGCCGGCGTCGAAGAGGACGAGGAGCTGGAGCTGGACGGCGAGGACGAGCGCGTCAAGATCGGCGCGTTCTTCGAGTCGATCGCCGAGGACTGCGAGAACCATCTCGCGGCTCTGGCCGGCGCCAGCATCGACGACGACGTGGCCCAGGAAGATCTGAGCCGCATGAAGTCCGA
>Ga0315277_10012145_pt1 | contig 10810 bp, 10 predicted proteins | sample YL17G05_15_MG_FD_203695 | JGI IMG/M metagenome (GOLD analysis project Ga0315277, IMG submission 203695) | Sediment microbial communities from Yellowstone Lake, YNP, Wyoming, USA - YL17G05_15 | ecosystem: Environmental > Aquatic > Freshwater > Lake > Sediment | place: USA: Wyoming | collected... | reverse complement strand
CGATAAACGCGCCCAAGAAAGCCAGCGTGTTGTGTGAAAGCACGCGCGTTGTAGGCTAGGTAAATCACATCAGCGAAGGGTCAAGCATAACTGCGTTTCCATAATATCAAGGGTTGCCGCGAAAGGAAATGAAGCCATGAACGCTGCAGATTCGAGGTTCCATTCAGTTTTCCCCCACCGACACACTGAAGTGTTCAATCATCATGAATCTCCATAGTTTTCGGGCAAAAGCCAGAATAGGATAAGCATACCGTTGTAAGAGTCTTGAGAGTAGCTTCCTTATGGCTCTGGGTGACGAGAAATGCTGAAACGTCTTGAGGAGTTCGGCAAATATGTCGAGATAGCTGGTTTCAGAAACGTTAAGATCAGAGACTTGAAATGTCTCTTGAAGATGCTAGGCGACGAACCTGCGCAAGTGGACATCCAATTCTTTGACGCCGCGCTTATCGCTACCTGGGAGCATCTTTACTTTGCAGTTCTTAATGCCCTCGTGGCCTTCAGGAGCAGGCGCAACATTTCAAAGAGTGTTGCTGTTGAGGCCCTCCTCCATGCTTCGGCGCAAAGTCAGATCCGTAAGGCTACACAGCTTCTCGGTGTCAAACCAAGTTCGTCGGACATAGCTGTTCTGATTGTTGGAGGACAGTCTGAGCTCATTCGTTCAGTCTTGTTGACTATCTCCAAGAATGTTGGTGGAGAGCGTGATGATGGAATTCTTGAGCTTTCAGAGGAAAAATCCGAGTCTATCCAAAGATTTTTCGGGATTTCTGAGAACCAGCTTCTAGCCGTAAGACATGGGGAAAGCTTTGAGAGGGCTTTGGTTGATCTCGTCATAGAGCAGATGGCCCTGGTGGCCGTGCAGAGTTAGGCTAGAGCATCTTTTCTTTCAGCACAGAGATGGCGTCATTCGGCTTCATGAGTGAAAGGCCTGTGAAACCGCCGACAACTTCGATCAGCAGTATGCGGTCTGGGTTCTTCAAGTTGACTTTTCTTTTTATGATTGTGGCAACAGCTTCGACGATGTCATGCATGTGTATTGTTGTGAATCGTTTTTCAACTGTAACTCGAAACGTTTCGTCCTCTCCGATTCTTGAGCTAAGCTGTGCAGCTGCTTCCTTGATCTGATCGAGGTCGGTGTGAACCACTTTTTCTATTGGCATAAGTCTGAGCGCATGCCGAAACTCGTAGGGACGTCCGTGTAGAATCGTGCGGAATTGGCCTATCACTTCAAAAGGGTCTGAGATGGTTTTGGCAACTATCAGTCCTGAAACGCCGGTTTTGTCAACGCTAGGCGAAGTTTCCCCGATTGCCTCAAGTAAGCGTTTCAGTTCGGAGCGGGCGTTGTTCTCATTTCCCCGCCAAGTCGTAACGAGAAAGTTAAAGTCTTTCAACATGGAGGACGCCGCAGTTTCTTTTTCATCAATTGTTGGTGCCAGTTAAGAACAGCAAATGCCTTTCAGCATTAGCGGTCAGTGTGGGTAAATGGCTTTTTCATCGCTTTCTGCTCTTAGCCGTCGCCTCACATCATCCCACAGATAATGTTTAACTGCACAGATTTATCCGTTTTGACACTTGCTGAACGTCAGGCTTAAATCCGTTCAATCAGAACTAGCAGGTCCTGACAAAGGAAGGGCAGGTCAATGAGAGGGAAAAAACCCACGATAGTGGTCCATGGCGGGGCAGGGTCTTGGCAGCCTGAACGTAGCCAGGACGGACTGAGAGGAGCAAAAGAGGCGGCGAAGACAGGGTTTGACATTTTGAAGAATGGTGGAAGTGCCGTTGACAGTGTTGTCGAAGCTGTCGCCGTGATGGAAGACAAGGGTGCATTCAATGCCGGTTACGGTTCCAGTCTGACTATCGAAAAGAAGGTGGAGATGGAGGCGTCAATCATGGACGGAAGAACACTTGAAGCCGGCGCAACGGCTCTTCTGCATGACATCAGGAATCCTGTACGCTTGGCAAGGATTGTGATGGAGAAGACGGACCATGTGTTTGTGGTAGGTGACGGCGCGGAGAAGCTTGCCGAGCTTTATCACTTTGAGAGAAGGAACCCTGTGACAGAACTTAGACTTAGGTACTATGAGGCCCAGAAGAAGCAGTTGCTGGCAAGAAAGTCTGAGCTTCCAAAGCTCTATGATTTGGTTAAACATCATCCGGAGCTCTTCTGCCTTGATACTGTGGGGGCAGTCGCGATTGACAAGGATGGAAACGTTGCCGCTGCAACTTCTACGGGAGGGTTCCCCCTGAAGCTTCCAGGAAGAATTGGAGATTCACCGCTGATCGGATGCGGCACTTATGCGGATAATTTGTCGGGGGCCTGTTCAGCTACTGGCGTCGGGGAAATTGCCATCCGGCTGGTACTGGCAAAGACAGCCTGCAACTATGTGGAAAGCGGCAAGTCTGCTGAAGAAGCTGTTGAAAGTGCAATAAAGCTTGTGAACAAGAGGATTTCGACTTCCTACAATTCGATGGGATTGATCGTTGTCGACTCTCAAGGAAGATTCGGCGCTGCCCACAATTCGCCAAACATGTGTTGGGCATACTTCACTCCTGGCATGAAGGATCCTGTTGCCTCTCTGACGGCGAAATTTGTGAAATAACAACCACAACAAACATCATTGTCAGAGGATTTTGATTCTATTCTCGACAACTGACGTATGGTAATCTTTAAAGATTTCAACAATGTTCTCACTACGCACTAGGAAAGCAAGGAGGTGTAAAAGAATGGTAGATGAAGACGAAGATTCTGAAGATGAAGACTGGGACGAAGAAGAAGACTTCGAGGAAGAAGACTGGTAAGCATTCACACACAGTGGAACACTCTTGTGTTCTTTCTTTAACAAGAATAGATATTTTCTGGCTTTTCCTCTTCTAACAATTAATTTGGAGGCAGTCAGTAGTAAATGTCTTGTCTGCCTCCAAGTCTACATCCTCCTAAAGGAGATTTTGATGTGACATGCTTTGTCTGTTCGTGTAGTGAGAAGGCAGAAGGACTCAAAGGTTTATGTTTATAACCCACTAGTTGTGTGATTCCCTTGTCGGGTTCGACATGACGCGGGTTGCAGTTCTCGATGCTGACAAGTGCAAGACAAAACGCTGCAATACTATGTGCTATCGTTTTTGTCCGATTGTCCGAAGCAAGATAGAAGCGATACGTTTTGAAAAAGGCAAAGCAGTGATTGTTGAGTCCCTGTGTACTGGATGTGGCATATGCGTCAAGAAATGTCCGTTCAAAGCTATCTCAATAGTCAACCTGCCTGACGAACTTGAAAAGGAATGCAGCCATCGTTTCGGAGAGAACACGTTCAAACTTTTCAGGCTTCCAACACCGTCTCCAGGCATCGTCCTAGGCCTGATAGGCCAGAACGGCATAGGGAAGTCCACTACACTTCGAATACTCTCAGGCGAAGTCAAACTGAACCTTGGAAACTACGTGAACCCTCCTGAATGGAGCGAAATAGTCCACCACTTCAGGGGCTCAACTCTGCAGGATTACTTTCAGAGAATGGGCGAAGGCAAACTGAAAGTCTCTCATAAACCCCAGTACGTGGACAAGATTCCGAAGATAATTTCTGGAAAAGTCGGAGGAATCCTTGAAAAGGTTGATGAGAAAAAGAACCTGGATAGAATCGCAACGCAGCTTGAGCTCAAACAACTTTTCGACCGACCACTGGATGTTCTAAGCGGAGGAGAGTTGCAGCGTGTGGCCGTTGCCGCGGCAATATGTCGCGAGGCTGACGTCTACCTTTTTGATGAACCTTCCAGCTACTTAGACGTGAAACAAAGACTCGAAGTTGCCAAGGCCATCAGAAGCTTGAAAGACGACCAGAAAACCGTGATAGTTGCAGAGCATGACTTGGCAATAATCGACTATCTATCCGACCAAATCTGCATCTTCTACGGGGAACCCGGCGTGTACGGTGTGGTTTCCAACGTGCACGGCGTCAGAACGGGCATAAACATCTATCTGCAAGGCTATATTCCAGATGAGAACGTGCGCTTCAGGAAAGAAGCTATAAGATTCCACGAAAAACCTCCAGCAACAAGCACTGCAGCTGGAGAAACGCTGCTCAAGTGGGAGCAGATGCAGAAGACTTACAAAGGTTTCAAGCTCACGGCTCATCCTGGCGAAATCAAGAGAGGACAAGTAGTAGGGATCCTTGGCGCCAACGGTATAGGCAAAACGACATTTGTGAAGATCCTTGCAGGCGTCGAAAAATCTGATGGTGGGGAGGAATTTGGAGAACTCAAAGTAAGCTATAAACCCCAGTACATTTCTGGGGAATATGAAGGCAACGTCGAACAGCTTCTCACAAGTGTGGCCAAGGAAAACTTTGAGTCGGGATGGTATCGAACCGAGATTCTTCAGCCAATGAAAATCAACTTGCTACTTGACCGGGATGTGAATGAACTCAGCGGCGGAGAACTACAGAAGGTCGCGATTGCAGCATGCCTCTCACGTACTGCTGATTTGTATTTGCTCGACGAGCCGAGCGCATACTTAGATGTTGAAGAGAGACTGAACATGGCCCGGGCAATTAGGAGAGTTGTTGAAAACCACAACGTAACGGCCTTTGTCGTAGAGCATGATGTTGTGACTCAGGATTTCATATCTGACCGGTTGATGGTCTTCGCTGGGATACCCGGCAGAGATGGCGAAGCCAACCCCCCCACGAGCCTTCGCAAAGGTATGAACCTCTTCCTGAAAGAAATGCAAGTGACATTTAGAAGAGACCCCGCTACCAAACGACCCAGAGTGAACAAGGAAGGCTCAAAACTAGACAAATTCCAGAAGGAAGCCGGGGAATACTACTACGTTCGCACATTGAAGAAATAGGCGGGCAAAGCGAGCCATGGAAGTAGGAAAAAATGAAGAACGATTGCCGGAAGCCGCTAAAAATGCGAACAAAAGCGCGTATGCAGTTTGAGACTACAGCGTGGATGCCTCCATGCTAAAAGAAGATAGAAAAATCAACGAAGACTGCAATGTGGAAAGCGCGGTCTCTGAGCTCGACAAATACACTGAAAGATGCATAATCGACCATGCTATTCTTCATGGAAATCATACTATCAAGGAAGTTGCCAGGGTCATGGATGCAAGAAAGCGTGGAAAGCCAAGTATCTGTCGTGGCTGTCTGCAGTATATCCCAGATTTTGCTTCGAGTCCCAAAACGAAGCTCGTGACAGCAAGAACTCTTGGCGGGAGCGTATTTTTCGACACCGTTGAGATGAAAACTCCTAAAGAGTTTTTTCCATCTTCCTACAAGTCGAAAAACTGCCTGAAAACTGCAGTTAACTTAAAAAATGGGCAGAGCATATCGTAGAAACGATCTGTTCTGGAGACGGGTTGGGGAGAAACAAGTGGCTCAAACAACTTTCGAAGAAATCAGCGCTGCCGATTTTTTCTACCGAAATCGGGACATTGCCGGATTCACGAACCCTTCCAGAGCAATCTTCGTTGCCATACGGGAACTTGTAGAAAACTCTCTAGACGCAGCTGAGAGCCATAGAATTCCTCCAGACATTTATGTTCGCCTTTCCTTCGAGGGTGAAGCCAGCAAGAACACTCAGATCTACACGCTGCGAGTTGAAGACAACGGCATAGGAGTACAGCCAAAGCACATACCTTCTGCTTTCGGTCAGATACTCTTCGGTTCAAAATACAACTTGAAACAGCAGAGGGGCACATTCGGGCTTGGCGGAAAAATGGCAATCCTTTACGGGCAGATCACGACTCACCAGCCCGCTACAATAATCTCAAGCACTGGGATTGCGAAGACGTATTTTTACAAACTCATGATTGACATTCAGAAGAACCGACCTCTTATCGTTGACAGGAAAGTGCTCATCAACAAGGATGAGTGGCGAGGAACAATAGTAGAATTCATGCTGGAAGGCGACTATCTTCGGGCTATGCCGAAGATTCTAGATTATTTCAAGCAGACGGCCATGGTCAATCCCTGTGCGAACCTGACCTTCGTTGACCCAAAAGGAAGACTCTACAAGTTTTCCAGGATCACTAAGGAAATGCCTGTGCCGCCGAAAGAAACGAAACCACATCCTTATGGTGTGGATGTGGAGCTGCTCCAACGATTGATACAAGTGACTCCCTACCACAACATGCTCGAGTTTTTGAAGAATCACTTTCACAGAGTAGGAGAGATTACGGCCAACAAATTCTTGGGATTTAGTGACATAAGCCCCGCCAAGAACCCGAAAAAACTGTCGCATGATGAGATAGTTAGACTAATGCACAATCTGAAAAGATACACGGAATTTCTGCCGCCGGACGCAAGCTGCCTGTCTCCTCTTGGAGAGGACTTGCTGAAGGCTGGGATTCTGAAGGAGTTGAAACCGGAGTTTGTGGTCGTCCACCAACGCAAACCAGCAACATACGCCGGCCACCCTTTCATAGTCGAAACAGGAATCGCCTACGGCGGAGAAATTCCTAGGAAAGGCGTCTTTACGGTCTATCGTTTTGCCAACAGAATCCCTTTGTTGTATGATGAGGCAAATGATGTTTCGGTCAGGGTAATCAGTGCTATGAACTGGAGGAGATACAAGGTCACTCCTGACATGCCCCTTGTACTTCTCGTTCACATTTGCAGCACTAAAGTGCCTTACAAAACCGTTGGGAAAGAGTTTATTGCTGACCGCCCTGAAATTCGCAGGGAAATAGCTAACGGTCTTCGCGAAGTCGCTCGTCAGATTCAGCATTTTATGTCTAAGCAGGAGCACGTTGACAGAGAGCGTAAGCGTCTGAGCGTGTTTAGCAAATACCTGCCAAAGATAGCGCAATTCTCAACGAAATTGGCCGGCAAAGAGACTCTTCCAGATATTGAAAAACTTCTTGTAAGTGTGAGGCAATATGGTTCAGAAGAAGCATAAGAGCAGTATGTTGGAAAGAAGAAAGGAAGTCTTGGAAAGCCTTGGGCATCTTGGTAGCGGGGTCTATGACCAGCTTGACACGGGCAATTTCCCATCAATAGATATGCCGAGCCGTTCAACAGACAACATCATGTACGACGAGGAACTAAGACAGTTCATCCTTGGCGAAAGGAGAGTCAAGCGAAGTGCCCGCAACATCGGACATGTGAAGCCTTTCACTCAGCTGATATGGGCTGCGCTCTTTTCTAATGAGTTGACCTCTCAGCGCAAGACTTCAACGCTGAGGGATGTCTATTATTCAGCGCAAGCCTATGAAATGACTTTCAAAGACCAACAAGAATCAAACAACATAATAACGGACTTGGAGACAATACTGGGTTTCTCTCGTGAAGACTTCAACATATTTCCAGAAGAACGTTCTGCAGTTTTCGGAGACTTGACGATCGAATACACGGTGCCGGGCTACGAAGGCAGAACGCTCGACTTGACCTCACACCCAGACGGTGTGCTGATCGGACCAGCACTGACTTCATCCGAGTTCGTGAGGACCTCAGCGGACAAAGTTATAGCAATAGAGAAGGGCGGGCTTTTTACTAGGTTTATAGAAGAGAACGTACACAAGAAATACAACTCGCTACTCGTCTTGACATCTGGGCAAGCGCCGAGAGCGACTAGGCACTTCATAAGGAGACTAAGTGAAGAACTCAATCTTCCAGTTTTTGTTTTTACGGATGGCGACCCGTGGGGAATGCATATAGCGATGGTCATAATCTCGGGTTCAGCAAATGCTGCGCATCTTAGGGAGCTGAACACGCCTGACGCAAAATGGAGTGGAGTATGGGCCACAGATATAGTCAACTATAAGCTGCCCACAGACCCCCTTGATGATGTCGACATGAAAAGGCTTTACGAACTGCAGAAGGACCCACGTTACAAGGCTCCACTTTGGAGAAGAGAAATCAAGACGTTCATGAAGATAAAAAGAAAGGCTGAACAGGAGGCGTTCAGTAGATACGGTCTTACATACATAGTAGATGAGTACTTGCCGCAGAAACTGGAAGAAACAAAGTAAAAGTGGGGAAAGTGTAAAATAACAGTTTCATATTTCTATGTAGACAGCATATTGAAAAGGGAAGTAGTTACATGAGCGAGGAAGGTAGTTTCGGACTTAATCTGGCTGAAAAACTCTTCGGACTTATTCTGGTAGTTATAGGCGCGATTGGTCTGTATTACACAGTGGCCAGTTCAGCAGTTTTGTTTTCAGTCACGGGCCTTTTTGCGTTCCTACTAATAGTCCTGATAGCGCTCGGCGTTGTTCTGCTGACTGCCAAAACGGAGTAGCGTTCACTCTTTCCTTTCAACAATGATTCTGCAGTTTGTGGCGAAGGCAGTTATCACGCCCAAAGCGGCCAGCCACGGAGCAAGTACTGTGCCGATCACGCCGACTGTTGCAGGGATTTCAAGCAGAATTCTTCCCTTTTCGTCCTTGACGGTTATTCTGGTTATGTTTCCCTCGTGAAGTAATTGCTTCACTTTCTCGATCAAATCATCGGAAGACACCGAGAATTCTTCTCTGACCGCTCTTGTGACGGAAGTGCCACATACAGTACAGAATTTAGCCTCATCATTCAACTTTGTTCCGCACTTTGAACAGTAAGCCACTCTGTCTCACCCTTCAACTGAGTGTTTATTAGGACAATAGCTTATTAGTTTTGACCGGTGGACTATCGGCTTGTTCAACTTTCGCTGATGGAGCTGTGCCCTGTTGCCAACCCGTCAACCAATTGTGTGCGTTCTTGGTCATGTTGACACTGGAAAGACTCTGCTTCTGGATAAGATCCGGAAAACAAGTGTCGGTGCGAGAGAGGCAGGAGGGATCACGCAACACATCGGCGCAAGCTTTTTTCCAGTTGAAACATTAAGCCAGCTTATTGGTCCTCTGCTTTCAAGAGTCAAGGGTGAGATAGAAATCCCTGGCCTGCTCGTAATCGATACGCCGGGGCATGAAGCGTTCACTAACCTACGCAAGAGAGGAGGCAGCGTCGCTGACATCGCTATTCTTGTCATCAATGTACTGCGTGGTTTTGAAGCCCAGACTTTTGAGTGTGTTGAGATCCTAAAAGCTCGCAAGACCCCTTTTCTCGTAGCCGCAAACATGATAGACCGTGTACCTGGCTGGAACTCGTACCCAGATACTCCTTTTTCGAAGTCCTACCAGTTGCAAGATCCATATGTAAGGGAGGACTTGGACAACAGAATATATGATGTCATAGGCGCTTTTTCTCGCCTTGGTTTCAAGATAGATCGTTTTGACAAAGTAAGAGAGTTTGCCTCGACGGTTGCAGTTGTGCCTATGAGTGCAAAGACGGGCGAGGGCATCCATGAACTCCTCATGGTTCTCATCGGCTTGACGCAGCAGCACTTGAAGAAGCGTTTGCAGACAACGGAAGGTCCGGCCAAGGGAACAGTTTTGGAGGTGAAGGAAGACCCAGGTCTTGGGCTCACACTAAATACGATAATTTATGATGGGACTCTTCAAAAAAACGAATTGATAGTTGTCGGAGGCAAGGAAAAACCTATCGTGACCAGGATACGTGCAATTCTGGTTCCAAAACCGCTGGACGAAATCAGAGACCCGAGAGACAAATTCTCTTCAGTAGAATCTGTCTATGCTGCTGCGGGAGTGAAGATAGTGGCGCCAGACCTAGAAGGGGTCTTGGCAGGAGCAAGCCTTTATGCTGTCCCTAAGAATGATGACCCGCAAAAATACGCACGCCTCATCTCGGAGGAAATAGAGAAAATCAGGATAGTCACGGATATTGAGGGCATCATCGTCAAGGCAGACGCTTTAGGTTCACTGGAGGCAATAGCGGACATTCTGAAGCAGAACAACATACCGATAAGACTCGCAGATGTAGGTGACATTTCAAAAAGAGAAGTCGTCGAATCCTCCATTGTGAAAGAACACGAACCGCTCTACGGCGCGATCTTGGGGTTCAACGTAAAGATTTTGCCTGACGCTGAAGAAGAAGCTGCAGCCAAAGGGGTCCAGATTTTCCGAGAGAAAGTAGTTTACCGTCTGCTGGAAAATTACCTGGCATGGTTCAAAGGAAAACGTGACGCTGGGCTTGAACAGAATTTTGAAACGCTTGTTAGACCTGCCAAGCTTCGGATCATGGAGGGTTACGTCTTCAGAAGAGCAAGACCCGCCATCTTCGGAGTAGAAATCCTTGCAGGAACAATTAAGCCAAAAACTGCGGTTGTCAGAGCCGAAGACGGTGAAGACGTAGGAGAGATTCAGCAAATCCAAGACAAGGGCAAGGCTTTATCAGAAGCTCAGCAGGGAATGCAGGTAGCGGTTTCAATGGAACGGCCAATCTTCGGGAGACATGTTTTCGAAAAAGACATTCTGTACGCGAAGATCCCTGAAGCGCACGTAAGGATGTTGTCAACGACGTTCATGGAAAGACTCGTAAAAGAAGAACAAGACATCCTCAACGAATACGTGAAAATTATGAGAAAGAAAGTGCCGTTCTGGGGAGCATAGCCTAGATTCTAAAGCGGAAGCTTCATCCCAATCTTTTTCTTGACAGCTTTCTGGTAGATGAGATTTGCAGTGGCCACGTCTTCGATGGCCAGACCCAGATTCATGGTCATTATTCTCTCCCGGTTGTTTTCTCGACCAGCTTTCTGCAATGTCACTATTTCTCCTAGATCTGCGTAGACGCTTGGAATGTCCGCGAAATATCCTTGAGACCTGTAGTACGCAAGTTGCCCTCTGTCGTCTGTACAGAACTTGTCCATCGAATGCATTGCTTCTGTCTTCCAGTAGGAGTCAAAATCCAGTGGACATGCAAGACCTCCTTCCCTGAACCAGGACTTCGCGATGATGGGTTCTGGCTTTTTGAGGATCGGTCCGGAGGTG
>Ga0315277_10012143_pt1 | contig 10811 bp, 6 predicted proteins | sample YL17G05_15_MG_FD_203695 | JGI IMG/M metagenome (GOLD analysis project Ga0315277, IMG submission 203695) | Sediment microbial communities from Yellowstone Lake, YNP, Wyoming, USA - YL17G05_15 | ecosystem: Environmental > Aquatic > Freshwater > Lake > Sediment | place: USA: Wyoming | collected... | reverse complement strand
TTTCCCGAGGCCGAGCTGAGGGCCGCCTGGCGCGACCATCTCTTCAACGACTTCCACGACGTCATCACCGGGAGCTGCACGGAACCGGCCGAGCAGGACGCCCTGGACATCTACGGCCGCGCCGCCGAAGCCGCCCGCCGCGTCCGGCTGGCCGCGGCCGCCGCCCTCAACCGCTGCGACAAGGAGAGCCCGAGCCTTCCGGTCTCGGTCCTGAACACCAACACGGCCTTGACCCGGGTTCCGGTCGAGGTCGAGAGCATGGTCGATTACCGCCCGTTCTGGTCGGGCGAATGGCGCCTTAAGTTGATGCGGATGGACGGTTCCGAAGTCCCCTGTCAGGAAGAGCAGCCGGAATCGCTCCTTCCCTTCAACGGCTGGCGCCGCAAGATCAGCTTCCTGGACGATCTTCCCGGCGTCGGGGTCGCTCGCTATCATCTGCTGGCCGTTTCGAGCCCCAAACCAGGGGGAAGCGCCAAGCCCGGCCTCAAGTTCAAGTATGACCGGGGGCGCGGGCTGGTCGGTTCGCTCAAGACCGCCGCCGGCGACGAGTGCCTGGCCGGCCAGCTTTTCGAGCCCCTCGTTATCGAGGATGGGGGCGATTCCTGGGGGACCGGGCGCGGGAGCTACCGGCATATCGCGGGCCGATTCAGGCTCAAGGGCGTTCCCAAAACCACGGCCAAGGGGCCGGTCAGGGCCATCGTCCAATCCGTGCTGATCCACAAGCAGAGCAGGGTGACCGTGGACGTTTGCGCCTACCAAGGCTGGCCCGTTCTTGAGGTCCGCCTCCGCATTCTATGGAACGAGGAGCGGAAGCGCCTGAAGCTCCGCATTCCGACGGTTTTCGCGACGGGCGAGCTCCTCTGCGAGGTCCCGGCCGGGGCGATCGCGCGGCCCGCCGACGGCGAGGAGCATGTCCACGGCCGCTGGTGTTTCCTGCAGGGGCGCATCGCGGGAAGGCCGGCCGCGTTCGGCGTCGCCTCGAGCGGTCTCCACGGGCTCGACTTCGCCAAGGGCGAGCTCCGGCTCTCGGTCCTGAGGAGCGCGGCCTACTGCCATGAGCGGGGCTTCAAGCTCGGCGACGCGCCGTCCCCCAAGTTCGCCGATCTCGGCACCCACGATGTCAGGCTCCTGGTCACGGCCGGCGATCCCGAGGCCGTCCGGAGGATGCTGCCCGGGCTGGCCGACCATTTGGCCGCCCCGCCCGTCGCCTATTCCCACCTTCCCTTCGGCGAGGGGTCGGCCGGGGTCGAGGAGTTCCTGGCCGTCCGGCCCGCGAACATCCGCCTCCTGGCCTGCAAGAAAGCCTGGGAAGGGGAGGCCCTCGTCCTCCGCTTCCAGGAAGCCTGCGGGATCGAGACGGCGGCCGAGGTCGACCTCCGGGCGCCCAAGGCCGAGATGCGGTTCGCCTTCAAGCCGTTCGAGATCAAGACGGTCCGGGTCGAGAAGATGTCGGGCAACTGGCGCGAGGTCGCTCTAATCGAGGAAACATAGCCGCCCGAGACTCCGGCTTCTCCGCTAATTTCCTATCGGTATTCCCCTGCCCAGAGGGCTTCCAGAAATGTCTTGAACGGAAGGACGGTGATGCCTTCCACGGTCCGGGGGCGGCGCTCCAGGGAGACGCAGAGATAACGCTTGAGCATCTTCTCTTCGGCCAACGCCCGAAGAGACCTCAAATCCTGGGGCGACACATTCTCCTTGGCTTTGACTCCCACGGCCGTATGGTCCCCCAGGATGAAATCCACCTCGAAACCGGATTTCGAACGCCAGTAACCGAGCGCTTCCCCGGACACATAATCCGCATGGCTGGAAAGCTCATGCATGAAATAAGTTTCGAAGGCCTCGCCGAATTCGGGTGTCCCCGGCCCGAACGCTCTTCCTTGGAGAGATCCTACGACGCCTACGTCAAAGAAATAATATTTCGACGAAGCGAACGGCTTCCTTTTTTTCGTCTTCCTCCAGGCAGGAAGCTCGTACAAAACAAGCGTATCTTTCAGGATTTCAAAATATTCATAGACGGTCGTCCGGGCCACTTGGGCGTCGTTGGCCACGTTGGTGAAGTTCACGATGGTCGCGTTGCAGTGCGCGGCGACTTTCAGGAACCGGCTGAACGCGGACACGTTGCGGATCGTGCCTTCCGCAATGATCTCCTGTTGAAGGTACGTCCCGGCATAAGCCAGGAGATCGGCGCGGGGATCGTCCGAAAAGTAGATCGATGGGAGCAGGCCTCTATCCATCGCCCGGCCCAGGTCGAATTGGTCTCCCAGCTCTTTCCAAGTTAGCGGGTGAAGGTTTTTTATCCGGGCTCGCCCGCCGAGCAGATTGATACCGCCGCGCCGGAGCTTCCGGGCGCTCGATCCCGTCAGCAGGAACCGCACGCCCCGCGATTCGATCAAGCGATGCACCTCGTTTAAAAGGATCGGCAGACGCTGGATCTCGTCGATCACCACGATCGAATCCCTGGGTCCCAGTTCTTCCGAGATTCGGCCGGGATTCCGGCTGAGGACTAGAAAAACCGAGGTGTCAAGGAGATCATAAACCTTCGCCTCTTTGAGAGAATGACGGACGAGAGAGGTCTTGCCGGTCTGCCGCGGTCCGAATAGGAAGTGAGATCGCTTCTCGAGGAGGCGGGGCAGGTCAAGCAGACGGGGGACCCAGGCCGCTGAGGAAGGTCGTACTGTCGCCATAGTCGTCAAATATTATGACAAATGACGATAGATATGTCAAGTGGACGATTCCGACCAAAGCGTGGATGACGAACGAAAGCTTAGAATCTTCCCTCTCTCTCCTCGGCCGCCAGGAACGCGGCCTGCTCGAAGACAGGGGAGGACGGCGGCTTGTCTGCCACAAACGTTAAGCCGAGGTGATCGATGATCCGGTCCACGGCCCCGAAATCCGTGATGAAACTTCAGCCGGATATTTGATAGAATCAATACATGCTCAAATGTAATACCTGCCTGATACTGATCATCGTCTTCTTCGCCGTATTCGGAGCTATAGCGGTCCCGTCCCAAGACGGCCGGAACATCGCCGTCGTCGAGCCCGGCGAATCGCCGGACGCGATCGTCCGCAAGGCGGCCAATGTCGTTCCCGCGGAGCGGCAGTTAGTCTGGCAGGAGCTCGAGTTCATCGCCTTCGCCCATTTCGGCATGGACACCTTCACGGACCGGGAGTGGGGCGAAGGGACCGAGAGCCCCGCGCTCTTCAACCCGACGGCCTTCGACGCCCGGCAGTGGGTCCGGGTTCTAAAGGACGCCGGGATGAGGCAGCTCATCATCACGGCCAAACATCACGACGGATTTTGTTTATGGCCGACCGGGCAAACCGCACACAGCGTCAAGGCGAGCCCCTGGCGCGACGGGAAGGGCGATGTGGTCGGCGAGGTTGCCGCGGCCTGCCGCGAATTCGGAATCAAATTCGGCGTCTATCTGTCGCCCTGGGACCGGCATGAGCCGAGCTACGGCGACTCGCCCCGCTACAACGAGTTCTTCCGCCGCCAGCTCCGCGAGCTCCTGACCGGCTACGGCGAGGTGACCGAGGTCTGGTTCGACGGCGCCTGCGGCGAAGGCCCCAACGGCAAGCGCCAGGTCTACGACTGGCCGTCCTACTACACCGTCATCCGCGAGCTTCAGCCGAAAGCCGTCATTTTCGGGATGGCCCCGGACCTGCGCTGGGTCGGCACCGAGTCGGGATACGGCCGGGAGACGGAGTGGAGCGTCGTTCCGGTGTCCGTGCCCGTCATCGATCCGGCAAAAATTCGGCCGGGACCGTATCCGGTGGACGCCGCCTTCCTTCCCCGGGACTTCACGGGCCCGGACCTCGGGAGCCGGGAGAAGCTCATGTCCGCCGCCGCCCTCCTCTGGTATCCGGCCGAGACCGACGTTTCGATCCGGCCCGGCTGGTTCTACCACGCGGCCGAGGACGCCAAGGTCAAGACGCCGGAGACGCTCGTCGACATCTATTTCAGCTCGGTCGGGAGGAACGGCGTCCTCCTTCTCAACGTCCCGCCCGACCGGCGCGGCCTCATCCACGAGAGCGATATTGCGAGCCTGCGGGGGATGCGGGCGATCCTGGACGGGACGTTCCGGACGAACCTGGCGGCGGGAGCTTCGGTCAAGGCTTCGGCGGATAGAAGCGGTCATCCGGGCGGAGCGATCCTCGACGGCCGCCGCGAGACCTATTGGACGACCGAGGACGGCGTCGAAACGGCCTCCCTCGAGTTCGAATGGGACGCGCCCGCGACCTTCGACGTCGCGCTCCTCCAGGAGCACATCATGACGGGCCAGCGGGTCGAATCCTTTCGGCTCGAGGCCCGGACCGAGGGCGGCTGGCGCGAGTTCGCTCGGGGCACGACGATCGGCACCAAACGCCTCCTTCGTTTCCCGGCCGTGACGGCGAGGTCGGTCCGCCTGGTCATCGAAGGATCGCGGACGAGTCCGACCCTCTCCGGGTTCGGCCTCTATAAAATAAAGGAGGGGTCATGACGCGCAGGGAAAGGGTTCTGGCCGCTCTCGCCCACAAGGAGCCGGACCGGGTGCCGGTCGACCTCGGGGCCATGCGATCGACCGGGATCACGGCCCTGGCCTACAGCCGGCTTAAGGATTATCTCGGGATGACCTCCGGCGCGACCCATGTCTACGACGTCGTTCAGCAGCTCGCCCAGCCCGAGCCCGAGATCCTCGAATTCGCGGGCGCCGACGTCATCGACCTGGGACGGGCGTTCCTGACCGACCCGGACGACTGGAAGCCGTTTACGCTTCCGGGCTATGTTGCGGTCAAGATTCCCCGTTACGTCGATTTCACGCCTCACGAAGACGGCTGGCTTGCCAAGCATAAAGACGGAACCGTGATCGGCGCCATGCCCAAGGACGCCTTTTATCTCAACCAGAAATATTTCCCGCTCGCCGACTGGGACGGGAGCGACCGCGCGGTCCTCGGCCGGCTTTCCGAGCTCATGGAGAAAGTGACTTGGTCGGCGCTGCCGACCGCGCCCTTCCACAAGCCCTTGACGGCCGATCACCTGGCCGAAATCCGGAGCCGGGCCAAGGCGCTTTACGAGACGACCGACTACGCGGTCATGGTCGGGTTCGGCGGGAACCTGCTCGAGTGGGGCGAGTACTTGTGCGGGATGGACCGTTTTTTGATCGACCTCATAGACCAACGGCCCAAGATCGAGGCCCTCCTCGACAGGCTCGTCGAAATGCATCTCGTCAACCTCGAAAAAATCCTGGACGCCGTCGAGGGCTATGTCCAGGTCGTCCAGATGGGCGACGATCTGGGGACGCAGCTGTCGACCGTCATCTCGCCCGCGCTCTACCGCGAGGTTTTCAAGCCGCGCCACAAGCTCATCTACGAGAGGGTCCGGCGCAGGAAAGGCCTCCATCTTTTTCTCCACTCCTGCGGCGCCATCGCCGACATCATCCCCGACTTGATCGAGATCGGCGTCGAGATCCTCAACCCGGTCCAGACGAGCGCCCGGGGCATGGAGCCTGAACGGCTTAAGCGGGAATTCGGGAAGGACCTCGTCTTCTGGGGCGGCGGCTGCGACACCCGGGACGTTCTTCCCAACGGGACGCCGGGCGAGGTCCGCCGCCACGTCCGGGAGCGGATCGAGATCTTGGGCGCGGGCGGCGGGTTCGTCTTCACCCAGGTCCACAATATCCTCCCCAATGTGCCGCCCGAAAACGTCGCCGCCATGTACGAAGCCGCCAAAGAATGAGGAGTCGGGAACGGCGCGCCCTTTAGCGCCGATTCCCGGCCAGGGAAGGGGCGCTTGGAGACGAAGACTCCTCAACCAGCCCGATGGGATAGGCGTCAGCCAGTTTTTTCAACAAGACGGCCTCGACAGGACTCCGGTATTCCGCCGGGCAGTAGCCGCTGATCCGAGAGCGGCAGAGCGTGATAAGGATCGGCTTGATCCCGCGCTCAACCATCGTGTTGACCAGGGTAGCGACATCGCGCTCAATCTCGTCTTTGTCGGGCAGATGAACTTGGTCCTTTGTTTTGCGGAAAGAGATGACGACGCTGTATCGCTGATCGTTTTGCTGGAAGGAAAATTCCAGCCGGGAGAAGGGGATCGTCCCATCCGATAAAAAAGCGTCTCTATTCAAGTACTGCTCCCTGGTGATTTCAAGCCGGTATTCCCAGTTATTCTGGACGGAGTCGCGGCAGGCGAAATAATCCAAGTCGATATCCAGGATGACCTTTCTCTTTCGCGGCATCCGGCCGACCGGGTGAGCGAGGTAAGAAAATGTCTTCAAATCCGGCAAGGCCTTGTCTACGGACTTTTGATGTGTCTCCCGCGCCAGCCAGGCCGGATACTTGATGAGTTTCCCCTCTCCAAAGACGCTGGCGATTTGGATGACCGCTCGTTTCGGCTTGAACTGCCTCCACTCCGGATAGATGAAATGGACGTTTTTCACCAGCCCGCTTAGGACCCCTGGGTAAATGAAATTGCCGATCGACAACTCATCCCTTGAAAACGTCCTGAAATACTCGAGCGGATCGGCCACGTCCGAATCGGAGGGACGAAGGGGCGTCCGGAACTCGGAGGGCCTTGCCATGTCCGCGTGGGCGTCGACATGGAACAAATCCAGCGGGCACTTAAGGATCCCCTCGATCCGGGCTTTCTGCCAGAAGAAATAGGCCTCGTTATGCTCATCAAAGCGATAAACCGGTATTTCCCGCGGCCGCTTTTTATTCAAATCCTTGGCATCTATCCGGCACGTTCCGCTTGATGTGACGGGTCTCGGACCAGGCCGATATCGGTCCGTCGTCATCCTCGCTTTCCCGAACTATTGTTATTATAAAATATTCAAAAAAGCAATAGAGGCGCCCCCCGGAAGAATCGCTGCGATGCGGAATCTTCATTCTTGTTGGAAAAAACGGGCCGGGAGGAGCTCCCGACGCGACCGCTCAACTGTTGTAGAATGTGATAGTTTGAAAAGGCCCGCCGACTTCCCGCTTTATTGACAAATTTTTTCCCTCCGTTATAATGAATTCCAAAGCCACAATATCATTATTATCCGAAAATAGAAGTCATAATGAACCAATATGCGAGGCGGGAATCCGTTGGTACCTTTCCTCGGATGCCTTTGGAAGGCTATCTGGATCTGACCTACCGCTGCAATAACGACTGCCTCCATTGCTGGTTGAGGATCGAGCCGGAGTCCCAGGAGATAAAAGACGAGCTCTCCTTGGATGAAATCGGACGGATCGCGGCCGAGGCGAAAGGAATGGGTTGCCGGAAGTGGATCATTTCAGGCGGAGAGCCCATGCTCAGGCCGGATTTCCCCGAAATTTTCCAGCTTATAACTGCGAAATCCGCCTCTTTCCTCCTTAACACAAACGGCACTCTGATAACGCCCCGAATCGCCCGGCTGCTGAAAAAAAAGGGCGTCAGCCTCGTTGCCCTTTACGGAGCAGATGCCCGGGTTCATGATGCCGTGACGCGCCGGCCCGGCTCGTTCGAGGCCGTCCTGCGCGGGATCGCCTATTTAAAGGAAGCGGGGGCCGAATTTATGCCCCAAATCGTTCCGATGAGGGCCAACTTCCATCAATTCGAGGACATGAAGCGGCTGGCGCTGTCCCTGAGTCCGCGTTGGCGGGTCGGCGCGACCTGGCTCTACCTGTCCGCGGAGGGAGACCCCGTCAAGAACCGGGAGATCGAGGCTCAAAGGCTGACCCCGCGGGAGGCGTTCGAGATCGAGCGGCCCGATTTCCTGATTGACGAGGAACCGGCGGCGGACGGCCTCTGCGGGTACGAGACCCGCGCTGACGACTTCTTCAGCGACTGCATCCGGGCCAAACACGATTTCCACATCGATCCCTATGGGCGGATGACATTTTGCGAGATCGTCAAGGATTCCGCCCTCCGTTTTGACCTCAGACGGGGGAGTTTCAGGGAGGCCTGGGAGGAATTTATCCCTGCGCTTGCCGGAAAGATCCGGGGCGGCGAGGAATTCCGGGAAAATTGCGGACTCTGCGGCCTCAGAACGGACTGCGGTTGGTGTCCGTCCTATGCTTATCTTGAACACCGGCGCTTTCCGGCCAAGATCGAATATTTATGCCGCCTGACCGAAGAAAAACGACGGATCAAGAAGGACTGGATCAAAACCCATCGGCGATATTATGATATTGCCGATATAACCATCCAAGTCGATTCGGACTTACCCATCGAAGACAAGACCTTCCTTCCCTATGTGCGGTCATTCGAAGTCGAGACTCCCGGCAAGGATATCATCCGCTTCCGCCACCATTTCCATTTTCCTGCGTTCGAGAACGTGGACCTCGGAACCAAGGTCTATCAAGCCGGTGCCTGGACCATCTTTAAGAAGGGCGGAAGCTGGATTTATTTCGAGGGGGCCTGGAGGGGGAATCTCGCTCGAGCCGGGAAGATCGCCGTCATAAATAACGATCACACTCGTGCAAAGATCTATCACATGAGCGATCGAGCCTTCCGTCGGGGGTCCCTGAGCTCCTTGTCCTTGCTGCCTACGGACCAAATTCTTTTAGCCAGGATACTGGCCGAGCGGCAAGGCTGCCTTCTGCACGCCTGCGGCGTGTCTCATGAAGGGAAAGGCCTGCTGTTTGTCGGCCATTCGGAAGCAGGGAAATCGTCGGTGGGCAAGATGTATGCGGGGCAAGGCGTGCTTCTCTGCGACGACCGGATCGCGCTTCGGAGATGGCCGGACGGCTACAGCATCTATGGAACCTGGCATCCGGGAGAGCTTCGCGAGGTTTCGCACCTGTCGGCGCCCCTGGCGGGCCTCTTTTTTCTGGAGAAGGCCGACGAGATGCGAATCGCCCGGCTGCGCGACAAAGCCGAAATCGTCCGCCAGCTGGCAGCCTGCCTCATTAAGCCCCTGGCGACGGCCGACTGGTGGCAAAAGGCCCTGGACCTCCTGGAAAAGATCGCGGAGGAGGTTCCCTGCTACGACCTGCGTTTTGATCGGAGCGGACGGCTCGTCGATCGGTTGAAAGAAGAATTATAAGATTTGAGCACGAAACTGAAGTCGCACGTCCGAAGAGTCGCTTCGGGCCGGCACCCCATCTGGAAAGATAAGCAGCCGCTGCTCCATTGGCTGGACCTTGAATTGACCGAGCGCTGTAATAACGATTGCGTCCATTGCAGCGTCAACCGGCCCGCTGGTGACGCCGACGTCCGGGCCAGAGAGCTGTCCACAGACGCGATCAAGACGGTCCTGAGTCAAGCCGCGGAGTTGGGCTGCCTGACCGTTCGGTTCACGGGCGGTGAACCACTCTTGAGGGAGGATTTCGCCGACGTCTATGTTTTCGCCAGGCGGCTCGGCCTCAAGGTGTGTCTTTTCACCAATGCGACGCTTCTGATGCCGGATCTGGCCGGGCTCCTAGCCCGGATTCCCCCCTTGGAGAAGGTTGAGGTATCCCTTTATGGGATGAGCCGGGCCTCCTATGAAGTCGTGACCCGGATCCCAGGTTCCTACGACGCCGCCCGAAGGGGGATCGGTTTGCTTCTTGAGAATAAGGTCCCTTTCGTCGTGAAAACGATCATCCATCCGGCCAATGAGAGTGAATTCCTTGGTTTCAAGTCCTGGGCGATCTCGATACTCGACAAGGATCATCCCCCCCAGGCGGTCGCATTTTTTAACCTCCGCGCGCGAAGGGACTCGGAACTCAAGAATAGCTCGATCCGAGAGCTCCGCCCCTCTCCCGAGAAAGCGTTAAAGATTCTGACCGCCGAAAGCCCCGCCTATGTTCGCGAAATGAAAAGGCAGTGTCAGCGTAGGCAGGAAGAAAGAGGAAAGGGGATCTTCAGGTGCGGGGCGGGTCAGGGCATGGCCACCCTGGATGCCTACGGCATCCTTCAGCCCTGCCTTCTTCTGCGGCATCCGGAAGCCGTCTATGACCTAAAAGCTGGATCTCTGCGAGACGCCCTGTCCGGGTTTTTTCCGAGCCTGCGCCGAAGGGTGCCTCAGGACCCCCGATACCTGGAACGCTGCGCCGAATGCTTCCTAAGCTGGCTGTGCGAGCAATGCCCGGCCAAGTCCTGGGTGGAACATGGAACCTTGGATACTCCGGTCGAATACTGGTGTGATCTGGCCCGGATCCAGGCCGAATATTTGGGGTTGCTCAAAAAAGGAGAGGAGCCTTGGGGGGTTAAGGACGGCGAAATGAGATTGCGTCAATTTATCCGGTCCGTGCCTGAGCCCAAAAGTCCTTGACAAGATGAAGCGGCTCAGTCATATTACTATTGGCTAGGAGGCTATTATGACAAGGAAAATTTGGGCGAGACCTGAACTGGTCATCCTCTATAGAGGAAAAGCCGAGGAAAGCGTCCTTGAGCACTGTAGGTATGAAAAGGCTCCCCTTGGAACGGGAGGAGAACAATCAGGCCTTGGCCGAGGTTGTCAAGCGACAAGGGTGGGATCCTGTCAAGCTTGTCAATCCCTTGGCGGAAGAAACAGTTAACATCCCTGGAGATACTCCGGCTCTTTCTTCCGTGGGGAATAGGCTTTTTTGATGCCAGATGAATAGAGACGGGGCTGAGCCGGTCATGACCATGCCGACGAAAAAAGACTTTCTCCAACCTAAACATAACGGGTATTATTCCATCTCCGAAAACGTCGTGTCTAGAGAGATCGAGGGGGAGATCATCCTCGTGCCCTTGGTCTCGGGGATGGGAAACCTCGAAGACGAGCTTTACACCCTGAACGAGTCCGGGAAGGCCATCTGGAAGAGGCTGGACGGAAAAAGGGACCTTCAGACAATCGCCGTCGAGCTGGCGGCGGAATATAACGCCCCTCCCGGGGAGATCGAAGAGGACGTACTGGGAC
>Ga0315277_10012141_pt1 | contig 10812 bp, 6 predicted proteins | sample YL17G05_15_MG_FD_203695 | JGI IMG/M metagenome (GOLD analysis project Ga0315277, IMG submission 203695) | Sediment microbial communities from Yellowstone Lake, YNP, Wyoming, USA - YL17G05_15 | ecosystem: Environmental > Aquatic > Freshwater > Lake > Sediment | place: USA: Wyoming | collected... | reverse complement strand
AGAGAGAGAGAGAGAGAGAGAGAGAGAGAGAGAGAGTGTATCGGACTGAGACTGAATTCTTGCACTTTTTTTTTCCTTTCCTCTCTCGTCGAGCCACACGAAGCTGGTACGTTCCGCGGCGCCAAACGTGCTAGTCGCGTGTGCTAGTGTCTCTTCTGCTCTCAGGTCGTTCGTGAAGCGCTTTCGGCGCCGTTCCTCGAATTTCGAACGCTGCGCGCACGAGAGAGAGAGCGAGGAATCGCGCCGAGAAAGAGAAACTGAAAAAACCATGGCTAATCGCTCTGTCTCTCTCCTCTCTCTCCCCAAGCCTCCACACTTACCGGTCCTCTCTTCTTCTCTTATCTTATATAAATATATGCAACAGGTGTTCAGGACTGCGCTCGAGAGCTTGAAGCGTACCAGATTGCTTGAGACTCGAGAAGGAACGCGGAGGGCGTTGTCGAAAAAAACAATGGTGGAGCGTCGACGCTGGCCGCGGCTCCTCGTCGCAATGCTCTTCCTCGCATGCTGCAGCTGCGCCTTCTCTGTGCATGCCGCGCCGCCGGAGCACCGCAGGGGTGGGCCCGGAAGGCCCCATGAGGAGCTGGAACAGTCCTCGGATGCTGCAGCAGCAGTAGCGCCGGACGGAAGCAGCGGAATCGGCAGCAGCGGCGAGCCGGCCGCATTGGCGGCGAGCGACGCGCCACCGTGGGCGCAGTCGCCCGTCGCCGCGGCAGCAGCCAAGGCCGCGGCGAGTGCGGCGGCGGCCCCTCCGGCGACGGCCCCGCAACCGGTCCCGACGGCGACTGCTGCGGCGGCTGTTTCGAAGCCGGCAGCAGCAACTACGACGATAGCTCCAGCAGCAGCAGGCGCGACCTCGACCCCCGTCGCCGCAGCGGCAGCAGGCGCGACCTCGATCCCCGTCGCCGCAGCGGCAGCAGCGGCAGCCGCCGCCCCTCCTCGACCCGCACCGCTCGTCGCCGGCGTCGCCGTCTCGCCGGCGGGCATCTCCCCCGTCGCCAACGCCGCCGCCATGCGCGCAGCCGCGGCCGCCGCCCCTCCCCCTCCCACCCCGAAGCCGGCCAACGCCCCCTACGTCTCCCCGCCGCACAAGTGGAAGCTCGTCTCCAAGCTCAAGCCCTGGACCGAGAAGCAGAAGAAGCGCATCCGCTGGCCCGCCGGCCCCGAGGGGGTCCCGCTCGCGCCGTTCCCGTTCGGCAACCCGCAGTACAAGAGCGGGGGCGCGCAGAACAGGGTCAACGGGTGGGTCTGGGCCCCGGCGCCGCCGCCGCCGTCGGTCGTCATCCCCGCGACGATGATGAGGGCGCCGAGCGCGGCCGCCGGAGGGGGCGCGACGGGGGCCAAGCTCGCTCCGGGGGCAGCCCCCGTGAAGCCCGCCGCTGCTGCTGCCCTCGCCCCCGGGGCGGCGAAGCCTGCAGCTGCCGCCCCCGGGGCGGCGGCGGTGAAGCCTCCGACGGCGGCGACTCCCGTTGCCGCCGCCGCTCCCGGAGCGAAGCCGGTCGGAGCGGCATCGATCAGGCAGCAGGAGGAGGGCGGGCAGCCTCTTTCCGCCGTTCCTCCCGCCGCCCTCGCCCCCGCTCCTGCTTCCTCCATCAACAAAAACCTCTCCAAGGACGAGAAGAAGAAGCTCGCCGCCGAGGAGAAGAGGCGCAAGGACGAGGAGGCCAAGCTGAAGAAGGAGGAGGAGAAGAAGAGAAAAGAAGCAGAGTCGCGTCGGAAGAAGCAGGAGGAGGAGGACAAGAAGAAGGGGGGGGGCAAAGGCAAGGGAGGGGAGAACGCTCCGACTGCGGACTCTGCGGCTCCCGCGGGGCCGGCGGCGGCGGGAGCGGTGACCGTGAACCCGAAGACGGGAGGCGTTTCCGTGGCCTCGGCTGCAGCCGGCGACGGCGTCAAACCCGCGGGCTTCGCCCCCACCAACCCCGCAGCAGGAGCGGCAGCAGGAGCAGCGACGGCCCCCGCCAAGCCCGCCCCCGCAAAGCCCCCGCCCTCCCCCCCTCCGCCTCCGCCCCCGGGCGCGCCCGCCGCCGCTGGCAAGCGCGACGTGCCCCTGCCTTATAACGACCCGTTCAACTGGCCCTTCAAGCCCTTCTCGTCGGGCGTGGGCCAGGCCCAGGCCTACCAGCAGTACAACGCCCCGCCGCGGTACTCGATGACGTCGCTGCAGTCGCACGTCGCGGACCACAGCGTGCCGCTGGCGAGCGGCTCCAGCTTCCTGTCGAACACGGGCGGGCCGCTCAACGGGCCGCAGGCCTACAACGGCGACGTCAACGTCCCGCTCGACTACCCGCAGACCAACATCGTCGCCTCGGCGCAGCGCGGCGTCATCGTCGACAGCATCAACTCGGCCTACTTCTCGTGCCCGGCGCAGGTCGCGCGGCTGGGGCTGGGGCCGTGCGCGTCGGCGATCCCCGCCATCCAGGGCTTTGCCGACGGCGTCGCCAACGCCGAGTGCCGTGTCGTCGGCCTCGCCGTCAAGGCCGCGGCGGGGTCGATCATCCCGCAGTGCTGCCCGTCGATGCGACTGTTCATCCAGTCGGGGTGCGCCTGCGACGCGGCCACGATCGCGCTAAGCAACGGCTTCGGCATCACGGGCAACATGATGGTCGCGACAGTACGCGCCGGGCAGATGAGCTACTGCAGCAACGCGACGTTTGGCGGCCCCATCGAGTCGCCCTGCGGCAACATCAAGACGTGCAAGTCTTACGGTGCGTACAACAACTTCGTCGCGAACAGGAGCCCGCCGCCTCCCGCTGGCTTCCTGGCCGCTGGTACGCCCGGGAACGTCAAGACTCCGGCGCCGGGGGCGCCGGCTGCTCCGGGAGCAGCGAAGCCTGCGGCGCCGGCGGCGCCGGGAGCAGCAAAGCCGGCCTCGGCCGCCGCGGCAGTCAGGCCTCCGGGGGCTGCCGCGGTCGCTGCTGCCGCTCCAGGAACAGCAGCAGCGACAACAATACCGCAGATTGCTCCCGCTCCTGTCTCTGCTGCAGCTGTCCCCGGAGCAGGGAGCAAGCCAGGGGGCGTGTCGATCGCCTCCATAGCCTCTGCCCCTTCGCCCTCTTCCGACGAGGACGAAGATGACGACGACGACGAAGAGGAGGAGGAAGAAGAGGCAAAGGCGCCCTCTCCCGCTGGAGCTGCTGCCCGCGCACCTTCTGACTCTGCTGCCTCCTCTGCTTCCGCGCCCTCGATCTCCCCGAAGGAGGCGATGAAAATGGTCGAGCAAGCGTCCAGGGACCCCGGCGTCGAGGCCGCGGCGGAAGAGATCGCGGCCGGCGGACCCGACGCGGGGAGGACGAGGCTGCCGAGGCTGCCCAGGCCTGGGGACCCGCTGCCCCCGCTGCAAAAGGGCCAGGGGCTCGTGTACTCTTCGGTCGGTTAGAAACGATTCTTGGGGTGGGGTGAGAGAAGTGGGTGGGGGGAGAGCGAGAGAAGGGAACGAGAGAGGGGTCAAAGATCATTTTTTCTTCTTTATTCTTTTTGCTTTTTTCTCCTTTTTCGCTGCTGTGACAAAAAAAAAACATGAAAGAAAACGTTTCCCCAAAAGCTTCAAGACAAGGCCTGATTCTGTTGTTTCAAACAATTTACAAGGAGAAAGGAGGGGGACGCAGGGGAAGAAGAATTGGGAAGGAAAGAGAAAAAAGAAGCAGGGGAGGGTTGTCTAATGATACATCCGCTGCGACGTCGAAGAAAAAACCGTCGTTCCCTTCTTCCCGCTCCTCGGTGCACTGCTGCTCCCTCCACCAGCGCGAGGCACGGGCGGAAAAGAAGAAAGAGACGCGGCGGCCGCAGCTGCGGAGGAGGGCGAGGGAGCAGCCCCCGTCGCCGCCGTCGGCGCCGGCGTCCCCCTGTCGCGGCTCCCCCAAACCCCTCCCCCTCCGGCCGCCGCCGCCGGCGGGGGAGGCGGGGCGGCGGCGGGAGGGAGCGCGGGGCCGAACGCGGGAAAGTCCGCCCCTCCCAGCAGGGGGCTCGAGCCGAGGGCGGGCCCCGCCGCCGCGAAGCCGTGACGCGCCATGGACGCGAAGGAGACCCCGGGGACCGGGGGCGTCGCCGAAAAGGTCGTCGAAGGGGAAGGTGATTTCCCGCCGCCGCCGCCGCCGTCGCTGTCGCCATCATCGTCGTCGCCGCTCTCGGCAAACCTCCTCGCGCCTCTTTCTTTTCCTCCTCCCCCCCCTCCCCCTCCTCCTCCTCCGCCGCCGAGCCTCGGCATCGCCGCCAGCTCCACGGCGCTGGGCCCTCCGCGGCGCAGGGCCTCCTCTGCCCTCTTGGCGGCACGCTCCGAAGCCTCCTCCGCGGCGCGCGCCGCGGCCCGCCGCCGAGCCGCCGCCGCCCGCCGTGCGTCCCGTGCCTGCAGCTCCTTAGCGAACGGCAAGAGCGCTTCTTTCGGGAGCTTCCCCCGAGAGACGAGCCATTCCAGGTCCAGGGAGGCCAGAAGGACACCGGAGGACCCGGAAGCCGAGCGGGGGACGTGGGAGAGGTGCGGGAAAGCCGAAGAAGAAGAAAAGGAAGAAGACGAAGAAGGAAAAGAAGAAGAAGAAGAAGAACAGGGAGCAGAAGAAGCGGCGTCGACAAGGGGCTCGACGGAAACGACTCGCGCCTCGAGGACCGCGGGCTGCCTCGCGAACCCCCCCGCGGCAGCAGACAGCACGCGAGCGTCGAGCGACGAGAGGAAGAGCGGGGAGCCACCCTCTGCCTGGTAGAAGAACCACGAGCTGCTCGACGGCCGGGAGGAGGAGGCGGAGGGGGAGGGCGGCGCGGGGGAGGGAGGAGGGGGGCTGTCGGCCGGCACGTTGGCCGCCTCGGCCGCGGCCTCCTCTCTCTCCTGCCCCCTCTTCTTCTCCTCCTCCCCTGATCGCCCCTTCTCCGAGGCAGAGGAGCCGCCTATCTTCATCCTCGCCAGCGGCGGGAACGCGGAGTCCTCCGCGGCGCGGGCAGCCGCGGTGGCGGCCGAGCGCCTGCGCTCCGTCGCCACGGCCGCCGCCGCCGCGCGCACGGCCCCGGCCGCCGCCGCGCCGGCCGCCTCGGCAGGGTCGGGAGCCTCCTCGCCCCCAGCCGGGCCGCCCGCACCCGCGAGCATCGGAGGCGGCAGCAGCAGCCTCTGCCTGCGCTCCGCCCAGGCCGAGGCCCGCGCCGCGGCCGCGGCCAGCGCGGCCCTCGCGGCCCTGGCCAGCAGGGAGTGCCCGTGCCCGGCGGCGTCCTCGGCCTCGGCCTCCAGGGCCTCGCCCAGCGCGGCGCCCTGCTCGCGCCAGAGCCAGGCCGCGTCGGAGACCGGGGTCTCGCGGTTGAAGAGGTCGTAGGAGGGGGGGACGGCGGAAGGGGACGCCGGGTTTCGCTGCTGCTGCTGCTGCTGCTGCTGCTGCCGTCGTCGCGGCACTTCCTCCTCCCTGCCGTCAACTCGCGTCGCTCTGCCGCCGCCGCCGCTGCTCGCTTCGGACAACGGTGGCGATGACAGCAGCGACGGCGCCTTGTTCCCGTTGCTGCCGGTCGCTTTCAACCTCCGGAGCAGCACAAACCGCACGACGTCGCCTTCGCGCGCCGCCCTGGGCCCCCTTCGGATCCTGGCGGGCCGCAGCTCCCTCTGGGAGATCGGCGGGCCGCAGCAGAGGGGGCACGGCCCCGCCGCGGGGGGCGCGCCCGCAGCGCCCGCCGCCGCTGCCGTTCCTTCTGCTGCTGCTCCGGAGCCTTTCGACAGAAAGTGCGCTGTGAGGGCCACGGCCCCGAAGACGTGGCCGCAGGGAGTGACGAGGGCCGGGGCCGGGGGAGGGCTCTCGAGCGTGATGGGGCAGGTGAGGCGGCGGGAAGAAGGGGGAGAGGAAGGTCCGAGCTCGTCGCCGCCGTCGCCGCCGCGGTCGCCGTCGTCGTCCTCGTCGACCAAGACCTCGGCGACGTCCTCCCATTCGATCTTCCCGCCGTCGTTGTTGAGTCCAGCCAGAGCAGCGTCGGAGACGAGAAAGCGGCACTTTGGGCCCAGGAGGTGGCGCGAAGAAGAAGAGGAAGAAGAAGGCTGGCCCCGGTGTCGCTGCTGCCGCTGCTGGCTGCTGCCGCTCGGGCGAGCTCCGCCTCCGCCTCCGCCTCCTCCCCGTCCAAAGCCTCCGCCTCCGCCGCCGCCGCGTCGATGATGCTGCTGCTGGTTATGGCTTATGTAATTCCCTCCTACCGCGTGGAAATCCCGCGCGATGCCTCCGTGCGGTCGCCCGGACGAGCGGGCTATTGGAAATGGAAGGAGGAGGAGGAGGAGGAGGAGGAGAGGGATAAAAAAGAGGGGAGAGGGTCGAGGTCGGGGTCGAGAGAGGAGAGCAAATGCATCAAAACAAGGAACGATTCCTTACCGGCGCCGCCGCCGCTACTGTCCTCCATCTCCTTTCTCGCAACACGGAGATAGAAGCAGAGCAGAGATCTGGACGCAGAGAGAGAGAGAGAGAGAGAGAGAGGGGCCGCAGAGAGAGAAAGCCGCGCCGGTGCGTGAGAAAGCGAGGCCACACCCCTCGTGAGATTACGCAGAGGAACGAGAAAATGGAGGACGTCGACCAAGATAGAAGACGGCGACGGAGCGAGCGAGCGAGAATCTCACTCTTGCATGCGGCAGAAAAGGTCCAACCAAGCCCAAGCGGGACCCAAGCGCTGCGCCTTCGTTGCCCTTCGTTGAGCGCGCGCTTCTTATAACCAGAGAGAGAGAGCACTTGTCCGTCTTTCTCTCGAGTCCTAACAAAAGAGCTGAAACAGAAGAGGTAGGGTGAAGCGAGTCTCTCGAGCGAGAAAGAGCTCAATAGAGGCGCTTGGCAAGTGGCTAGGGGCATCGACGGCAGTTGGCCCGACTCGCATTCGTCTTTCCTGCAGCTTTCCGCCCCTTTTTTCGCCGTTTCTTTCATCTAGGTCCCGAGACGAGACCATAGCGCACCCGTAACTACAGTTTGCGCTCGCTTTGATGGTCATTTCAGTGCTCTCCCCGACTGATGAATCTCTCGTGGCAAAAACAAAAATACAGGGCGCGCCTCAAGCCTCTCTTCTTCTTCCTCTCTTCGGTCAACGCCCCGCAACCGGATAGTTCTGTCCCTCGAACTTTTCCAAAACACCCTCGGCCGCTTACCAGATATTTTCTCGACAGCGCCTCGCGCTGGGTCTTTGAAGATAAAGGCCTCGTCGAGTTGCTAGAGAGCGCGAAAGGGGGCATTGATAAAAGCAAAAAAAAGCAAGAAAAAAAGATGGACGTTGACTTCACGACGACGCCCCCGAGGAGGCCCGCGCCCATCTTCCCCGGCTCCGTCGACGCGGGCGCAGAAAGGGGTCGGAGTGGAGCTCCGAATGCGCGATGGGGCCCGCTCTTTGGAGGAGGCGTCGGAGGAGGAGGAAGCGCGATGGGGACTTCGGGGATGATGACGACGCCGACGAGACCAGCTGCTGCGTCCGGAACCGGAACGCCGTCGCGCTCGCTCGCCTCTCCGTCGTCGCTCTCGCGCCCGCGCCCGCCTCCCTCCCCGCTGACCTTCGCGGACAGGCACGTTCCCTCTTCGGCGAGGTCCCTCTTCGGAGGAGGAGGCGCGGCAGGAGCAGCAGCGGCGGCGGCATCTCCCTTTGACGCCGCGCTCGCGCTGGATGAGCAGCAGCGGAGGAACGGAGGAGGAGCAGCGGCGGCAGCGGCCTCGAGGTCGAGCCGCGGCGGCGTCGGCGGCGCCGGGGGCGTCGTGGGCACTTCCGGGGCAGCGACGGCCGGGGCGGCTGCTGCTGCGGACGCAGGAGGCATCCAGGGAAATGCGCGCCCGTCTTCCGCCGGAGGCAACGGGCAGGGCGGGAGCACGTACGGTGCCCTGCTGCGCGCGCAGCTTTTGGGGACGACGACGACGGCGGCGGCAGCTCCCGCAACGGCCGCCGCTCCCTCTCCGATCCGGCCCCAACACTTTGGCTCCCCTTCCGCTGCCGCCGCCGCGACGCCAGCGACTCCTTCCCGAAGGCCCCGGATCCTGTCCTTCGCGCACGACGACGCCAACGCGTTCGCCTCCCCGGCTCGAAGGAGCATCTTCCCGAGCAACGCTTTCGGAGCCGGCAACGACGGCGACCACGACGCGGCCTTTGACGACGACGACCTCCTCCGAAACCCCTCCACGCCGCAGCAGCGCCGCCGGCGAGTCCCGCGCGCCCCCTTCAAGATCCTCGACGCCCCGGCCCTGGCCGACGACTTCTACCTCAATCTGGTCGACTGGAGCTCCCAGAACGTCCTGGCGGTCGGCCTCGGCCCCTGCGTCTACCTCTGGAGCGGCGCGACGTCGGGCGTCACCAAGCTGTGCGACCTCTCCGAGCCGTCAGAGGTCGCGGCCGCGGCCTCGGCGCTGGCGCGGGCCTTTCCCGGGTCGGCGGTGCCGCAGATCCAGGCCGGGGTGGGGGACGCGGTGTGCTCCGTGTCGTGGTCGCAGAGGGGCCAGTACCTGGCCGTGGGGACGGGCTCGGGGCTGGTGCAGGTCTACGACGTCGCCCGCGCCGGCGAGGGCGGCGCGGGCGGCGGCGCCGCCCCGCCGTCGGCCAGGCTCCGGACGTACGCCGGGCACAGGGCGCGCGTCGGCTCGCTCTCGTGGGGCTCGGCGACGCTCTCCACCGGCTCGCGCGACCGCACCGTCGCGCAGCGCGACGTGCGCTGCGCGGAGCCCCTGGCGGCGAGGCTGGCGGCGCACCGCTCCGAGGTCTGCGGCCTCGAGGCGAGCCCCGACGGCCGGCTGCTGGCCAGCGGCGGCAACGACAACGCGCTGCTCGTGTGGGACACCCGCAGGCTCTCGGGGGCCAACGGAGGGCAGCAGCAGCAGCGGAGGGAGCAGCAGCAGCAGCAGAGGAGGCAGCGGCACCGCCTGATGCAGAGGAGCGGCGGCGCTGGCGCCGCTGCCCCAAACGCCTCCTCCTCTGCCGCCGCGGCCGCGGCGGCCGCGGCGGCGGCGGCGGCGGAGGCAGAGGCCGCCTTTGACGAGTCGTCGGTGCCCGCCGTCTCCTCGCCCCTCTACCGCTTCACGGAGCACACCGCGGCCGTCAAGGCCCTGGCCTGGTCCCCGCACGCGCACGGGCTCCTGGCCAGCGGCGGGGGCACCGCGGACCGCTGCATCCGCTTCTGGTCGACGACGGGGGGCGGCGGCGGCGCCGCGAGCGGAAACCTCGGCTCCGCCGCCGCCTCGGCCGATCCGGCCGCCGCGCCCCCGGCCGCCAACAACAACGAGGCCTGCCTCGGCGCCATCGACACGGGCTCCCAGGTCTGCAACCTCGCCTGGGCCCGCCACGCCAACGAGATCGCCTCGACGCACGGCTACTCGCAGAACGCCGTCGCGCTGTGGCGGTACCCCACCATGAGCCGCGTCGCGACGCTGACGGGCCACACGACGCGCGTGCTCTACCTGGCGGCCAGCCCCGACGGGAGGTCGATCGTGACGGGGGCCGGGGACGAGACGCTGCGGTTCTGGTCGGTGTTCCCGGGGCCCAGGGGGGAGAGCGCCGCGGGGGGCGGGGGAGGAGGCGTTGCCTGCGGGCTCGGGGCGTCGGGGTCGAGAGGCGGGGGAGCCGGGGCGGCGTCGCCGGCCGGGAAAGGAGGCGGCGGCGCCGCTGCGACGACGCCGCTGTCGGGCCTCGCGAGGTCGGGGCTCCGTTGAGTTTCTTCTTCTCCTCTTCTGCTGCAGTTTTTTCTTCTCTGGTTTCTTTCAGCCTTCGCGTCACAGGAGCAGTGACATGTAAACAAACGCAAGCAACAAATGGAAAAAACGCCCTGAACAAAAAAAATGAGAAGGAAAAATGAAAAGGCGTTTTGCTCATCTTTTAAAAAAAGATTTGCAAACCTTTTTAGCAAAATCCACCTCTTCTTTCTTTCCCAGCTCACCACGCTTATCCGATACTGTCGTTTCCTTCGATTTCAATCTTGAGGTGACCAGCATGAGATCCGCTATGCTTACCACGAGGGCGTCGTCGGTCAATCCGAAAACTGCGGCCGCGGCAGCAGCAGCAAGCTCCTCGGCGCCGAAGAAGAAGCGAGCATCGGCGGCGGCGCCGCAGATTTCGATGCCGACGACGTCGACGTTTTCTTCTGCATCGCCTTCTTCTTCCGCACCCGATTTCTCCCCGTCGCCGTCCCGCCGCGACCTCCTCTCCTCGATCGCGGCGCTCTCAGTGACCGCAACTTCAACTCTGGCCGCGCTGAATTGGCTTTTGAAGTCTCGACCAGCTCTGGCGGCACCGTCATCTTCTTCCTCCTCCTCAAATCAGCTCCGCCCGCTGTCGCCGGCCGCCGCGTCGGCCGTCTCGGCCGCTTTCACTCGCGAGGGCGGCAAGACGAAGGCCCCCGTGCTCCTCCGCCTCGCCTTCCACGACGCCGCGGCCTTCGACGCGGGCAAAAGGGACGATGGCGCGGGAGCCAACGGCTCGATCAGGTTCGAGCTCGACAGGCCCGAAAGCTTCGGGCTGAAGCGAGGGTGGCGGGTCGTCGAGGCTGTGGCGGAGAGGTTGAAAAAGGAAAGCGACGCCGAGGCCGCTTCCTTGAGCTTTGCCGATCTGATCGCTCTCGGCGGCGCCTGGGCCGTCGAGGCGACAGGCGGTCCCAAGCTGCTCTCGCTGGTCCCCGTCGGAAGGGTCGACGCCGAGGCCGCCGACCCCCCGAACCGGCTCCCTTCCGAAGACGCCGACGCCGCGCAGCTCATCGCTTCCTTTGCGGCCAAGGGCCTGACGCCGCTTGACCTCGTCTCCCTTTCGGGCGCCCACACCCTGGGCTCAAAGGGGTTCGGGGACCCGCTGACGTTTGACGGCACCTACTACAAGACGCTGCTGGAGGCGCCCTGGGCGAAACCCGGCGCGGACGAG
>Ga0315277_10012140_pt1 | contig 10812 bp, 5 predicted proteins | sample YL17G05_15_MG_FD_203695 | JGI IMG/M metagenome (GOLD analysis project Ga0315277, IMG submission 203695) | Sediment microbial communities from Yellowstone Lake, YNP, Wyoming, USA - YL17G05_15 | ecosystem: Environmental > Aquatic > Freshwater > Lake > Sediment | place: USA: Wyoming | collected... | reverse complement strand
AAAAGCTTCAGCCGCGTGTCCAGATCGCGGAGTTTCGTCTTGCTGATCCACGCCTCAATCTGTTTCTCGATCCGGGCCTGGGTCACTTCGCCCCGGCCAAAGATATCGTTGAGAATCTTGGGGCGCTTGGCGGAGGGAAGCGAAGTCGCCTCCTTCAGATAGAGCGCAAACACTGCCTTCTCTATCTCGTCGGCGTACGTCTTGTTCATCCGTTCCTGGCGCTGCTCCATTCGCTTCCAGTCCCGCTGTTGATATCCCGGCTCGCGCTCCACGTCCGGTTTCGGGCGTTCCTCGGCCATCCGGACGATGCTCGTCGCCGCGCCAAGCAGCGCAGAGCCGCGCCCGAAGTAACCGAACGCTTCGTCCGTCTCGCGGTCTTTGCGCTCGTCGGCCAGAAGCGCGTTCAGCTTTTTGATGGCTTCTCCGTACTTCTTCCCACGCTCAGGCTTGGCCTCGATCCACGCCATCAGCTCCTTCTCTTCCTTCTGCTTCAGGCCGACAATACCCTGCGCCTCGGTGCTCTGCAGGATGCCCTGGCTCTTCTTCTCTCCGTTTTCCAGCCCGAAGATCGAACCCGCCGCCTTGATGGAAAGCGACTCATCGCCATCCGCCACCCTGTGCAGCGTGTCAATGTGCTTCTGGGACATCGCGATGCGCCGCGGATAACTCCACTTGATGCGCTCCTCGATCTCGCCCGCCGTCGCCAGGCGTTGCGTTCGCCCCGGGTAACCCGCCACAAAAACCAGGTCGCCTTCTTTCACACCCTCCCTGGCCAGCTTGAGCCAGGACTTCGGCTTATAGGGCACGTTGTCCTTCGAGTGCTCCGCGGGCTTCCCGTCCGGTCCGACGTACGCGCGCAAGAGCGCGAAGTCCCCGCAGTGCCGCGGCCACATCCAGTTGTCCGCGTCGCCGCCGAAGAAGCCCACTCCCTCGTGCGGGGCATAGACCAGCCGCGCGTCCCGGATCTCCAGTTGGGTGATCAGGTAGTACTTCAGCCCGCCATAGAATCCCGCGAGCCGGCAGCGGACATTCGGGTCCGCCGCTTCCGCCTCGGCGATGATCTCCTTCTCGCGTTTCTCCAGCTCCTTATCCCGCTTCAGGTCGTCTTTGATCTCCTCAAGCCCTTTGCGCACGCGCTGCGTCACGTCGGTCACTGCCGTGGTGACGTACACGCGCGATCCCGGTCCCGAGTAGAGTTCCTCGCCGCGGGAGCGTGCGACGTATCCTTCCTTCAGGAGGTTGCGCTGGGGGGTCGAGTTGAACTGCAGGGCGCCCCGCACGCAATGGTGGTTTGTGGCAATCAAGCCCTCGGGCGACACAAACGACGCCGACGCCCCCACGCTGACAATGGCGTTGAGGGGAAACTGAAGGGGGTCGGCGAAGACCCGCGGATCGAGTTCCAGCCCCATCTTCCTGAGCGTTTCGCCGTGCGTCTCGGCGATCTGCTGAGGCATCCACATGCCGCCCGGCTTGTAGGCGCCGCCGGCCGAATCCTGGGCGGCCGCCGCGTACGCTCCGAGCAGGATGGTTACTATGATGCAGGGCACTGTGGGCGATCTATCCATGGCTTGTTCTCCTTGGCCAACGGGATGTAAGGGCAGAGTATATCCTTGGCATAAGGCGGAGTCAAGAAGACTGAACCGCTTTGACGCACTTTGGGTGCAACCCGCCGGTTTGCAGAATGGCGCGGCGAAGTGTGTTCAATCCCCACCAAACCCCACTGCGCCGATTGAGGCTCAGCAATCCGGGGTTGCGCTTTCCCCACAAGAAAACCCGAACCGCGTAGTCCCGGAGGGACGGCTGACAAAGTCTTCGACGGCTTCGCCAGCCCAGCGTTTCAACGGTGGGATAAGGAGGCGGTCCATTATCCTCCCAAGTCCCGGAGGGACGACTGAGACCCTATTCGAGAAGGCGTTTCAGCCGTCCCTCCGGGATTGGACAGGGAGAGCAGGGCGCGTTTTCCCACCACTGAAGTGCTGGGCTGGCGAAGCCGTCGAAGACTTTGTCAGATGTCCCTGCAGGACATGAAGGCCATCTATCTCCTGCAAACCGGCTGGTTGCACCCACGCGCCTTGCACGGCGACAAAAGCAGGTTTCCGTGAAGTCCGGTTTTGGTTGACACCTCACGCCTTCTGAAGGACACTGTCTCTTCCTGTTTCCCCGGGCAGGGCCGCGAACCACCCCCGGGAGGAGGCGGAGTATGAGAGATATGCACTCAAGGCGGCAGGACCACTTCCACCCGAGATGTCCCGGCCTCACAGCGGCGGCAGCCGTGTCGGCGAAGCTGTTGCCGGAGGCGGCGATGGCCGTGCTCCTGTTGGCGATGACGCTCCTCTGCGGCTGCGGGCGCCCCCACGTCCAGCGGATCGGCGACGCGCAGTTTCCCCCGCGTCCACGGAATGCCCCGGTCGAAGTGGTCGAGAACACGCTGAACCGGGCCTACGAGCCGGTGGCCCTGATTGACTCGAACCAGTATCGCGCGGATGATCCAACCTCCAAGACGGCCATGACCGAGGATCTCCGCAAGCGCGCGCGCAAAGTGGGCGCCAACGCCGTGCACAAGGTGCGCATCCTGGAGGTCAGCAAGCGGGGCGCCGTCCACGACCCCCTGGTTCCGATCCCCGGCGCATGGGTGCAGGGAACTTACACGGAACACTTCATGCGGGGCGAGGCGGTGCGGTATATCAAGTGAGGACTGACTGCTGAGGACTGAGGACTGAGTGCTGAGAACTCAAGACTCAAGTCTCAAGTCTCAAGACTCAAGACTCTATCAAAACAAAGGATTAGCGTGACCATGAGCAAGACCTATCGTATCGCGGTGATTCCAGGCGACGGCACGGGACCGGAGGTAACGTCCCAAGCGGTGAAGGTTGCCAAGGCGGCGGCGGCCAGGTTTGGCTTCAAACTCGACATGACGCACTTCGACTTCGGCGGGGAGCGCTGGAAACGGACCGGCGAGCTCCTGCCCGATTCCGCCATCGAGGAGCTGCGCGGCTTCGATTCGATCCTGCTGGGGGCCATCGGCCATCCCGACGTAAAGCCCGGCGTCCTGGAGAAGGGCATTCTTCTCAGGCTTCGCTTCGCCCTGGATCAGTATATCAACCTGCGGCCGGTTAAACTGTTCCCCGGCGTCGAGACTCCTCTCAAGGACAAGAAACCCGAGGACATTGATTTCGTGGTGGTTCGGGAGAACACCGAGGACGCCTACGTGGGCATGGGCGGTTGCGCGCACTACGGCACCAAGGACGAGGTGGCCACGCAGACCGCGGTTTACACGCGCATGGGCGTGGACCGTGCCATCCGCTTCGCCTTTGAATACTGCAAGAAGCGAAACGCAGGCAAACCATGGAAGGGGCTTACGCAGAAGGACAAGGACGAAGGCAAGATCGGGCAGCTGACGCTCGTGGGCAAGACAAACGTCCTGACCTTCCTGTACGACCTGTGGGAAAGGGCGTTCCATGAAATGGGTGCGGCGGAGTATCCCGAGATCAAGCGCGACTACAACCACGTGGACGCCTGCTGCATGTGGTTCGTGAAGAATCCGCAGTGGTACGACGTGATCGTCACCGGCAACATGTTCGGCGATATCATCACGGACCTGGGAGCGATGATCCAGGGCGGCATGGGAATCGCGGCGGGCGGAAACATCAACCCCGAAGGCGTTTCGATGTTCGAGCCCATCGGCGGCTCGGCCCCGAAATACACCGGCATGAACGTGATCAACCCGCTGGCGGCGATCTGCTCGGCCCAGATGATGCTGGACGTGGCGCTCAACGAGACCCAGGCGGCCCAGGCCATCGAGGCCGTGGTGATGGACCTGACCGCCAACAAGATAAAGTCCATGGCGGCGGGCAAAATGGGTTACTCGACCACCCAGGTCGGCGATCTCGTGGCCGAAGGCGTGGCGGCTTACAAAAGTTGAGCGCGTCTGGCGGCGGGCGTGGAAGGAATAGTGTCGCCTGGCGGATCTGCTTCCTTATGCCAGGAAAGGCGTTGGGATACGGATTGCATTCTCATTGCCCCTCGAAAACGACTCCCTTTGGAAGTTCAGAATTCCTTTTCACTCATGCTTGTACGAGGATCAAGACGATGGATACAAGACAGGAAAACAAAGACAATAAGAATGCCCACCGTTCTTTGTGAAACAAACCATAGGCCAGAAGAGCATTGATGACGAGGACTGTGAACGCGACCAGCGGGTTTTTCCAAACTAAGATGGAGAATTGCAGTTGCATAAGAGCGGCTACCACCAAGACACCTATGAGCAGCCATACCTTCCAGGGCCTTCTCCCGGAGCATCCAGCGGGATGGGGGATTCTTGCGCTAAGGGTCGAAAACAAGATGCTTAGTTGGGCAAACCACTTGGGACCTCCCCGGCGCTCTACCTCTTTATCCGCCTCTTCATCATCCCAAGGCAGCGTGAAATACATCCAGAGATACGCAACAAGAACAGCCGGAACAGCCATGATCCCAAGCACGATGGCAAGGACGCGAACGAGCACGAGGTCGGTTTCAAAGTGATCGGCGATTCCTCCGCAGACGCCGCCGATTTGGCGCTGTTTCCAGCTTTTGTGGAGTTTGTGCCGCCCCGTTCCCTCCGAATCCTTCCCGCCCCGCGCCCTCGGCTTCCTGGCCAGCGCTCGTGAAAGCAGAAGGTAATCCTCCTCCGTGATATTTCCATCACGGAGCATTTGATCGAGTTTTTCTTGGGATGAAATGTCGGCTGATTCCATGGTCATAACCTTTCCATTGCTTCGGCCGCCTCTTTGGCCGAGATGGCACCCTTTTCCAGTTGCTCCAGAATGGCGCGCTTGGCTTCCTCGTTGTTGCGGAGATTTCGATACGACTCGATGAGCCGGTCCAGGCGATTGCGAATGGCGACGTAGCCCAACCCGGATTCTTCGGCCAGAGCCTTGATGCTGAAGCCGGCCAGAAGATAGCGTTCGAGAAACTCCAGGTTCTCGCCGGACAATCGGGAAAACGGCGTTTCTCGAAATCGTCCCCGAATCTCCACGCCGCAGCGATCACAAGTCATCGCCACTGGCCGCATCGAAGCGCCACAATAAGGGCAATCCGGGTCTTTTCGGGCTGGCGTCATGAAACAAGCATACTCCATATAAAACGGGCGTGTCAAATAAAATTTTGACGAAACGCCATTTCCCCCAAACTTTATTTCTGTTTGGTAGTGCTGGGGCGTATCTGTATTTCGCTTGGTTGCGCCTCGGAAAACGCGATTTGGTCATTTCTATTGAAGTGCCGGTGGAAATCCTTGATGGTGGAAAGTACCGGCGCTGCACTTTCCCGCCGCCACGACGTTCAGTCATTGAGATTCCACCTATGCAGTTCCCGCGATCCTCTCAGGCTCCTCGAACACGAGCATTCCCTTTCGAAAGAGTACTTCTGACGTTTCTCATTGCCTGCTTGTGCGCGACAGGCTGCGGAGGGCTGCGGCCCGCGCCCGCCCCCGTGCAGGAACGAAAGACCCCCTTGCCCCCGCCTCAGAAACCTGTCAACTACAGCGAGCCGCCGCGAGAATATGAGGCCGTTCGCGTCAACGGATGGACCATCTGGGTCGAAAAGCAACTCCTGTCGGACGCTCCCGATTTCGCCAAACAAGCCCTTGAAAGGCTTGAGCGGAAACTGGGCGAGGCGTTTGCGGCACTGCCGGAGTCTTCTCATGACAACCTGAAGAAGCTCCAGGTCTTTCTCATGTACGGTCCGAAGGCGAAAGGCGGCGGGCGCGACAATGGCCTCGAGTATTTCCAGAAGAACGCCCCGGCCTCCTACAAAAGCCTCGATCCCCGTTGGGGCAGCAGCGTTGTCATCTACTCCGCGGAGAACTACGTGTGGATTTCCGAGTTCTGGGCGCTTAAGGCGCTCGTTCACGAGTTCGCGCACGCGCACCAGCTCGAACAGTGGCCGGAAGACCAGCCGGATATCTACCAGGCCTGGGAGAAGGCCATGAGCCGCGGCCTCTACCGCAATGTCCGGGACGACCAAGGCAAAACGCTCGACAAGGCCTGGGCAACCGTGAACCAGCTGGAGTACTTCGCCGAACTCTCCTGCATGTACTTCGTGGGCTGCAATTACCACCCTTTCAACCGCAAGGAACTGAAGACCTACGACCCCGCGGGCTACGCCACAATCAAGAAGATGTGGGGCGCTGGGGAATGATCTTCACGATTCCGAATGGGACGCGTTCAAGTTCTTCCACCGAGTTTCCGATAAGTTTAGAGATGATAGGCTTATCCACGGAGGGAGCGGCCTATGCCGGGTGTGGATTTTTCCCAGATTCGCCAGTTGATGCGTTCCGTCCTTCGGTCCGGAGAGACTGCGGGCGCGCCTGAAGCCCGCTCTTTGGCCACGGGTGGATTGCGGCCAGGCGGCCTTTCTTCCGCCGGGCAGATCCCCCCACGCCCCGCGTCCGCCGCGCCGTCTTCCGCGCCCGCCACGCCTCCTTCCGCGCCCACCACGCCTCCTTCCGCGCCCGCGCCGTCCCGAACAGCGGATGCCGTCCGTCTGTCCCCCCAAGCCCAGCAGCAGTTAGCGAATTCCGTGTTGAGGGTTCTTGCCCAGGCTGTGGCAGGGGCTCTGCCAAGTGAAAACGCGTCCCCGAGGGCTGCGGGAACAGGGGCTGCCGGGACAGGATCTTCCGTGGCGCCGCAACCCTCCGGCGAGATCGCTACCGCCACGATCAACACGGTTCTCTCCGATCCCGGTCTGAGGGCTGAGGTGGTGCGGATCTTTTCGCAGCCGCAAGTGGAAAACAGGATTCCGAGATTCCTGAATGACCCGGTTCTGCAGGAGGTGACGGTTCGTCTTCTGGCCCATCCGGAAATGGCGGACGTGGCGCAGACGGTTTTTCTGGCGCGAGACGGCGCCCCATCTATCGCCCGTCTTTTGTCGCAAGCGAATACGCAAGCCCCCATGACCCATATCCTCGCCGAGAGCGGGATGGAACGGGTAGTCAACCAGACGCTCGAACTGACTGGCGGGGCGGCGCGGGAGGCCCTGTTTGGCCTCCTGGCGAGCGCCGAGGGCCGGGCCGTGATCGCGCGAGCCTTGCCTACGTCTCCACCCGACGTTCGCGCGCGGATCTTCCAGATGCTCGCGGAAACGCAAGGCGCAACGCAACCCGCCCCACCTCCCCCCACGCCCTCTCCCCCGCCCGCCGCCGAGCTGCTTGCGCGCGCGGACGTTCAGGCAAGGGCATCGGAGTTTCTGTCCGACCAGCGCACGGCGGCGGCGTTTCTCCGCGTCCTGAGCCAGGCGGAAACGGGAACGGCGACGCGCCTGCTCGCGCGGGGGGATGTTCAGGCGCAGATGGCCCGTCTCCTTTCACAACCCGCGACCCAGACCGCCACTCTGGCTCTCCTGGCCTCGGCTCAGGCCGAGAACGCTCCCGCCGTCGAGGCAATCCTAACCCGCGAGGACGTGCGGGCACTGCTCCCGCAACTCCTCGCCAATCCGGAGAGCCAAGCCACGTTTCTGCGGACGCTGGCAAGGCCGGAACTCACGGAACTGGCGCGCCAGGTTCTTCTCCAGGCGACAAGCGTGGCCGCTCTGGCCCGAACCTTCGCCTCATTTCTCACTCCTCAGTCCTCAGCTCTCGCTCCTCAGTCCTCGGCTTTGACTCCTCAGCACTCAGCACTCAGCACTCAGCACTCTCTTCTCAGTCCTCAGTCCTCAGCACTCAGCACTCAGCACTCTCTTCTCAGTCCTCAGTCCTCAGCACTTTCTTTGAGCGCCGCCCTGGACCTTCTTTCACGCGCCGATATGGCCGAAGCGGCGCGCCAAGTCTTCGCGTCCTCGCCCGACACGGTAAGAGCGCTCGTTCAATTGCTGAGCGAATCCCTGTTGTCAGTCAGCCAGTCGGCCAGTCTGCCAGTCAGCCAGTCGGGCAGTCTGCCAGTCAGCCAGTCGGCCAGTCTGCCAGTCAGCCAGTCGGCCAGTCTGCTAGTCAGCCAGTCGGCCAGTCTGCCAGTCAGCCAGTCGGGCAGTCTGCCAGTCAGCCAGTCGGCCAGTCTGCCAGTCAGCCAGTCGGCCAGTCTGCCAGTCAGCCAGTCGGCCAGTCTGCCAGTTGGCCAGTTGGCCAGTCGGACGGATCAGACGGATCAGACGGATCGGACTGTCCTCAATCTTCCGTTTCTTCAATCCGCAATCCGCAATCCGCAATCCACAATACTCAGTCCTCAGTCCTCAGCACTCAGCACTTTCTCCGACGCAGCCAACGCGCTCCGGATGCTCGCCCAGACCGGGATGACGGATGCGGCGCGGCAGGTCCTCGGACAAGTGCTCGCCGCCCCGGACGCGCTGAGAGGCATCTCCCAGTGGATCGGCCGCGCGGAAACGCGAACCGGCCTGCTCGAGATCCTGACGCGTCCGGAAATGGCCGAAATCGGCGCGAGAGTCTTTGAGCAGCCTGGAATGGCTGATACCCTCGCAAATCTCATCCGAACGATCCGGAACCCAATTCCCGTGGTCCGCCTTCTCTCCTCGTCGCCTCGGCAGGCCGCGATGATCCTGGAGGCCTTGGCCAGGCCTGAGAACGCCGATGCGGCCTCGCGCTATCTCGCGAGGGAGGACGTTCAGAACCAAGCCGCGAGATTGCTCCGGCAACCCGAGACACGGCAGGCGTTGCTGTCCCTGCTGGCGCGTCCGGAACCGGCGGGGCCTGCGCGGGCGTTGCTGGAACGGGCCGACGTCCAGACGGCCCTGACACAGGCGCTGCGGACACCGGACTCGCGCCTGGCGGTCCTGCGACTGCTGGATCAGCCCGCCTTGCGAGACCTCTCTCAGGCCATTCTCTCCAATCCGGAGGGGGCAGAACTGCTCCGTCAGGTTGTTCTCGCGCAGGCGCCGGGAGTGGGAGGGCGGGCCGAGCAGGCCGCCGCGTTGGCGCTCCTGGCCCGGATTGATCTGCCCAAAGTCGTTCGCCAGGCTCTTCTCTCGCCGGAGGGACTGAACACGCTGGCGGATTCCATTCGTCTGCAACCCGGCTCGGCGGGAACCGCCGCGGCCACTGAGGAAGCTGCCTTGCTGCGGCTCCTGGCTCGTCCCGAGATGGCCTCGGCGGCCCGGGCCGTTCTGCACCGCCCCGAGATCAGCGCCCAGATTCCGCGCCTCCTGATGCAGCCGGAAACGCGGGGCGCCGCTCTCGAACTCCTGACCCGTCGGGGAATGGAGGACGTGGTCCGGGTTGTTTTCGGAGGAAACGCGGGGCGTCTTCTGGCTGTGGAACTCACGCGCACGCCCGCGCTGCGGAATCTCATGGCGCAGTTCCTCACCCAGCCCGAGATATCGCGGGCAATTATCACCGGGCTCTCCCTGCCGCAGAACTGGGAGACCGCCGTGCGATTCTTCGCGCTGGAAGAGGCGCAACGCCAGGCCGCCGCCCTGCTCGCCTCCGCTGCCCCGCCCGTTGCGCCGGAAGAGGCCCCCCTTCGCGCCCTGCAACGCGATCTGCTGGCTCTGCTGGCGCGGCCGGACATGGCCGCGGTTGCCGCAAGGGTCCTTTCGCAGCCCGGCTCTGAAGCCCTCTTCGCGCGCCTCCTGAGCGATCCCGAAACCCGGATGAATGCCCTCGCTCTCCTCACCCGTCCTCAATTGGCCGAAATCGCGCGACAAATTCTGTCGGAGCCTTCTGTCTCTGCCGCGCTCTCGGACATTGCGGCGCTAAAGCCTCTGGCCCCGCAACCGGACCGCCCAGGCCAGGCCGCAGGAGATACTCCGCGCCAAGGCGCCCAGCCGCGCTCCGCGCTAGCCGCTCCAAGCGATCTTCCGGAGGCCCTTCGGACCGCCCAGGCCATGCTCCTGGAGATTCTGTCGCGCCCGGAAATGGCCGCGCTCGCCCGCGAGGTCTTTGCCCGCGCCGACGTCCAGGCACAAGCCGCGCGTTTTCTCGAGGAACCGCCGACGCGCGCACTGCTGCTGCGGCTACTCAGTCAGCCCGAGCTCTCCGGCGCGGCGAGTCTCTTGGCCACGCGCCCCGACGTTCAGAGACAACTCGCCCAAGTGCTGATGGCTTCCGGGGCCCAGGCGGCTCTTGACGCGCAGGTTCGTTCGATCCGGCCCGAGGTGCTTCAATTCCTCGCCCGGCCGGACAACCTGCAGGCGGCTCGGGACGTCCTGCTCCGTCCCGCCATGCCAGCCCAAGCGCTCGAAATGCTGTCGGACCCGGAAACCCGCCCAGCGCTCCTGGCTCTCCTCACCCGCCCCGAAATGGCCGGAGTGGCCGCGGCAATCCTCACCGCGCCGCAAGGCCGCGACGTTCTGGCGCGGATCGTAAGCGGACCGGCGGGCCCCGCCGCCGCGACCCAGATGCTGTCGAACCCGGCTACGGCGGTTATCCTGCTCGAAGCATTGTCCGATCCCGCCCTGTCCGCCGCGGCCCAGACTTTGCTCTCGCGTGTGGGCGCGCAGGCCCAGCTTTCCCAATTGCTGTCCGACACCACGGCGCGAAAGGCCGTCCTGGGCATCCTGGCCCTGCCTGAGATGCGGGACACGGCCCGGAGCATCCTGCAACGTCCCGAAGCGGCCGCGCGGATCGCGGAATGGGTGCAGTCACCCGACACCCGCGTTTCGATGCTGACCATCCTTGCGCAGACCGGCCCCCGGGTCCGCGCGGAGTTATCCTCCCTTCTCCGGACGGTTTTCGAAGACCCCGCAACAATCGCATCGCTCCGCCAACTCTTCCAACCGGGCGCCGCGAGCTCGTTTGAATCCCTGCGGACCGGCCGGTCCGCAGCCGTGCGCCTGCTCGCCTGGACCGAAATGGCCGACGTGGCACGCCAGGTTTTCCAGTCTCCCGAA
>Ga0315277_10012139_pt1 | contig 10813 bp, 6 predicted proteins | sample YL17G05_15_MG_FD_203695 | JGI IMG/M metagenome (GOLD analysis project Ga0315277, IMG submission 203695) | Sediment microbial communities from Yellowstone Lake, YNP, Wyoming, USA - YL17G05_15 | ecosystem: Environmental > Aquatic > Freshwater > Lake > Sediment | place: USA: Wyoming | collected... | reverse complement strand
CGCCGCAAAGCGGTTGGCTTGTTCCTCCTTTTCGTCGGCGGGAGCGTCGCCTTCGAGAAAGATATCGCGCTTGCCGTGCAATACGATGTGCCCTGCCTCGTGGAAAAAGGTAAACCAAAGTTGGTCGTCGGTCTTGTAGCGCAGACTGAGCTGGATGAGCGCCTTTATCGGTGTCAGCCAGCGTGTTGCGCCGCTCAGCCGCGTCTTGGGCAGTTCACGTACGAACACGACTGCAACGCCCGCTTCGGCGCAGAGGTGCGTCAGCGCGGGACAAAACTCCTCTGGGCGCGCAGCGGTCAGCGAGCGCGCTTGATGCAGCGCAGATTTGAACTTGTCCGCGTAGTAGGGTTGGCACGCGATTTGCTGCGCGTCCAATTCGCCTTTGCGTAACCACGCTACCACCGCGCCGCGATCGCTTTGAAACGCACGCGATTGGCGAAACGCCGTAGACGGACGGCGCCAGATCCTTTCCCACTGTTCGGGCGAGGCGGTGCCAAAGAAGCGCAAGACTTCTTGGAATTGCAGGATTGGGTCGTTGAACGCCGCGATCCACTTGAACTGGATCATCGCCTTGACGGGGATCTGCTTCAGCCACGCCAATTGGCTCTGCAAACGTTCTTGTTCGTCGAGCCGCGCCCGCGCTTCGCGATAGTTCCGTTCGAGATTATTCCAGAAACTGGCGGGAACGCCAAGCACACGCTCCAACTGCAAAGCGGTTTCAGGTGTGATGGCTACTTTGCCTTTGACGAGTTCGTTAATCGTCTTGAGTGGGCGTCCCGTCCGTTCTGCCAATTCGGCTTGCGCCATTCCGAGCGTCTGGATGGTTTCAAGGAGCGTTTCGCCTGGCGGCACGGCGTAGTCGGGGATGTATTGATTCTGCACTTGCTTAGCCATGGGTGTCCTCCACTTCCAAAATCCTAATCGTCGTCACATGCTTCCAGTCCAATCCGCCGTCGGGCTTGCGCGGCGCAGGGTCATTCGCACATCCAAAGAGCAATCGGTACGGATGCCCCACATCTACAGAAATTTGTCCTGCGCGATCCCCCGTCAATTCGTGGCAGCAGGCTTGCGGCAATGAACGCAAATCTTCGAGAATGTTCGCCGCACGCAACTCCCCAAGCCGCCTTTGGATGAGTCTGGCGCGCAGAGCACCGTAATGCCTGACCAACAGTTTGTTGCTGTTGAACACCTTGCGGAGTTGGTTGGTTTGGAAGAGAATCTCCATCTAGACCCCTTGAGAATTGTGTTAACGGCAGGGGTTAATCATATTGTAACCCACAGAGGGCATCCTGTCAAATCAGACCTGTCAGGTTTCCAAAACCTGACAGGTCTTGCCTACAACCCGTACAGCGCCGCCGCCCGCGCGTCAATCTCCCGCTCCGATTCCGCGACGCGTCGCGCCGCATCAGGCGGCAACGGGTAGCCGTGTTTTTCAAACTCCGCCAGAATCGTGTCCACCAATTTGACGAACGGTTGTTGCTGTTCCATCGGAATCGGCGCGATGGGCAGCTGTTTCCAGTCGTCAGGATAGACGTGCATTTTGCTACGTCGCCGCTTGGCAAGCCACTCGCGCGTCCAAGTTGAGTTCATTATCGCCAGCAAGTACTTGATGTTGAATCGTTTTGAAGTGTTCTCAAGTTCTTCGCGCGGCAACCGCGCCGTTCCTTTTTCGCCGCGATACTTTGCGACCTTGCCGAGGGAATTGTTCTTGACGCCCTTGAGACAATGCCACGCCACAAAACCGACCGAACTCGCGTCGTAGAAAATCTTTTCGCTGTCGTAAACAACTTTTGGAACAGCCCCAGGTGTTCTCACTGCTAACAGTTTCTCGCTCGGCTCGTGCAACTGGGGAAATGTTGGACGACTCAACTTCGAAGGAACCCGCCGAGTTCCCCATTCCAGAAATCTAACACGCTGGACACACCACTTGACCAAGTCCTTTCCCTCGACAAATGGCTTGGGATGTTTTGCATCTTTCTTTTCCGATAGCAAATCTTCGCTCTTGAACAAGCCCTTGTATTCTTTTTCATCGGAATTGGTGACCATTCCTTTTGAGATGAAACAAATCCGTTCAAGCACAATCGCGCCATCTTGCGTTTGTGTTCTCTGATCCGCGCCATCGGGTCTGAACAGCGTTAAACCAAACTCCCCTTGCACCATCGTCGGCAAAACTTTGGCGTTCTCTTGAAAATCATCTGGACTCTCGCCCCAACGACGGATGCGGACGGGACAATGATTCGAAGTGGGTGCGGCTTTCGCAAAGTGAACGATGGTGTTGCTTACGCCTGCGTCGAAAAGTGGAATGTCGGAACAAAAGTTGATGCTGGCGATGCGCGCGTTTAGTAAAAAGAACTCGTGCGATTTGCGCGCATACTTCGCCGCGTTATATGCGTCGGGAATGATAAAGACCATACTGGCATCGCCGCGCAGTAATTGATAACCGCGCTCCAGAAATGGCAAATACAAATCCCATTTTTCGTAGAGCGTTCGATACACACTGCTTTTGAGGAGCGCGGCGCGATAGTCTTTCCAATCGGCAATGGCTGATTGACGCTCATCTTCATCTTGAATATGTTTGAACTGCGCGTCTGCGCGCACATACGGCGGATTCGCAATCACCACATCAAAGCCGCCGTTCGCAAACACTTCGGCAAATTCAACTTTCCAATCGAACCCTTGCACGGTTGACCCCGCGTGCGTCCACTGGGCAATTTGTTGGCGCAGTTTCGCAATCTCGTCGCGTAAGGTTTGCTTTTCGCCGTAATGGTGCGTTCTGCCAAACTCAGCTTTTTTCTGATCGAACTGTTTCACCAACTCGTCGCGCATTCCCATCTGTTGCGCGCTCTGCGGATTCGGCGCGGTCAGACTATCGCCCACTTCAATCTTGAAATCGAGGTTCGGCAGCGGCAGAGGCGTGTCGCCTTCGTAGTCCACAATCAGCGAAAGCCACAAGCGCAAGCGCGCAACGTTGATCGCGAACGGATCCTTGTCCACGCCGTACAGGTTGTTCTCAATGATTTCCAACTTGCGCTCGTACACGGTGCGCGGGTCAAGTTGATAATTGGCGAACAGGGTGTGGCGCAAGTCCAGCAGTTCGTGCATCATGCCGAGCAGGTACGCGCCACTGCCACAAGCGAGATCGCACACCTTGATTCGGCGCAACGCTTCGATAATGCGTTCTGGCTGATGCAAGTGTTTCGTCTCGTGCTCGTCCACCAGTTCTGCAATCGCCTCAGCGGATTCCTGCGGGCATTGCGTCGTCAAATAGATTTTCAGTGACTCGCGGCACATAAACGAAACGATGGGCTTGGGCGTGTAGTATGAACCTGTCTCGTGCCGCCCCGTCACCAACTCTTCAAAAATCTTGCCGAGCATTTCGGGGTCAACCGCAACCTCGATGTCGAGCGGCGTCGCTTCGGTCACGGTGAAATTGAAACGATAGAACAAGTCGGTCAGAATCGGCTCGATGACTTGGTCGGGCACAACAATCTTGTCGTTTCGATCCGTCTCGTCCTGCTCAAACAAACCACCGTTGAGGTACGGCACGTTGCCGATCAGGGTCGCAAGAAAGCCGCCTTGGTTAATCTCCATCAAGTTGACTTCGTGCGGCGTGTTGAGTCCAGAGAAGAAAAGGTGCTGTAAACGGTCGCGATAGAAATTCTCGCCCTCCCTCGCTTTCGCGCGGTAATCGTCCCACAGCGCGCGCAAGTAGTCGCGCCTGCCGTTGAAATTGAGCCAACCTTTCTTTTCCAAAAAGCGAATGAACAAAAGACGGTTGAAAACTTTTTGCGTAAAGAGCCGCCTGTTGTCGCCTTGAATTCCTTTGATTTGCTTCTCGGCTTCTTCAAAGAGTTCTTTGTATTCTCGAAAGAAGCGTTTGGTCACTGCTTCGACATCAAACGCGGCATTGAGTTTATCCGTAACTGCCGAGATTGGTGGTTCCGCGAATAACCCCAGTTCCTCGACAGTGAACGCCATCTCGTTCAAGCGTTCGATCGTCGTGCGTGCGGGCGAAGCGACTTCGTACGGCAGCGTTCGCAGTTCGATCTTGTCGCGCGATTTTTGCCGCGCCCAAACGAAGGCGGCTTGTTTTGCGTCGTTCGTGACATAGCAGAGCAAATGCTCAAGATGCGTCGGCGCAAGGGCGCGGTGAACGGCGCGGCGCTGTAGTACGTTGGGCAACTTGGCGCTGTCCCAATCCACACAAAAGACAGGCAGCCCACCGAGTTGCGCGACGGGCAGCGCGGTAATCGTTCGACCAACGGGCGCGCTGACCGCGAGCGGTCGCGGCTGTGCGCTGGCGCGTCCCCAATTCAATGTCTCGCAAAAAAGACGCGGCAAGTTGTCGCGCAGATTTCCGACATTCAGACGATCTTGGATTTGATGAAGAAGATCGGGCATAGATCAATCCTAAGCGACTTGGTCAGATTGGCCAGGAAGTAATGCACGCAATCCCATCGAGCACACGATTTGCGGTTCGGGCAGCGCGGCTTCTTCTGTCACTGTGCAGAGACGATCTTCTTCGTGCATCCGAATAACCATTTCCGCGAGTTCCTCATCTGTGATGCCCAGTTTGATCTGCCGCCCCAGCGAATCGCGTGCGTACTCTTTCAGCGGAGAGCGATAGATCGCGTTGTAGGCAGGGTCTAGGCGCTGGAGCAAATCCGCCGTAAAGAGGTTCGGGTGCGCTTGGTGTAATTCACGGAACCGCTTGAGATGCTCGTACACCTTGCGGCGCGTGCTCCGCATCGAGCCAAGTTGCCCGCCGAGCGTCACTTGTTCTTGTGCGGCGAACGAGACCGCTTTTGCCACGAGTTCGTGATGATTCGCGGCGCGCGGGAAAGCGACTGTTTCAGGCGCACATTCGGCGGCGCGGAAAGTGGCTGTGAGTGATTGGGAAACCAAGTTGCCCTGATCGTCCACGCGCACGAGCGCGTCCGTACGGTCGGGGAATCGCAGATAGACAATCGCGCCAGAGGGCGAATCAGGCAACGGTTGGTGAATACGCGCCGCAGGAATCACGGGCGGCAACTGCAACACCGTCTTGCGATCTTCTTCTGACGCGCTGCTCCAGATCTGCTGTGCGATGCTGGCAAGGTCAACATCTTCATCGGCGTCATCATCGAGCGCATTGGCTTTTTCCGTGTACAGGTCGCGCAATTTGCTTGCGGCATTCTCACCGAAGAACGATTCATCGGTTCCCACGACTTCTTGGTTCTGTTCAAGGCGACGGTAGAGACGGGCGCGCAGTCGGATGATCTGCTCGACGCCTTCGGCGGGCATAAACGAGTAGGCGAGAATCGTGTCGTGCTCCTGCCCGATACGATCCACACGTCCCGCGCGCTGGATGAGGCGGATGATCGCCCACGGCAAATCAAAGTTGACGACGATGTGAGCGTCTTGAAGGTTCTGCCCTTCCGCTAATACGTCCGTGGCAATCAACACGCGCAGTTCGGTTTCACCCGCGCGCAAGCCGCCGTTTGTGGTGGGGCTGAAACGACGCGCCAGCGCGGTCGGGTCGTATGAATCGCTTGTGACTGCTTCCATGTCTTTCACGCCGCGCGCTTGGAGTTGCTGCGTGAGGTACAGCGCGGTATCCGCGAATTGCGTAAAGACCAGTACCTTGTCATTCGGGTACTCGCGCGTGATGAGACGGCGTAACTCGTCCAGTTTGGTATCCCGTTCGGGTTGCCATTGTCTTGCGTTTTCCAGCACGCCGAGCAACGCCTGCGCATCTTCAAGCAGTGAACGTTTCAGGTCAGATATGAAGAACTTGCCGTCAATCCACTGAAAGTTGCGCCGATACTGCGTGCGGTACGTCTGATAAGCCTGCGCCGCGCGGTTGCGGTAGGCAGCGAGATCGTTGGACAGGACGGCGTCTTGTCCTACATTTTCATTCGCGGGCTCGTCTTCCTGCCAATCGGCATCCTCGTCCGAGACCGCCGTGTCTAGCATCGCCGCGCTCTGTGTGCCAATAGGAATTGGCAAGTTGTTTTCGAACGCGTGGAGCGCGATCATATTGCGGAGAATGTGCCGCGCGATGGATAGCAGAAAACTGTATCCACTCGATTCCAGCCGCTTGAACAAATTCGTTCGGCAGAAACCGATGAGACGTTTGCCTGCACGGTTCAAGTCTTTGAGTGTCTTCTTTTCGTCGGCGTTTGCCAGTTGTTCGGCATCTTTGACGAGGTAGTTTGCCAAGCCATAGCGAGGCAGTGCCAAATTCTCAATCACTCCCACAACACTGGCGCGATACAGCCGCGCGTATTGGTCGTTTGGATCGCCTTCATCGAGATCAAACTTGAGCGTCTTGGGCTGACGCAGAGGGAAATAGTACGGCTTGCCGTTCAGAGTTACGTAGTAGCGGTCTTTTGCCTTGTCGTAACTGCCATACGTTTGCATGATGAATTGCCGCGTTCGTCGGACAAGAACAAGCCGCATCAGGTCGCGCCAGTCATCCGCAAACTCACTTTCCTCGAACGCGCGCAATGAACGCGGCGACGCTTGGAATCGCGCGATAAAGTCGGCTTCGATCCAACCTTGCTTTTCCCAGACCTCTTTGAAGAATCGTTCGGGGCGAACGTGCAGATCTTCGTCCTCATCAATGAAAAGGCGAAGTTGATTGCTGAGGTCGGTGAAATGCTTGTTGTAGGGAGTTGCCGTCACCAGCAAGACGCGCGAGCCGTTTTGCTCGATATAGTCACGCACGGCGGCGTAGCGCTTGCTCTCACGGTTCCGTAAGTTATGGCTTTCATCAACGATAACAAGACGGTAACGGCGCAGGTTCTCCAATTCGGTGTCTACACTGCCCAGCGAAACCACGCGCGCGGTGAGTTGGTATTGCTCAACGTACCACTGCCACATTTCGCGAAGTTTGGGCGGGCAAATGATGAGCGTATTGCTGTCGTCGTCCTCCTGGAAAATCTTGGCGACCGCCGTTGCCATCAGTGTCTTGCCTAAGCCCACGACATCGCCCAGCAGTACGCCACCGCGACGATGAATGTGGTGCGCGGCAAGCGAAACCGCTTTCTTCTGGAAATCGAGTAGCACTCCTTGGAATACTTTGGGCAACTTGAATTCGCGTTCGCCTTGCAAAGCATCTTCGCACAGATGGTAAGCCATCTTGAGATAGACGTGATATGGCAAGACCAACTGCTCGCCCGCCCAACTCGTTTCAATGAGATCGGCAAGTTCCGTAGAAATGTCAAAAGCAGATTCGTCCCAACGCGCGTTGAACCACTGCTGCAATTTCTCTGCGGCGTCCTGCTCGACCACGTCAACATTCAATTCGCCTTGTTTGGACAATCCCGCAAACGTGAGATTGCTGCTGCCAAGAAAACCAACTAACGGCGTGACGATATCGGTGCGACGAACGAGGTAAAGTTTCGCGTGGAGAGGATAGCGGAGAAAGAGTTTGACGCGCACCTTGCCTGCTCTCAACTGCCGGGCTAGTTGCCGCAAGGCGGTTTCCGCCGCGACGGTCGGCACGCCAAATTCGAGTTGCTCTTTGAAACTCTGTGCCACCTGGCGCTTCAAACGCGCAGTCGTGGGACCGTCGAGAAACTCCTCGTGCTGAATGGCTCTTTGCGCTTCGCGCATCACCTGCTCGGGCGGGCGATGCATGCCGATGAGCACGCGGCAACACGATTCGTCTGTGCCTTCCAGATGCTCCACGAGATTCGCTAAACTGCCCCACCCGCGCAGATTGAAATAGCCCACACAAAAATCGGCGCGGTCGGCAAGATTCAGCGTTTCTCGAAGCGCGGGGAGCAGTTGCTGTTCGATGTTGTCAAAGATACGCGGCATAGCAACCCCTGTTCATTGTTTGACATTCTACGCAATTGCAGTAAACTATCGTCGGCGGTCTCGTAAGTCCCAGTGTCACTGGCTCCCCGTTGGGAGTCCCAATCCGTCATGACCGAGGTCATCTTCAGATGAACGGCTGAAACGATGCCGTTCCTCTGGTCGGTGGTTATCGGTGCCTGGGGTGAGCCGCTAGAAAAACAAAAGCCAGTCGCCCGTAGGTGAAAGCGCTCAACATCCGAGCCTAGCCTACGGGGGCTGGTTTTGTGTTTGGAATGTGTGACGATCAGGACGAACCAGGATGAATACCGCACCGCGTCCTCCATTTTCGCGTCCAGAGAAAATCGCCAGGGGAAACTTACGTTCGCATTATACTCCGAAACAAAGCGGCAAGCAAACCAATCTTTCCGTGGTAGACGCACGCCGCGAATTGCGCTATAATCGCATTAGAAGTTGGAGGTTGGAAGTTGGAAAGCAACCAGCCCTTGCGAATACTCTTCCAATCTCCAATCTCCAATCTCCACGATGAAACGCTTTGAAGAAATCCCGCACACCGCCGATTGGTCGTTCCGCGCGTTCGGCAAGGATTTGCGCGAGTTGTTCGAGAACGCCGCGTTCGCGATCTTCGCGCTCGAAGGTGGAACATCCCGCGATCTTGAGCGGGACGCGCAAGCACGCGAGCACGCGAACGAAACCGCGCGCGTCGTTGCAGTCCGCGCGATGGATTACGAATCGCTCCTCGTCAACTGGCTGACGGAATTGCTGTGGCTGCAGGAATCGCATCACGAGACGTACCAGCGCTTTCACATCGAGACGCTTTCTCCGACTGCACTGCGCGCACAGGTTTTCGGTACGCCGATGACTGGACTCGACAAGATCATCAAGGCGGTGACGTATCACAATTTGAAGATCGTACAAACCGCGCGGGGATGGGAAGCGGTAGTGGTGGTGGATGTGTAGGGACGTTTAATTAAACGTCCCTACATGGAGGGTACGATGATTACAAAACAAAACCTAGAGCGCATAGCCGACTACATCTGGCAAGTGCCGCAAAATTTTCGCGGCGATATGCGCGCGCCCGCGCGCTTGTACGCAAGCGAAGAACTCTTGGAAGACGCGCTGCAAGACGAATCAGTCAATCAACTCGTCAACACCGCGACGCTGCCGGGCATCGTCAAGTATGCGATTGCAATGCCCGATATTCATCAGGGCTACGGCTTTCCGATCGGCGGCGTCGTTGCGACGCAATTGCCTGACGGCGTGATTTCGCCTGGGGGAGTCGGGTACGATATCAATTGTGGGGTCCGTCTCCTCGCATCGCACCTCCACGCGGAAGAAATCGCGCCGCACGTCAAAGACCTCGCGACCGCGCTCTACAAAAATTGTCCGAGCGGCGTCGGTTCGGAAGGGAGTGTCCCGCTCAACGCGAAGCAACTGGACGATGTGCTGGAACAAGGCGCAGAGTGGGCAGTCAACGCTTCGCGTGGCTACGCGCGCCGTGACGATTTGGATCGCACAGAGGAATTCGGCAAGATGCCGGGCGCGGACGCGGGCGCGGTCTCCAAGCGCGCGAAAGAGCGCGGTAGGAAACAACTTGGCACGCTCGGCGCGGGGAATCATTTTATCGAGGTAGATCACGTCGCCGAAGTGTATGACGCGGCGATTGCAGATCGGCTGGGGTTGTTCGCCGAGCAAGTCGTCGTGCAGATTCACTGTGGCTCGCGCGGCTTGGGGCATCAGGTCTGCACCGATTACGTGAACGACTTTCAGCGCGCGGTACGCGAGTACCAAATCGAGCTGCCTGATCGCGAACTCGTGTGCGCGCCGCTCAACTCGCCCGAAGGTCAAACGTATTTCAAAGGGATGGCGGCAGCCGCGAATTTCGCGTTTGCGAATCGGCAGATTCTCGCGTACCACATTCGGCGTTCGTTGGAAGAGGTGCTCGCGGGCATCGTCAAGGATTTCGACGTGTTCCAGATTTACGACATCGCGCACAATATGGCAAAGGTCGAAGAGCATGACATCGAAAACAAACGCGTCAAGGTGTGCGTGCATCGCAAAGGCGCGACGCGCGCGTTCGGTCCTGGGTCGTCCGTGCTGCCCGACGACTTGCGCGACATCGGTCAGCCGGTGCTGATTCCCGGCTCGATGGGCACCGCGTCGTACGTTTTGGTCGGCACAGGAAAAGCGATGACAGAAACTTTCGGTTCGACCTGCCACGGCGCAGGACGCGTGATGAGTCGCGCCAGAGCGAAGAAAGAAGTACGCGGGGAGAAATTACGCGACGAACTCGCGTCGCGCGGCATCGTCGTCCGTGCCGGGTCAATGCCGGGACTCGCGGAAGAAGCGCCGCAAGCGTACAAAGACGTGGCGCGCGTCGTCGCGGTCGTGCACAACGCGGGAATTGGACGCAGGGTCGCGCGGCTGGAACCGCTAGCAGTGATCAAGGGATGAAATTCGAAGGTTTTTTCATCCCTCCGTCTTCGCTTCACCGTCCCTTGAACGCCAGCACGTGCCACACTGTTCGGAAGAGAATCCAGAAATCGAGCCAGAGGGACTGGTGCTTGATGTAATACAGATCGTACTCCACGCGCAAACGCGCATCCTCGACACTGCCCACGTAATCCGCGTGGGTGATCGCCCAGCCCGCGATCCCCGGTTTAACCGCGTGGCGCAGGCGATAAAACGGAATGTGCTTTTCCAACTGCGCGACAAATTCGGGTCGCTCGGGGCGCGGACCGACGATGCTCATCTCGCCGCGCAGTACATTCCAGAACTGCGGCACCTCGTCGAGGTGCAAGCGGCGCAAAATTGTTCCGGCGCGCGTGACGCGCGGATCGTTCCGCGCCGCCCACACGGCTTGACCATCACGCTCGGCATCCGTCACCATCGTCCGCAACTTGCGCACAGTGAAGATGCGCCCGCCCTGCCCAACCCGCGTCTGCGAGTAGAACACCGCACCGGGTGAATCGAGCCGAATCGCCAGCGCGATCAAAGGGAATAGCAGCGC
>Ga0315277_10012136_pt1 | contig 10816 bp, 10 predicted proteins | sample YL17G05_15_MG_FD_203695 | JGI IMG/M metagenome (GOLD analysis project Ga0315277, IMG submission 203695) | Sediment microbial communities from Yellowstone Lake, YNP, Wyoming, USA - YL17G05_15 | ecosystem: Environmental > Aquatic > Freshwater > Lake > Sediment | place: USA: Wyoming | collected... | reverse complement strand
GCCCAGGGTTTCTTCAACAAGCAAATCGCCCTTGAGCTCAACATCAGTGAACAGACCATTAAGAACCATATAACCTCCATCTTGCGCAAACTGGATGCCAATGCCCGCACCCAGGCAGTTATCTTCGCCCTGAAAAGAGGCCTCATCACACTGGATAAAGAATTTAAGTAATCACCGCCGCCAAACGCCTCAAGGGCAAACCGCTAATAACTCAATTAACTCCTTTCCAAGGACTAAAGTACCATCCGTAAATAAAGCATTTTCTATTTTTCTGGTATATAATTGCTTATAGTGACTTGTGAGGTATGACATGAAGCGGTTTCGTTGGCTAAGCGTTGCTATATTCTTCATCGTAGTCAGCTCGTTAATACCGTTGGCATTTTCCGGCGCAGTACAGGCTGACTCGGTCAAGGGCAATCTTAAGGAGCTTACAGATGCCGCCGACTCCATTCTGGTTGGTACGGTTACTGAACGCAGCAGCTACTGGAATGATGAGCACACCCGTATTTACACCTCGGTGGTCTTCTCTGTAGAGGATAGGATTAAGGGCGAGGCTGGTCCGGACAATGTTACTATCACCGTACCCGGTGGAGAGGTTGAAGGCCTAGGAGAGCTTGTGTCGGAAATGCCGAGCTTTGCCCAGGGCGAAAAGGCGGTGGTGTTCCTGAAGAAGCTTAACAAAGCCCAGCTACCTCAAGCGAAGTCCCTGCCAGACAAATTCCCCGCGCAGCAGTTCGAGGTCTACGCCGGCTTCCGGGGCAAGTTTCCAATCAAGGGAGATAAAATTGACAGTTTGCCAGTAGCCGAGTTCAAGGACCGGGTAAACAAAATCGTCGGTGGTCAAGCCCTGCCAGCCACGGAATTGGATATCTCCCCCTCTCTTGTTACAATGCCTTACTTATATGCCGGTTACAGTTGGCCCCATCCTCCGGCTCCCGTGATTCCATACCGGATAAACGAGAACGCAAGCAGCTGCACTGGTGAAGGTGCAGCCGTGCAAAACGCAGCGACGACCTGGGCCGCCGCCGATGCCAACTTCTCCTTCAGCTATGCCGGCACCACTACAGCTACTGCCTACGGCTTTGATGGTGTTAACGAGATTATGTGGGTTAATATGGGAGGCACAAATATCCTGGCAGTCACATACATCTGGTACAGCGGCAGCACCATTCTCGAAAACGACGTAGAGTTTAATAAACACTATAACTGGAGCACGTCGCCGACGTGCCCGGGCGGATACTATGATGTGCAGTCCGTGGGTCTGCACGAATTTGGACACTGGCTGTGTTTGTCTGATTTATATAACGCCGCTGACGCCGCTAAGGTAATGTACGGCTACGCCAGCTCTGGTACCACAAAGCGCGCTCTTACCGCGGACGATATAGCCGGCATCCAGTCCATTTATGGAGCATCTGCCCCAAGCGAACCCGATAAACTCATCGGTGCTGATGACGCTGCGGGTTATAACGAGGGAGCCGATGTCACTTATACCAGATTCCAGACAGTAGCCAACGGTACAGTAACACAGTTTAGGGTTAAAGCCGGCGTTAATTCACAAGTAAAAGTAGCCATATATTCCGATAACGGCGGCTCACCAGGAAGCCGGTTAGTTAATAACGATACCGCCCAGAACGTGAGCCCCGGCTGGAATACGCTCAGTATTCCATCACTGACTGTGACCAACGGCACTTACTACTGGCTCGCCGTGGCCATAAAGGACACTGGGGCCAGTCAGTTTATTTGGGGTGGTACCATGAAATGGCAAGTGGGAATAACTTTTAGTAGTTTCGCCTTCCCCGCCACCGCAGGTTCAGGACTTCCCGGTGGCTCTTATACAGAACTTGTAGCTGGCTGGGCTACTCCATCACTACCTCCAGATGCCGCACCAATTCTCACCTCTCCAGGAGCATCCGTCACCTTCAAATGGGGCACCGCCGAAAGGGCCACCACCTACTGGCTTCAGGTGAACACGCAGTCCGACTTCAGCGGAACCAATCCGTTCAATGCAGAGGTGGGCAACGTTACCACACAGGAAGTAACCGGCCTCTCCTTGAGCACCACCTACTACTGGCGAGTAAAAGCAGGCAATGCATCAGGCTGGGGGCCATGGTCAGCAGTCAGAAGCGTCCTGGCTAATACAGCCCCATAATTATGGTGCTCCTAGAATGAGTCTGTACTGGTAGCGGGCTAGCTTCGGATTGTACTCGAAGCGAATCCCGACTACACGAAACGTGACGGCTGACTGATTGGCTCCAGCATCCGATATTTGCACCACATCAAACAGTTCCTGGCCACAATTTGGAGGGATGAGTATGACGCCCCCCTTTCCGCGGAGTCTCATCTTTGAAAGTACAGCACTGGCCACGTCCCCCGCCTGGGCGGTGGTTGGGATGGCGGGGTCTGGCTGGAAGTCTAGCCTCTCTCCTACCAGGGCAATCTCGGTTGAATCCTGGGCTTCTCCCCACACCGGATTGCCGTACTGGTCCCTGCCGATAATATAGGCACGGTTGACCCCTGGCGTCTCGGTGGCGTACTGGCCGTCCAGAATGACATGCCAAACGTATTTGAGGATTATTGGGCTGCCGATTGATATTTGCTGGACTATGCTCTGAGGATAGATAAAGCCAGCTTGGCCAACAATGCCGACAGAAGGCGTGCCGTAGACGATGGCCTGAATGATGCTTGATGGCAATAGGATTTGAGGATAGAGAAGAGCCGGCGTACCTATACTGATGGGCTGCACGACGCTTGTGGGGTAGATGATTAAGGCTGCGGTCGCGACTGTTGGCGTGCCGTAGGCTATCGCCTGGACTATGCTTGAAGGCAAAAGAGTTTGTGGTACTACTCCCCAGCCAGCAAATAAATCCCCGAGGGTATCACTTGTATAGCCCGTACCTGCAGGGTCTGGAAATGTATATGTGCTATAGGTTATAGTCTTTAAACGTTCGACTCCTGAACCACTGTAACCTACGACATACGCTTCTGCTGCAACTGCCAACCAATAAACAGTACCATTTAGTATATTTGTTGACGGAAAAGATATGGTATTCCAACCTGCAACTACAGCATAGCTTGTGTTGTCATAAGAGATACGACCAGCAGGTTCTCCTCCACTGTCAGCATAGATAGCTACCTTAACATGACCAGAGTATCCTGCAGGAACTTTAATCTTAAATTCAGTCATTGTGCCAGTGGCTACAGCAGTAGATTTAGAGAACCACACAAGTTCTGAACTTGCTCGTGCGCCTGCGGTAGCATCATCAGCACCGATAAGTTTACCTGTTGCCATTTCAATTTCTCTTTTCGGACAAGCCTAAAGGCATGTCCTTACATTTCGCTCGCAATAACAGGGTCATTAGGACAGGCGGAGGATTTTATCAGCACCACTAGCCCACTGGATGGTGATATCAGAACCATTGGGCGTGCACGGCAAGCCGGTAGCCGTGTCTATGAGCAGAAGCAATAGAGCGCTCTCCGCTCCAGTATGCTGGTAAAGGACGATGTACTCGAACTGGTCGCCTGTGACGGCGCTGATCACTTTATCATCAGCATCAAAGACTCCATCGGTGACCGTCTTATTAGCCAGCGCTCCACTGACGGCTACTCTGGCCGCCGCGGGTATGTTAGCCAGGGTTTCATGGGTGGCCAGGTTGGGGGTGTAGTCTGCTCCGTCTACGAGTATGGCTCTGATATCATTTGTGTCCAGGTCGATTGTGCCGTCTACCAGATGCTGCTTGGCTTTGGTGTAAAGTGCATTTGCCATTTCTCTCTCCTTTCTTTTATTTTCACCCTCACCCTGACCCTCTCCCGTCAAGGGAGAGGATAGAGAGGGCACGAAGAGGGGCGTAGCCCCTCTTGAACTCCCCTTCTACACCTTCAAGTAAAATGCTATGATTGGATGCAAAGGAGGTACTAGATATGAACTGGCTACAAGGAACAGCTCCAGTGATCGCAATCTGGGGCATTGGATTGAGCATTATGTTCAATGGCATCAACTGGATCAGAGACAAACAAAAACAAACACATAAATTTGGGCAGATAGTTTTTGGCTTTGGACTTGTGATCGTTATAGCCGGAGTATTTGCATTAGGGAATTGCTGCGAAATATTGATCGCGCTGTCAGTGTTTATTCTTGTCGTCGGTCTTGGATGGCGCTTTGTACTCAAAGATCCATAGAATGGCAACATCATCACCAGCTGGTTTCCTAGCGAGGCTAAAGCCTCGCCGCTACATATTTTGAGATTCTTCGCTGCGCTCAGAATGACATGGCAATGATATGACAATGACATGCTCCTTTAGGTTGGGAACTTAAATTTATAAACCACGGTGTCTCCTGCCTGGGGGTGGACGATGTAAGCATCCAGGCCAAAGAAGTAGATTACGTCTGGCACCAGATTAAGCAACCTCTTGAGCACGCTGGCTGCGGATTCACCAGCACCGACCTCTAGCCTGGGGTACAGGCTGGTAATTAGGCTGGAGCGTGACTTATAGGATAGCGCCCCCCCTACCGCCTGCATGACTTTTTCGATTAGCTGATAACAGGTAAAGTCGTCCGAACCGCTATTCCACTCCACCGGCTTATTGAACTGATAGCGCTGCAGCAAGCCCCAGGCATCCACGCAGCGCATGATGAAGTTTGAAATGTTGGGGTCTCTCTTATATTCCATAGCCTCGATGAAATACCTGGCTGCCTCTGAGAGCTGGTCGCCTGACGTGGTCTTATAACCGAGGTGAAGGTTTACCCGCGCCCCCCTCTTTAAGACGGCTATTGCGCCGGAGCCGGGCGAGTTATAAGTACCTTTGGAATTGTCCAGCTCCACCTGCAGCTCCGACGGCTGCTCCGGGTCTACGGCTTCAGATATCCTGGCGATTCTGGAGACTGGGATGGTGATTATAGCGCCTGCGCCTGAGCCTGCAGTGGGGGGACTCCATGAGCCAGGGCAAAGAGCGCGCCAGACCTCATTAGGCTGCGTTGCCCAGATATACTCTCCGCTGGGGTCGGCGGCTAAGGCCATGCCTCTCGAGGCGCTGGTGTCTATGATGCTTGCCTTGTTCCAGTTGTAATCAAAGAAATCGGTACCTGGCTTTAAGCGGAAGAGCCAGGGCTCGTTCTGCCTGGCCAGAGACAAAAGCGGCCTGGAGCATGATGTGGGGGGCTTTAACAGATAGGGACCCGAGACATCCAGCGTCTCACCTGCCAGGGCTTCATATACTGCGGCAAGCCTCTCCCAATAGGTACTGCTCTTTGCTTGCCTGCTCCAAGCGGCACGCTGCTCCATGGACATGAGACGATAGCCTACCGGCCAACCGGTATTGAACTGCCTCAGCCTTACCTGAGCGGCGACATCTACTCTGGCTCTGCCTAAGCCGATTTTGACATCTGTGGCCCAAGTATTAGCGGTCTGGCGATAGCCGTCGCCGTAAACCATGCGGACAACAGAGATATAACTTGCCTCCTGCACCAGGGCGATGATATTCCAATCGCCATCATAGTACACTGCCAGGTCAACAATCTCTCCATCATAGCTGCCTCGCTGGCCGAGGCCGGTGCTCCACGACCCCCCTGTTCTCTTTTGGAGATATAGGCTGGTGGGGTCATTGACATCTGAGGCGTGGACGATGACGCAATCACCATTGGACTTATAAGCCACGGCTACGCCCCTTTCACAGGGGCGGGCATTCGCCATTTGCGTCCAGCTCCCCCAGCTAGCGCCATAATCAGATGACTGCCGGCGCCAGAGATTAGCGGCATCCATGGAGACCACCATGACCTCTGCTCCCTGAGAAGCGATGGCAACTTTAGCATTAGAAACTACGCCGCCAAAAGAGCCGCCCCAGGATGAGTAGTCTGAGCTGGGGCCAGGGCTGGTTACCCTGGAGAGATCGAGGTTGGTGCCTGACTTCCGGACCCGAATCAGCGAGCCGTCACCGGGCATGGTGAGACCGTGCGAGTCTTTGCCTTCGCTGCCGGCATAAAAGCGCTGCCAGCCGAAGGCTTCCCACTGGAGGCTCGAGGACTGGGCGGGATGGCCGTAAGCCTGCACCTCGAGCTTGACAAGCGGCTTCCTGGTGGGCTTCTTCTGTTCTTCGAGAAGAGCGTCTGAAATACTTCTCATTTCTGTCTCGACAAGATTATGTAAACTGCTGCGCCTACCAGCAGCACTATGCCGGCTATCGTTAGCCAGTCAAAAACCATCGTTTTCAGCTGGGATTAAGCAACTGCTCGGCCAGCGTACCCACGCCATATAAAGTCCGATTAAACGGAGCTAACCTGGACTTCCAATCGATTTTAGAAATGGCCAGCTCAGACAAGGCATTAGCAGCCCTGATAGTGGTGTTGAAGTCCCGATTGAAAACATAATACTCGGGGCTTCGGCCGCACTCCCCTTTCTTCTTCTCAGTCTCTTCCTTTAACCAGTCCTTAGCGTCAATTGCCAGATCAACCAGATAATTCCAGTAGTCCACGGCCTGGGATATGTTCTGGCAATCAGTCACCGAGCCTTTATCCCTGGCCTTATAGAAGATGGTGCACTGGTTTACCTCTGTATATGTGGCTTTGACAGTAGCCAGGACATCTTCGTGGAAGGCTTTGGGGTCAAAAGGCGTTGGCAACTCAGCTACAGGCTGGCTTTGCTGCTGTGGCTGCGCTGGCTGGGCATACCCGCCGTTTTGAGTGCCATTAGCCGTAACAAGGGCTACCTGAGCTGTGGCGGTCTTGGCTTTCTCCGTCTCCTTGTCGACTCCGGCCTGAGTGACGATGTAGATAATGCCGGCCAGGGCTGCGGCTATCGATGGCACATAGTCCATAATGGTCTTCTGCGTCTCAGGGTCCTGTATGAACAGGGGAATCATGGTTGCCAGAATGGTAATAATAAAAGCACTGTACTTCTTTTTGCCGTCTAAGAACTTTTGTATCATTTCTCTCTCCTTATACTATTTTTCGCTTTATGTAAACCTTAGCTTCGGGCTTACCTCTGCTAAAGCTTATGTCAAGTAAAACGGCTTCACCAGCTTCGATTTTAAGCCCCTCTAATTCATTTTGCGTGTAATCCCACCCCCCACTTATTAAACTCCAAATCCCAAACTGGGGGATCATTCGACCAGGGCTGCCAGAGTATCGGGCACCGGCTTGCCGTTTTCGGAATAATGCCTGGCCAAATGTTTGGCAGCATCAAGAATCTGCTGCTCGGTGGCATCTACCCGTTGGCCACGGAATCCGCCACGACTTAAAGCGGCTACGGCTGCTGACAGATGCTCCCAGTCTGTGGTCCTATAATGGCCAATCTTTCCCTGGATGGCTCTGAAGATGGCTTTGGTATGATGTGGCAACTTCCAGGTATCCGGGTCTTCCTTATCGCCAACGATGGCGAATGCCTGCCATGGCAAACCTTCCTTTAGTCTGGGTAACCCTGCCTCGATTTTGTCTCGAGATGCTTTTTCTGTGTCACTCATTGTCGCCTCCTTGATAGAACTGACTTATTTTGAGCTTTCGGCCTCTGCCGAAGCGCTTGAGCTGGGCTTTGAAATCCTTGAGCATACTGCTCCCCCAGCTTTGGTAGTCGGTATCAGCTCTATCGCCGCCGATGCCGGCAATATCTGAGCGGTACTGAGCCTGAGCTAAGACCGCATAAGCAGCAGCTCCCAGGGCTAAGACATCCTCTAAATAGCTGGGGATGGTGGAAGTACTGCCGTCCAGGGTGTGAACCTTGCCCCAGTAGATATAGGCGTTGGTGCCGTCTCCCTCGGTGTCTCCTATTAAGGTGATGATGTCGGCGTAGACGGTAAACCTCTGAAACTGCCTCGGGTGCTCATCGATGGGGAATTCTACCCTGTCCACGCTCACTCTGTCGGTCAAGCTGGCAATATCTATGTCGCGGCTGCCATCTGTAGTGGCGATAGTATTCTTCATTTCCCTGGGACAATGGCGGGATAACTCGAGTAATGCTCTACCGATAGCTCTATCAATTTCATTGTCCTGCCAGCGATAGTTAGAGCTATCCTCATCTTTGAGGTCTCGCCTGACCAAGGTTCTCATTGTGGTTAAGTTCATTCTCTGCTCCGTAGATTGATTACAGCGATTTAAAAGCTAAGTGTAGCCTCGACCTTTTAAGGTCGAGGTCACGAGGTTAAAACCTCGTGGCTACATGTTTTTCTCTTCTCCTGTTCCTCTTCGGACTTACCCACCCTGCGAGATTCTTCGCGGAGTTTATCCTGAGTAAGATTCTTCAGTCGCTTCGCTCTTCAGAATGACAAATAGCGAAGGGCTCCTCAGAATGACATTAACGAAGGGCTCAGAATGACAGTTTGTATGGTGGGGGGTGAAGCTGTCCACCCCTGTTACTGATGCGTTTTCACTCCCCCACCACGCGTGTAGTCTCGACCTTTTAAGGTCGAGGTCACGAGGTTAAAACCCCGTGGCTACACCTCTTGGAAATACTTAATCCTGAACGCCTATAAGCGCTGCTCGCTTTATGACGCAGAAATCTACCAAGCCGACATACCACTTGATACGATTCCTCATGGCATCTTTGGCTTCCAGGATGCCTATCGGCTCAATCAGGATGCCGCCATTGGTAGCGCCACAGACGGCGCCTTCGCCGAACTGCATGGCGTAGATGGTGGAGTTAGCTCCACCGGTAACGGCCGTCTCCACGCTGGCAACCAGGACATGGGTATCCAGAATATAGTCATTGATACCTATGGGAATGCCGTTGTAGAGCTGGACGAACTCACCCAGTTTGCCTTGACCGACTTCAAGATTACAGCCGGCTGCTCTGGCAAGGGCGTTAATCTTTCTGCGGCTTCTGCGACTCATCAACAGCAAATCGGGCTTGCCACCTTTGACAGCGTCTATCAGCTCATCGAGCTTGGCCAGGGTAAGCGTAGCGCCGGTAGCGGCCATGGCGATAACCTGGCTGCTGGCGGTGCCAGTGAGTATGAGCTTGATTAAGCCGTTGATGCTATTGGCATCGGCGGACATACCCAGGTAGGCGGTGGTAGTGCCATAGATGAAGGCTCTCTCGAACTCCATCCGAAGTGATTTAGCTGCAAGCTCGATAACGGCTGCCTCAATGTCCTGGATATTGGAGCGGGTCTGCTTAATGAAGTTGTCTAGGTCGGCATTTCTGCCCAGCACGCACAGGGTGGCGGTGAGCTGGTCGAATGTAGGCGCTGTAGCGGTTGTCCAGTCGCCCAGCGGGGCTTGCCAGGTGGCTGCTGCCAGAGCCGTCTCCCTGTTATAGGTCAAGCCATTGCCGACAATCTCGATAAACGGTATTAACTGAAGGACTGGTGACTCCTTGATGACAGACTCAATGACACCCTGCAACAGGACATCATTAGAAAGTTTTGCTGATTCTGATAGAGTTATCGACATTTGTTAATCTTTTCTCCTTTTGGCTTGTTCTAAGCCAATATTTATTTTCTCTTTGGCGCTCAAGCCCTCGGTATTGATTTCGCTGCGGGCCGGGGCACCTGCCGGGACTGTGGTAAGCCCAGCCAACGCCTTAGCCTGTGTCTCGAGGCCTTCCTTGACCTTACTAACCAGGACGCCGGCTTTCCCCACGGAGGATTTAACAGCATCTATGGTATCTCCCACTATAATGTCGGGGGTGAAGAGGGGATTGGTCTGAAGCACCAGCTTCTTGAAGTCCTCTACTGCGTAGGCATAGGCTGCCTTAGCGCCTTCAAGCTGTTCCTGCAAAGCTTGAGCATCGGTTGAATAGATGGTTATCTGCTCGTCCTTCTGCTTGGCTTCTGCCTCCAGGGTGGCTATCCTCTCGGTTAGCTCCCCAGTAGCCTCTGCCACCAGGCTTTGCGCTCTCTGCCTTTCGCCTTCGAGTTCGAGCTTGATGGCTTCGTAGTCCTCTTTGGTTGGGGTTTCGTTGGTGGTTTCGGTTGTGATTTCTTCTGCCAATGTAATCTCTCCTTGGGCTTTATTCAGTCAAAGACGCGGTCTCCATATCGGCGGCTGTTGCTCTCTCTCGCGCGCCGCCGCGGGTGGAACTTGCCTTGTACTGCTGATTCATTTCCAGGATGCGCTTTCTTTCCTCTAACCACTTCTCAAACTCTGCCTCAGGGTCCCTGATGCCCAGCTCATCCATGGCCGTCCTCCTGGAGTGAACGCCTGACTGGACTAAGAGCTGCTCGTTTTGCGCCAGTCTGGCTCTATCCTGTGGCAAGACTGTCCCCCAAATGATGCGGATGTTGACTGTAGTATAATCCTGCTTACTGAACATTTTATGTAAAGCGAGAATCATCTGGCAGCGCTTTGAGTAGGCTGCGGTGCGGATGGTTCTCTTGCGCCTGACTTTCTGTAGTAATGACTGCAGCTCCACCTCAAGGGCTACACCTGACAGCTCCCTTTCGATGCCGCCGTAGGCTGCCCTGGGGGACTCTGATATATCGTGGAGGCAACGGTAAATCATGTCGATGTAGTCGACGTGCAGCCTGATGCCACCCCCAGCTAGCAAATCGAGAAGATAGGCTTTGGCTTCCTCCGGAATAGTCCAGACAGCACCGGGCTGGACCTTAATCTCATCGGCTGATTCCACGCCCTCTAAGACAGCTATGGGGTTACCCGAGACTTCAAGTATGCGGGATAACTGGGACAATGCCCGGTTAAGCTCCCGCTGCGCCTGACGCAACTGGGGGATATCTGACGTGCCCCAAAAATGCTTCGGCTGCCTGACATTTGGGAAGATAACAAAGGGGATGAAACCGTAGGGATTCGGCTTGTCCTCGATAGTCTCGTTATCCAGAGAAAGGGTGAACTGCCTGTTCGTCCACAACTCGGTGATGGTGACGGTTTTCTTAT
>Ga0315277_10012135_pt1 | contig 10817 bp, 14 predicted proteins | sample YL17G05_15_MG_FD_203695 | JGI IMG/M metagenome (GOLD analysis project Ga0315277, IMG submission 203695) | Sediment microbial communities from Yellowstone Lake, YNP, Wyoming, USA - YL17G05_15 | ecosystem: Environmental > Aquatic > Freshwater > Lake > Sediment | place: USA: Wyoming | collected... | reverse complement strand
ATCCCGGTGTACTGCCCTGCCCTGCAGGACTCGATGCTCGGGCTCCAGTATTGGCTGTTCTCGCAGAATAACCATGTCACGGTCGATGCCTTCGCAGACATGCCGGCGCTCATGGATCGGTGCTTCGCTGCAGAAAAGACCGGGGCACTTCTGGTCGGCGGGGGGGTACCGAAGAACTTTATCCTCCAGAGTATGCTGATGACACCGAACGGGTTCAATTATGCAGTTCAGCTTACCGGGGATCGCCCGGATCTCGGGGGACTGTCAGGAGCGACGCTGGATGAAGCCCGTTCCTGGGGTAAGATCACCGAAGAGGCGCAGACCGTGACCGTATACGGGGATGCAACCATCACGCTCCCCCTGCTGGTGGCTGCCATCATGGAGCGGATGCACCATGGCTGAGCTGATCCTTGCCCTCGACGTCCCTGACAGGGCACGGGCAGTTGCGATTGCCCGTGCCTGCGCGCCACACCTTGATGCGATCAAGATCGGGTACCCGCTCGTGCTCTCCGCCGGACTGGGAATCACACGGGAACTGTCCGGTCTCAGTCTTCCGCTCATCGCCGATTTCAAGGTCGCCGATATTCCGAATACAAACAAACTCATCGCTGACCAGGTCTTTTCCGCCGGGTTCTCTGCCATTATCTGCCATGCATTTACCGGGAGGGACGCGGTGCAGGCGTGTGTCGACAGCGCCCATAATAATGGGGGGATGTGCTTTGTTGTTGCCGAAATGAGCCATCCCGGGGCCACCGAGTTCTTCCACGGGGGCGTTGCGGAGCATCTCGCACAGGTCGCCATCGCATGCAAAGCAGATGGGATCATCGCACCTGCCACACGACCTGAACGCGTAAAGAAACTCCGGTCAGTTATCGGTACAAAAAAGATCTATGCACCGGGTGTCGGGGTCCAAGGTGGGGATATCCGGGCTGTTGCCAGTATCGTGGACGGGATCATCGTAGGCAGGGCAATATATGAATCGGATGATCCTGTGGCAGTGGCACGAGATTTTGCCCGCATATGCAGGATGTGAAAAGAGTAAAAGACCGCCTTATCATTTATCGTCTCCCTTCATCAGCAGAAAATTTGCAATACCATCCTCATTTTTTGGCGCGGAACTAAAACTGCATATATAAACAACCTTCATTCTGTGACTCAATCCGCCTGCGCGCTCCAGTACATAAGGCGAATGAGATATTAGATTCAGGACACGGTCTAAAAGTTTATTAAGAACTCCTGCTATGTAGTAGTATGGATTGGAGCGCAGAGCAAACGAATTTAGCAAAAAAATACAAAAGACTCGAAGATATTCCCGAAAAAGAGCGGCATTACAAGTGCCACACCTGTCACCTGATTGTGGATACTGCGCCCTGCCCCAATTGCGGTGAGACCCACCTTGAAGTCATGTGTCCGCTCGACCACTGCCACTGTTCTCACGAAATGATATCCGGGATTGAATACTGTCCACTCTGCAAACAACCAATATGTCCCGAATGCGGCTCCCATGATGTTGTGCAGATCAGCAGGGTTACCGGCTACCTCCAGGATGTCTCCGGCTGGAACGCCGGGAAACAACAGGAGCTGAAAGACCGGGTCCGCTACTCTATTGCATGAGATATTATATCGACCATAATACCCTTTTTGTCCGCGGATCGTTCCGCGCCGCAAGCACCGGAATCGCCGGGGGGATACGCAGCGTCTCGACGCTCATAAACCACGTCATCCCTTCCGGTATGAGTCAGGATGGTACAGAAAAGCAACTCGAATCTGTGGCTGCCGGTGCGGGCATTATGAAGGACTTCCTTGGCCTCCTGACCGCGATCCCGCTCCGCCAGCCCTGCGTGCTCCAGTATGATTTTGTGACAGTTTTTATTTCTGCTGCGGGCAGGAACGACTCTCGGGTTATTGACGGCCCCATCAACATCATCATATGCAGTACCGAGGGGATGGCTGATGCAGCCCTTCTCACATTGATCATGGTCGCATCCGAAGCAAAAGCCGAAGCCCTGAAGGAGGCGGGACTTGCGATATCAGGTACCCCGGCTGACGCGGTAATCGCCGCGTGCGAGGGGGAGGAAAAACACCGCAATGCCGGTCGGTCAACAGAGGTTGGAATGCGGGTGCGCGATGCCATTATCCACGGCCTTCCCCAAGCGCTCACCCGTCAGGAAGGTACCAGGAAACAGACCCGGCCATCATTTTTCATTTTCAGCCGGTTCAAAGGCGACCACTGGGTGGAGTGGAGCCCGGAGAACTGCCCGTACTACCCATGCCATTTTGCCGGACAGCGGTGCGACTTCTGCTACTGTCCGTTGTATCCCTGCGGTGACGAATCACTCGGACAGTGGGTGGAGAGCAGCAACGGGGGAGAGATCTGGAACTGCAGCCGGTGCACGCTGCTCCACGAACCGGAAATTGCGGATTACCTGACCCGCCATCCCGATGCCTCAAAAGAAGAGCTGGTACGTCTGCGAAACGCAAAAAAAAGATAGAAGTTTTCATCGATCCCTGATCCCGGGAGATACCGGAAGCCAAAATGAGAAGAATCCGATCAATTATTCCTTGACCCCGAGCACTTTGAGGAGCTCTGCAAGGGGGATGCCATGCGCTTCGGCTGCCTCGCGAATCGTCTCTCCGCGGGCAATTGCGCACCCGACACATCCCATGCCGAACTTGAACAGTGCCTCTGCTGCGTCAGGCTTTGCTTTCAGAAGATCGTAGATTGTGCTGTCTGCAGTTAATTCAGCCATATCTGAATTAGTTACCCTCCCATGACATAAACCTCACTATATCGCCATACTGCGACGTGCAATTCACTTTCGCCACGCACACTCCGTAAGATTAAGACATGATAAGAAACGATGTATCACCGGAGATGTAGAAGTATGGATTTTTCTCAGACAGCAGAAAGAATCTCCGTAAAACTCGGTCAGAAAGGACAGAGCGTCGACAAAAAGAGGATCGAGGCAAAACTGCGCCGGCTCGTGGAGGAGTTCGGTGTCCAGCCCGCTGAGGCGGAACGCAGTGTGACAAATGAACTGGCAAAGGAGTTCAACCTTACCGGTGTCGGCACCGGCAGTGGTGGCGGCGGGGGTGCAGGGGCAAAAGAGACCCGTTCCATTGCCGATATTGCCCCCGGTGAATGGGTGACCATTGAAGGAAAGGTGGTATCTATCCTCTCCCCGCCATCCCCCTCCATTGCCCAGAGCGGGATCATTGCCGATCCAACAGGTGCGATCCGGTTCGTCGCATGGGCGAAAGCAAATGCCCCGAAGATGCAGGAAGGCGCGTGGTACCGCATTGAGTCTGCGGTTGTGGATGAGTTCAAGGGTGTCGCGAACTTAAAGATACATTCGGGCACGGGGATCAAGCCGGTTATTGAAGACCGTGCCCTGATTCCGTCCGTATTGAAGATCGGTGAATTGAGACCCGGTATCGGCAGCGTCCGGGCGAAGGTCGTCCAGGAGTGGGATGTCGCTCATGAACGGATGCTTCAGTCCGGCATCCTTGGTGACGAGTCCGGCACCGTGAAGTTCGTCATCTGGAAGGAATCCGGAAAAGAAAAACTCGCAGTGGGTTCCGTTTATACCATCTTTCATGCGATCGTGGAGGAGTTCAACGGAAGGATCTCGCTCAACCTGAGCACGGCAACGTACATGCAGGAGGACGGTGATATCACCGTCAGCGGCGGTGATACGGAGGTACGCGGAACCATTGTTCACATCGCACCGGGATCCGGGCTCATCAAACGCTGCCCGGTTGAAGGGTGCAACCGTGCACTCTCACGACAGAACTACTGCCCTGTCCATGAGATCCAGCCGAAATTTGTCTATGACCTGCGGATCAAAGGCTGGCTGGACGACGGAAAAAAGACCTACAATATATTGCTGCAGCGGGATGTCGTGGAGTCGCTCACGGGTATGAACCTCGATACCGCTCAGGAACTTGCTGAGAATAACCCGCTTGGCATGGATGAAGTCTTCCTGCGCATGCGCGATGCGGTCCTCGGCAGGTATGTGCTCTGTCACGGCAGGGAGATCGACAACCGGCTCCTTGTCAGGTCATGTGAGCGGCTTAAGATGGAGAGCGGTGAGCATACCGCGCTCCTCAACCGGGCCGGAGGTGCAGCATGAGCAACGGGGGAACCCCATCTCAGGGAAAACGTGACGGTGGGTTTGAGCGTGAACCGGCACGGAGGGTTTTTGCAGCTGAACTCCGCGAGTGCCGCTACCAGTTCCGGGACGGCGACGATGAGAAGAGTCCCACCTTTGTCCTGCTCCCTTCCGGCGAGCGCTGCAACCGGGTATTCCTTGTCGGCACACTCACCGAAAAGCAGCGGCAGGGGGACCAGAACATTTTCTACCGTGGCCGTGTTGTCGACCCGACCGGCACGTTCTTTGTGATGGCTGGCAGCTACCAGCCGGAGGCGATGCAACAGCTGGCAAAGATCGAGACACCTGCATTTGTCGCGGTCGTGGGAAAGCCCAACATCTACCAGACCCCGGATGGAGCATACCTCATCTCAGTCAGGGTCGAATCGATCACGGTCGTCGACCGTGAGACCCGCGACCTCTGGGTGCTCGATGCGGCACGCTCAACCCTCGACCGGATCGATGCCCTTGCACAGGGCACCGCTCCCGATGCTCCCCGGATCAAGGAGCACTATCCCTCGCTCGATCCTGCCACGTTCAGAAAAATAGCGTACGAAGCGCTGGCGCAGATCAAAATATAACATTTTGACAATACTACCCCTTCATTTTTCAGCAAACCTTATCGTGCCGTATACCTATCAATCTTCGATGCCTATGGAGCAGAAGGAGTTGAGTGAGCTAATCAAAAATATTGACACAAAGATGCTCAAGAACGAGGCAAAGAAACTCGGGCTGAAGCTGGGGCGCTGCCCCACCAAGATGAGCATCGCCAGGATGTTACCTGAATCCACTGTCAAAAAACTTGCAGGAAAATGAACAGGTTTACGAGGTTTTGGAGCGGAGGGCATCCCACTGCTCCAGCACCTCGTTTCCTTCGATAAAGATGAGCCCGTGTTTTTTCGCGTACCGCTGTGCATCCTCTTTTGAGAGAGCAAACCCGCTCCTGTCATCCAGCATCTCGCAGACGGTGACTGCCGGGGTGATGCCGGCCATTTCTGCAAGGGCGACAGAAAGCTCCGTCTGGCCGCGCCGCTGATCAAGAAGGTCATCAGCTGCCCGGAGGATCGCACAGTGACCAGGGGTGCGGAAGACCTCATGGAAGTTTACCCCCCCGCCATTCAATGATCTCTTCACCTGGTCTGCGATGGCGGTGATGGTCAGGGCGCGGTCGCGGTCTGTGATGCCCGTAAACGTGCCGCGGTGGTTCACCCAGATGGAGAAGGATGAGTGATTCTTCCGGTCGTACGGGATATCTCCCTCGCGTTCCGCCACGACCATTGAACGCAGAACATCGCTGGCAAACGGCAGGCCAAGGCGTTGTGCCGCAGCCGGGTGAACCGCAGTGCAGATCAGCCCGCCGCCATCCCTGCGCATCTGCACGATGTGCTGCGGGGTGACGGAATCCGAACGGATAGCAAAGTCCGTCTCTTTCTCGCGGTCATCAAAATCGTAGAGAAGGATGAACCTGCCGTCGCGGAGTGCCGCCAGCGCATCGTCAATCATTCAGCCTACCTCAACTGTTACGGTATCACTGTCCTCAACCCCAATCTTTCTCCGGAGGGCAACCGGTGCAATGACTTCGATAACATCGTCAGGATAGTGCGTCCTGCCCGGGATCACGATGGCACAGGGAACATCGCCGATCCTGCACGGGAGGCAGCGCGCATCGCCAAACGTGCGGCTGTCGGCAGAAAAACCCTTGATCCTGATCCAGTTGAGCGCCTCGATCTTTTTCCGGACGGCGAGGCTTGATGGCGAAAGGCGGATATTGAGGGTTCCCGGGTACGGCTCGAACCCAAGAAGGGACCCGAACTGTTGACGGTAACCAGAAAGACTCATGTAATATTTCCCCTCGCCAAGCCCGGTGATGACAGTTCCCGTCAGCGAATACGTACCGCCTTCGGTGGCAAAAAGCCGGCAGTAATCCATATACTCCCTGTGAAGTTCCTCTTCGCCCTGCTTTGTGAGGGTGATGTGCTGCCCTTCAGGAGTGACCGTGCGGGTGATCAGCCCCTGCAATTCGAGCGCCTTGAGCCGGCGCGATGCGGTCTGGGGACTGGAATGCAACATCTCTGCGATCTTCTGTGACGAGCCAAAGACCGGTCCCCTGCGCCCGCCCATGAGGGCTATTGCCTTCAGGCACTCGATATCTTCTGCCACCAGCATGCATACCAAAATTGGGATGCTTATTATTTATGGATTGCCATCATCATCAATTTCGTTCAGTGTCGAACCAGTGTTCGTTAATTATTTAATGGGGGGCGTCGTTGTTATTGAGCATGAAAACCGGTGTGCGGAACCAGCTCGCTGAAAAAATGGCGGGCGAGATCACGCTGTCGGACTCTCCGGGGCATGCGCTGAAAAAATGGCGTATGAGCTTTGAGATCGCACCCGGCGTCCTTTCGGAACGCCTCGGTGTCTCCCCCTCTGTCATCAGCGATTATGAAGGAGGGAGGAGAAAGAGCCCCGGTACTGCCATTGTAGGCAAGATCGTTGACACAATCCTCGCCCTTGATGAGGAAGCAGGAGGAAGACACATCCAGCAGTTTTCCTCCATGCTGTACACCGGCATGGACGACGATGTCATCTATGACATGCATGAGTATGCGACACCGGTCCCCCTCCAGAAGTTTGCCGATGCGATCGGGTGCACGCTCCTCTGCGGGTCGATGGATCAGGCGATTCATGGATATACGGCGATTAACAGCCTGAACGCGATCCTGCAGCTCTCGAGCAACGAGTTCAACCGCATCTACGGGTGGAGCACAGAACGATCGCTGATCTTTACCAACGTCTCGACCGGAAAATCACCGATGGTGGCAATCCGTGTCACGCCGTTCAAACCCCGTTGTGTTGTACTGCAGGGCATTCGTGCGGCAGACGTCCACCCGATCGTGGAGAAGATGGCAGAGCGTGACCGGGTTACGGTTTTGTGTACCAGTATGGAGATCGAGAAAATCGTAAATGTACTGAGGGAACAGGAATGGTAGGCATCATCACCTATGGTGTGTATATACCGGGATACCGGATTAAAGTCGCGGAGATTGCACGGGTCTGGGGCGCAAATGCAGCAGACATCTCCGGCGGCCTCGGAGTGTTTGAAAAGTCGGTCCCGGACATGGACGAGGATACGGCAACGATTGCTGTTGAAGCTGCACGAAATGCCCTCAAAAGGCGCATAATCGATCCTGAAAAGATCGGTGCGGTGTATGTCGGAAGCGAGTCGCATCCCTATGCGGTGAAACCGACGGCATGCACGGTCGGTGAAGCGATTGGTGCCACCCCCCACATGACCGCCGCTGATTTTGAGTTTGCCTGCAAGGCAGGAACCGCAGGCATCCAGACATGTATGGGGATGGTCAAAAGCAAGATGATTACGTACGGTCTTGCGATTGGATCAGATGTTGCCCAGGGGGCTCCAAGCGATGCGCTGGAATATACTGCTGCTGCCGGTGGTGCTGCATTCCTTATCGGCAGGGACGACCCCATTGCCACCATCCATCATACATGCTCGTACACAACTGACACCCCGGATTTCTGGAGGAGGGAGGGGCAGGATTATCCCCGGCACGGCGGGAGGTTTACCGGTGACCCGGGATATTTCCGGCATGTTGAGGGAGCAACGCGACTTCTGTTTGACCAGGTAAAAAAGAGTCCCAAGGACTACGAATACGCGGTCTTCCACCAGCCGAATGCCAAGTTCCCGCAGAAGGTGGCAAAAGCCCTCGGGTTCAAGCCGGAGCAGATCAAGCCCGGTCTCGTCGTGCCGCGTCTTGGAAACACCTACTCGGGGTCGTCTCCCATCGGACTGGCTGCAACGCTTGATATCGCAAAACCCGGTGACCGGATCCTTGTCACCTCATTTGGATCGGGTGCCGGGAGCGATGCGTTCGATATCGAGGTGACCGACGCGATCGAAGGCGGGGCGTTCTCCCGCGATGCCGCCCCCTCGGTTGAGGCACTGCTCAAAAACCCCATCTACCTCGATTATGCACAATATGCAAGACACAAGGGAAAGATCGTGATGCAGTCATGAGAGATGTTGCCATCATCGGAGCCGGGTGCACCAGATTTGGCGAGAAGTGGGGAAGTTCCTTCCGTGAACTGTTTGTCGAGGCAGGCGCCCTCGCGCTGGAAGATGCACAGCTCTCTGGTGAACAGATTGACGCAATGTACGTGGGCAATATGAGCGCGGGCAGGTTCATTGATCAGGAGCATATCGGTGCGCTGATTGCTGACTACGCCGGTCTCGCCACCCACCACATTCCCTCCACACGTGTGGAAGCTGCCTGCGCCTCAGGCGGGCTTGCATTCCGTCAGGCAGTGATCGCGGTTGCAAGCGGGATGGAGGACATCGTGGTTGCCGCGGGAGTCGAGAAGATGACCGATGTGGAACCCGGCGCCAGCACCGACACCCTCACCGGCGCCGCGGACCGTGAATGGGAGGGGTTCGTGGGTGCAACGTTCCCGGGGCTCTACGCAATGCTCGCAACCGATTATATGCACCGATATCCCCTGACACGGGAACAGCTCGCCCAGGTGCCGGTGAAGAACCATTATAATGGTGCGCGGAATCCCATCGCACAGTTCCAGCAGGAGATCTCGATCGACACTGTCCTCAAATCAACGATGGTCGCCGAGCCCCTGCGCCTCTTTGACTGCTCACCGATTACCGATGGAGCCGCTGCGGTGATTGTCGCACCACTCGAACGTGCGCGGGAGTTTACTGATACGCCGGTCAAGGTTCTGGCCAGCGCCCAGGCAAGCGACACGATCACACTTCATGACCGGCGGGATATCTCGACGCTGGATGCAACGATAGCAGCAGGGCAGCGGGCGTTCAGGATGGCAAAGCTCACGCACAAAGATATTGACATGGTAGAAGTGCATGACTGCTTCTCGATTGCCGAGATCTGCGCGATTGAAGATCTCGGGTTCTGCAAGAAAGGGGGGGCAGGCCGGCTCACCGAAGAGGGAGAGACAGCCCTGAACGGCAGGATCCCGGTGAACACGAGCGGCGGGCTCAAGGCATGCGGCCACCCGGTCGGGGCGACCGGCATCAAGCAGGTGTATGAAGTGGTCCTCCAGCTCCGAAATGAAGCGGGAAAACGGCAGATCGACGGCGCAACAACCGGGATGACCCACAATGTCGGCGGGACCGGCGCCACGGTTGCCGTCCATATTATGGGGGTCGATTAGATGTCAGTCGCACGTTTCTGGCGAAAGATCCCGCAGCGGTACAACCTGCTGGGGACAAAATGCGAGACCTGCGGCAGGCATTTCTTTCCCCCACGATCGTTCTGTCCTGAGTGCCGCAGGAGCGGTAAGGTCGTTGACTATAAATTTGCCGGTCTGGGCACGATCGTCACCTTCACCGTCATCCACACTGCAAATGAGCAGTTTGAAGCCCTCACCCCGTATGTGCTCGCGATCATAAAACTTGACGAGGGTCCACGGATGACCGCACAGATCGTCTGCAGTCCAAAACAGGCAAGGATCGGCATGCGGGTAAAAAGCGTGTTCCGCAGGATCGCTGCCGATGGCGAAAGCGGGATTATTCATTACGGAACAAAATTCGTGCCGGCGGAATAACGTTATTCACCCTTTTTTCTGATGTCATAAACCGCATGCCACTGCGTCGCTGAATACGACCGCACGACCCGTTCACCCACAACCGTGCCACCAAGGTTTTCGATCCGCTTCCGGTGCTCGCCTTCCTGAACGACAAGTGCATACAGGTGGATCATGCCACCCGCTTTGCAGAGCCCGAACGCATCAGGAAGCAACAATGCTCCTGATTTCGGGAGGTTCATGACAATACGGTCGAATTGCCACGGAATAATATCCACAAGGTGGTGGGCATCCGCGAGCACGGGCAGCACGTTCCTGACATGGTTCTGCGCACAATTCTCCAGCATGAGCCCGAGTGCCTGCGGGTTGATATCGGCAGCAATAACCAGTGTCGCATGATCCGCAAGCGCGATAGTAAACGGCCCGACACCAGCGAACATGTCGAGAACCAGCTCATCCTTTATAATAAGGTGCGCGATCCGCTGGCGTTCGGTTGCGAGACGGGAGGAGAAGTACGCGGCGGACAGGTCGATGGTGAACCGGTGGCCGTATTCGGTAACCTCCGTCCGCGTTGTCGGGGTTCCGGCGAGCACCGCAAACCTTTTCGTGCGGTATTCGCCTTCAACTTCGCTTGTGGCAACGAGCACGGTATGGAGGTTTGGACGTGAGGCAAGGATCGTTTCAGCGCCGTCTTTGTCTTGCTCCTGCATCACCGCAATCCCTCCAATCAGCTCATGTCGCGGGAGTGCAGGTCGTTCCGGGTTGGGATCGAATACGCACCGCTCCGCACCCTCCCGCCAATTGATGATGGGGAGCAGCAGGTCAGTGCTCTCGACACGTGGTTTCAGCGTCCTGTCAAGCACCCCTTCGCCGCTGAGGGCCTGCCGCTTCTCCTCGCCGTTCATGGCAGGGACCCGCAGGCACCACTGCTCGGTCTCCCCCCGATCACCAACCATCATGTAGCTATAAGTGCTACCATTATTCATGGCTGATGATGCCGGGCGCAATCCATCCGGTAAGGGTAGCGATGTTCACAAGAACACCGATACTGAGACATCAATCCGCACGCGACTCAAGGAGGGATCGTTAAAGCTC
>Ga0315277_10012133_pt1 | contig 10817 bp, 10 predicted proteins | sample YL17G05_15_MG_FD_203695 | JGI IMG/M metagenome (GOLD analysis project Ga0315277, IMG submission 203695) | Sediment microbial communities from Yellowstone Lake, YNP, Wyoming, USA - YL17G05_15 | ecosystem: Environmental > Aquatic > Freshwater > Lake > Sediment | place: USA: Wyoming | collected... | reverse complement strand
TTTACCTGGGTGCCGGGGGCAAGTAACTGGGGAGCGGTGCAGGTGGGAGCCACGACCGCCACCAACAACAGCATTACAGTGCAGGTTCTGAACGCCGTGGGGTCTCCCATAAGCGGGAAGAACGTTACTATACAGAATGGCGGGACTTCTGGCTCTATTAATCTTACCGATGTGCCCCCCACGGGCAACAACGCTACCCTTTATCTGCGAGCTACACTGACCAATTCCGGCGGCGGCACGCCGTACCTGAACGACTGGATGCTAACCTGGGTGGCGGCGGCGCCAGTGCCTTCCACCATTACGGTGACAGCGCCCAGCGCAATTGCCTTTGCCCCGCTTGTCTGGGGTGATAACGTAAAGTCCAGTGCCACCAATGGCACGGTAACGGTCACCCTGGGCGGTAGTGCCACTGGCTGGCAGGTGACGGCCAAAAATGTAACCGGTTATATGAAAGCTGGAAACACGACACTGGCCAACAAGCTGCAAATCAGTGGAAATGGCACAGGTTGGGCTAATGCCGACGTCGGGATAACCTATAACGGTACAGCAGCCGGTAACTATACACTGCCTTTCTGGGTCAAGCAGGCCATCAACACCAATGAAGTGGTCGGTGCATATTCTATAATCATCACATTTACCGGTGAAATACTCTATTGAGGGCAAAGGAGGTAATGATGAAAATGAGAGATAAGATATTTAATAAAAAGCTTCTGCCTCCTGTTGTGGTGGTTCTGGTGGCGACGATGCTACTTCTGTGTGCCATCCCGGTATTGGGAGGCACATTGGGCAACACAACCAACGTTACGGGCACCGTGGTATGGCCGGAGATAGTTGGACAGATTCGGGCGGTCAATTGTAACGTCTTGTCCGGCGCGAACGTTACCGCATATGTGGGTGCGGTTGAGAAAGCGAGCACCCTCAGCGATGGCAGCGGAAACTATACATTGGCGGTCCCCGAGCTCGGGAATTATGATGTGACGGTTGGCCAGGCCGGATTCAGGAGCGAGACTCAAGCTATCTCAGTAACCGAGGTGACAAACTATGCTCTCGACTTTGTGGCTGACCATGGTCTCGTCCCCAACGCCCCCAATTTGTCCTGTGTCCTGGCCTGTATACACCTGTGGAAGTTTGGCGCGCCACCTTGCCAACTGGGCATGCTCAAGGTGCTGGCAGTGATAAATGATTGGAAAAATCCGATAATTTGATGACTAAGAGAAGGAGTTGATATAGCGCGTACCTAAAAGGAGGTGCGCAAGAGAATGAAACAGAAACTGACCAAGGTAGGCGGACGGGTGTTACTAGTCCTCTTGATTACGGGTATGCTGGCTATTTTTGCCAGCATAGGGGTGACAGCAGTGACGGCTGCTAACCCGGTCAGGAGCTTGCCGGCCACAGTGTCGCCGGGACAGCAGTTCAACGTAACCGTGACCTTTACTTCGCCGGTTGCTAATTTCAATTCACTTGGGCTTCACGATGCCGCCCCCGGTGGCTGGACCGTAAGTGTCAATACCGGGTGGAATAGCCCGGCGGCAGATGCCGATAATACACCAAATCCTGGTCAGATAGAATACATCTGGTACGGACCTTATGCTAGCGGTGTGACATTCACCGTAAAATACACAATCCAGGTGCCGGCGGATGCCGCGCCAGGGACTTACAACTTCCCCGGTGGTTTCCTGGCGTATTACATTGGAGCAAGCGGCCCTACTGTGGAACCAATCGCTGGTAAAAGCCAGGTAGAGGTAGTACAGAGCGCCAGGATAACCGGGCTGACCAAAGAGGTCAAGTGTGCTATCCAGGCCGGGGTGACCATCACCGTTTACCAGGGTGCTGTGGTGAAAGCGAGCACCATCAGTGACGGTAGTGGAAACTATGTATTGACTCTGCCCGCACTCGGGGCTTATAACGTGACGGTTAGCAAGGCGGGGTTCAGGAGCCAGACTCAAGCTATCTCGGTAACGCAGTCGCTGGACTACACTCTGAACTTCCAGGGCGACAACAGTCTTATTCCCAATGCCCCCGACATGCCTTATGTCCTGGCCTGTGTGAACCTGTGGAAGTTTGGCAGCGCGCCTTGCCAGTTGACGATGCTCAAGGTGCTGGCAGTGATAAATGCCTGGAAAAATCCAATAACCTGATGACTAGAAGAGGGAATTGACACAGAGCGTACCTAAAGGAGGAACACAAGAATGAAACAGAAATTGACTAAGGTAGGCGGAAGGGTGCTGCTGATTTTACTGATTAGCAGTTTGCTCGCTATTTTTGCCAGCGCAGGGGTGATGGCAGTGGTGACTGCTAATCCGGTCCGGAGCTTGCCGGCCATGGCGTCGCCGGGAGACACATTCGAAGTAACCGTGACTTTCACTTCACCGCTTGCCGATTTTCATGCCATTGGACTGGACGATTCAGCCCCCGGTGGCTGGACTGTAAGCGTTGATAAGACCTGGTGTACTCCAGCGGCAGATGTTGACAACACCCCAAACCCCAACGAGGCAGCATATGTCTGGGTTGGACCCTATGCCAGTGGGGTAACATTCACCGCAGTGTATGAAGTCACCGTGCCGGATGATGCCGAAGTGGGGAACATTTATGGCTTCAGCGGTACTCTTGAGTATTACATCGGGGCAAGCGGCCCCTATGTGGAGCCAATCGGTGGTGATTATATGGTACTGATAACACCGTCAGGGAAGTCTACTGACTCGAGCGGTAATCCCCAGAACGAGTTCACAACTTCGGAGACGGTCTACGCAAGTGGGGCTTATTTCCCAGCTTACACTTACGTAGATATATACGTCGTGGAAGACCGTGAGTGGACAGATGGAGATCCAATACCAGCCGATGTAAGTGGTGGAGCAGAGACAGTTCAAACTGACGCTGACGGAAACCTACTAGTGACAGCCGTGTGGGCACCTACACTGGTGGTCGGGGAATATGACCTGGTCATTGATGCCAATCAGAATGGATATTACAATGCCGGCATAGATGCCGTTGATGACCCGAACCACCCGGGTTTTGTGGTGACCAGCGCTGCCGTCGGCGGCACTGCTTATCCCGTAAACAAGCTGGCTATCCTGGCGCCCTGGATTGCCCTGGCTGTGGTTATAGCTGGCGCTGTCATATTTTCCGTGAGGCGCCGCCACGCTCAGAGCCAAGCTTAGGGGATTGCCACGCCCGACCAGTCGCGGCTGGCAATGACACCTCTCTCGTCATTGCGAGGAGCGTAGCCGAAGCTGCGAGCGAAGCGTGGCAGGACGAAGCAATCTCGTTAGAAAAATAGAGTTGACCCCATTTTTCAGCGCGCCCTATTGACAAACTTATCACTGGGTATTACCATAATACCAAGCACGATAGTGGTTGTTCGTATATGCAATTTCATAAGCGGGTTGAGCAGCTTCGGGTTGCGAGAGAAGCACGAAGTAGCTGTCGTGTGTTTATTTGCTGAAAAGGAGGTGCTTATACGGAAGAGGAAAAAATTGAAATGAAAGACTATATGCCTGCCATCTTGTCGGCAGAGATTTAACTGTCCGCAAGAGGCATTAAGTTTAGATTTAGAAATCTAAAGAGGAGCAAAGGAAATATGAAGAAAAAACTAGGATTAATAATGGTTTTGCTGCTGGTAGCAGCGCTGGCTGTGCCGCTGGTGAGCGCCCCTGCGGTGCTGGCCAACGCAGGCGTGCACATCCAGGTCGCCATGATACTGGACGGCTCTCAAACCATCGACAGTACCGAGTGGAATATCATGCTTACCGGGCTGGCCGCAGCTCTGAACGACTCGGTGTGCGTTCCCCATGACGGCTCCATGGAACTGACCGTGATTATATTCGCAGAAAGCGCGAAAGTGGGATTAGGCCCAGTGGTCATCACCAATGCCAACATCGCCGCTGTGGTCTATAACATCACCCAGCTTTCAAGGAGCGGCATCGGTATATACACCTGTATTTCCTGCGGCCTGTGTCTGGCCGCCAACACACTGTACAATTCGCCCAACTTTAGCCCCAGCCGCAAGCAGGCCATCAACCTGGTCACGGACGGCGATCCCAATCGGTGCTCCTGCTCTGGTGGCACCTGTGGCTCCAGCGGGTCTAGTTGCAATCTGGCTTCGGCTCAGGCCAGCGCTGTGTGTGCCCGGAATTACCTTCTAACCAAGCTCGGGATGACTAGCGACCAGGATGAGCTGGACGCCGAGGGCATCGGCATCACGACCACAAATCGCAACTGGCTCAGGGACTCTATCGTCTGGCCACAGCCCGGCTATATCGCCCCGCCATTCAATCAAGGTCCAGGCTGGGTGCGCGTGTTTGCTACCTTTCAAGAGTTCGTCCCCTCGCTGTGTGAGAAGTTCCGGATTATCATTCCCGAGAAATACAGCCTCACCATGGCGGCAAACCCTGTGGGAGGAGGAACAACTACTCCGACTGGTACTAACCCTTACACGGCAGGCACTGTAGTCAACGTAACAGCAGTAGCCAACACCACCGCAGGCTACCAATTTGCCAACTGGACTGCGCCAGCGGGCGCATTCGGCAATGTGTATGCCGCGACGACTAACTTCACCATGCCGGCTCAAAATGTAACCGTTACCGCCAACTTTGTGAAGGTGGGCTACAACCTCACCATGGCAGCGTCTACTGGCGGAACGGCAACTGATTTGACTGGTGGTTCACCCTACGCAGCAGGCACCACGGTCAGTATAAATGCGACGGCCGCAGAGTGCTATCGTTTTGCCAACTGGACGTCGTCAAATGGGGGCACATTCGGCAATGCGAATGCTGCCGCGACTAACTTCACCATGCCGGCTCAAAACGTAACCGTCACGGCTAACTTTGAGATGCTCAGCTACAACCTCACGGTTAACTCTGATGGCTGCTGCCCCATTACCGTGGACGGTCTGGGGTCAGTAGACGCCGGCGATAGTCACACCTTCACCAACATCCCCTGCGGCACCAATGTGACCCTTACCGCCGATGACAGCGCCCCCTGCTGCGTCTTTGATTATTGGAGCGGAAATGCCAGCGGCACCAACCCAATAGTCCAGGTAACCATGAGTGGTAACAAGACGGTAACTGGCCACTGTCGCTGGCTGACTTATAACCTGACAGTCGAGTCTGATGGCTGCTGCCCCATTACCGTGGACGGGCTGGGGTCAGTAGACGCCGGCGATAGTCACACCTTCACCAACATCCCCTGCGGCACCAATGTCACCCTCACCGCTAATAACAGTACCTGCTGCCAGTTCGATAGTTGGAACGTTACTGGTGGTCAGTTTCCAACCTTTGGCATCGTCAGCGTTCCCGCTGAGAACACTATAGTGGTGCCCATGGATTCCAACTGCATCGCTGTTGCCTACTGCCACCCGATTTGTGGCGGCATCGGGGATACCATCTACTATGACAACAATAATAATGGGACTCAGGACCCAGGCGAAGGCGGGATACAAGGTGTTACAGTCCAGCTCTACAAAGATGACGGTAACGGAGTATTCAACATTGAGGCTACCGACGAGTTAATAGACGAGACAACTACCGACCAGGATGGCGAATATGAGTTCCCTGACCTTGCGCCATTTTGTGACCAGGGCTATTGGGTGCTGGTGGTAGAGAGTACTCTGCCGCCTGGCGTAACCCTGACTACTGGCAGCAATCCTTTCGGCCCTATTTGTCTGGCAGAAGAAGAGACTTACGACATTGCCGATTTCGGCTACCTTGCACCCACGCTACCGGTGGGCGGCACTGCTTATCCCATAAATAAGCTGATTATCTTGCTGCCCTGGATGGCCCTGGCCGGAGCCATTACCGCCGGGATTGTCATATTGGCAAGAAGGCGCCGCAAGGCTCAGAGCTAAGTCAAAGAGATTGCCACGTCCCGATAAATCGGGACTCGCAATGACAGGATGGGAGGGCAAGCCATCTTCCGATGGCTTGCCCTCGTCTTTTAATCCGGTGCTGGTTTCCCCAATTGATACAAGTGCCAAAACAAGCTAAAATGGAGGTAAATTGGCGAACCGGACGTTTCTAGTCTCAAGGAAAGGGTGGTCACCGAATAGTAGGAAGATAATTGCTTGAGCTAGTGAGAGGAGATTTTCATCAGTCTGATAGCCCAAACCGGACCAACAACACAAACAAGGCGGAACATTGCCTAGACCAAAAGCTAAGAAACAGGTTAAAGGCAAACCCTCCAAGAGGCGCTTGCCCTGGTTTGGCTGGCTGCTTATTGCCTTAGCCATTGCTGGCATTGTGGCCTTTATCCGTATCTACCCCATAGGCCAGCCCCCGGATAACACAGGGAAGCCCAAGGCAGCAATCGTTGACCAGCTTTCGAGCTTTCGGGAAAACGAAGCCTTTATTACAAATGTCACCAGTGAGCTTGAGGGCTACGGCTTTAAAGTCGACCTTTACCAGGGTGATAATATTACGGTTGATTTTTACCGCGGGCTATCAGGCCGTGGCTATAAATTAATCGTCTTTCGAGCTCATTCCGGTATACTGCAAGGAGAGAACCAGACATATTACAAGACCACATTGTTTACCAATGAAAAGTATAGCACCGTAAAATATGTGTCCGACCAGTTAAATGACCGGCTGTTTGAGGCCAGCATTGCTGAAGGTTATCCCTGGGTGTTCAGTATATCGCCAAAATTCATCAGCGAAAGTATGACAAAGAAATTTGATCATATCGTCATCATAATGATGGGCTGTTCCGGCATCTATTTGACAGACCTGGCTAAAGCATTTATCGGCAAAGGCGCCTCGGCCTACCTTGCCTGGGATGCCAGCGTGGATTTGGATTATGTGGATGAAGCCACTCCCTATCTGATTGAACAGCTATGCTCTGAGAATACGACTATAAAAGAGGCGGTGAATAGCACCATGGCTGTCATAGGCTCAGACCCACGACACGGGGCGGATCTCGAATACTACCCAGCATACCCATCAGGAACCGGCGATAAGACTCTGGAGGAACTAATAAGATAGTTGAGGGTAAAATGGCGGGCGGGGACAAGCCCCACCCCTACGGCACGAAGAAATCCCAAGTCTCAAGCACGAAATCCTAAACAATGCCAAAGCACAAATAACCTAAATTCGAAACAGAACGTTTTGGTGTTTGAATTTTGATATTTGAATTTGTTTAGAGTTTAGAAATTAGGATTTAGGATTTAGCCAATGAGATTGCCACGCACCTTTCAGGGGCTCGCAATGACTGCCGCTGCTTGACGAATAACTGGCCTGTGTTGTATCATTAAGTAAATTTACCACTCTATTTACCTCGCCTTATAGTGGAAAGTTATGTGGGTGGGGTCGATGGCATACAAGGTACAGACAAAACTAGTCCGCAGAAAGACGTTCAAGTGTAATTGCTAGGCATTGTCCTGGCAGTTTTTTTATTTTTATAGGCAGGGAGCAGGCACACTGCTTAAAATAAAAACTCAGGAGAAAAGATGGCACGCGAGGTTAAAATCTACACTACTCCCACCTGCCCTTATTGCAAGATGGCCAAGAAGTTCCTGGACGATAATGGCATCAAGTACCAGGAATTCAATGTGGCCGAAGATAAGGCAGCCCGCAAGGAAATGAAGGATAAATGCAATTCCTTGGGAGTCCCCACAATTTGCATTGACAATGAGGTGCTAGTCGGATTTAACGAAGCGCAGCTCAAAGAGAAATTAGGACTTTAGTTCGCTAAGGTGAGATATGTATGAATTGATTATCATTGGTGGCGGCCCTGCCGGTATGACAGCGGCTGTCTATGCAGCGAGGAAGAAGATAAATACATTGCTCCTCAGCGGCGACATAGGAGGGCAGGGTCTCACCACTTGGCTTGTAGAAAACTATATGGGTTATCAATTCATTGAAGGCCGCGAGTTGATGCAGAAATTTGAGGAGCAGGTCAAGCAGTTCCCCACAGATGTAAAAGTCGAAGTTGGTAAGAGAGCTGAAAGGCTATCGAGAGTGGACGGAGGCTTCGAGGTCAAGACGGATAGGGGTGAGACCTACCAGACCAAGGCGGTCATATTGGCCACAGGCAAACGTCCTCGCCAGCTAAATGTTCCTGGAGAGAAGGAGTTGCTTGGAAGGGGGGTTACCTACTGCGCTATCTGTGATGGTCCCATCTTCTCTGATGTTAAGGTGGCTGTCATTGGTGGTGGCAACTCGGCATTGGAAGCTGCTGACGACATGGTCAAAATAGCCGACCATGTTTACTTAATATCACTGACTCCTCTCACCGGCGACCAGATACTAATTAGTAAGGTGAAAAGTGCTAGCAAGCTGACAATTTTCCTGGAGCACGAAGTTTTGGAAATAAAGGGGAAAAATTCTGTTGAGGGGATAAGGATACGGGATTTAAAAAGCAAGAAAGAAAAGGAGCTGGAGGTTGGTGGCATATTTGTTGAGATCGGGCTTACCCCCAACTCAGATCTGGTAAAGGAGCTAGTCACTCTAAACCGTCTTGGGGAGATTAAGGTTGACTGCGGCAATGAAACTGGTGTACCTGGCTTTTTCGCCGCTGGGGACGTCACCAGCGTCCCTGACAAGCAAATCGTGGTTGCCGCTGGCGAAGGAGCTAAGGCTTCCCTTCAAGCTCACCGCTACCTCCAGAGGCTCAGTAAATAAATAATAATGTTGTAAAGGAGGATTGAAATGGCTGTTAAAAAAGTTGGTGAAAAATATCGCTGCAATGTCTGTGGCAATGAAGTGACGGTGACCAAAGTTGGCGGCGGCACCCTAGTCTGTTGTGGCCAGGACATGGAATTGGTTAGCTCGGAAGGTAAGGAGAGAGCAAGTGGGAAATGAACAGGCCAGGACGATAGAGGTGCTTCAGCTTGCTGTTCGGATGGAGGCGGATGGCAAAAAGTTTTACCACAAGGCAAGCAAGAAAAGCAGCAACAAGCTAGCTAAGGAACTATTTCGGCAGCTAGCTAACGAAGAAGATATTCACCGCAAGAAGTTTGAAGAAATATATAAAGCCCTCAAGAGAGGGCAGAATTGGCCTGATGTGGAATCACCATCCGAGAAAGGGAAAAAAATCAAGTCTCTGTTCGCCGAAGCCACTAAAGCGCTAGGTAGCAATTTTAAAGCGGCCGAGCCTGAATTTGAAGCTATCAAGATAGCTATGGATATGGAGGTCAAGTCTTATAATTTATATTACTCTCGAAGCAAAGAAAGCACCCTCCCTGTGGAAAAGCAGTTCTATCAGACTCTGGCGGGCGAGGAGCGGGGGCACCATCTCGCCCTTCTCGATTCCTATGAGTATCTTAGTGATCCTGCGGGGTGGTTTACAAAAAAGGAGCATTGGTCATTGGATGGAGCTTAAATAAATAAAAGGAGGGTACAACATGGATGACATTGCTTTAAGCATCAAGCAGCTAACTGTGGAGGTAGAGGGCAAGGAGATTTTGCATAACATAAATTTGGAAATAAAACTTGGCGGGAGTCATGTCCTTTTCGGTCCCAATGGCAGCGGGAAAACCACTTTGCTTATGACAATAATGGGTTTCCCAAAATACCGGGTGACCAAGGGTAGCATAAGCTTCATGGGCAAAGATATAACTAAGCTACCTCTTGATGAAAGAGCCAGAATGGGAATTGGTATGTCTTTTCAGAGGCCACCTGTAGTCAGGGGAGTAAAAACGCGCGATATGGTTTCTGCTTGTCTTAGAGGACGTGGTGATGATGAAACAATTGGTAAGCTGGCAAGTCGGGCTGATTTGTCCGATTTCTTGGAGCGGGATATCAATCAGGGTTTTTCCGGTGGAGAGATAAAACGCTCCGAAATTCTGCAGCTAATGGCACAGAGACCACAGCTGGCGCTGCTCGATGAGCCAGAGTCTGGAGTTGATTTAGTGAACATTGCTCTCATTGGGGAGTTGATAAATGAGTTGCTGGAAAAAGACTGCCCGATACGTGACCGAAAGTGTACCGGGCTTATCATAACCCATACCGGGCATATTCTGGACTATGTAAGCGCTCACACTGGCTACGTTATGTGCGACGGCACAGTCTACTGTGAAGGTAATCCCCATGAGATTCTAAAAACTATTAAAGAAAAGGGATATAAGGCGTGTGTTAGCTGTTCTGTAAGGAGTGTACCAAATGAGTGAGATAAAATCATCGAAGACATTGAAAGAGAAGGCCAAGGCTGCAGCTAGTAAACCGGCGGCAGTAGGCGAGGACATAGATTTAAGCGCTTTTGTTGGTGAAGCTGAGCCGCAATCTTACCGTGCTGATGCTTCACAGCTACCGGCTCGAGCTAAAGAGCAAATGCTGGGGGTTGGCGTTATGCTGGATGATATGGGCCAGAGAACCGGCACATATATTCAGACAAACAATACGCCAGTGCATACTTCGGCCACGCAAGAAGGTATAGAGGTAATGGCTGTCAGCCAGGCAATGAAGAAATATGATTGGCTATCAGACTACTTCTGGAAAGCGGTAGCCATAGACACTGACAAGTACACTGCCAGTGTCGAGCTGGGCCAGTATGATGGCTACTTCTTCAGGGCACTGCCTGGTGTTAAATCTCAGTACCCGGTCCAGGCCTGTCTCTATCTGGCCAAGGCGCAACTGGCTCAGAAGGTTCATAACATCATTATTGCTGAAGAGGGTTCAGAACTGCACATTATCACTGGCTGTACTACTGCCCTGAGAGAAGAACCCGGCCTGCATATTGGCGTTTCTGAGTTCTACATAAAAAGGGGAGCCAAGGTTACCTTTACCATGATACATAGCTGGAACCCGGCAACAGCTGTTAGGCCGCGTACCGGGGTTATCATTGAGGAAGATGGCCTCTTCCTCAGTAACTATGTACTGATGAGGCCAGTT
>Ga0315277_10012132_pt1 | contig 10818 bp, 4 predicted proteins | sample YL17G05_15_MG_FD_203695 | JGI IMG/M metagenome (GOLD analysis project Ga0315277, IMG submission 203695) | Sediment microbial communities from Yellowstone Lake, YNP, Wyoming, USA - YL17G05_15 | ecosystem: Environmental > Aquatic > Freshwater > Lake > Sediment | place: USA: Wyoming | collected... | reverse complement strand
CGGCGCAGGCCGCGGCGGGCGTGACGGTTGCCGTTCTCGACTACGAGGCCGCATCGCCCGGCAACCCGGAACTGGGCACGCAGATCGCCGACATCCTGACGGCCCGCCTGAGCGTTGAGGACGGCCTGGCGCTGGTCGAGCGGGCCAAACTCGGCCAGGTCCTCAAGGAGCAGCACCTGAAACTCGTCGGCCTGGCCGACCAGGAGCAGGCGGCCCAGGTGGGCAAACTCCTCGGCGCCAAACTCCTGGTGATGGGCAAGGCGTTCATGATGGACTCGAAACTGATGATCGTCTCGAAGGTCGTCGGCGTCGAGACGGGTCTCGTCAAGGGCACTATGCGGTCGGTGGAGCAGAGCAAGCCCTTGTCTGAGGCGGTGGGCCTCCTGGCCGACGACGTGACGGCCCTGGTTCGCAAGGATGCCGCCAAACTTCTGCCCGCCGACGTGCAACTGCCGGACCCCGTGGCGGAAATCCGCAAGGCCCTCGGCGACCGGCCGCGCCCCGTCGTGGCCGTCGTCATTCCCGAGCAGCACCGCACGCGCGTGGTCATCGACCCGGCGGTGGAAACCGAGATCAAGCGCATGCTGCTGGCGTGCGGGTTCACGGTCGTCGACATCGGCCGCAACGACCTCGCCGACTGGGCCAAGGGCATGATGCACGGCCAGCAGGCGCCGTGGCCCAACGCGGTTGCCGGCGCCGACGTCGTCGTCGTGGGCGAGGCGCTGAGCGAGTTTGCCCTGCGCACGGGCGACCTCGTGACCTGCGCCGCCCGCGCCGAGGTCAATCTTCTCAACCGCCACACGGGCGAAATCCTACTGGCCGAGCGCGACACCGAGCGCGCCGTGGACCTGGCCGAGGCCATCGCCGGCAAGACCGCCCTCCAGAAGGCCGGCCGCCAGTTGGGCGTGGCCGTCTGCCGCCGGCTGGTTGACTACAAGGGCCCCGTGAGCCCGCCGCCTAAAGCGCCACCGGCGCCCGCCGCCAAGGGTGCGGCAGGAGAGGCCGGAGCGGCCGGCCCGACGAAAGCAGTCAAACGCACCCTCTTTGCCGCGCCGTTTGAGAACGAAACGGGGCAGGAGCAGTACGACCCGGCGGCCGCGGGGCTGGCCGACCTCGTGGCGGTCCTCTTGGCCGAGCAGCCGGCCATCCGCGTCGTGGAGCGCCAGCGCCTCGATGCCCTCACGGACGAGCAGGCCCGCAGCCTGAAGGGCCTCACGGCCGATGCCTACGCCGTCCAGGCGGGCAAACTCTTCAAGGCCGACACGGTCATCACGGGGCGGCTGTTCCTCGTAAGCGGCAAGATGACCGTCAGCGCCAAGGCCATCGACATTGCCAGCGAGCGGGTGGCAGCGTCGGACCAGTTGGCCGGCCGGCCCGAAGACATCGTGGAAGTCTCGCGCCAGTTGGCGGGCAAACTGGCCGCGCAGATGTCGCTGCCGCTGCCGGCGATCGACCTGGCGCAGATCGACTCGTCGCCCGTCGCGAGCCTGCACTTCGCCAAGGCCCTCAGCCATTACTACGCCGGCAACATGGACGAGGCCGTCATGCAGTTCATGCGGGCCATCGACCTCGACCCGAACTACACCGAGGTCCACTACTGGATGGGCCTGTGCTACGAGAAGACCGGCGAGCCGGCGCATGCCGCCATCGACTTGGAGGCCTACCTGAAGGAGCATCCCAAGGGCAAGTACGCCCAGGATGCCGCCAAGCGCCTGGCGGTGGCCAAGCAGAAGGCGGCGTCCGAGGCGATTCCCCGGTTGGTACCGCCTGATAAGCCCATGTCCACCTCGCCCGCGCGCGAGGCGCCTGCCACGGGGGCAACCGCCAGATGAAAACCATAATAATCATCGGCTGCCTGACGGTCTTCTTGCTGAGTGTCGCACCGCTCTCGGCCGAAACCCGCGTCGCGGTCTTCAACTTCCAGATGAAGTCCGACACGCCGGACTGGAAGTGGCTGGAGAAGGGCCTGGCCGACCGCATCGCCACCGACTTCGTGCAGGACCGGTCGCTCGCCGTCGTCGCCCGCGACGAGATGCAGATGCTGGCGGCCACTCTGCGCTGGGTCCCCGAGATGGCGACCGCCGACGCCAAGAGCCTGGGGCAGGTCAAGACGCAACTGAAGGTCGAGACGCTGGTGACCGGCGTGTACGCCGTCGAGGGCGACCAGATTCGGTTGACGGGCCAGATCGTCGAGGTTGCCTCGCGCCGCGAGGTCGCCCGCAAGGAGATCGCGGGCAAGGCCCAGGACGTGCTGGAACTCCAGCGCCGGTTGTCGGCGGAACTGCTGTCGTGGTTCTCGAAGAAACCGCCCGCCCAGATTCTAGCGCAGTTGCCCGTCTGGACGCGCAGCCTCCCCGCCGCCAAGGCCCTGTACGAGGGGATGGACCTCTACGACCAGGGCCGGTACGCCGAAGGGTGGCTTAAGTTCCGGCAGGCCTCGAAGGCCGATCCACAATACATGGAAGCCCAGTACTTCGTCGGCAAGATGTATTACTTCATGGACCGCTACGAGCATGCCCGCCGGGCGCTGGAAAGGTTCGTGTACCTCGATACGACGCACCCGCGCGTCGGCGACGCGATGGTTGAGTACGTGCACACGTACGAGGCCACGGGGGCGGCGCCCGAGGCGCTGCTGGCGCTCTACGAGGACTTAGCCCGGCGGTTCCCGAACGCCAACGTGTACCAGGGCCGCCGGTGGAGCCTCTTCACCGGCACGATGCGCGCCGACCAGTGGTTCCGGTGCAAGCGGATGCGCGTCCTGACGCAACTGGGGCGCAACGAGGAGGTCCTGCGCGACTGCGGGCCGGTCGTGAGCGGTCCTGAATGGCGCAGTTGGACCGAACGGGATTGCCCTTTCCCCTTCGGCATCGTCAACCTGATGGACTTCCACGCACGGACGGGCGCCATGCCTGCGTTCAATATCAAGATGCCGGGGTCGGTTATTGGAGACACGAGCAAGGAGATCAGTGCCGCCGAGGGTACTTCGACTTGGCTGAAGTTCGAGCCGACAGCGGCCGCCCAGGCGGTGGCGTTTTCTCCGAAGCGGCTTTCCGGGCCGGGGGGCGACGGGGGCGGCGACCGGACCGTGATCTTCGACAAGCCTTGGGCAGCGGTGGCGGTGGGGCTTCGCGCGCCCAGCGGCTATGTGTTCAAGGCGCTGAAGTTCCAGAGCCAGACAGAGGGTGAGGGCGGTTCCCTGGAGGTCCGGCTCCGCCGCGTGGATACGTGCTACGTCAACCGGGGCTGGTTGCCGGCGGTGCGGGCAGACCTGAAAGAGGCCCGCACTCGCGGCGTTGTCTGCGACAACCCGCCCCGCCTGGGCCTCCTCGTGGCGGAGTGCCGCTTTGAAGCCGCGCGGGGCGCCCTTGTGGTCAAGGGCCTGACGGTCACGCCCACCCTGGCCCCCATGCAGGGGGCGGGGACGCTGGAGGCCGACTGCCGCACGACCGCCGACTTCCGGGTGTACGTCGACGGGGCTTTGGCCCGGTGGTATCCGGGCGTGGTCGGCCCGCTCGCGCCGGGGCCGCACGAGGTGCGTTTTACACCCGCCCAGCCGGGGTCGCCTTACGGCGAGTGGTCCACGACGGTTGCGGTCGAGACGGGTAAGACGTCCCGCCTGACGGGCCGGTTGCCCTGGCCGGAGGGCAGCCCGTGGAGTTCGTGGACCTCGACGTTGGTGGGCACATCATATCCGGGCATCGACCCCGGCCTTTGGGTTTTCGACGACAGCCGGCCGGCCATCCTCGCGGATGACGAAGCGGTCCGGCTGGTCTGGTCTTATCGCGGCGACCTGTGGTCGTCGGTCAGCACGGACGGCGAGCGGTTCTCGCCGCCGCAGAGGCTCGGCCTGCCGGTCTCGAGCGGGTGGAACGAGACGGCCCCCTGCCTGGCAAAGGACGAGCGCGGCCGGTTCATCCTGGTGTTCCTGTCGGACCGGGACGCCCGCCACCGGACACTTCCGTACGTCTCCTGGTCGCGGGACTTTGTTCACTGGAGCGCGCCCGGCATGGTCTGCGACGAGGGCGTCTCCGAGGCCCGGACGCTGCTCGCGGACGACCGCGGGCGACTCGTCTACCTCGCACGCGCCTCCGGCGGCTACAAGGCGTTCGTCAGCGCCGACGCCTGCCAGTGGGCGGCGAAGTCCGTTCCCGGCTGTACGCTGCTCCAGGACCAGACGGGGCAGTTCATCGCCTATAGCCTGACGGGGGAGGCGGCGGGCGGCCCGGGACCCAAGAAGCCATTCAAGTGCCGGCTGTCCTGCAAGAAGAGTTCGGACCTCGTTACTTGGTCCCAGGAAGAGGTCTTGGTGCAGTCCGAGTGGGAGGGCGTCGTGCCGCAACGACCGCTCGTCGCTTGCCAGGGAAAGAGCGGTCCCGCCGTCCTGGGGTTCGGCGCACCCGATGAATGGGGCCTGGCGCTGTGGGAACCCAACGCCGAGGGTCGGTGGGACCTGACCGGCCGCCTGTGGGGTCTTCTGCCGGATTACGCAAACGCGACGTACCATCCGCGCTGGGGCTACCTCGTCGCCTCGATGCAATGCCGGACGCATGGGTGGTGGCCCCAGGAGGCCTCGGGCCCATATCTTTGGCGCGGGCCGGACCTCGCCCCCGTGCGAGCGTATCGCAACCCGGTTCCCCCGCCGTCGCTTCAGAGAGCGGCGCCGCAGGAGCGTCCCCAGAACACCTTCGTCTTTGGTCCCCGCGGGTCGCTGCCGCAGGTGGGAAACTGGTTCCATGCGACGAATGTGGCGCCGCCGAACGCGCCGAAGTTGCCGGTGGGCGAACTCGCCTATGTGCCCGCGATGAGGCGCGTGGTCGAAATCTTGAAGGGCGGCCAGCACTTCCGCGCCGCGGGCCCGGACTGTGGGACGGTCCACCCCCAGGCCCGCATCTTCACAATCGACCTCGGGAAGCAGCGCCTGGCCGTCGCCTTGGACGCCGAGAAGGGCGACGCCCAGCAGTATGACATCATCCGCCTGGACCCGACCGGGCGCGGCGATTTCCGGCAGGGCAAGACCCTGCGACGCAACTGCCTGGTGTACAAGGCGGCGAAGGGGGAGGAGCAGGCGCGGTTCGTGTATGAGTTCGCCGGCTATCTCCCGGCCATGGACATCGGGGGCATCCCGATAGCGCCCGGCCTGATAGTCGAATATACGGAGGGAACCTCGCTCGGCTCCGGGCTCGAGGTAAGGTACGAGTTGGCGACCTGTGCGGTCGGCGAGTGCCGCTTCGGCGACAAGACCTACAAGGTCCGTTTCTACGACGCCACGGGCAACCTGAGCGTCCGCGACCCCGCGCGGCCGCCGTGGGACATCAAAAAGCCCAATATGCCGGCCTGGGGCGACTGGTTCTGCGTCGATCGCTACGACGACGGCCAGCGGGTCGCCAACTACACCAACGTCGCGGCCGACAAAATGCGTTACGACGGCAAGACGTGGGTCATCAACCGCTGCCGCCTCCCCACCGCGCGCTACGGCCAACCCGTCCAGATCGATGGGCAGTGGTGGACCGTCCGCGTGGCCGACGACCACCGCCACGTGACGGCCGAGCCGTACACGGGGCCGATGGCCAGCCTGCGGCTGGATCATCCGTACTGGCGCCTCGTGCTGGTCGGCGATACATCGCTGGTGTACGTGGTAGGCGGCCGCGAGCCGGTGTCCGTCCCGCCCGGCTCCTACAAAGTATACGAGTACAACGAGTCCTGCCGCCCTGACCCGGATTTCACCAGCAGCAACCTTGAAGTCACGGCCGAAGAGATACCCGCCGTGAACTTGAAGGCGGGCGCGACGACCACGCTGGCGCTGGGGTCGCCGCTGCGCGGCCCCCTGCGCGTTGAGCAGAAAGACGGGGCGCTGCTGTTTCACGTGGCCCCCCTCCAGGACGTTGGGGGGCGGAGCGTCTCCATCGACCACTTCTACGACGACCGTTCCAGGAAGGGCGTCTTTGAAGTGAAGATCACGCTGAGCCGAAGCGGCGGCCAGGGATCGACGACCTTCGAGACGACCGCAAACGAGGCGGCGACGCGCGGCTGGAAGATCCCGCCGGGGTTCACCGGCACGTACACCGTCACGGTCGAACTGCCGGACACCTTCCCGGCGACGTTCGCCCCGGCGACGGTTACAGTTCGCTGACGCGGAGGCCTTACGGCAATGAATTGCGAATCTCCGGCGCTCCACCCGACCATCACGATTCACGACTCCAGCGGCCGCTCCGTGGCCGCGTGGAAGCCAAAGTGTATCATGGGCAACAAACCGGCCGAGTGGCAGGCGCCGGCCGGCATCCGGGGCGCGTTTGCCGCCACGGTGGATTACGACGCTTGCGGCCTTGCCGTTGAGCCGGAGAAGACAACCTTCGAGGTGAAATAAGATGTGCCCCAAACCTGGGCTTGCGTTCTGTGCATGGCTGCTCATTCTTCTCTTCCCCGGTGCGGCCCCGGCCGAAACGCGCGTCGCGGTCTTCAACTTCCAGATGAAGTCCGACACGCCGGACTGGAAGTGGCTGGAGAAGGGCCTGGCGGACCGCATCACGACGGACTTCGTGAGCCAGCGGGACCTGAGCGTCGTGGCCCGCGACGAGATGCAGGCGTGCGCCCAGAAGATGAAGTGGACGCCGGAGATGGCCCGCCTGAGCAGCAAGGAAATCGAGGAGATCTGGCAGCACCTCCGGATACAGTACGTCGTCACGGGCGTCTATACGGTGGCGGACGACCGCATCACCGTCACGGCGCAGATCGTCGAGATGCTCAAGCGCCAGGAGGTCGGCCGCAAGGAAGTCTCCGGCCGTTGCGACAACGTCCTGGACCTCCAGCGGCAGATCTCAGCCGAACTCCTGAGTTGGTTCTCCAAGAAATCGGCCGCAGCCATCCTCGCGCAACTGCCGGTCTGGACCCGGAACCTTCCGGCCACCCGCGTCCTCTACGAGGGCATGGACCTCTACGACCAGGGCCGGTACGCCGAGGCGTGGCTGAAGTTCCGGCAGGCCTCGCGCACCGACCCGCAGTACGTCGAGGCCCAGTACTGGGTGGGCAAGATGTACTACTTCATGGACCGCTACGAGCACGCGCGGCGGGCGATGGAGAACTTCGTGTACCTCGACTCCGTGCACCCGCGCGTGGGCGACGCACTCAAGGAGTACCTTCATACGTACGAGAGGCTCGACACCCCAGCCGAGACGTTGCTCGAGTACTACCGCGCCCTCATCCAGACCCACCCCAACGCCAAGGTCTTCAACGAACTCAACCAGATGGCCCCGGTGGACTCCAAGCAGTGGCTCCAGGCCCGGTCGGGGCAACTCCTGGGCCAGATTGGCCGGCCCAAGGAGGCCACGCTGGTCACGACCGAGAACCGCGGCTCGCTGAGCGGCTGGGAGTATCGCATCGCTGCCTCTAGCGCCATGGAACACCACATGCGGACGGGCGAACTCGTGCTTCCCCCGGCCCTCATCAACGAGTCGTCCAACGAGAATATCGCCCGGTTCCCCCCCGGCCAGAACGAGGTGACGCTCATGAACCACCCCGGGCGGGGCCAGTACATCTGGTGCCGGGCGATCGCCCCGCCGGGGCAGATCTTCAAGACCATGCGCTTCTACCTCATCGGCAAGGGCACGAGCACCTCCGTCGGCTGGCACGTCCACAAGGACTCCTATGGAGACGTGCCCGTGCCGCGCACAGGCATGCCCATCAAGGACGCCTTCGAGAAGGGGTTCCTCTTTGACCAACTGCCGCGATGCGGCATGTTCCAGTTCCACTACTGGCACAACGACGACGGCAGCCGCAAGGATCCCGACTGGTCGGTCGACGGCATCCGCATCGTGGCGGAGTTCGAGCCGATTCCGCCGGACCACGGGGCCATCGAGGCGATCTGCCACAGCACGCACGACTTCAAGGTGCTGGTGGACGGGCGGTTCGCGCGCGGCGGGGCGGGCCTGGTCGGCCTCCTGGCGCCCGGCCGCCACACGGTGGAATTCGCGCCGTATCGCAAGACCAACCCCGGCAACGACACGAGCACGCCGCTGGGCGTTTTCAGGACCGAGGTCGAGGTCAAGCCGGGCGAGGTCACCCGCGTCATCGCCCGTCTGCCGTGGAAGGAGGGCAGCCCGCTGGCCGGCTGGTCCAGCGCCATCGTCGGGCTGGACTATCCGGGCTACGATCTCTTTACGGATTACCACTGGAGCGAGCCGGGGTTCCTGCTGGACGAGAGCGCCATCCGCATCGTCTGGGCGCGCAAGGGCGACCTCTGGACGTCCACCTCGGCGGATGGCGAGAACTACTCGCCGCCCGAGCGCCTGCCGATGCCCATCTCCAGCGCCTGGCTGGAGCGCGGCCCCCGGTGCATGCGCGATGAGTCGGGACGGTACGTCCTGGCGTTCATCTCCGACCGCGACGGCCAGCACCTGAGGTACCTCTACACGGCGTGGTCGCGCGACTTCGTTCACTGGAGCGAACCGGCGAGGGTCCCCGACAGGCTCTTCACGGCGTTCGACATGATCTACGACAACCGCGGGCGGTTCCTCTGCGTCATGGCGAGCGATAAGGAGATTGTTCTGCTCGTCAGCCGCGACGCCTACGACTGGAAACCGCTGGCCGTTCTGCCGCCCCCCGAAGGCAAACCGGGCAGACTGCGGCTGCTCCAGACGCCGGACGGCGGTTACGAAATGGTCTTTTCCTACAGCGCCCCGCGGCCGGGGTCACACATGCACGTGGGGGCCAACTGCGACCACATCGCCATCTGCCGCAGCAATGACGCCCAGGCATGGTCCCTCCTGGAGAAGGTCGCGACGATGGCCTCGGAAGGGTGCCTGTCGCTGGGGGTCGTCCACCCCAGGGACCGGACGTTCATCGCGTGCTTCGAGGATACGAACCGTTGGGTCCCGGAGCAACTCGTCCTGCACATGGAAGGCCCCGATGGCAAGTGGACCCGGACCAAGGGCATGGGCGCGTTCGTCGCCTTCGACGGCACGATGGCGTGGCATCCCAAGTGGGGCTACCTTCTGGCCTGGTGCGAGCCGCCGGGAATGCAATTTGCCACTCCACCGGAAGGGCCGTTCGTCATTCGCGGCCCGAGCCTGGACGCGTTCTTCGCGAGGCCTGCCGCGCAGGCCGCCAAGTGAGCGAACGCGGCGGGTCCGTCCACAAGGCACCTTTGCGCAGCGGGTCTTCCGCCACGGCGGATCTTCGACCTGACCCGCTGCGCAACACCCCTTTGCGTGGCCGTACCCGCGTTGTTCGCGCGGTGGGTCTTCCGGCCCGCCGCGCGAAGGCCCAGGTTGACTTATAGTACCGCTCTCGCCGCGGTGTTCGTAGTGCGTCAGTTACGTGGGCCCCGTGAACGTAGGGGCGAGGCATGCCTCGCCCGCGGGCACGCCGGACTTACTCGGGCGAGGCATGCCTCGCCCCTACGCCGGCGCAGCCCCACATAACTGACGCAGTACCAGTGTTCCGGGATTCCCGTTTGCTCCGGCCCCCCGCCGGGTTAGAATACGCGCGACGTCGCCCGCGGCGGTCGTGGGCGATTGTCGGTCCGCGAAATTCCGGAAAAAGAGGTTTGTTATGGCCACACAGAAGCCCGGTTCCTTCAGCATCGCCCCCGATGGCGTCGATCCGAACCTCGTCCCCAAGAGAATCCTGTACACCGGAGTGAAGATCCCCACCATCGGCCTGGGCACGTTCGGCTCTGACCGGTTCACCGGCGAGCAGGTTGCCGAGGCCGTCCTTGGGGCCGCCTCGGTCGGGTACCGGCACTTCGATTGCGCCTCGGTCTACGGCAACGAGCACCTGATCGGCCACTCCCTCAAGGCGATCATCAAGGGCGGCCTCTATCGCGACGAGTTGTGGGTTACCTCGAAACTCTGGAACGACAAGCACGCCGAGAAGGACGTGATTCCCTCGTGCGAGAAGTCCCTTAAGGACCTGCAACTCGACCACCTCGACCTGTACCTGGTCCACTGGCCGTACCCCAACTACCACGCACCCGGCTGCGACGTCCATTCCCGCAGCCCCGACGCCAAGCCCTACATCCACGAGAACTTCATGAAGACCTGGCGGCAGATGGAGAAACTGGTCGGCATGGGCCTCGTGCGGCACATCGGCGCCTCAAACATGACGGTGCCCAAGTTGAGGTTGCTCTTGCGCGACGCCCGCATCAAGCCCGCCCTTAACGAGATGGAACTGCACCCGCACTTCCAGCAGCCGGAACTGTTCAAGTTTGTCATGGACAACGGCATCCAGCCCATCGGCTTCTGCCCCATCGGCTCGCCTACGCGCCCCGACCGCGACAAGACCGCCAGCGACACGGTCGACATTCAGGACCCGGTCATCGTGGGCATCGCCAAGCGCCTCGGCGTCCACCCGGCCGTGGTGTGCGTGAAGTGGGCCGTCCAGCGCGGCCAGATTCCGATCCCGTTCTCGGTCTACCGCAACGAGTACCTCTCGAACCTCCAGAGCACCATCAGTGCCCCGCTGACGGCCGCCGAGATGAAGGCCATCGCCGGCATCGACAAGAACTGCCGCCTCATCAAGGGCCAGGTGTTCCTCTGGAAAGACGGCCAGACGTGGGAAGACCTCTGGGACCCGAGCGGCGAGATTACGCCGCCGTGACGACGTCTCCGGGTAAGCAGTGAAGGGCGATTATCGTCGGGAAATGCTTCCGGCTGAACCGGGCTCGGCGCGAGTGGCGTGGCTCCGGTGCGGCCGTGCCCCCAACACCGCGGGCGGCCGGAGTGGGGTCGCCCGCGCTGTCAGGGTATACCTCTTCAGTCTTCGACTTGCCCCTTCACTTGACCACCAAGAGCCCTCCAATGACGTTGTGCCTGTGCTATCGAT
>Ga0315277_10012129_pt1 | contig 10821 bp, 7 predicted proteins | sample YL17G05_15_MG_FD_203695 | JGI IMG/M metagenome (GOLD analysis project Ga0315277, IMG submission 203695) | Sediment microbial communities from Yellowstone Lake, YNP, Wyoming, USA - YL17G05_15 | ecosystem: Environmental > Aquatic > Freshwater > Lake > Sediment | place: USA: Wyoming | collected... | reverse complement strand
CTGAAAATGAAATTCCGGACGATGTGCGAGGGTTTGTCATCCAGCATGTAGATTCGGTGCCTGTACTGGAGGCGATCATAACGCTCAACCAGAATCGGGACGAGGAGTGGGATACCGCCAAGGCCGGGGCGCGGTTGTACGTAAGCGAGGCCATGGCTGGGGTGATTTTGGCTCAACTGGCCGCGCAGGGCATTTTCAGCGAGCGCGAATCCGACGGGCGGAGGTTGTACCGCTACCGGCCGGGCGCCGGCGGGTTGGGAGGACTGGTGGATCGGCTGGTCGAGGTCTATGCCCGGGCGCTGATCCCTCTAACCCGGCTGATTCATTCCAAGCCGAGCGCCAGCGTGCGTGACTTCGCTGACGCCTTCCGGCTGCGAAAGGGAGAGTAGGATGGCCGGCCTAATCTACGCTTTGTGTGCCGTGACCGCGATGGGATGCTTTGGGTTGCTGTGGCGGGGATATCGCCGGTCGCGTGCGCGCCTCTTGTTCTGGGCCGCTTTGTGCTTCGCGGGGTTGACCGCGAGCAACCTGGTGCTGGTGGCCGATCTGGCGTTCATGCCGGGGGCCGACTTGTCCTTGTGGCGCCTGGGGCTATCGGCGCTTGCGAATGTAGCCCTGCTCTATGGCTTGATCTTCGAGGTGAAATAGCATGCACCAGTTTCTTGAGGGAGCCATAGCGATGAGCGCGACGGCGGTCGGGCTGTTCTTCCTGCGTCTCTGGCGACAGACGCGAGACCGATTGTTCCTCGCTTTCGCGGTAGCGTTCTTCTTGCAGGTGGTGAGTCGCACGGGTTTGGCGCTGTTCGCCGGCGAGCAGGAATCTGAGGTCCTCCTCTACCTGCTGCGGGCGCTCTCGTACGGGTTGATCCTGGCGGGAATCGTCGATAAGAACCGGGCGCGCTGACCCTGGAATGAAGGCGCCCGCGAGCGGAACTGATAGTTCCCCGAGTTGTGCGTTGACCCCGGCCTGCCTCTCTCTCTGGAGTTCGTTCGGGTCCAGCGCGGGGATGAGATTCCCGATGCCTCCGCGGCCCGCCGCATCCCCGTCGGCAAGAAGGAAATCCGCCGCATGTTGGACCTTCGCCATCCGGCCAAGTTGCCCCGCATTCAGCCCGCCCTGGACGCGCTGGGTGTCCGCCTGGCGCTGAGCATGGAGGAAGCGGCGTAGTTTTCCGCGCGGCGGTGGCGCGAACAGACCTCTTGTATCCTCAACACATCTGTTCTATGCTGAAGCCGTGACGAGCGCCGAGCTCAAACGGTGGCTGGAGAAGCGGGGCTGCATGTTCGAACCCGGCAGAGGCGGTCATCTCCTGGTGCGGCGCGGACGCCTGAAAACTTCCCTGCCGATGCACGGCTCGGGCCATGATCTGCCCAAGGGAACCGTTGAAGGCATCAAGAAAGAGCTCGGTCTGAAATGAGGCGGCCATGTTGACCTATCCGGCAAGATTCAAACCCGATGAAAACGGCGCGATTCTGGTGACCTTTCCCGACGTGCCCGGCGCAATCACCTTCGGCGACGACGAACAAGACGCGCTGGCGCACGCCGTGGATGCGCTGGAGACGATGTTGATGGCTATCATCGAGGACCGCGATCCGATCCCCGCGCCCTCCCCCCTGAAGCGCGGCCAGAAATCGGTGCGCGTGCCGGCGCTCACCGAGGCCAAGCTGAATCTCTATCAGGCCATGCGGGCGGCGCGCGTAGGAAAGGCCGAACTGGCGCGCCGTCTGAGCTGCCATCTGCCGCAGGTGGATCGTCTCCTCGATCTCAACCACGCCTCGCGCCTGGACCGACTGGAGGCCGCCTTCCGCGCGCTCGGCAAGCGCCTGAGCATCGTCATCGAAGACGCGGCGTAATCCAGCGCCGGCCCAAGTTGTGCTGCAATGGGAGACGTTATGCGGAAGGCGATTCTCCTTGTAGTTGCCCTGTGCGCCGCGGCGCTGGTGGCGCGCGAAGCCGGCGTTTTCTCAATTCTCAAGAGCGATGCCCGCATCGGCCGCCAGCCGGACGGCGTGTACCTGGTTCCGACCAACCAATTGCTGCGCCCGTGGGGTGAGCAGACGTTGATTCAAGGCCGCCCGGTCGACCTGGCCTTCGATTCGAAGAAACGTGTGCTGGCCATCCTGAACTGGCGCGGCGTGTTTATTGCCGACGCCTCCAGCGGCGCGCGCCTGGCGGAGGTCAAGACCTTCGCGACCTCTTACACCGGTATCGCTTTTCGCCCCGGCGACCGCGAGCTTTGGGTCAGCGAGACCGCGCGCAACGGCCCGGATTCCATCGCCATCATCGAGATCACCGACCTTGGGCTTCCCGGCAAAATCGACCGCATCAAACTCGCCGAAGGGCACCCGCTGCCGGCCGGCATCGCCTTTTCAGCCGACGGAGCGACGGCCTACGTTGTCTTCAGCCGCGCCAACTCGCTCGCGGTGATCGACGCCAAGGGCCGCCGTGTCACGCGGGAGATCCCGGTGGGGATGGCGCCCTTCAGCGTCGAGGTCGCGGCCAAGACCGGCAAGATCTTCGTTACCAACCGCGGCGGGCGGCGGCCGGCGGCGGGCGACACGGTCGCGCCGTCGAGCGGATCGAACGTCGTCACTGACGCCAGAACCGGCTCGACCGCAACCGGAACGCTAACGGTGATCGACGCCGCCAGCATGACCCCGCGCGAAGTGGCAGTGGGGCTGGCGCCGTCGCACATGGCGCTCAGCCCCGACGAGAAAACACTGGCGGTGGCCAACGGCCACTCGGACACGTTGAGCCTGGTTGACACGGCGACGCTTCAGCGAAGCGACGTCGCGATACCCGCCTATCCGGAAGGCTCGACCGGCAGCCTGCCGGTTTCGGCGGTCTTCGCCGCCGACGGCAAGACGGTCTACGCCGCCTGCGGCGGAACCAACGCCATCGCCGTCGTCACGAACGCCGGGAAGAAATGGGCGCTGGCGGGCGTGCTGCCCACGGGATACTTTCCCTCCGCGCTGGCGCTGGGGCCCGAGGGCGGCTTGCGCATCCTCAACATCAAGGGCAACGCGAACACGGACAACGGCAAGGGCGCGTTCAACTCGCGGCAATACGAGGGCTCGCTGATCCGCGTGCCCGCGCCGCTTCCGGCGCAGCTTTCGGCGGGCACGCGCGAGGTCCGCGCCGCCAACGCGCCGAAGTTCGAACCGGCCGGCGGCATCGCCAACCCGTCCTCGCTCGGCATCCAGCACGTGTTCTTTATCATCAAGGAGAACCGCACTTACGACCAGGTCTTCGGCGACATGAGGAAGGGCGACGGCGACCCGAAGCTCTGCATGTTCGGCGACCACATCACGCCGAACCACCATGCGCTGGCCGGCCGCTACGTGCTGTTGGACAACTTCCACACCGGCGGGGCGATCAGTTTTGACGGCCACCAGTGGCTGATGCAGGCATTTGTAAGCGATTACGTCGAGCGCGCCTTCGCCGCCTCGCCGCGCGGCTACGCCTGGAACATGGCCGACGCGCTGGTGGTGCCGCCCACGGGTTTCTTCTGGCAGAGCGCGCAGAAACCGCTGGACGTGCGCATTTACGGCGAGTTTTCGCTGCCGGCGCGGTGGGACGCCGAAAAGCAGGTCGCCGTCGACATGAACGAGAGCCAGACGCTGCCCTGGAGCGAGTACTGGCGCATGTACAAGGAAGGAACCTGGCGCAACGCGCTGGCGTCGCGTTGCGGCGTGCCGGCGCTCGAGCCGTACATCGACCCGCGCTATCCCTACAGCTCGACCGCGATTCCGGACCAGTTGCGCGCCGACGAGTGGCTGCGCGAGTTCGCCCAGTTCGAGAAGTCCGGCCGCTTGCCGCAGTTGAACATCATCCACCTGGACGAAGACCACACCAACGGCACGCGCCCCGGTTCGCCCACGCCGCGCGCCATGGTCGCCGACAACGACCTGGCGCTCGGGCGCATCGTCGAGGCGATCTCGAGATCGCGCTTCTGGGCCAGGAGCGTGATCTTCGTGGTCGAGGACGACGCGCAGGACGGCCTCGACCACGTGGACGGCCACCGCACCGTGGCGCTGGCCATCGGTCCCCACATCCGCCGCGACGCGGTCGATTCCAATCACTACAACCACTCGAGCATGGTGCGGACCATTCAGGAGATCCTGCGCATCCCGCCACGCACGCGCTTCCTGGCCAGCGCCCGCGTGATGTCGAGCGTGTTCACGGCCGAGGCCGATACCAAGCCTTACGCCTGTCTGACGCCGAAGGTCGCCCTCGACGAGATGAACCCCCCGCTCAAGGCGCTGAAGGGCCGCCGACTATGGGCCGCGCAACAATCGCTGGCCATGAACTGGAACCACCCGGACGACGTCCCCGAGGACCTGCTAAACCGCATCCTGTGGGGCGACGCCAAAGGCTGGGACACGCCGTACCCGAGGCTGCGGTAGGACAGGCCTCCTGGCCTGTCGGAAAGTGAGACAGGCCGGGAGGCCTGTCCTACGCCTTGAACAGCGGTTCGATGCCCTTGGCGGAAGCGAGCAGGGCTTCCTGCTCGGGCTTGGGCATCGGCTTGAAGCCGGCGGCGATGTCGAGCGCCATGCGATAGATGCGCTCGTCGCCGGGCGGGACCGCCGCGGTGATCTCCTGCGAGAGCGTGAACCGCAGGGCCTTGGCCGCAAGCTCCGGATCCGCTATGGGCCGGTACCAGCACTTCGGGTGCGTGCGCTTTTCGCCCTTCTTCCAGGGCGTATAGGCCAGGCCTTTCAGCGCCATGCGCGCCATGCCTTTCTCCTTGGCCTTGGCCAGGATCTGCGGGCCGAAGTTGCCCTGAGAGAAGAGCACGTAGTTCACCGGGAACAGGATCGAGTCGAGCTTCATGCCCTCCATCAGCGCGATGGCCGCTTCGGCGCTGTGGGCGGACAGTCCCAGGAAGCGCACCTTGCCCTCCTGCCGCGCCTTCACGAATGTTTCAGCCGCGCCGCCCGGCGCAAGGATCTTCTGGACGTCGTCCATCGAACTGACGGCGTGGAACTGGTACAGGTCGAAATGGTCCGTGTGCAGGCGCCTGAGCGAGTGTTCCAGTTCCGCGCGCGCGCCCGCCGCGTCGCGCATCTGCGTCTTACAGGCGAGAAAGACGTTCTTGCGATGCGGCTTGAGCGCGGGCCCCAACTTCTCTTCCGCCTCGCCCTTCCCGTAGGACGGAGCGACGTCAAAGTAGTTGATGCCACGGTCGACGGAGGCCGCAACCTCCCTGTCGGCATCCTTCTGCTCCATCCCGACGACGACGATGCCGCCGAAGGCGATCACCGAGAGTCTCACGTTGTCGCGGTAGGTCCGTTTGGGAATTTGCCTGCCGGCGGCGATCAGTCGCACGGAGGCCGGACCCGCCACGGCGGTCTTCAGGAAATCGCGACGTTCCATGCCCTCAGTGTACACGGTTGCGCGAACCCTTCCCGAAGAGTGAAGATAAGAGAGTAAGGGATCTTTAGAGTCTATCAACATCCCCGACCGGGGAAACTTAGAGGACAATAGCAATGAATCCTTCCTTCTCATCCAAACCAGGCGCGCAAGTCAGCAAGAAGCTGGCGCGTCGCAGGGAGCACCCCCTGGACGTCTTCTTCACGCCAAACAACATCGCGGTGATCGGCGCCACCGAGAATGTGGGCAGCGTCGGCCGGAACACGCTCCAGAATCTCATCAGCTCGCCGTTCGGCGGCGCGGTGTTTCCGGTGAATCCCAAGCGCCGCAATGTGCTTGGCATCAAGGCCTACACCAGCATCTCGGCGGTCCCGGAGCAGGCGGACGTGGCCGTCATCATCACCAAGCCCGCCAGCATTCCGGGCATCATCAGGGAATGCGGCGACAACGGCGTCAAGGGCGCCATCGTCATTTCGGCCGGCTTCAAGGAAATGGGCCCGAAGGGCGCGGCGCTGGAAGTCAAGCTGCTCGATGAGGCGCGCAAGGCGAACATCCGCGTCATCGGCCCGAACTGCCTGGGCTTCATGTGCCCGCTGACGGGCGTCAACGCCACCTTCGCCGCCGGCATGGCGCGGCCGGGCAACGTCGGCTTCATCAGCCAGAGCGGCGCGCTCTGCACCGCGGTCCTGGACTGGAGCTTCCGGCAGCAGGTGGGCTTCAGCGCGTTCATTTCCATCGGCTCGATGATCGATGTCGGTTGGGGCGATCTGATCGACTACCTCGGCCGCGACCCGAAGACTCGCAGCATTCTGCTGTACATGGAATCCATCGGCGACGCCCGCTCGTTTCTGTCGGCGGCGCGCGAAGTGGCGCTGACCAAGCCGATCATCGTCATCAAGGCCGGACGCACGGCGGCCGGCGGCAAAGCGGCGGCCTCGCACACCGGTTCGATGACCGGTTCGGACGACGTACTCGAGGCGGCCTTCCGCCGCAGCGGCGTGCTGCGCGTGAACTCGATCTCCGAGCTGTTCTACATGGCCGAGGTGCTGGCCAAGCAGCCGCGTCCGAAGGGCCCGCGCCTCACGATTCTGACCAATGCCGGGGGCCCGGCCGTGCTCGCCACCGACACGCTGATCAACTCGGGCGGCGAACTGGCCGAAATCTCCCCGGAAACCATGGCCGCTCTCAGCGAAGTGCTGCCCGAGACCTGGAGCCACAACAACCCCATCGACATCATCGGGGACGCGACGCCGGAGCGCTACGCCAAGGCGCTCGAGATCGCCGCCAAGGACCCCAACAGCGACGGCATGCTGGTTGTGCTGACGCCGCAGGCCATGACCGATCCGACCCAGATCGCCGAGCACCTGAAACCATACGCCAGGCTGGGCGACAAGCCGGTGCTGGCAAGCTGGATGGGCGGCCCGGCAGTGGAAGCCGGCGAGCACATCCTGAACGGCGCCAACATCCCCACCTTCCCTTACCCGGACACCGCCGCGCGCATGTTCGAGTACATGTGGCGCAACACTTACAACTTGCGCGGCCTGTACGAGACGCCCATGTTCCCCAAGATCCCCGAGGCCGTCGCCAACCGCGCCCTGGTCGAGCAGGTCATCCAGAAGGCGCGCGCCGAGGGCCGCACCATCCTGACCGAGTTCGAATCCAAACAAGTGCTTTCGGCCTACGGTATTCCGACCGTGCCGACCGAGATCGCCCGCACCGAGGAAGATGCCGTCCAGTCCGCCGCGAAGATCGGCTTCCCGGTTGTGCTGAAGCTCTTTTCGGAAACCATCACCCACAAGACCGACGTCGGCGGCGTGAAGCTGAACCTGGCGGACGCCGGCGCTGTCCGCGCCGCCTGGAACGCCATCCGGGCCGGGGTGACCGAGAAAGCCGGCGCCAAGCACTTCATGGGCGTCACCGTGCAGCCGATGATCAAGCTGGAAGGTTATGAGCTGATCATCGGATCGAGTCTGGACCCGCAGTTCGGCCCGGTTGTCCTGTTCGGTCTGGGCGGACAGTTGGTCGAGGTGTTCCAGGATCGCGCGCTGGCCTTGCCGCCGCTGACCTCGACCCTGGCGCGCCGCATGATGGAGCAAACCAAGATCTACAAGGCGCTTAAGGGCGTCCGCGGCCGCAAGCCGGTGGACCTGGCGGCGCTCGAGCAGTTGATGGTCCAGTTCAGCCAGCTCGTGGTCGAGCAGCGCTGGATCAAGGAAATCGACATCAACCCCCTGCTGGCCTCCCCCGAGCGGCTCCTGGCGCTCGACGCCCGCGTCGTCGTGCACCCCCGGGACGTCCGGGAAGACAAGCTTCCGACGCTGTCCATCCGGCCCTACCCGATGCAATACGTAACCACGTGGAAAATGCGCGACGGCGCCGATCTGTGCATCCGGCCTATCCGTCCCGAAGACGAGCCTGCGATGGTGAAGTTCCACGAGCCGCTTTCCGACCGCACCGTCTACCAGCGCTACATGCAGTTGCTGCAACTGCACCAGCGCGTGGCGCATGAGCGGCTCACGCGCATCTGCTTCATCGACTACGACCGCGAAATCGCGCTGGTGGCCGAGAACAGGAAGGCCGACGGGACCAGCGAAATCCTCGGTGTCGGGCGCCTGCAGAAGATCCACGGCACCGACATGGCCGAATTGGGCGTGGTTGTCAGCGATTCGTTGCAGGGCAAGGGACTCGGCACCGAGCTTCTGAGGCTGCTCATCGAGATCGCCAAGGATGAGAAGGTCACCCGGCTCCACGCCGACATCCTGGCCGACAACATCGCCATGCAGAGGGTCTGCGAGAAGCTGGGCTTCCAAATGAAGCGCAGCCTGACCGACCCGACGGTGGAGGCCGAACTGGCGCTGGCGTAGTCCCTGTTAAAACCCCAGTTGCTTCAAATACGGGACGACCCGCGGGTCGTCCCGTAGGTTTTTCAAGCGGGGATCGATTTTGAGCCAGACCAGCTCCGGGTCCCGCTCTTTCATGGCCTTGTCGAGGTAGCGGAAGGCCCAGTCCCGCTCGTCGATCACCGACAAGGCATAGGCGGCGAAAATCGACCGAATACGGTTGAAATAGGCGTCGCCCCGCTCGGCCGCCAACTCGCGTGCGGCGTCAAGTTGGCCGGCCAGTCCCAACTCGATCGGTCCCGGCCGCGGGTCCGCGGCGCCTCGCACGACTCCGGCCTTGCGGAAGGACTCCATCGCGCCAGCGGAGTCGCCTTGGCAGGCGTAGGCCATGCCCAGATCCCACCAGGTGTCCGCACGCAAGGGGACCAGTTCGAGCGTCCGGCGGTACTGCGCAATCGCCCGGTCGCACTGGCCGGCAACCAGCAAGGCGTAGGAGTAGCCCAGATTGGTGAGCACTGAGTTGGGATCGATGTCGAGAGCCTGTTTCAGTTCGGCCAGAGCCTGCTCGATCCGGCCAGTCGGCATCAGACAGGCTATGGCGTACGCGCCGTGGGCGTCCGCCGATCCCGGGTCCAACTCCAGAGCGCGCTTGAATTCCTTCTCGGCCTCGGCCCACGCCCAGTCTTGCCAGGCCAGGGCAAACCCGCGCGCCGCGTGGGCTTCGGCCAGGCTCGGATCGAGCTGAATCGCTCTCTCCGCCGCCTGCCGCGACCTGACCCATGGCTGCTTTTCCGGGATCTCACGATAATAGCCAAGCAACATGTAAACCGTGGCCAACGTCGAGTAGGCGGGAGCGTAGTCGGGATCGACCTTGAGCGCCTGTTCGAAGTACTCGATCGACTTGGAAACTCCCCCCGGAGAGTACTGGTTCAGGTTGTAGCGCCCCTTCAAATAGAGATTGTAGGCTTCGACGTGCTCGGTATAACGCTGGCCTCTATCCGTCTTGAGCTTCAGTTTCAACGAATTAACAATGGCGCGCGAGATCTCCGCCTGAATGGCGAACACGTCCTTTAACTCGCGCTCGTAAGTCTGCGACCACAGATGATACCCATCGGCGGCGCCGATCAACTGCGCCGTGACCCGCAAACGGTCCCCCGACTTGCGGACGCTGCCTTCGACAACCGCTCCGACACCCAGCTTTTGTCCGGCTTCCCGGACGTCCACCGGCTTCCCCTTGAACTGAAAAGACGAACTGCGGGCTGCGACGCGAAGACCTTCTATTTTTGTAAGAGAATCAATCAATTCCTCTGTCAACCCGTCGCTGAAATACTCGTTCGAGGGATCGGGGCTCAGATTGACGAACGGCAGAACCGCAATGGAGGGCGCCACAACCGGGCGCCGGCGAGTACGGAGGAACCAGGTCGAGATTGCCGCGGCCAGGATCAGTCCGATTGCAGCGGCTCCCCAGAGCCATCTCCGGTTCCTGCGAATGGGTGTCGTCGCCACAGTCGTGGAAAAGACCGGAGCGTAGGCGCCCTTGGGAAGGTCGATCCTGACTGCATCGCCACTGCCGGGGCCGTCGTAGTACTCGGCAAGCCGCGACCTCAACCGCCGGGCTTCGACCCGCACAATCGGATCGATCCGCGGGTCGTAGTCGGCTGGACGTTGGAAGACCTCCACTCCCAGGACGGCTTCCTTTAGGCCGGCCCCTTTGTCGGCCAGGGTCTGATCGACTACGTAGCGGAGGAACGGACCCAGCCGTCCGGCCCCGGCAAAACCAGGGCTCGCCAGGATCTTGTCGAGTTCGGCCCGAATCTGGTCCGGAGGAATTGCGTCCTTCATTTTCGCGGACTTACGGTAATAGTATACCGTTAAACCTACCCCCAACTACTTTCTTCCGCGACCGGGATCGCGTTTCATGGGACGTATGACTAACGCAGACCGGCGCTTCCACGCCTTCGACAGCCTCCGCGGCATCATGATGCTCATGGGAGTGTACCTGCACATCGCCTGCGGCTACACCAGCATCCAGGGCACCTGGTGGTATATGGAGAAGAATACCCACTGGCTCTTCGACTTCAGTATCCTCTTCCTCCACGTCTTCCGCCTGCCCATCTTCTTCGTCATGGCGGGCTTCTTCGCCGCTCTGCTCTATGAACGCCGGGGATGGCGGGGACTGGCCGAGAATCGCTTCAAGCGGTTGGTGCTTCCCCTGTTGCTGGGCATGGCGACCATCTACCCGATCATGAACGCGCTTCAGCGTTACACCAGGGTGTGGAGTAAACCGGAACCCCTCCAGGCCGCAATCCAGTTTCTGCTCTCCGGCCGCTATTGGCGGTGGGTACACCCGATGCATCTGTGGTTCCTGGTAGTTCTTCTTATTACTATTGTCGTTTTTATGATCGGCTTGGCCTTGTGGCGGAGATTGCCGGATGATATTCAGCGCCGATCAAATGCTGGTTTCCGGCGGGCCATGGCTTCTACCTGGGCTCCGGCCCTGTTTTCCGTGCCGACCCTGGGGACCTTGTTGATGATGGATTACGGGCTTCTCGACACGCCGCATTCGTTCCTGCCTCAGGCTCGCATCCTATTGGCGTATTTGGT